>Ga0180121_10000837_pt1 | contig 13022 bp, 9 predicted proteins | sample AntDrymUQ5402106_2_FD_129676 | JGI IMG/M metagenome (GOLD analysis project Ga0180121, IMG submission 129676) | Polar desert sand microbial communities from Dry Valleys, Antarctica - metaG UQ540 (21.06) (version 2) (version 2) | ecosystem: Environmental > Terrestrial > Soil > Desert | place...
CACTCCAGCGCCACACCAGCCACTGGACGGATGCCCCCGGTACGCCCCCAGGGCAAACCCGGCAGTGGCTGCGCGGCGTAGCCGGCGGAGACAAAGGGAGCCAGCGTCATCCGCCGACCAGTGGATGCGAAGGAGCCGAGCTTCAGGGCGGGCGCCGGCACTTCGAAGCGCCACTCCAGGTGCACCAGGGCAACGCTCCGACCGCCGTAGGCGCGAAACGGCTCACCCAGCAGAGTGCCTCGGCCTCCGATAGCGAAACTGCGGTGGGGAGGGAGCCGGGCACTGCCGGCGCCGACATACACCCGTGACAGGAGCGCGCCCCCGCCCAGGCTGGCGAGCCATCGGCCCGATGCCGTGGCGCGGACGTACTCACCGGGCCCCGCCCCAAGCTCCAGCGCCAGCCGGCCCTGAAGATCCCGCTGGACCGCAATGCCTCCGCTGGCCCGCTCCAGCCCGAGCCGCGCCACCTGATAGCTGCCGGACCCAAGCGGCGGGTTGGGACGGTAGCGGCCTGCCGCGGGGGAGGTGGACACCGCCACCGACTGACTCTCTTCGATGCCCAGGCTGAACCCCAGCGCAGTCCGGCCGCCAAGCCGCCTGCGGGCCGCCAGCTCGAGTGTATGCAGGAGCACGTAGTCTCCATGATCCCGGCCCGCCTCCTGGGACAGCACTGAATTCAGCACCGGGGCGATCACCGGCAGGTCGCTGAAATCCACGACTCGGCGGGCGGCGCCGGCGCTCAGACTGATGGCGCCCACGCTCCAGCCCGCGACAAACGACCCCCCCAGCCGGTGGTCCGCGGTGCCATAGGAAACGGCCGGACGAAAGTTGACTCGCGCCCCCGGGACCGCGAGGATCCCGCCGAATCCCAGGGTGAGCCCCTGCACCCGGTTTACCCGGACGAGGTCGCTGATCGAGCCCGCGGCCAGCCGCTTTGAGGACAAACCACCGAGCGCGTGAGAGCCGGCCAGCCGCTCGACCTCGCTGCGGAGGCCCTCCATGTCCTGGCGGTTGACCGGCGGCGCCACGCCGGCGATGGCTTTGTCCAGCGGCTCCGCCCAGCTGGAGTCGCCCGGGCGCGGGTGCAGCAGTCCATCGATGGCCGGCCCCTGAAATAATTCCGGCGGGATGTCGAGGTTCAGGTCGTAGTCGCCGATCTCCCAGCGGCCCCGGATGATGCCCCGGGCGGGAAAGTCGAGCCACGTCACCCGCCGGCGGATCTCGACCTCCTGCCGGCGCGGCAGCCAGTAGCGGTTCTCGTATAGCGCGCTCTCCAGGACGATGCTGATGTCCTCCAGCTGGCGGTCGAGATACGCGGCGGGAGTGAAGCTGAATCGGAACCGCACCAGCTCGGCTGTTGCGACGTCGATGGACAGGGTGCCAACCACCAGCGGACGGCTGAAGGAGCGGGGGCGGACCTGCACCTGGTACACCGTGACCTCGCCGCCGGCGGTGCGAATGGCCAGCGAATCGGCGAGAGCGTACTCGTACTCCTCCAGGCCCTCTGGCGACAGCGGATGAACCGCGTCCCGTACCTCGTCACCCTCACCGACCCGGATGCGGTTGCCGAAGTTGTTGGTGACGATGCCCAGGTGGTCGCGGTGGTAATTGATGTCGGTGGGCAGGAAGGTGCCGTCGCGCCAGCCCAGGATGACCTGCTTGCTGAGGTCAGGGGCGCGCCAATACACTTCCACGTCGAGCTCGTCCGCCTTGACCAGACGGGGCGGCTCGGCCAATCCCTCGCCAACCTGGGCCAGGAAGAACACGAATCCGTGGGCCCGTGCCCGGTAGCTCCTGAGCGTCGCATCGGCCTCGACCGCCCGTCGCCGCTCCACTGCCCGATCGACCAGCGCGCGGGTGACGGGGGAGTTCCACTCTTGACCGGTAAGAGGTGAGACAGTGAGAGGTGAGAAGTGAGAAGTGAGAAGGGTGGTAAGGACGGCTGTCATTCTGAGGGAGCCGGGCGACCGAAGGATCTCTCCGACGCCACCGAAGAGATCCTTCGCTCTGCTCAGGATGACACACGCCTGCACGAGCCTCTCACTTCTCACTTCTCACCTCTTACCTCCTTGGTGGGCGCAATATCCCGGGGCCACGGAATGGCTGCAAGCTGGCCGCTCGTCGCCGCGCTGGGCGCGGTCCTGGCATGTGGAGGCCGCGCGCCCTCGGTGCCGGAAAGCCCGGCTACACCAACGGCACCGAGAGTGATGCCCCTCGCGCGGCTGTTCCTGCTGGAGACCTCCGGACCTCCACCATCCGACACGTCGGTCTCCTTCACCACCGGTGTCCCTCGCGTCATCGTGCTCTACCACGCCGGCGAGAGCATCAGCTTTGCACGGCTGAGCTTCGAGCCGGGAGCCTTTGGTGACAGCGGGCGCACCGTGCAGGTCGACGTGCGCCCTCGGCCGGGAATCTATGGGTTGGACTTCACCACCAGTCTGCCTCTGCGCGAGGGCGCGGCGTCAGTGACGTTCCAGTATTCCCGATATTTCTTCCCCCCGGCGCGGGCGCGGAAGGTCTACGGCAGTGACGTGGCCTTCGAACGAGTGCTCGCGGTCGGTAGAGTGCTGCCCGACAACCAAGTGGAGCTCCTGGCCTCCACCAGGCCGGCGGCCGACAATCTCCGCGCGGCCTTCCCCGCCCCGGGCAGCTTTATCGTGGCCGGGCCACAGTGACGGACGGATTCGAGCTCTTCAGCGAGCGGGCCCGCGCCGGAGGGATGGTGCCGGTGGTGCGTCAGGTGGTGCTCGACGGCGATACACCGGTGACTGCCTTTGCCAAGCTCCATCGCGGACCTTACGGTTTTCTGCTCGAGTCGCTCGAAGGAGGAGAGCGTTGGGCCCGCTACACCTTTCTGGCCACCGATCCTCGAGAGGTCTACCGCTACCGCGGGCGAGAGTGCTCCCGCTGGACTGAGGCCACGGGCTGGGCGGTGGTCGAGACCGACATCGCGCCTCTGGACCATCTGGGACGCACCATGCGGCGGTATCCTCCGGTCGAAGTCCCGGGGCTGCCCCGCTTCACCGGGGGCGCAGTCGGGTATCTGGGCTACGACATCGTCCGCACCATCGAGTCGCTTCCCGATGCGCCGCCGGACGACCGGGATCTTCCGGACGCCATCCTGATGGTGGCGGACACGCTGCTGGTGCTCGACAACCTCTTCAACCGAGCGACGGTCATCGCCAACGTGGAAGTGCCGGCGGGCGCCGGAGCCAGGGAGCTGCGCCGGTTGTTTGACGAGGCCGAGACCAGGATCGAGTGCTGGCTGGAGCGACTCGCCACGCCGACGACGAGCACGCCACTCGAGATCGAGCCGCTTCCGGCGTTGCCCCCGGCCTCGGGTCCCTATCCGGACGGCCGGTACCAGGACGACGTGCGCCGGATCAAGGAGTACATCGGGGCGGGCGACACGTTTCAGACCGTCCTGTCCCGCCGGCTCGACCTCCCCGCGCCCGATCCGTTCCTGACATACAGATACCTGCGGGCGCTCAATCCGGCGCCGTACCTCTACTACCTGCACTGCGACGACATCCACATCATTGGCAGCTCGCCCGAGATTCTCGTGCGGGTCGAGGAGGGAGAGGTCACCCTCCGCCCGATTGCCGGTACCCGTCCCCGGGGGGCAGATCCGGAGCAGGACGGTGTAATGGCCACCGAGCTCGCGGCCGATCCCAAGGAAAGGGCAGAGCATCTGATGCTGGTGGATCTGGGCCGCAACGACGTGGGCCGGGTGGCCGAATTCGGATCGGTGCGACTCACCACCTTCATGGCCATCGAGCGCTACTCCCACGTCATGCACCTGGTGAGTGAGGTGCGCGGACGACTTCGACCCGAGCTCGACGCCGTCGCCGCACTGGCGGCGTGCTTTCCGGCCGGCACGGTGTCGGGCGCCCCCAAGGTCCGGGCCATGGAGATCATCGACGAACTGGAGCCGGTCCGCCGGGGGCCTTACGCCGGAGCGGTCGGGTACGTCGGGTGGGGGGCCCGGACGCTGGATACGGCGATTGCCATCCGCACCTGCGTCATGAAGGGCGGCCGGGCCTGGATCCAGGCCGGCGCCGGGATTGTGGCCGACTCGGACCCCGCGTCGGAATGGCGGGAGACCGAGGCCAAGGCGAGGGCGGTGCTGCTCGCGTTGACGCTGGCTGCAGGGCAGGGGGGCAGCGGGGCGGCAGAGCAGTAACCGCGGTTCTCTTCTCCTCATTCTGCCCCCTGGCCCAGCGGCCCCGCTGCCCCGCATCTTTCCCTTCATGCCCTACCGTCTCGTCAGCTTCTCCGGCGATCAGACCTTCGAGCTGCCGCAGGGACGCAGCCTCGTGGTCGGTCGCGGGGTCTCGAGCGACATCGCCATCTACGATCCGACCATTTCCCGCCGGCACGCGGAATTGGTGGTCGGGGCCGACGGGGTCCAGGTCAAGGATCTGGGCAGCTCCAACGGAACCTGCATCAACGGCTCCCGGGTCAGCTCGGGGCGGCTGAAGACGAACGACTCCGTCACCTTCGGGAAGGTGCTGTTCCAGCTCAAGGATCTCACCACCGGCCCGAACCGTTCGGGGGACAGCCTGCCCCTTCCCGGGAACCTCGCTCCCGGAGACACCATCATTCGCCAGCTCATGGTCAGCGGAGGCGGGCCACCCGGCATCACCAGCCGGGACCAGCCCTCCGGCTTCGGCCAGCTCCGGGTTGCCGCGGCCAGGGCTGAGGAGCGTCAGGCGAAGAAGCTGTCCCTGCTGCTGGATATTGCCCAGAAGCTCTCCGGCGAGTTCGACCTCGACAAGCTGCTCCGGAATGTGGTGGACATGATGTTCGAGGTCATGAATGTGGACCGGGTGTCCATTGTGCTTCGCAACGAGACCACCGGCGAGCTGGTGCCCTCGATGTCCCGGAGCCGCCTGGGCGACACCCAGGTGCAGCAGGTGCCCCGATCCATCTCGGAGAAGGTGATCCAGGAGCGGGTTGCCGTAGTATCGGACAACACTGCGGCGGACAGCCGCTTCAAGGGTAAGTCCATCGTCATGCAGAGCGTGCGCAGCGCCATGTGCTCGCCGCTGATGGCCGCAGGCGACCGGGTGCTGGGCCTGCTCTACGTGGACAGCGTGACCGCGACGAACTCCTTCAGCGACGAAGACCTCCAGTTCCTGGTCGCGTTCAGCGGCCTGGTGGCGATCGGCATCCGGAACAGCGCCTACGCCGACCAGGTGAAGCGCGAGGCGCAGGTGCGGATGAACTTCGAGCGCTACTTCGCCCCCAACATCGCCGCCGAGATCGCCCAGCAGGACACGGTGGTCCCGCTGGGCGGCGAACGGCGGCCGATCACCATCCTCTTCAGCGATATCCGCGGGTTTACCTCCATGGCCGAGTCGATGCGGCCCGATGCCATCGCCCAGCTGCTGACCGAGTACTTCAGTGAAATGGTGGAGATCATCTTCGAGCATGGCGGCACGCTCGACAAGTTTGTGGGCGACTCGGTCATGGCCCTCTGGGGCGCTCCCATCGCACACGCGGACGATCCGGACCGGGCACTCCAGGCCGCCGTGGCCATGCAACACGCCATCGGACGGCTCAACGAGCGCTGGGTCAGTACCGGCCGCCCGGAGATCGGTGTCGGTATCGGCATCAACTACGGCGAGGTCTTCGCGGGGAACATCGGAAGCCACCGGCGCCTGGAGTACACCGTCATCGGCGACGCGGTGAACGTGGCCAACCGGCTCTGCTCCACCGCGGGCCCGGGCGAGATCCTGGTAAGTGAGGCGCTGTGTCAGGTGGTGAAGGAGCGCGTGGACTACGAGTACCTGCCCGAGATGGCGCTCAGGGGCAGGACACGGGCGGTGCAGGTTTACAGGGTGAAAGGGCTATGAGCTATGTGCTATGGGCTACTCCTGCGGCAAGAACAGCCCATAGCCCATAGCGCACAGCCCATAGCCAACACCTACTTACCAAACCGATACTCCCTCCCCGCCTCCCCCAGCAGATTCAGCACCAGCCGGATCGGCAGACCCATCACGCTGAAGAAGTCTCCCTCTATCCGCTCGATCAGGGCCGCGCCGTATCCCTGAATGCCGTAGGCACCGGCCTTGTCCATCGACTCGCCGGTGGCCACGTAGGCCTCGAGAAATGCGTCGTCCAGCCGGCGGAAGGTCACATTGGTGACGTCGGTGGCCTGGTGCACCTCTTCCTTTGCCACCAGCGCCACCGACGTTACCACCTGATGCGTGCGCCCCTGGAGCCGTTTCAGCATCCGGAGCGCATCGGCGACGTCGACCGGCTTCTCCAGCACGGCGTCGCGCACCACCACGGTGGTGTCGGCTCCCAGTACCAGGTCGCCGGGTACGCTGAGCGCCTTTTCCCGGGCCAGCCGCTCGACGTAGTCCATCGGGGTTTCCAGCGAGCGCCTGACTTCCGGGATGTTCGAGGGCACCACGCGGAGCGGGATGCCCAGCATCTCCAGCAGCTGCCGGCGACGAGGGGAAGACGACGCGAGTGTCAGCGGACCGGTCTTCACGGAGCGCGATCGAGAATGAGTGTCACCGGCCCATCGTTGTGAATAGCTACCTGCATGTCGGCGCCGAACTCTCCGGCTGCCACGGTTAGTCCCCGCCCCCGAAGCTGCTCCAGGAATCGCTGGTAGAGCGGAACGGCAACCTCCGGCCGGGCCGCCTCGATGAACGACGGACGCCGGCCCTTCGCCGTCTCGCCATAGAGGGTAAACTGGGAAACGATCAGTAGCGCGCCGCCCACCTCATCGAGCCCCAGGTTCATTTTTCCCTCTGCATCGGTGAAGAGCCGGAGCCCGGCCACCTTCTCGGCCATCCAATCTACCTGCGCTACTGTGTCGCCGTGAGTGAATCCGACCAGGAGACAGAACCCCCGGCCGATTTCTCCGACCACCCGGGCCTGGATGGAGACCGAGGCCTTTGAGACTCGCTGTAGCACAACCTTCATGATCAGTTCACCACGAAGCCACGAAGGGATTAGCCCCTTGGAACGTTGGTTGTGTGATAATACTATGCCCTTGACCGACATCATTCCCCCGCCGCGACGAAGTCCGGAAGAAAGAGGCGGGCAAGGCGCGGTGCTGCCTCAGGCTCCAGAGGCTGCGTGCTGGGGGGCCGATCTGTGGGACAATGGACTCGCAAAACACAAAGCCCCGGTCGATATGACCGGGGCTTCGAGTGATAGCCAAGTACGCTGGGGTGTGGCGGCGTTATCAGTTCGCCGGCTACTCCACCGTCACCGACTTGGCCAGATTCCGCGGCTGGTCGACATTACAGCCTCGACTTACCGCGACGTAGTACGAGAGCAGCTGAAGCGGGATGCTCGTCAGGATGGGCGTGAGCAGGTCCAGTGTCTCCGGGATGGTGAACGTGGCGTCGGCCAACCGCTCGATCTCCGTGTCCCCCTCGTTGATCAATGCAAGGACCTTGCCACCCCGCGCCTTCACCTCTTCGATATTGGACACGATCTTCGAGTGGACCGCGTCCCGTGGGGCGATGAACACCACCGGCATATTCTCGTCGATCAGGGCGATCGGCCCGTGTTTCATCTCCGCCGCCGGGTAGCCTTCTGCATGGATATAGGAAATTTCCTTGAGCTTGAGGGCCCCCTCGAGCGCGACCGGGAAGTTCACCCCACGGCCGAGGTAGAGGGCATTCCGCGTGGTCCGGAGGAAGCGGTCGGCCAGCTGCTCGATCTCGCCGGTACGCTCCAGGATCTGGGCCACCTGGTCGGGGAGCTTCTGCAGGGCGTTGATAAACTCTCGGCCCTGGAGAATGCTCAGGTTCCGGAGCCGGGCGATGCGAAGCGAGATCAGGGCAAGCGCGGCCACCTGGCTGGTGAAGGCCTTGGTGCTGGCCACGCCTATTTCAGGTCCGGCGTGCAGGTAGATCCCGCCGTCCACTTCCCGCGCGATGGTCGAGCCAACCCCGTTGACCAGGCCGATGGTGCGGGCGCCGCGGCGCTTGGCCTCGCGGATGGCGGCCAGCGTGTCGGCGGTCTCACCCGACTGGGAGATCCCGATGACGAGGGTGCGACCGTCAACCACCGGGTTCCGGTAGCGAAACTCGGAGGCGTACTCTACGTCGACCGGCAACCGCGCCATCTCTTCCAGCATGTATTCGCCGATGATCCCTGAGTGCCAGGACGTCCCGCAGGCCGTGATGACCACCCGGTCGAACTGCTTGAGCTCGTCGTCGGTCAGGTTCAGGCCGGAAACCCGGGAGGTGCCTTCGTCCTCCAGCAGGTGGCCGCGCAGCGTGTTTCGGAGGCTCTCGGGCTGCTCGCAGATCTCCTTGAGCATGAAGTGTTCGTAGCCGCCACGCTCTACCTGGGCCAGATCCCAATCAATCTGATTGACCTCTTTGCTGATCCGCGCGGTCACCAGGTTGCGCACCCGGTAGCCTTCGCGGGTAAGCACGGCCATCTCGCCGTCGTCCAGATAGACGACTGAGCGGGTGTACTGCAGCAGGGGGGAGGCATCCGAGGCGATGAACCACTCGTTCTCGCCGACACCCACCAGGAGAGGCGAGCCCTTGCGGGCCGCCACCAGCACATCGGGCTCATCTGACGAGATAAACACCAGCCCGTAAGCACCATCAACTTCCCGGAGCGCGGTGGCCACCGCCTCTTCCAGGTTGCCCTGGTAGAGATCCCCCACCAGGTGTGCGAGCACCTCGGTGTCCGTCTCCGACTTGAAGGTGTGCCCCCGCTGTTGCAGAGCTTTCCGGATCGCTCCCGAGTTCTCGATGATGCCGTTATGGATGACAGCGATGCGGCCGGACTGATCGGTATGGGGATGGGCGTTGGTCGTGGTGGGCGCGCCGTGCGTGGCCCACCGGGTGTGACCGATGCCGATGGTGCCTTGCGGCATCTTGTCCTTCATCTCGTTCTCGAGTACCGACAGCTTGCCCGCGGCCTTCATGATCTTCAACCCCCGACCATTGACCACGGCAATGCCGGCGGAGTCGTACCCGCGGTACTCCAGCCTGCGCAGACCCTCGAGGAGCAGGCCCGCGGCCTGCCGCGGTCCGATGTAGCCAACGATGCCGCACATCTTTGTTCCTCAGTACAAGAGTTCTCGGCCGGTCGCCACCAACGCCTCGGCATCCTGCGCCGTAGGTGCTTCAGCGATCAGGCGCACGATCGGCTCGGTTCCTGAAGGCCTCACGTGAAGCCACCGGTCCGGCCATGAAAGCCGTAGGCCGTCGCGCTCATCAGACGTTGCATCCGGGAAACGATGCCGCAGTCTGTCGTACAGCGGGCGGAGCTCAGGTCCCCTGGGCCCCTTGGCCTTTACAATGACATATCGAGGAGAAGCAGCTACCAGCCGGGAGAGCGTTACCCCAGTCGCCGCAAGGAGATGCAAGATAAGGGCCACCCCAAGGGGGGCATCCCTCCCGATGTGCAGCTCCGGAAACATTACCCCACCGTTCCCCTCGCCGCCGATCAGAGCGCCCTCATCCCGTATGGCCCGGGCCACGTTCGCCTCGCCTACCGGAGCCCGGATGAAGCGGGCCCCCCGGGACCGGGCCGCATCCTCAACAACCAGGCTGGTCGAAAGGTTCACCACGACGGTGGGGATTGTTGCCGCAGTGGTGCGTCCGTCCAACACGGCCGCCACGGCGAAGGCCAGGGTGTAGTCCTCCCCGATCGCCCGCCCGGTTTCATCCACCAACGCCAGCCGGTCCACGTCAGGGTCGATGGCCAGTCCCACCGCCGACCCAGTCTCGCGTACCAGGCGGCTCAGGTCGCCGAGGTTCTCAGGGACGGGTTCGGGCGGTCGTGGGAACCGGCCGTCGGCCTCCAGATTGATTCCGTGGACCTCGCAGCCGAGCCGATCGAGCAGCGGTACGATGGCGGTCGCTCCAGCCCCACGGACACAGTCCAGGGCCACCTTGAACCGTCGCTTCCGGATGGCCGGCACATCGATCAGGGAAAGGGCCATGATCGCATCCAGGTGCCGGCCGATCGCGGCGGGATCCTCACGCACCTGCCCAACGTCGGCCCATCCGGCGCGCGCCGGGCCCCGCTCAGCCAGCTCCCGCACCACCCTGCCCGCCTCCGCATCGAGAAAAATCCCGTCGGGGCCCACGAACTTGAGCGCATTCCACTCTACGGGATTGTGGCTCGCGGTGAGGATGAGCCCGGCACCCGCGTGATGGTGCTCGACCGCCAGCTGCACCGTGGGGGTAGGCACCATCCCGAGATCGATAACGTCGACCCCGGCCGACATCAGGCCCGCAGCAGCCGAGCGGGCGAACATCGGCCCGCTGGTTCGAGAGTCGCGGCCGAGGACGACGGACGGACGAGGCGGGGTACCTGCACCCTGCGTGGTGGAAAGCGCTCCGGATCTCACCCACGCGCCCAGCGCTGCCGCGTAGCGCGCCACTATCTCGGGAGTGAGATCCGTCCCCACGTGGCCGCGGATCCCTGAGACACTGATCATCAGGGTATCAGATACAGGGGCTGTCATCGACTCAGGCGGTGAGCGGAGACGCCGATCCATTGCCGTGCGCACTGATGAACGCCTCGACCACCCGGGGGTCGAAGTGGACGCCGGCGCAGCGGCGCAGCTCATGGATGGCTTCGGCTGCAGTGCGTGGGCTGCGATAGGCGCGGTTGGTGGTCATGGCGTCGAATGCATCTACCACCGCCACAATCCGGGCTTCGAGAGGAATCTGGTCGCCCTGAAGCGAGTCGGGGAACCCGCTGCCGTCCATCCGCTCGTGATGCGATCGGGCAACCCTTAGTACGATAGGGGACGAGGCGAAAAAAGGCGCCAGAATCTTCTCGCCCAGGGTCGCGTGCGACTTGACGTGCTGGAACTCATCCACCGTCAGTGGGCCGGGCTTGTTCAGGACCTCTTCCCTGGTGCCGATCTTCCCGATGTCGTGCAGCTCACCGCCCAGCCGGATGTCCTCCAGCGAGTCGTCGGTGAAGCCGAGTGGCACCGCGGTTGTCAGGGCGTAGCGGCTCACCCGGCTGGAATGACCGCTGGTATAGGAGTCCTTGGCCTCGAGCGCGTGCACCAGCATCTGCACACCGTTGACCAGGGAGGCCCGGTTCCTTCGATCCAGGTCGCGCACCCGCAGCTCCAGGCTCTGCTGATAGAACCGGTTCTCGAGAACCAGCCGGCGCTTGTCCATGGCCTTATCCAGCCGGGCGCGGACCTCGTCGATCATGACCGGTTTCGAGATGTAGTCCATGGCCCCGAGCTTGAGACACTCGACCGCCGTATTCACCTCCGCCATGCCGGTGAGCATGATGACGGCCATATCGGGATAGCGCAGCAGGGCCTCGCGCAGGAAGGTGACGCCGTCCATCTCGGGCATGTAGATGTCCGAGATGCATATCGGGATTTCCCCTACCCGTCTGAGGACCGCGAGGGCATCGGCCCCCGACACGGCCTCGATCGGGGACAACCCGTGCGATTCCGTAACGCGCATGAGCACCTGCCGCACCTGCGGGTCATCATCTACGATGAGGCAGCGTGCGGTCGCGCCGGCAACTGGAGTGGAAGTCACGTGCGAAACTAAATAGGGCTATGAGCTATTGGCTATTGGCTAAGGCTATTCTTAGTGTGGAACAGCGGGTTAATGTTCACCCTACCCCCTCCTCACAGACACCGATGACTCGGATTCTCCCGGACGACCCCAACCACGGCTTTGCCACCCGCTCGGTGCATGCCGGACAGATCGTGGAGCCGTTGGCCGGCGCGGTCATGACGCCGATCTACCAGACCTCCACCTACGTTCAGACCGGTCTCGGGAAACACCGGGGATACGAGTACGGACGGACCCAGAACCCCACCCGGGAGGCCCTGGAGCGCAACGTGGCCAGCCTGGAAGGGGCCACCCACGGGTTTGGGTTCGGCTCGGGCCTCGCTGCCCTGGACACGGTGCTCAAGCTGTTCAAGACCGGAGACCATATCGTCTGCGGCGAGAACGTATACGGCGGCAGCCATCGCCTGATGGAGCGAATCTACGGTAACCTGGGAATCCGGGTCACCTTCGTGGACATGCGCGACATCGGCAAGGTCGAGCAGGCGCTCACCCCCGCCACCCGGATGATCTATTGCGAGACGCCGACCAATCCAATGATGAATCTGACGGATCTGGCCGCACTCGGAGATCTCACCCAGGCGCACGGCTACCTCTACGTAGTGGACAACACCTTTGCGACCCCGTATTTCCAGCGCCCGCTCGAGCATGGAGCCGATATCGTGCTCCACTCGACGACCAAGTATCTGAACGGCCACAGCGATATGGTGGGTGGCTTGCTGGTCACGTCACGGGACGACCTGGCCGAGCGGCTGGGCTTCATTCAGAATGCGGCTGGAGGAGTACCAGGTCCCATGGACTGCTGGCTGGCGCTGCGGGGGATCAAGACGCTTCCCCTCCGCATGCGGCAGCATGATGCCAGCGGACGGCGCATTGCCGAATGGCTCAGCCATCAGCCGGGGGTAACAAAGCTCTACTATCCCGGATTGCCATCCCACCCGCAGCATGAGCTCGCCTGCCGGCAGATGAGCGGTTTCGGCGGCATGATCTCGCTTGATCTGGGCGACCCGGAGCGGGCGCGCCGATTCGTTGAACAAACCCGGATCTTCGTGCTGGCTGAATCGCTCGGCGGAGTGGAGAGCCTGATCGGGCACCCGGCATCCATGACCCATGCCTCGGTTCCGCCGGCCATGCGCAAGGCGATGGGCCTGACCGACAGCTTGATTCGCTTGAGCTGCGGGGTGGAGGATACCGACGACCTGATGGCGGACCTGGACCGGGCGTTTGCGGAAAGTGAGAAGTGACGGACGGTCGGAAAGGCGGACAGGCGGACGGTTGTCATCCCGAGCCCGTTCGCTGCGCTCAGGGCAGGCTCCGCAAGGATCTAGTTCGTCTCAATGTGAAACCATCGGCTTTGTCGCGCGTATGGTCCCGCACCTCCAACCACTGAGTCGTTCATGAGCACCACCCTGCCGGTCCCTGAACCCCGCAAGGCCTTTCCCCAGATCGCGGCGGTGAGCTGGGAGC
>Ga0180121_10000839_pt1 | contig 13011 bp, 10 predicted proteins | sample AntDrymUQ5402106_2_FD_129676 | JGI IMG/M metagenome (GOLD analysis project Ga0180121, IMG submission 129676) | Polar desert sand microbial communities from Dry Valleys, Antarctica - metaG UQ540 (21.06) (version 2) (version 2) | ecosystem: Environmental > Terrestrial > Soil > Desert | place...
ACGAGATCAACGAGAAGCTATACACGACCCCCGGTGACGCGGTGCGCACCGTCGAGGTGCTCGGTGCGCCGGGCGAGGTCGGTCGCTACCTACTCGCGGCGACGTTCGGCAACGTGCACGGCGTCTACAAGCCCGGCAACGTCACGCTGCGACCGTCGATCCTCAAGGGCATCCAGGACGAGGTCGGCACCAAGCTCGGTGGCGACAAGCCGTTCGACCTGGTGTTCCACGGCGGCTCGGGCTCGTTGCTCGAGGAGATCCGGGAGACGCTGGACTACGGCGTCGTCAAGATGAACGTCGACACGGACACCCAGTACGCCTTCACCCGTCCGGTCGCGGACCACATGTTCGCCAACTACTCGGGCGTGCTCAAGGTGGACGGCGAGGTCGGCAACAAGAAGCAGTATGACCCGCGAGCCTGGGGCAAGGCCGCCGAGGCGGGGATGGCCGCCCGGGTGGTCGAGTCCTGCGAGGCGCTGCGCTCCGCCGGCACCTCCATCGGCAGGTAGCACCCGCCCCGACCGCCCCACCCGCGCGGACCGCCCCGCCCCGCCTACCCCACGTGGTCGAGTGGCGAAGGTGGGGTGGGTGGGAGGATCGGAGGATGACGCACCAGAACCTGCTGGGGGAAGTCCCGCCGACGCGCCTGCCGGACGAGGCCGGGCCGCGGGAGATGCTCGCCGCCGGCTCCTCCCCGGCCGAGGTAGCGGCAGCCCACCCGACGTCCTGCCTGGCCTGGGCCGAGCTCGCGGGGGCCGCGCTGGGGGAGGGCCGCACGGTCGAGGGATACGCGTACGCCCGCACCGGCTACCACCGAGGCCTGGACGCGTTGCGGCGCAACGGCTGGAAGGGGCACGGCCCGGTGCCGTGGGAGGACGAGCCGAACCGCGGCTTCCTGCGAGCGCTGCACGCCCTCGGCGTCGCGGCGGACCGGATCGGCGAGACGACCGAGGCCGAGCGCATCAGGACCTTCCTGGCCGACTGCAGCCCGACAGCGGTCACCGCACTGTCGGAGCCGTCACGTGGCTGACCTGTCCGAGGTGCTGCGACGCCGGCTGGAGGTCGTCATCGGGACGCCCTTCACCGAGGGCAACAGCATCACCGTCCTGCGCAACGGTGACGAGATCTTCCCTGCGATGCTCGGGGCCATCAAGGGCGCCGAGAGCACCGTCGACCTGATGACGTTCGTCTACTGGCAGGGCGACATCGCACACGAGTTCGCCGACGCGATGGCCGAGCGGGCGCGGGCAGGCGTGCGGGTGCGGCTGCTCATCGACGCCCTCGGCGGCCGGCTCATCGAGAAGGACCTCGTGGGAGCGATGGACGACGCGGGCGTGCACGTCGAGTGGTTCCGCAAGCCGCTGCTGAAGTCGCCGTTCAAGTCCAACCACCGCCTGCACCGCAAGGTGTGCATCGTGGACGGCCGCATCGGCTTCACGGGCGGCGTCGGGATCGCCGAGGAGTGGTGCGGTGACGCCCGCAACGAGGGAGAGTGGCGCGACACCCACCTGCGGGTGGAGGGGCCGGCCGTCGACGGGCTGCAGTCGGCCTTCATCCAGGACTGGGCCGAGAGCGGGCGGCCCCTCTACGACGACAACGACGAGTTCCCGATCCAGCCGCAGTCGGGCAGCTCGGTGGTGCAGATCGTGCGCGGCTCGGCCAGCCTCGGGTGGGACGACATGCGGTCGGCGTTCCACGTCATCCTGTCCTCGGCACAGGAACGGCTGCGCATCGCGACCGCCTACTTCGCCCCGGACGGCGAGCTCCTCGACACCCTCTGCGCGGCGCCTGCCCGAGGGGTGTCCGTCGACCTGCTCGTCCCGGGGCCACATGCCGACAAGCGGGTGTCCCAGCTGACCAGCGAGCGGTCCTACGAACGGCTCGCCGACAGCGGTGTGCGCGTCCGGAGCTTCCGGCCCTCGATGATGCACGCGAAGGTCATGACTGTCGACGGCCAGGTGGCGGTCGTGGGCTCGTCGAACATGAACCGCCGTTCGCTCGACCACGACGAGGAGGTCGTGCTCATCGCGCTCGACCGCGACCTGACCGCCACCCTCGACGCGCACCTCGACGCCGACTTCGAGCGCAGCGAGGAGATCGACCTGACCCGCTGGCGCAACCGGTCGACGCGACAGCGCGCCCTGGAGACGGCGGTCAGCCCGATCCGTCGCTGGATGTAGGCCCAGCACCGCCACGGTCCCCGCCGGTGGCGATGGGGACGAGCAGTGCCCACGCGGCCGGTTCGACCGTCCAGGTGCGGGAGGTGACCGGCCCGTCGAGCTCGCCGTCGGCGTTGAGGGGGAACGGGTCCCCCGTCACCGTCACCGTCTCACCGCGCACCACGATGACGTCGTCGCGCCCGACGTGCTCCCCGTCGCGCAGCGCGACACCGAATCCCAACCGCGCCAGTGGCCCGGTCGACGTCGCCACGACCACGTCGAGAAGCCCGTCGTCGGGGAGCGCACCGGGAGCGAGCTCGGCCCCGCCGCCGATGGTGCGGCCGTTGGCCACGGCCACCATCAACACCGTCTCGTCCGTCGACACGGCAGTGCCGTCGACCGTCACGCGCAGGTCCCACCCCGTCGCACCGGCACCGGCCAGCACCCCGCCCACCGCGTAAGCCCCCTTGCCGAGACGGTCCTTGAGCGCCCCCGCCCGCTCGGCCGCCTCCGCCCCCACGCCGAGGTGCACCACATTGACCACGACCCCGCCCACGTCGTCGACGATGAGGTCCAGCGACCGTGGCCGCGCCGTGAGCAGGGCCCGGGCCGCGTCCGCGGGATCGAGCGGGATGCCCAACGTGCGGGCCAGGTCGTTGCCGGTGCCCAGCGGCACGAGACCCAGCGGCAGGTCGGCCGACAGCTCTCCGCGTCGCCGCAGCTCTGTGACGGCCGTGTGCACCGAGCCGTCCCCGCCCATGAGAACAGGTGTGCGCCCGTCGCGCTCGCCCAGGATGCGCCCGAGGTCGTCCGGGTCCGAGCAGCCCTCCACCCGTACGTCGGCGTGCTCCCGCAGCACCACCAACGCCGCTTCGACCCGTTCGTCGTCGGTGCTGCCCGCCGCCGCGTTCGTGACCACCAGCAGGGATGTCCCGTAACCTTCGCTCATGCCCGCCATCGTCCTCCTTGGCGCTCAGTGGGGTGACGAGGGCAAGGGCAAGGCCACCGACCTGCTCGGCTCCTCGGTCGACTACGTCGTGAAGTACAACGGCGGCAACAACGCCGGGCACACGATCGTGATCGGCGACGAGAAGTATGCACTGCACCTGCTCCCGTCGGGCATCCTCACCCCCGGCGTCGTCCCGGTCATCGGCAACGGTGTCGTCATCGACCTGCAGGTGCTGTTCACCGAGATCGACGCGCTCGACGCGCGTGGTGTCGACACGTCGCGCCTGCTCGTGAGTGCGAGTGCGCACCTGATCGGCCCGTACCACCGGACGATCGACAAGGTGGCCGAACGCTTCCTCGGCAGCGCGCGCCTGGGGACGACCGGTCGCGGCATCGGCCCGGCGTACGCCGACAAGATGTCGCGCGTCGGGGTGCGCGTGCAGGACCTCTTCGACGAGAAGATCCTGCGCCAGAAGATCGAGGGTGCGCTCGACCTCAAGAACCACCTGCTCGTCAAGGTCTACAACCGCCGTGCGATCACCGTCGACGAGGTCGCCGAGGAGTTCCTGGAGTACGCCGAGCGGTTGCGGCCGATGGTCGCGGACACCACCCTCGTGCTGGGCGCCGCACTCGACCAGGGTCGCACCGTGCTGCTCGAGGGAGGGCAGGCAACCCTGCTCGACGTGGACCACGGGACCTATCCGTTCGTCACCTCGTCGAACCCGACGGCGGGCGGTGCGTGCACCGGCTCGGGCATCCCGCCCACGCGCATCGACCGCGTCATCGCGGTCGTCAAGGCCTACACGACGCGCGTGGGCTCCGGTCCGTTCCCCACCGAGCTGCACGACGCCGACGGCGAGCGGTTGCGCACCGACGGGGTGGAGTTCGGCACGACGACGGGGCGGCCCCGCCGGACGGGCTGGTACGACGCCGTCGTCGCGCGCTACGCGGCCCGGGTCAACGGGGTCACCGACTTCGTGCTGACCAAGCTCGACGTCCTCACCGGCTGGGAGCGCATCCCGGTCTGCGTCGGCTACGACGTCGACGGCGAGCGGGTCACCGAGATGCCGATGACCCAGACGGGCTTCCACCACGCCAAGCCCGTCTACGAGTTCTTCGACGGGTGGGACGAGGACATCTCCGCGGCGCGGTCGCTCGCCGAGCTGCCGAAGACGGCGCAGGCCTACGTCGCCGCGCTGGAGGAGATGTCGGGGGCGCCGATGTCAGCGATCGGCGTGGGCCCCGGCCGCGACGAGACGATCGAGCTCCGCTCACTGCTCGGATAGCAGCGCGGCCGGCTCGTCGGCCGCATGGTGGTCACCCAGGCTTTCGCTGCGCGCGGGGTCCTCTGACCGGCATTCCAGGGCCGCGTCCGCCGGCCCGCACCCGGCTGACGGGGCGGGTGGTGCAGCTCGGCCCGAGGCGCCGAAGGGCGGGGCCGTTGGCTGGGTGGTCCGCCAGAGGTTACGGTCGGCGGCGATGAGCTATGACATCTTCTTCGTTCGGCGCGACCCCGGGCAGGCCTTCGAGGACGCCCTCGACGAGCTCGAGGGCTCGTTCGAGAACGGCCACCTCGGTGAGCTGACCGACGTGGACCTGGAGTACTGGGAGTCGCTGCTGCCCAGGGCGCAGGACATCCTCGGCGACCTGGACCTCGAGGACAGCGACGAGTCGAGCCGTCGCCTCGTTGCGAGGGCCAACGGGATCGAGCTGACGGTCATCCCCGGCGAGATCGAGATCCACGTGCCCGACGATCGTGGGGTCGACGACGACCTCGAGCTGATGAGCGAGGTCTACGAGCTCGCCCGCGCCGTCGAGGACGTCACGGGCCTGGAGGGCTACGACCCCCAGGTGGGCGAGCCGGTCAGTGACCACGACGACTGGGACGTGCCCACCAGCCGTCGCTCGCCGGCTGAAGACTCCGACGACGACGACCAGGACGACATCGCGCCCACCGGCACGACCCGTCCGATGGCCCGGCCCGACATGGCCCCTGACTGCCCCGACCCCGCTGACCCCGACGGCCGCGCAGGTCGCCGCTGGTGGGAGTTCTGGAAGCCGTGATGGTCCTGGTCGTCGGGTCCGGCGCCCGGGAGCACGCGCTGGTCCGGGCGCTGGGCGCCGACCCGGCCGTGACGGAGGTGTGCGCGGCGCCCGGCAACCCCGGCATCTCGACGGAGGTCGCCACCTTCCCGCTCGACGTCGCCGCCCCGGCCGCCGTCGCCGCCCTGTCGCTGCGGGTGTCGGCCGACCTGGTCGTGGTCGGCCCCGAGGTCCCCCTCGTCGCCGGTGCCGCCGACGCCGTCCGGGCTGCGGGCATCGCGTGCTTCGGGCCGTCGGCGCTCGCCGCGCGGCTGGAGGGTTCCAAGGCCTACGCCAAGGACGTCATGGCCGCGGCGGGGGTGCCGACGGCTCGTGCTTTCGTGTGCGAGTCACCCGAGGCGGCGAGCCGTGCCCTCGACGAGCTCGGCGCGCCGTACGTCGTGAAGAACGACGGTCTCGCGGCCGGCAAGGGCGTCGTCGTCACCACCGACCGCGCTGCGGCGCTCGCTCACGCGGCATCCTGCCGGCGCGTGGTCGTCGAGGAGTTCCTCGACGGGCCGGAGGTGTCGCTCTTCGCGGTCACCGACGGCACGACGGTGCGCCCGCTGGTGCCGGCGCAGGACTTCAAGCGTGTCGGCGACGGCGACACCGGGCCCAACACCGGCGGGATGGGCGCCTACTCGCCGCTGCCGTGGGCGCCGGAGGGCCTCGTCGACGAGGTGCTGGCGTCGGTGCTGACGCCGACGGTGCGTGAGATGGCGCGTCGTGGAGCGCCGTTCACCGGTCTGCTGTACGCCGGGCTCGCGCTCACGTCACGCGGCACCCGGGTCATCGAGTTCAACGTGCGCTTCGGCGACCCGGAGACCCAGGTCGTCCTGGCCCGGCTGCGCTCGCCGCTCGGTGGGCTGCTCCAAGCCGCCGCGACGGGTCGGCTCGCCGACCACCCGCCGCTGGAGTGGTCCGACGACGCCGCGGTGACCGTGGTGGTCGCGGCCAACGGCTACCCCGAGGCGCTGCGCACCGGTGACCCGGTCGAGGGTCTGGCGGAGGCAGCGGCGGTCGAGCACGCCCAGGTCCTGCACGCCGGGACGGCGCTCGACGAGGGAGGCCGGGTCGTGTCGGCCGGCGGCCGGGTGCTGTCCGTGGTGGGCACCGGACCCGGCGTACGGGCTGCTCGCGATAGGGCCTACGCCGCGACGGCGATGATCCGGCTCGACGGCGGTCACTACCGCTCGGACATCGCCGCCGGCGTGTGAGGGAGACTGGCGACGTGTCCGACCAGCCGAAGTTCCCGGACGTGCTCGCGTCGCGCTACGCCAGCGACGAGCTCGTGCGCATCTGGTCGCCGGCGCACAAGGTGGTGCTCGAGCGGCGGCTGTGGATCGCCGTCCTGACAGCACAGCGCGACCTCGGCGTCGACGTGCCCGACGGTGTGGTCGAGGCCTACGAGAAGGTCGTCGAGGACGTCGACCTCGACTCGATCCGCCGGCGCGAGGCGGTGACCCGCCACGACGTCAAGGCGCGCATTGAGGAGTTCTCGGCACTGGCCGGCCACGAGCACGTGCACAAGGGCATGACCAGCCGCGACCTCACCGAGAACGTCGAACAGCTGCAGGTGCGCACCTCCCTCGAGCTGCTCCGCACGCGGGCCGTGGCGACGCTCGCCCGCCTGGCGCGCCTGGCCGTCGAACACTCCGGCCTGGTGATGGCCGCGCGCAGCCACAACGTCGCCGCGCAGGCGACGACCCTCGGCAAACGGTTCGCGTCGGCCGCCGAGGAGCTGCTGGTCGCGGTCGAGCGCCTGGAGTCGCTCATCGAGCACTACCCGTTGCGCGGCATCAAGGGCCCGGTCGGGACGTCGCAGGACCAGCTCGACCTGCTCGGCAACGACTCCGGCAAGCTCGCCGAGCTCGAGGAGCGCGTCGCGGCGCATCTCGGTTTCGCGAGCACGATGACATCGGTCGGGCAGGTCTACCCGCGCTCGCTCGACTTTGACGTCGTGTCCTCGCTGGTGCAGCTCGCCGCCGGCCCGTCGAGCCTGGCCACCACGATCCGGCTGATGGCCGGGCAGGAGATCGCGACCGAGGGGTTCCGCGCCGGGCAGGTCGGCTCCAGTGCCATGCCGCACAAGATGAACACCAGGTCCTGCGAGCGGGTCAACGGCCTCGCCGTCGTGCTGCGCGGCTACCTGTCGATGGTCGGGGAGCTGGCCGGGGGGCAGTGGAACGAGGGCGACGTCGCCTGCTCCGTCGTACGCCGGGTCGCGTTGCCCGACGCGTTCTTCGCTGCGGACGGGCTGTTCGAGACGTTCCTGACCGTGCTCGACGACTTCGGTGCCTACCCGGCCGTGGTCGCGCGCGAGCTGGAGCGCTACCTGCCGTTCCTCGTCACGACCAAGGTGCTCATGGCCGCAGTGCGCGCGGGAGTCGGCAGAGAGCAGGCGCACGAGGCGATCAAGGAGCACGCGGTGGCGGTGGCGCTGGCCATGCGCGAGCAGGGCGCGACGGGCAACGACCTGCTCGACCGTCTCGCCGGTGACGCTCGGCTGGGGCTGTCCCGCGCCCAGCTCGAGGAGCTGGTCGCGGACCCCACGACGTTGACGGGAGCGGCGGAGGCGCAGGTGGCGGCCGTCGTCTCACGAGTGGCGAAGGTCGTCGACCGTTACCCGCACGCCGCGACGTACACGCCCGCGCCGATCCTCTGACCCCGGCATCGGCAGCACCGCCCGACCGACCCTCTGACCCCCAGACACATCCGCGAACCGCTGACCACCGGACACATCCGCGACGGATGTGGCCCGAAGAGCGGAAGGGTGGCCTCACCTGTCCCACTGGCCACGGGCTGTGGCAGATCGGGTCAGGGCGGCAGCGAATGGTGGGTTGCAGCCCCTCGACTTCGAGATCGAGGGCGGGGAATCACCATTCGCGGCGTTGGAACCGGGGGAGGGCGCGGAAGGTGCGCGAGGACAGGCAGTCGCGCGCAGGCGGGCAGTCCCGGGCAGGACCGGCCACGACTGTGTGGCAGGGTCAGGAGTGGTTGGGGTCTGCGATGGCGCGCGCCTCGGCGCCCTGCTCTCCGACGTAGCCTTCGTCCGTCCCCTGCACGCGGCCGACGAACTCGTCGTCGCTGCCAGGTTCCACCTGGTCGTCGTTGCTCTCGACGTCGGACTCCGCCGTCGAGGTGTCGGCGGGCTCGGAGAAGGACTCGCTCATGGGGGCTCCAGTGCTGTGTGGGTGGTCGGGCATCCCTGCGACACTTGCCCGGTGAAGGGCTACCGACACCTGCACAGCGGAAAGGTGCGCGACCTCTATCAGGCCCCCGACGGGCTGCTGCTGATGGTCGCGAGTGATCGCATCTCGGCGTACGACGTGGTGCTGCCCACCCCCATCCCCGACAAGGGACGCATCCTCACCGAGCTCTCGCTCTACTGGTTCGAGCGGCTCGAGGACCTGGTGCCGCACCACTTCGTGTCGACCGATGTGCCGGCCGAGGTCGCCGGCCGGGCAGTGCTGTGCCGCCCGTTGGAGATGTTCCCGGTCGAGTGCGTGGCGCGCGGCTACCTCGCCGGCTCGGGGCTCGCCGACTACCTCGCCACCGGGTCGGTCTGCGGTGTCCCGCTGCCCGCAGGGCTGGTCGAGGGGTCGGTGCTGCCGGAGGCGGTCTTCACGCCGGCGACCAAGGCCGCGATGGGCGAGCACGACGAGAACGTGCCGTACGCCGAGGTCGCGGCCACCGTCGGCGCTGCCGCCGCCGCCGACCTGCGCGGGCTGACCCTCGCGATCTACGACCGGGCGCGCGAGATCGCGCTGCGCCGGGGTGTCGTCGTCGCGGACACCAAGCTCGAGTTCGGGCGGAGCCCGGACGGTGACATCGTGCTGGCCGACGAGGTGCTGACTCCCGACTCCTCGCGCTTCTGGCCGGCGGACCAGTGGGAGCCGGGGCGGTCGCAGCCGTCGTACGACAAGCAGTTCGTGCGCGACTGGCTCACCTCGCCCGAGTCGGGGTGGGACCGGGTCGGCGGCGGGAACCCGCCGCCGCTGCCGGACGAGGTTGTCGAGCGGACCCGCGCAAAGTACGTCGAGGCCTACGTGCGGCTGACCGGCCGGACGTTCTCGTGATCCGACGCGAGGACCACGTCACTAGGGTTGGCCAATGACCTGGATGCTCACCGGCGGCGCCGGCTACATCGGTGCGCACATCGTCCGCGCGTTCCAGGCGGCCGACCTGCCGGTGGTGGTGCTCGACGACCTGTCCACCGGGATCCGCGGGAACGTCCCCGGGGACGTGCCGTTCGTGCAGGCGTCCGTGCAGGACCGCGGCACCGTCCGAGGGGCCATGCGCGAGCACCGGGTGACCGGGCTGCTGCATCTCGCCGCGAAGAAGGCGGTCGGCGAGTCGGTCGAGAAGCCACTGCTCTACTGGGACGAGAACGTCGGCGGCATGGTCGACCTGTTGCAGGCCGCTGTCGACGAAGGTGTGGAGCGGGTGCTGTTCTCCTCGAGCGCCGCGGTCTACGGCAACCCGCCGGTGGAGCTCGTCACCGAGGAGACGGCGACGGGGCCGCTGAGTCCCTACGGCGAGACCAAGCTCGTCGGGGAGTGGGCTTTGCGCGACGTCGCGGCGGCGCACCCCTCGATGCGGTGGGCCGCCCTGCGCTACTTCAACGTCGCCGGCACCGGCGCGCCCGAGCTTGCCGACCACAGTGTCGCGAACCTCGTGCCGATGACGTTCCAGGCCCTGTCCGAGGGACGCAACCCACAGCTGTTCGGGGACGACTACGACACCCGCGACGGCTCGTGCGTGCGCGACTACATCCATGTGGTGGACCTGGCCGATGCCCACGCCGCATCCGCCCGCCGGCTGGACGAAGGCCCCTTGGGCGAGGTCTACAACGTCGGCCGCGGTGAAGGGGTGACCGTCAAGGAGATGTTCGACGTCATCCGTTCGGTGACCGGACTGGACTTCACCGTCGACGTGGTGCCGCGGCGGGCAGGTGACCCTGCGGCCTACTTCGCCGACCCTGCCAAGATCACGGAGCACCTCGGCTGGACGGCTCGCCTCGACCTCGACGAGATGGTGCGCAGCGCCTGGGCGGCCTGGCAGGGGTCGTGACCGACTCGCGGTCCTCGCGTCTCTTAGGTCAGCGGTGCTCGAGCACGGTGATGCGCGTCCCGAGATCAGCGATCGCTCCCTGCAGCTGTCGATGCGGCCGTTGAGCCGCTCGTCCATCGCGTCCAGCCGGCCGGCGAGGATGTCGATCCGCCCGCCGAGGCTCGCGCCCAGCTGTCGATCCGCTCGGCGAGGCTGTCGATCTCGCCGCCCAGGCATGAGCATCCATCCCCTCGCGCAGACGAGGGTCGATGGAGGGGACAGCTGTGGACGGATGGACCAGGCAGCGGACCTGTGGACGGTACGTCTAGTCGAGGTCGCCGCGACGTCGGGCGACCGCCACCGCCTCGGTACGCCCTGCCGCACCGAGCTTGGCCAGGATGTTGGACACGTGCACGCTGACGGTCTTGGCGCTGATGAACAGCTGCTTCGCGATCTCCTTGTTGCTCCGGCCCTGTGCCACCAGGCCGAGCACCTCGTGCTCGCGCGCCGTAAGCGACTCGTTCCGCCGGGAGCCGGGCTTCGCCGGGTCGGCCCGACCTGCTGGTGCGCCGCCGGCCCGGAGTTCCCGCAGCAGCGGGTCCGCCCCGAGCCGACGCGCCTCGGCCATCGCCAGGGCCGCAACCTCGCTCGCCTCGGCCGGCTGCCCACCGGCGCGCAGGACCGCTGCCAGCCGGGACCGGGACCGGGCCGTCTCGAAGGCGTGGGAGTAGGTGTGGAAGCGCTCGACCGCCAGCCGCCAGGCCGCGACCAGCTCGTCCGGGTTGGCGTCTCCGGACCCGGCCAGCCAACGCACGCGGGCATGCTCGGCGTCGACACGGGCCAGCCAGGCCCGCGCCTCAGGACCTTCGTCCCACACCGACTCCTCGCGGAGCCGGAGCGAACGCCGGGCTGCCTCGCGCAGCTCGTCGGCTCTGTCCGCCAGCCCTGTCTGGTCCTGGCTGCTGGCCCTTGCGGTCGCTGCCGCGACGTGACCGAGCACCAGCGCCGAGAGCCGGATCCTGGCCTGGAAGTCCTCGTTGGCCCACATGGTGCCGACGGTGGTCACGACCCCGTCGTACGCCGTGAGCACCGCCGCGAGGTCACCGCGGTCGCCGTGCAGGTCGATCGCCGCGTAGCCGGAGAACAGCGCCACCATCCCCTCGCGCTGCATGTGCGGGGCCAGTGAGGGCAACAGCTCCAGTGCCGACTGGTCTCCGCGCCCTGCGCTGACCAGCATCCCGCTTGCCCGGACCATCGCCTCGGCGAGCTCCGGTGGCGAGTCGTGGCTGAGGTCGGCCAGAGTCGCTGCGCCGTCCCAGTCGCCCACGGTGTAGGCCGCCTGGATCCCGAGGACCCGCGACTCCAGGCCATACGGCGCCCAGGGCCGCCCGGCCTCGCGCGCCCGGCGCACGGTGCGGGCGTAGGACCCGCGGGCCGCTGCGACGCTGCCGCTCTCGTACTGGAGCGTGCCGAGGTTGAACATGCTGCGCAGCTCGGCGGCGAGGTCACCGGCGGTGCGAGCCTGCCGGGTGGTGTCCTCGAGCATCGCCTGCGAGGCGGCCGTCTCGCCGCTGCGCTCGCGCAGCCTGGCCAACGTGGTGCGGGCGTCCGCCGCGACGCCTACCAGCCCCAGGGAGTCGGCGAGGTCCAGCGCGACGGTGGCCACCTCGGTGGCCTCGTCGTGGCGGCGCTGCTCGGAGAGCGCACGGGCGTGCAGGGCCAGGATCTCGGCCCGCACCGTGTCGTCGGGGTGCTTCTCGAGCAGCTCGAGCGCCTCGGTGGTGACCTGCAACGCGTCGGCTTCGGCATCCGCGACGATCGCGACCGATGCCTCGACCCGCAGCAGCCGGAGCCGGGCCTGCGGCGAGGCCTCGGACGACATGGCCCGAAGCTGGTCGCGGGCCAGCGCGAGCGCTCGGTAGGTCTGACCGGCAGCGAGCGCGGCCTCGCACGCCTTGGCGGTGAGCTCGACCAGGTCGACGTCGTCGAGGCCGGTGTCGGTCATGAGCTGGAGGGCCAGCTCGTAGTGGCGGGCGGCCTCGTCGGGCCCGGCCACCGACATGGCTTCGTCACCGGCGGCCACGCTGGCGCGAGCCGCTGTGGGCATGTCGTTGGCTGCGCGGGCGTGCCGGGCCAGCTCGGCTGCCGTACCGCCCACACCGCCCTGTTGCAGCGCCTTGGCGTAGGCCGCATGCAGCCGCACCCGTTCCCCCGGGAGCAGGTCGTCGTACACGGCCTCGGCGAGCAGGGCGTGCCGGAAGGCATAGCCGTCGCCACCCGTCGGGACGAGGACGTTGCGCTCGACGGCCGACCGCAGGGCGGCGTCGAGGGAGCGGACCTCGCTGTCGATGCCGTCGAGCACTCGGTCGAGCAGGAGGTGGGGCACCCGTCGGCCGGAGACGGCGGCAGCCCGCACGACGTGCCGGGCGTCGTCGTCGAGCTGGTCCAGGCGCACCAGCAGCAGGTCGGCAAGCGCCACGGGCAGGGAGTCGGGGCCGAGCTCGGCGGCCTGCACGAGCTCCTCGGTGAAGAAGGCGTTGCCGTCGGCCCTCTCGACGATGCCGCGGACGGCGCGTTCGGGCAGTGGCTCGGGGTGCAGCGAGACGACCAGGGCGCGGACGGCGTCGTCGGGCAGCCGGCCCAGATCGACCCGGCTCACTCCGGGGAGCCGCGACCACTCGGCGGCGGCGGTGCGCAGCGGGTGGCGGCGGTGCAGGTCGTCGCTGCGGTAGGACGCCACGACGGCCACCGGCGCATCGAGGCGGCGGGC
>Ga0180121_10000840_pt1 | contig 13005 bp, 9 predicted proteins | sample AntDrymUQ5402106_2_FD_129676 | JGI IMG/M metagenome (GOLD analysis project Ga0180121, IMG submission 129676) | Polar desert sand microbial communities from Dry Valleys, Antarctica - metaG UQ540 (21.06) (version 2) (version 2) | ecosystem: Environmental > Terrestrial > Soil > Desert | place...
GGATCGACGCCACCGCTCGGCGCAACGCCTTCGGCCGCCAGCTCCAGAGCTTCGAGGCCGAGCTCGACTTCGCCGGCTTGGGCGACGAGCCGGTGCGAGCGGTCTTCATCCGCTCACCGTGGATCGAGCGCCACGGCCCCGACGCCGAGGTCCTCGCGACCTGGGAGGGACACCCCGTGGCGATCCGCGAGGGCAACGTGCTCGCCTGCGCGTTCCACCCCGAGCTGACCGACGACTCGCGCGTGCACGCACTGCTGATGGCGATGGCGACCAGCGCCCGTGAGCGCGCGGTCCAGGAAGGGGCGAGGACCGAATGACCGACCCGAGGGTGACCGGACTGGCGCGGGTGATCGTCCGCTACTCGCTCGATCTGCAGGAGGGGCAGACGTTCCTGATCTCCTCGGGGGCCGTCGCCGAGCCGTTGATCCAATCGCTCTACGAGCAGGCGTTGGAGGTAGGAGCCCACCCGATGCTCGACATCTCCCTCGAGGGCACCCAGTCCGCCTTCTTCCGGCTCGCGAGCGACGAGCAGCTCGACTGGGTCTCGCCGACGCACAAGTGGGCCTTCGAGCAGGCCGACGCGCGGATGCGGATCCTCTCCGACACGAACACCCGCGAACTATCCAGCGTCCCCCCGGAGCGACAGACGCGCCGGCAGAAGGCGATGCATCCCTACATGACCCAGATGATGGAGCGCAGCGCCCGCGGTGAGCTCCGCTGGAACGTGACCCTGTTCCCGACCAATGCCTACGCGGCCGAGGCGTCGATGAGCCTGCGCGACTACGAGGACTTCTACTACCGCGCCTGCCTGGCCGACCAGCCCGACCCGGTTGAGGCCTGGATCCACGCCTCGCGAGAGACCAACCGGCTCGCCGAGTGGATCGAGGGCCACGAGGAGGTGCACATCGAGGGACCCGGCACGAACCTGAAGCTGAACGTGTCAGGCCGCCACTTCAAGCCCGCCGACGGCAAGTACAACATGCCCGACGGCGAGTTCTTCACCGGTCCCGTCGAGGACTCGGCGGATGGCGAGGTCACCTTCCACCTGCCCGCCTCCTACTCCGGCCGCGAGGTCTCCGGCGTCCGCTTCCGCTTCGAGGCCGGCAGGGTCGTCGACGCAACCGCCGAGCGCGGCGAGGACTTCCTGATCGAGATGCTCGACACCGACGAGGGCGCGCGCCGCCTCGGCGAGCTCGGCATCGGCACCAACTTCGGGATCTCCGACGGCACCGGGGAGATCCTCCTCGACGAGAAGATCGGCGGTACGGTCCACCTCGCGGTCGGCCAGAGCTACCCCGAGACCGGCGGCGTCAACGAGTCCGCGGTCCACTGGGACATGATCTGCGACCTCCGCCAGGGCGGCAGCATCACGGTCGACGGCGAAGTCCTCCAGCGCGACGGAGAATTCGTGATCTGACGACGTCGGACCGGGCGCAACTTTCGATCGGCGCCGTTGTTCTCGCCACTGAGAAGCCACGCCGCCGGGACATTCCTGGACGCTTGCGGGAGCGCCGTGTGAGTGAACTGGCCGATGTGGGTTCCTGATGGCGACCGGACCGCAGATCCCCCCGTAGGTCCGGTCGTTGTCGTTTGCGGCTCCTTCGCCTCCGGCTTCTAGAATCGAGCCATGTCCGGTCACTCCAAGTGGGCCTCGATCAAGCACAAGAAGGGTGCCACCGACGCCAGGCGGGGCAAGCTCTTCACGAAGCTGGCGCGGGCGATCACCGTGGCGGCGCGCGAGGGCGGCGGCAACCCGGACGGCAACGCGACGCTGGCTACCGCGATCCAGAAAGCGCGCGACCAGTCGATGCCGAAGGACAACATCAAGCGCGCGATCGATCGCGGAACGGGTGAGGGCGCCGACGGCGTCGCGATCGAGCGGATCCTCTACGAGGGCTACGGTCCCGGCGGCGCCGCCGTCCTGGTCGAGGCAATGAGCGACAACCGCAACCGAACGGGGTCGGAGATCCGCCACGCCTTCGACCGCCACGGCGGCAGCCTTGGCGAGCCGAACTCCGTCGCGTGGCAGTTCGAGAAGCGAGGGGTGATCCTCCTCGACGCCCACCGGTACGGCGAGGACGACATGATCATCGCCATCGATGCCGGCGCCGAGGACGTCGCCCGCGACGGCGATTCATTGCGGATCCTCAGCGGGCCGGCCGACCTGGCCGCCGTCCGCGCATCGCTCGAGGAGGCTGAGATCGAGATCGAGTCCGCCGACATCGTCATGGACCCGACGACGACGGTCGAGGTCGGCGAGGGGGACGCCCGGACGTTGATCCGGCTGATCGACGCCCTCGACGACCACGAAGACGTCGACGCGGTGCACGCGAATTTCGACATCCCTGAGGAAGTCTTGGAGAAGGCGCTGGCGTAGCGCTCGAGATTTCTCAGGGTGGGAGCCGTGCCCGGGGAGGCATCCGAGCCGGGAGCGAGAATCTCTCCCCAATGAGGATCGTCATGGGCATCGATCCCGGGGTCGCCAATACCGGCTTCGGGGTCGTCAGAGTGGCCGGGTCGCGGATGACCGCGATCGACGGCGGCACGATCGAGGTCGGATCAGACCTCGCGCCGGAGCAGCGACTGCGCCGGATCCACGAGTCGCTGGTCGAGCTGATCGACTGGCACTCGCCTGAATCCCTGGCGCTCGAAAGCCTGTACTTCGGCAAGAACGTGCGCTCGGCGATCGCGGTCGGGCAGGCGCGCGGCGTGATCATGCTTGCGGCGGCCGCTCGCGATCTGGGGTGCTTCGACTACACGCCCCAGGCGGTCAAGCTCGCCGTCTGCGGGAGCGGCGCTGCGGCGAAGGATCAGGTCAAGCATATGGTCGGCGTCCTGCTGGGACTGCCGGTCGAGCCTCCTTCCGATCACGCCGCCGACGCCCTCGCCGTGGCCGTCTGCCACGCCGCTCACGTCCAGGGCTCGTCCGCTCTCCCGGCGGTGCCGGTCGTGCGCGCTGCCCCCGCACCCGAGGTGACGCTCATATGATCGCGGCGGTCAGCGGCGAGATCCTCGCGCGGCGCGCCGATCACGTCGTCGTCGACGCGAGCGGAGTGGGCTACCGGCTTGCCGTCTCCTCGGAGACGCTGCGGCTCGTCCCACCGGTCGGCCAGCACGTCTCGCTGCACGCGCACCTGATCGCCCGCGACGACTCCCTCGCGCTCATCGGCTTCGCGACCGAGGACGAGCGCGAGCTCTTCCTGTCCTTGATCTCGGTCTCGGGCGTCGGCCCCAAGGTTGCCCTCGCGGCGCTCTCCGGTGGGCCGGTGGGCGAGCTGCTGCGCGCGATCGCCAGCGGCGATAGCAAGCGATTTCAGGCCGTGCCAGGGATCGGCAAGCGGACGGCGGAGCGCATCCTCGTCGAGCTGCGTGAGCAGATCGCCGGCCAGCTCGACGAGACCGTTCTCACCGCTGCGTCGGGCGCCGCAGGGCCCCGCGAAGAGGCACGTGACGGCCTCGCCGGCCTCGGCTACATGCCGATCGAGGTAGAGCGCCTGCTCGATGTCGCGGTCGGCGAGACTGCGGAGGAGCTGATCGCCTCGGCGCTGCGGCAGGGCGGCACGGATCGCGCCGCCGCGTGATCCAGGCTTTGAGTCCGTGAGCGGACGCAGGATCGATCCAGATGTCGATTGAGCGAATTCCCCTGAACGAGGCGGCGATCGCCGCCGACGGCGAGCCGCGGATCGCGGACGCCCGGATCGAGCGCGGGGAGGAGGACCTCGACCGGAGCCTCCGGCCCTCGCGGCTCGTGGACTTCGTCAACCAGGTTCAGGTGACGGGCCAGCTCGAGGTCTTCATCGAGGCTGCGCGCCGCCGCTCCGAGCCCCTCGATCACGTCCTCCTCGCCGGGCCGCCCGGACTCGGGAAGACGTCGCTCGCGCACATTATCGCTGCCGAGATGGGGGTTCCGCTCGTCGGGACCGCCGGCCCGGCGCTCGAGCGCAAGGCCGACATCGCCAGCTTCCTGACGACGCTCGAGCCCGGGAGCGTCTTCTTCATCGACGAGATCCACCGGCTCAACCGAGCGATCGAGGAGACCCTCTATCCGGCGATGGAGGACCGCAAGCTACCGGTCGTGCTCGGCCACGGAGCTGGAGCGCGGACGGTCACCCTCGATCTGCCCGCGTTCACGCTCGTCGGCGCGACGACACGCGCGGGCCTGCTGACGACGCCGCTTCGCGACCGCTTCGGCGTCAGTCACCGCCTCGAGCACTACGAGCCGGGCGATCTGGCGCTGATCGTCGAGCGCTCGGCCGAGATCCTCGGCGTCAGCATCGAGCCGTCGGGGACGGTGGCGATCGCCACCAGATCAAGGGGAACGCCGCGCGTGGCAAACCGGCTGCTCAAGCGGGTGCGGGACTTCGCCGAGGTTCGCGGCAAGGGCATCGTCACCGCCGAGATCGCGGCCGGTGCCCTGGCGATGCTCGAGGTCGACGAGGCCGGCCTCGACCGCCACGACCGCGCGATCCTCGACACGATCGCCTCGAAGTTCTCCGGCGGCCCGGTCGGGCTCTCGACGCTCGCGGCGGCCGTCGACGAGGAGCACGACACGATCGAGGACGTCTACGAGCCCTACCTGCTCCAGCAGGGCCTGCTGAAGCGGACGCCCCGCGGCCGCGTGATCACCGAACGCGGGTACGAGCACCTGGGAATCCCGGTGCCCAAGGACCTCGCCTCCCTCTTCTGAAGGAAGGCTGGGGGAGCTGTTCGCAGTGGACGAGGGCGGGGGCCGGGGAAGGGTCCGGCGAGCCCCCCACAACAAGAGCCGCGAAGCGGCGGGCCGTTGGATCCTTCCCCGGCCCCGTCCGACGCGCGGGGCCCCTTCTCCGATTCACTAGCCTTGGGCACTTGCCCTTCTTCATCTGTCCCAACTGCGGAAACCGACTTCAGAGCGGCGAGCGGACGGCGGGCCTCTCGAGCCGGCCGAAGAGCTGCCCGAAATGCGGCTTCGGGTTCCTCTTCGAGCTGCTCGACGACTACTACCCGGCGCCCGACGCGGCCTTCTTCACCTGCGACGGCAGGGGTCGCGTCCTCGACGTCGGCCGGGGAGGGTTCGAGCTAACGGGGCTGACCGACGAGGACGTCATCGGCCGCCCGGTGAAGGACGTGCTCGGACTCGAGTGGATCGACAAGGGCGAGGGCGGGGAGGAGTCCGACGCCAACGGCGACGGGGTCGCCGATCCGATCGAGACGACGCTCGAGTGGGGCGTCCGCTCGCTCGGCAAGCGAGTGGCGGTCCACGCCGAGGGCGATCTGCCGGCGAAGGCGACGGCCGACGTCTTCCCGGCCTACGACGACGACGGCGGCATGCTGCTCGTCCTGACGCCCGAGTAGGAGGCGCTCGGCCTGGATGGGCTCACGCCGCTTCAATCTGTTCGTGGTCGGCCTCGTGTTGGCGCTGCTCGCCGGCTCGATCTACGTCATCGCGACGAAGGAGACGAAGCTCGGGCTCGACCTCAGCGGCGGCACCCAGCTGATCTACCAGGGCGAGCCGAGCCCGGAGAACCCCGAGGTCGACGGCGAGGACATCGACCGCGCGATCGAAATCATCCGCGACCGGGTGGACGCGCTCGGCGTCTCCGAGCCGGAGATCGCGCCGCTCGGCACCGACCAGGTGCAGATCAGCCTGCCGGCGGTCACCGACACCCAGCGCGCGATCGAGCAGGTGGGCGACACCGCCAAGCTCTACTTCTACGACCTCGAGCCGAACGTGGTCCCGCTCGATCCCGATCTCAGCGTCGGCGAGATCACCCCGGCCAACCTCACCCAGCAATCGACGACGAGCCTCTACGACGCCGTCGAGCTGGCCTCACAGCAGGAGGAGGACCTCCAGCCCTGCGAGACGCTCTGCCAGCGCGAGGGCTCCGCCTTCTACCTGTTCGAGGCCCAGAGCCGCCTGCCGGTTGCCGGACCGGAGGAAAACCGCGCGGACCTGTTCTCGACCGACGCCGCGCAGGCGGTGCCGTCCGACGACCAGAAAGTCTTCGAGGTGCCGCAGGGGACCGTCGTCGCCCGCGACCAGGAGGTCGTCGCAAGCGACGGGACCGTCGCCCCCGCCCGCTACTTCGTGCTCCGTGACCGCCCTGAGCTGAGCGGCGAGGATCTGACGAACCCCGAGCAGAGCTTCGACCAGAACAACATCCCGAACGTCACCTTCGACTTCACCGACGAGGGGCGGCAGGCTTTCCAGACGATCACGCGGCGCATCGCCCAGCGTGGACAGGAGAGCCTGAGCGCTCCCTACGCGTTCGCGATCGTCCTCGACGGCGACATCGTCTCCCGGCCGATCATCGACTACGAGGAGAACCCCGACGGGATCGACGGTCGCACCGGCGCCCAGATCTCCGGCATCGGCGACATCCAGGAGGCGCAGGACCTCGCCGAGTTCCTGAAGATCGGCGCCCTGCCGATCGAGCTCAACCTGATCAGCCAGAGCACGGTCACCGCGACGCTCGGCGAGCAGGCCCTCGACCAGGGGCTGAAGGCCGGACTGATCGGACTCGCGATCGTCGCCCTCTTCTTCCTCCTCTACTACCGCTTCCTCGGCGTGATCGCGATCCTCGGGCTTGCGACCTACGCCGTCTTCTTCACGGCGATGATGAAGCTGATCCCGATCACGCTGACCCTGCCAGGAATCGCCGGCCTGATCCTGACGATCGGCGTCGCCGCGGACTCGAACGTCGTCATTTTCGAGCGGATCAAGGAGGAGGCGCGCAAGGGCCATTCGATGATCTCCGCGATCACGACCGGCTATCGCAAGGGAATCGCGACGATCGTCGACGCGAACGTGATCACCCTGCTGACCGCGTTCATCCTCTTCGGGCTGGCCACCGCCGGCGTCAAGGGTTTCGCCTTCACGCTCGGGATCGGCACGATCGTCTCGCTGCTGACGGCCGTCGTCTTCACTCGCGCCGTCCTCGGCCTCCTCGGCCGCACCCGCCTGCTCAGCTCGCCGCGGTTCCTCGGCGCGAGCCGGGAGCGGGTCCATTGGCACTTCGACTTCGCCGGGGCGAGCAAGTGGTTCTTCTCGATCTCGGGCGCGATCCTGCTGATCGGCGCGTTTTCGTTCGCGACGAAGCAGCTCGACTTCGGGATCGACTTCGAGTCGGGCGCAAAAGTCACCGTCGCGCTCGCCGAGGCTCCGAGCGTCGACGACGTCCGCGATTCGCTCGGCGAGGCGGGCGTCGAGGACCCGGGCGCGGTCAAGGTCCAGGCGGTCGAGAACCCTGAGTTCGGCACCAACGTCTTCCAGATCCAGGGCAAGATCGATCCTGACCAGATCGGAGTCGTCCAAGGCCAGTTCGATACGGACTTCGGCTACGAAACGAGCGCCGAAGAGGGCTTCCAGAGTCAGGTGGTGGGGCCGACCTTCGGCCAGCAGATCGCGAACAGCGCCGGCTACGCGATCGTCTTCTCGCTGCTGCTGATCGCCGCCTACGTCGCCTTCCGCTTCGAGGCCAAGTATGCGATCCCCGTGATGATCGCCGTGATCCACGACGTCCTGATCACGGCCGGCGTCTACTCGCTGGTCGGCAGGGAGGTGACCGCGGGCACGGTCGCGGCGTTCCTCACGATTCTCGGCTACTCGCTCTACGACACCGTGATCGTCTTCGACCGAGTGCGCGAGAACGTGCCGCGCCTGCCGCGGGCGACGTTCGCCCAGATCGCCAACCGCTCCCTCGCAGAGGTCCTGACGAGGTCGCTGATCACCGGCCTCTCCACCGTATTCCTGATCGCCGTGATCCTCGTCTTCGGCGGCGAGACCCTGCGCGACTTCGCCTTCGCGATGATGGTCGGAGTCATCTCCGGCACCTACTCCTCGATCTTCATCGCGACGCCGGTGCTGATCGCCTGGAAGGAGCGCGAGCCGCAGTACCGCTCCCGCGCCGCGCGGATTCGCGAGCTGATGGGCCGCGTCCCGGCCTTCCCCGAGGACAACCTGGTCGCGAAGGTGGGCGGCGGTACCGAGCGCGACGCCGATGCGGGCCTCGAGGATCCCGACGCCCGCGACGGCGGCGGCGATGATGCTTGGGGCAACGGGCATCCGGTCGAGCCCGAGGACGTCCCGCGGAGCTCGCCCGCGCCGGTCGTGAGCAACGCCGGTGGCGACGGTAACGGGGCCGAGCCCGAGCCCGAGCCTGAACCGCAGCCCATCTCCGCCGGGGGCGAATCACTCAGCGAGCGCGAGCGCCGGCTCGCCGAGCGCCGCCGTCGCCAGGCGCGCAAGAACCGCAAGCACGGAAGGCCGAGGTGAGGTAGGGATGGCCGTACTCGTCTGGGTCACGCTCGGGGTTGCGCTCTGGCACTTCGCCGTCTTCGTCCCCGACCGTTTCCGCGGCGGGATTGTGGGCGCCTTCCTGGGCTCCGTCGCCGGCGCGCTGATCAGCGGCGCGCTCTGGCAGCTGGCGCTCGGCGAGAGCGTCGGCGACACCGACGTGCTCACGGCGCTGGCTGCCGTGCCCGGATGCCTGCTCGGGATGGCCGCCGTCTACGCGATCGGCGCCCGCGACGAGCGCGATCTCGACGAGGTCTGAGCCGAAGGGCCCTCCCAAACAGCGGAGTCGCCACTCCGTTCCATCCCCCCGGGTTGCAAGGGTCGGGGGGTGAGCAGCTCGACCAATCGACCCGCCGGTGCGCCGGCTTCGTTCGCCGCGGCCCCCTACGACTACGCCGAGGCACGCCGGCTCGCCGAGGACCTCGAGTTGGCCGAGCCGGTCGCGATCACCTTGGTGCGGCGCGGTCACCGCACGCCTGAGCAGGCGCGCGCCTTCCTCCGCGCCGAGGTCCGTCACGACCCGAGCGACTTCGACGGCATCGCCGAAGCGGTTGCGGTGATTCGCGCTGCGATCGCTTGCCGCGGGCGGATCACGATCCACGGCGACTACGACGTCGACGGGATCTGCTCGACCTCGATCCTCGTCGGGGCGCTGCGGCGGGCCGGCGCCGATTGCGACTGGATCATCCCCGACCGCCTCGCCGACGGCTACGGGTTGAGCGCGACCTCCATCCCCGAGCTGCGGCAGCGGGACACGGCCCTGCTGATCACGGCTGATTGCGGGATCGGCTCGGCGACGGAGGTCGATGCCCTGCTCGAGGCCGGGATCGAGGCGGTCGTGACCGATCACCACCAGCCCGGGGAGGTCCTGCCCAACTGCCCGATCGTCCATCCAGTCGTCTCGGGCTACCCCTTCGATGGGCTCTGCGGAGCTGCCGTGGCGCACAAGCTGGTGCTCGCGCTGGAGCGCGAGCTCGGCACGGCTGACGCAGCGGACCGCGACCTGGACCTGGTGGCGTTGGCGACGATCGCGGACCTCGTGCCGCTCGTCGACGAGAACCGCTCGCTGGCGCGTCGCGGGCTCGCCGAGCTCCGCCGCGCCCGACGCCCCGGCATCCGAGCCTTGCTCGAGGTCGCCCACGTCGAGCCCGAGCGCCTCGACGAAGCGGATATCGCCTTCCGGCTGGCCCCACGGCTGAACGCCGCCGGTCGCCTCTATCGCGCCGATGCGGGCGTCGAGCTGATGCTCACCGACGACCCCGGTCGCGCCACCGCGATCGCCGCCGAGCTCGACTCCGCCAACCACGAGCGCCGGGAGACCGAGCGCCGCGTCTCCAACGAGGCAGAGGCGGCGCTGCGCGCGCTTCCCGCGGAGGCTCGTGAGGCGCCGGTCCTCGTCCTGGCCGGAGCGGGCTGGCACCCCGGCGTCGTCGGGATCGTCGCCGCTCGCATCGTCGAGCGCCACGGGAGGCCGGCGATCGTCCTCTCGATCGACGAGGAGGGGAGGGCGCGAGGCTCGGGACGCAGCGTCGCCGGCTTCGACCTGCTCGCCGCCCTCGAGGCCTGCGCCCGGCTCCTCGACCGCTACGGGGGCCACCGCGCGGCGGCGGGGCTCGAGCTTCGCGGGGACCGGATCGAAGCCTTCCGCGCCGCGTTCGCCGGGCACGCGCGGTCGGTGACCCCCGCGGGCGGCTTGGGGGCGCCCGAGCGGATCGACGCAGTCGTCGGGCCGGAGTCGCTCGATCTGCGAGTCGCGGAGCAGCTCGAGTCGCTGGCTCCGTTCGGGAAGGGAAATCCGAGCGTCCGGCTGCTGGTCCCATCGGCCCGCGTCGGCGATGTGCGGCCGATGGGCGAGGAGGGGAAGCACGCGCGCTTCAACCTCGGCACCGGAGCCGGAACGCTCTCCGCCCGCGGCGTCGCGTTCAACGCCAACGGTGCATTGGCCGCGGCCCAGCGCGCCCCCCATGACCTCACGGTGAGGCTCGAAGTCAACCACTGGAACGGAGCGGTCGAGCCGCGGGCCGTCCTGGACGGGGCTCACCTGCGCGCCGAGCGCGTCGAGGACGGTGACGAGCCGGCCGACCACGAATGCGAGGGCGGCGTCTCGGCGTGGTGGTGGGAGCGCTTCGACGCGGAGCTCGAGCGTGATCTCACGATGCCCGGCGTCGCCGTCGGCCCGGGCCCCGGGCGTCGCAGCATCGACGCCCGCCGAGCCTCCGCGGTGGCGCGAATCGGCGAGCTCCTCTCGAGTGGCGCTCGCGTCATGGCCGTCGCCGCGGACGCGGGCCGCCGGGCGGCGCTCGCGACCGCGGTGGACCCCACGTCCTTCGGCGGTGCGGCGGCGACCGTCTGCCTGCGCTGCTCCCCCGACGAGCTCCTGTCGCGATCGCGCGATGAGGAGCTCGGATTGCTGCTCACCGACTGGCGCTCGCTCGCCGGCTGTCCATCGGCCGCGCAGTCGTTTGAGCACCTCGTCCTCGTCGATCCGCCGTTCGGATCGGACCTCGATCGCCTCCTCGCCTGCCGGACCGGCGACGGTTACCTGCACGAGGCATGGGGTCCCACCCCTGAGCTCGCCGAGCTCTGCTGGGACGGGGAGTGGGACCTGCGTCCGGCTCTCGCCGGGGTCTACCGGGCGCTTGCCGCGTCCGACCTCGGCGGCGATGAGCTCGGTGCGGCGCTGTGCGGCCCCGGGCGATTCGCCCGCTCTCCCGAGGCCGCCGCCCGCTGCGTCCGGGTGCTGATGGAGATCGGCGTCGCCGCGGGGGAGGGGAGCGGTGGCACCCGTCGGTTGGGGGTCGTATCCTCGGAGCGGACCGAACTCGAGCGATCCGGCGCCTGGCGCGCCTACGCGAGCACCCATCAGGAGGGCGTCCGATACCTGCGAAGTCGAAGAGCCGAGCGCCTAGCGGCCTAGTTCAAGAAAACGGCGAGCCTGTGGCCGCGGCGAGCGACGCCCTGCTCGACGCCGCCGACCTGGCCCGCAGCGGCCACGTCCGCGTGGGAGCGAGCGAACCGGACGCCGCCGCCGCCCTCGCCGCGGTCACACCCCTCGACGAGTTCACCCGGAACCTGAGCGAGCGCGAGCGCGATCTCCTCGGGGATTTGCTCGCGGTCATCACCGAGCACGACTCGCCGGGGGAGGGGACGATCGACCGCCGCGACGTCGAGCGGGCCTTCGCCTTCGCCTGCGAGCGACATGCCGACCAGCGGCGGCGTTCCGGGGAGGAGTTCGTCAGCCATCCGGTCGAGGTGGCGAAGATCTGCGCCGGACTGCGCCTCGACGCCGCGACCCTCTGCGCGGCGCTCCTGCACGACACGGTTGAGGATACGAGCGCGAGCGTCGAGGAGGTCGAGGCCGAGTTCAGCTCCGAGGTCGCCCACCTGGTCGATGGAGTGACGAAGCTGACCGGCATCACGTTCGAGAGCCGGGACGAGAGTCAGGCAGAGAACTACCGCAAGATGATGGTCGCGATGGCCACCGACGTGCGGGTCATCCTGATCAAGCTCGCCGACCGCCTCCACAACATGCGCACGCTCGACGCGATGCCGAAGAGCAGGCAGATGGCCAAGGCGCGGGAGACGCTCGAGATCTACGCGCCCCTCGCGCATCGGCTAGGTATCCACGCGATGAAGTGGGAGCTCGAGGACCTCGCCTTCGGAGTTCTGCACCCCCGCAAGTACGAGGAGATCAAGAAGCTCGTCGCTCAGCAGCGCGCCGAGCGGGAGGAGTACGTCGCGGAGGCCGGCGAGTTCCTCGGCCTGGAGCTGCTCGAGGTCGGGATCGAAGCGCAGATCTCGGGCCGCGCCAAGCACTTCTACTCGATCTACTCGAAGATGACCAAGAAGGGGCGGGAGTTCAACGAGATCTACGACCTGACCGCGATGCGCGTGATCGTCGGCTCGGTCAAGGACTGCTACGGGGCGGTCGGAGTCATCCACGCGCTCTGGAAGCCCCTGCCCGGGCGGTTCAAGGACTTCATCGCGACCCCGAAGATGAACCTCTACCAGACCCTCCACACGACGGTCATCGGGCCGCAGGGACAGCCGCTCGAGATCCAGATCCGCACCTCCGAGATGCACGAGCTGGCCGAGTTCGGGGTCGCCGCGCACGTGATCTACAAGGAGGGGAGCAAGGGTGGCGTCGACCCCAAGGATCAGGGCCGCGACAAGATGACGTGGCTGCGCCACCTGCTCGACGCCGAGGGCGAGGGCGATCCGGAGGAGTTCCTGGAGGCGCTCAAGGTCGACCTCTTCGAGGACGAGGTCTTCGTCTTCACCCCGAAGGGGGAGATCAAGAACCTCTCAGCCGGCTCGACCCCGCTCGACTTCGCCTACGCGGTCCACACCGACGTCGGGCACCGCTGCGTCGGCTCGAAGGTCAACGGCAAGCTCGTGCCGCTCCACTTCGAGCTCCACTCGGGCGACATCGTCGAGATCCTGACCGGCAAGCGCGAGCGCGGACCTTCGCGCGACTGGCTCGGGCTCGTCCACACATCCCGGGCGCGCAACAAGATCCGCGCGTTCCTCAAGCGTGAGCGGCGTGAGGATGCCGAGAAGGCCGGCCGCGAGGACCTCGCAGAGGCGCTTCGCAAGCGCGGGTTGCCCCCGCAGCGGATCGGCGGCTCGCCGCTTCTCGTCGACGTGATCCGCGAGGCCGGCTTCCGCAAGGCGGACGACTTCTACGTCGCTCTCGGGCAGGGCAAGCTCAGTGCGAAGACCGTCACGAA
>Ga0180121_10000841_pt1 | contig 12996 bp, 10 predicted proteins | sample AntDrymUQ5402106_2_FD_129676 | JGI IMG/M metagenome (GOLD analysis project Ga0180121, IMG submission 129676) | Polar desert sand microbial communities from Dry Valleys, Antarctica - metaG UQ540 (21.06) (version 2) (version 2) | ecosystem: Environmental > Terrestrial > Soil > Desert | place...
GAGCTGTTCGCGAAGGGCTCAGGCCGCCTCCTCTATGAAGTCCTCGACGACCTCTTCGACTACTGCTTTCCGATCCTCGACAAGATCGGCCACAAGCTCGACTCGGTCGAGGACGACATGTTCGAGCGGCGCGCCGAGGATGTCGTCCGCGACCTTTCGAATGTGAAGCAGGAGATCATCTCCTACCGCAAGATCATCAAGCCCGAGCGGACGACGCTGCGCCTGCTCGAACGGCGAGTCGAGCGATTCCTGCCCGAGGAGCTCGACCTCTACTTCGACGACATCGTCGACGGCGCCGAGCGGATCTGGGACCTCCTGGACAACTACAAGGAGGTGGTCGAAGGACTCGAGTCCACGAACGAGTCGGTGATCTCGCATCGCCAGAACGACGTCCTGCGCGTGCTCACGACCTTCAGCGCCATCCTGCTGCCCCTGACCCTGATCGCGAGCATCTTCGGGATGAACGTCGACTTCCCCGGTTTCGCATCGGCCGCCGCCTTCTGGATCATCGTCGCGGCCATGGTCGCGGTCGGCGCGGCCCTGCTCGGCTTCTTCCGCTTCAAGCGCTGGCTCTGAGGCTACGGCGTGAGGCAGGCGACGTGGGGCGTCGTGTCGCCCTTGCCTTCGGCGTCGACCGGGCCGATCGCGCTGATCGCACCGTAGGTGCAATGCTCGGCCTCGACCTGTCCTGCCGACGCCGGCGCGAGCAGCAGCAGGGAGACGACGATCGCGACCCCGAGGAGACGCAGCGCCAGCGAGGACGCCAAGCGCCTGCTGCGGCTCGGTCGTCGGGCTCGGCCGGGAGCAATCATGCATTGTCAACGATTCAGCGCCGTGAAAAGGTACGCGGCGCGCTAGACGCCGACGGCGCGCGCGGCTCGAGCACGGGGCTCACGCAGAACGCGGCGCGCGTAGAGACGCTCGCCGGCCGCGCGGTACAGCGTCAGCGCATTCTCGCCCTCACGGGGGTAGGCCGACCACCCGAACGTCACCAGCGAGCCGCTTTCGCAGAGGTTTCGCTCGAGCCATGACGCCAGCTGCGCCGCCTGCTCGACAGACGCACATGGCGCAAGCACGGCGAACTCTTCCGCGCCCACCCGCGCGACATCGTCTTCGGGGCCGAGTGCCCCCGCAAGGGCATCCGAGACCTGTCGTAGCGCCTTGTCGCAGTCGACGTCGAAGCTGAGCGAGTCCAGGTCGCCGACGAGCAGCGCGAAGGGCTCACCGGCGGCGAGCCGCCGGTCGATTGCGAGCTCGAACGCCCGCGTGTTCGGGAGTCCGGTGACGATGTCCCTTTGCGCGAGGATCTGCAGCTCCTCGTTCGCCGAGCGGTAGTGCGCCGCGAACCAGCCGAGCAGCGTCCCCATCGCGACGAAGGTGACGAGCCGGATCGGTGTCGAGATCGTGACGATCTCGTTCGACGGGAGCGCGTCGATGAAGAAGACGCCCACCGCGTAGAGCCCGGTCGCCATCCCGCCGGCCGCGGCGCCCCAGGCCGGACCGAGCGCGAGCGCGACCAGCGCGATCGCGAGATAGTAGAAATGCCCGATCCCCATCCCGGCGTGCTCGAACAGCAGGAAGGACACGAAGACGGCGACGTAGATCGCGGCCGCGAGCGAAACGAACAGCCGAGTCATGTGCGCCGCTGGCACCTTCGCATTCTCCTGAGGGGCAAGCGCGCCCGCTTCACCCCTTTGAGGGAGCTGCATGCGTATTCGACAACGAAGGTAGGCTCTCGCGCCTATGGCGGACGGCCTCCACGTCGGCACGAGCCTTGACGGCGGCGAGCTCCGGCTCGACCCCGGCGACCTGACAACCCACGCGGTGATCGTCGGCATGACCGGCTCGGGCAAGACGGGGCTCGGAATCGTGCTGCTCGAAGAGGCGTTGCTACAGGGCACTCCGGCGCTGATCCTCGATCCCAAGGGTGACATGGGGAACCTTGCGCTCACCTTTCCGGACCTGTCGGCGGCGAGCTTCCGGCCGTGGATCGACGATTCGACGGCGCGTGACGCGGGAGTCTCCGCCGACGAGTACGCGGAGCAGACCGCCGCACTCTGGAAGAAAGGGCTTGCCGAGCACGGCATCGGGCCCGAGCGGATCGAGGCTCTACGCGCAGCCGCCGAGGTGACGCTCTACACCCCAGGGTCCGAGGCCGGCGTGCCGCTAAACGTGATTGGGTCACTCAAGGCGCCTACGCTCTCCTGGGAGGTAGAGGAAGAGACGCTCCGTGACGAGATCGAAGGCACCGTCTCGAGTCTGCTCGGGCTCGTCGGAATCGACGCCGATCCGCTCGCGAGCAGAGAGCATGTGCTGCTCGCCAACCTGCTGGAGCACTCTTGGCGGGCGGGTCGCGACCTCGATCTGGGCACGCTGATCGGACAGATCCAGACGCCGCCGCTACGGAAGCTCGGCGTCTTCGAGATCGACGTGTTCCTGCCGCCGAAAGAGCGGAATGAGCTGGCGGTGCGCCTGAACGCCCTGATCGCGTCGCCCTCCTTCGCCTCCTGGGGGCGCGGTCCAGCGCTCGATCCGAAGCTGCTGCTCACCGCCGAGGACGGCCGGCCGCGGGCGGCGGTCGTCTACCTCGCTCACCTGTCCGAACCGGAGCGGCAGTTCGTCGTGACGCTGATCCTTTCACGCCTCGTCACCTGGATGCGCGGGCTCAGCGGAACGAGCGATCTACGCGCGCTCGTGTACTTCGACGAGATCGCGGGCTACGCACCGCCTACGGCGACGCCGCCCTCAAAGAAGCCGATCCTGACGATCCTGAAGCAAGGCCGAGCCTTCGGCGTCGGGATGGTGGTCGCTACGCAGAATCCGGTCGACCTCGACTACAAGGCGATGGCGAACGCGGGGAGTTGGTTCGTCGGCCGCCTGCAGACCGAGCGCGACAAAGCGCGCGTGCTGGAAGGGCTTCGCTCCGCCGCAGGCGGCGTCGACGTGTCCAAGCTCGACCAGGCGATCGGCGGCCTCGAGCAGCGTCAGTTCCTGCTCCAGAGCGCCCACCGCGACGAGCCAGAGCTGTTTTCGACCCGCTGGGCGATGTCGTTCCTGCGCGGCCCGCTGACGAAGGAGCAGATCGAGACGCTGACGCCCGACGCGCCGGTCGCCTCCGCGACAGCGGATCCGGCGCCGGCCACGCCCGCGCTCGCCGACGACGAAACCGCGGTCGCGCCATCGGTCGCTGCGGGCGTTGCCGTCCGCTGGCTCGATCCCGCCGCACCCTGGGCGGCGCAGCTGGGCGCGGATCCGAGCGGGAAGCGCCTGCGCGCCTTCCTCGCAACCCGCGTCACCCTCCGCTTCGACGACGCGGCGGCGGAGCTCGACACAACCCAGGAATGGGAGGCGCTGTACGGCCCCCTCGACGAGGGCCTCGACCTCGACACCGAGACCGCAGTGGACTACGACGACCGCGACCTCCGGAGCGAGCCCACCGGCGACGGCACGTACGTCTTGCCCTCCGTGCCGCTCGACGACGAGTCCTTCTTCCGCGATGCCGGACGCGACGTCCAGCGGCGGCTGACCGACGCGCGCACGCTCGAGCTCTTCCGGAACCGCGAGCTCGACCTCTACTCGCGCCCCGGCGAGACCCAGGAGCAGTTCACCGTACGCGCCGACGAGGCGGCCAAGACCGCCGCCGACACTCAGACGGCGAAGATCCGCGACCGGCTGGAGTCGAAGCGGGACCGACTCGAGCGCGCGCTCGAGACCGCCAGACGGCGCGTCGAGGAAGCCGGGACGGAGCAGAGCTCGCGCCGGAGCACGGAGCTCCTTTCCGGGCTCGGGAGCGTCGTCGGCGTGCTCCTCGGCGGCAAGGCCGACACACGCACGATCGCCCGGGCCGGCCGTGCGCTCGGGGGCGCAGCCAGCCGCCGCGGAATGACCACGCGCGCGGCCGAGCGGAAGCGGAGCGCCGAGGAGAAGGTCGAGCTCGCCGAGGCTGACCTCGCGGACCTCGAACAGGAGATCCTGGACGAAGTGACGGAGCTGGACGAGTCGTGGGCGCAGAAAGCAGAGTCGATCGAGACCGTGCCGATCAGGCTCGAAGCGAGCGACGTCCGCGTCGTCGAAACAGCGCTCGTCTGGGTACCAACCTCCTGACCCGACTCGCGCCACTCGCGGCGCTCGTGCTCGTGGCCGCGTGCGGCGGGGGCGCAGCGAACCGAGCGGCGGTCGACTCCGTCCGCGACGGCGACACGATCCTGCTTGCCGATGGCATCCGCGTACGGCTTGTCCAGGTGGACGCCCCCGAGCTTGGCGTCGAGTGCTGGGGCGACGAGGCCGCAGCGGAGCTCGCGCGGATCGTCCGCAGCGGCGCCGAGCTCCGGCTCGAAGCGGATCCCCGCCTCGATGACGTCGACCGCCACGGCCGCCTGCTTCGCTACGCGCACGCAGACGGCCGGAACGTCAACGTCGAGCTCGTCCGGCTCGGCGCCGCGGCGCCCTACTTCTACCGCGGCGAGCGCGGCCGTTACGCCGACGAGCTGCTCGCGGCCGCTCGCGCCGCGCACGCGGGGCGGCGAGGGCTCTGGGGCGCCTGCCCGAGAGCCGGGCTCCACCCGGCGCGCGCGATCGACACCGGCCGGCCGTAGCTCAGGCGGGCTGGAGCGTACGGCCGTCAGCCGGCGCGGACACCTCCGCGGTCAGCAGCGTGTGCCACGTCAGCGGGCCGACGATCCCGTCCGGCTCGAGGTCGTGCCACTGTTGGAAGCCCTCGACGGCGAGCTGCGTGATCGGGCCGAAGTCGCCGTCGATCTTCGCCTCGTCCGGGAACAAGCCCTGCTGGCGCAAGAGCTTCTGCAGCCGCTTCACCTGCCAGCCCTCCGAGCCGACCTTGAGCAGCGGCGGATCATCCTTCAACGACTTCACGTCGGCCGGAACGGCCCGCTGCCCGAGCTGGGAGCGCACCAGCGCGAGATAGCGCTCGACCGGGAAGCCCAGGCCTGGATCCCAATGCGAGCCGCGCTTGAATGCCTTGCTGACGGCACCGTGCGTCGTGAGCCCGCGCTTTCCCGCCTGGAGGTCGGGCGCGTAAAGCCAGGTGACGGGAATCTGGTACTTCCGGCACAGGTCGGCGGCGAGTGTCGCCGAGCGCTCGAGCATTGCAGTCGAGTATGCGTCGCTCCAGTCCCGCCCCGTCTGCTTGGCGCGGCCCGCGTGCTCGATTTGAAGCCCGTCACTGTTGGCGCCCGGAGCTGCCCAGGCGACGTCCTGATCGCGGACGCACTGGACAATCGTGTCAGCGTCGACGCAGTAGTGCGCCGAGACCATGGCGCCGGGGTTGCGGAACCACTGGGCGCAGTTCTCCGCCGTCTCGCCCTTCTCGTCCATCTCCATCGTGTGGATGACGATCAGGTCGATTTGCCGGCCACTGGTCCGATTGACGTGGGGGCTTTCGACGAATGGGTATGCCACGGATCCTCCTCAATAGAGCCGCAGCAGATTGTGACTTTCGGTTGCATGATCGACCCGCGCGAAGCACAATGCAAGCTCCCATCTCCGGCGGTGCGGCCCGCCCTCAACGAGAGGACTCCGCATGGCCGCCACCGGGAACTACGCCGACCTCGTCTTCGAAGGCGGAGGCGTCAAGGGGATTGGGCTCGCCGGTGCGCTCGCGACGCTGGAAGAGCGCGGCTACCGGCCCCAGAACGTCGCCGGCACGTCCGCAGGCGCGATCAGCGCGGCCCTGCTCGCGGCTGGCTACACCGCTGCGGAGCTGCGCGAGATCATCCTCGACCTCGACTACCGGCAGTTTCAGGACCGGGGCTGGGAGGACCAGGTGCCGCTGATCGAGCGGTCCCTGAGCATGTTGCTCGACCTCGGCCTCTACGAGGGGGACTACTTCCTCGAGTGGATCCGTGAGCGGCTCGAGGCCAAGGGGGTGCGGACGTTCGCCGACCTCGTCCATCCCGATTACGCCGACGACCCCAGGTTCCGCTCTCGCCTCCAGGTGGTCGCGTCCGACGTGACCAAGCACGAGCTGCTCGTTCTTCCCCGCGACGCGACCAAGCTCGGCATCGAGCCGGACGACCTCGACGTCGCTCTCGCGGTGCGGATGAGCATGAGCATCCCTATCTTCTTCGAGCCGGTCCGGTTCGAGAACCCGAAGACCGGCGAGACGCACGTGATCGTCGACGGCGGCATGCTCTCGAACTACCCGGTCTGGTTGTTCGACTGCGACGACGGCACCCCGCCGGACTGGCCGACCTTCGGCATGCTGCTCGTCGAGCCGAAGCCGCAGCTCCCGATCGGCGCGCGCCTGCCCAAGCGGAAGATGGCCGGAAGCGGCGCCGGCGCGGTGATCGACTACGTGAAGTCTCTCGCCCAGACGATGATGGAGGCTCACGACCGGCTCTACGTCGAGCAGGCGAACTACGCCCGCACGATTCCGATCCCGACGCTCGGCGTCGGCACGACCGAGTTCGATCTGAGCAGGGAGCGCGCGATTACGCTGTTCGACTCGGGCCGCTGGGCGGCCGACAAGTTCCTCGACAAGTGGGATTTCGAGGCGTACATCGCCGAGTTCCGAACCGGCAAGGAGCACTCGCGCCGCGAGGCGCTTGTCGCAACGATGAACCAGGACACCGCCGCGGTCTGAGCAGCTTGGGCCGCGAAGCAGCCCCTTCAGGGGTCTTCGCAAGAGGGCCGAGCCCGCTCCCGCGGCCCGGCCCTCTTGCGCACCATTCAGGGGATCAATGCTTTGCGGAGGGCGGTGGCCACGGCTTGCGTGCGGGTGGAGACACCGAGCTTCGCCATCACGGCGCCGAGCTGCGTGCGCGCCGTGTCGGGCGAGATGAAGAGCTCGCGACCGATCGATTCGTTCGAGTGGCCGTCCGAGAGCAGGCGGAGCACGTCCCGCTCTCGCGCGGTCAGGCCGAGCTCTCGCGCGGGCGTCGAGCGGATGAGGACGTCGGCGAGCGCGGGATCGATGTACATCCGGCCGGCGCAGACCGTCTGGAGCGCACGGACGAGCGCGTCGAGTGGTGCGTCCTTGAGCACGAAGCCTCGGGCGCCCGCGTCCAGCGCCTCGGTGAGGAGCGCCGCGTCGCCGAACCCTGAATAGACGACGCAGGAGCACTGTGGCGTCGTGCGGGCGACCTGGCGGATCACGGCCGCGCCGGCGATGAGCGGCATCCGCAGGTCGAGCACGGCGACGGACGGGCGCTGCGACTCGACGAGCGCGATTGCCTCCTCTCCGTTGCGTGCCCGGCCGACGACGCGGAATCCCTGCAGATCGAGATAGCGCGAGACGCTCTCGAGGACAGGGGGATGGTCGTCGGCGACGACGCAGGTCGGCTTGGCCGCAATGGAGCTCACCTCCGGGTCGTCGGCCGACCGGGCGTGAAGTTGAGCTGATCCTTCATTTTTGCCCCGTTTCGACCGATCACCGTGGGATGGAACGATTCGACTTCCAGGAGCTCGTCGAGCAGCTGCCGCTCGTCGTCTACGTCGACCAGCTCGACGAGAAGAGCTCGCCGCTCTACATCAGCCCGCAGATCGCGGAACTGGTCGGCTACTCCCAGGAGGAATGGCTCGGCGATGCGGATCTCTTCCTCAACTCCATCCACCGGGACGACCGGGAGCGGGTGCTGGCCGAGATCGCCGAGCGCAATGCGACGGGCTCGACCCCGACGGACCTCGACTACCGCCTGATCGCGCGCGACGGGCGCGTCGTCTGGATTCGCGACGAGGAGATCGTCGTTGCCGACGCAGAGGGGCGACCGCTGGTCGCGCAGGGTTATCTGCAGGATGTGACCGCCCGGCGGCAGGACAGCATCCGGCACGAGTTGCTCGTCGGCATCCTCTCGCTCGCGGCCGACGAGACGCCGCCTGATGAGATCATCGCGCACGCGGCCGAACAGCTCGGCGCACTCTTCGGCGACTGCGAGGTCAGCTACGTCGAGCGCCGGGACGAGGGCGGCTTCTGGATCCGCTACACGACGGACGAGGGCAAGCCGGAATTCTGGGACAAGGTCGAGTGGTCGACCGACTACCTCGCGCGCATCGAGCAGGGGCCGATCGTGATCGAGGACATCGCTCGGGAAGCCTGGCTCGACCCGGTCCGGCACCAGCTGATCGAACGCAACGTCGCCTCGTCCGTGGACGTGCCGCTGTTCAGCAACGGCGTAGTGGCGGGCGTCCTCTGGTTCAACAGCACACGTCCGCGGAAGTGGGGCGAGCGCGAGGTCTCGGTGCTCGTCGACGTCGCCGGCCAGCTCGCGATCGTCCTCGCGAGCGCACGCGCCCGCGAGCAGCGGGCCAGCGCCGAACACGACCTGCGCCGCCGCGATGCGATCCTCGACGCCGTCAGCCGGAGCGCACAGCGGCTGCTGGCCGAGCCAAATTGGCACGACGCGGCCGACGAGCTGCTCGAGCGGCTCGGCGTCGCGGCCGACGCGAGCCGCGCCTACATCTTCGAGCACCGCGTGCGCGCCGACGGCATGCCCGTCGCCGTCCCGCGCTTCGAGTGGGTAGCGGACGGCATCCGGCCGGAGATCGATGCGCCCCTGCTCCAAGAGGTGTGCTTCGCGGAGAATGGACTCGCCCGGCACTGGGAGATGTTCAACCGGAACGAGGCGGTGGCGGGGAACGTCGCTGATTTCCCCGAGCCGGAGCGCGCGCTCATTTCTTCGCTGGACATTCTGTCGATCATCAACCTGCCGATCTTCGTCGGCCACGACTGCTGGGGATTCATCGGTTTCGACGACTGCGTGTCACAGCGCGAATGGAGCGCGGCCGAAACGGACGCGCTCCGCACGGCCGCCAGCCTTGTCGCCGCGGCAATCGGACGCGAGAGAGCCGACGTGGTCCTGCGCGAGCACGAGCAGAAGCTCCGCGCCGTCTTCGACACTGCGCTCGACGCGATCTTCATCACCGACGACGACCGCCGCTACATCGATGTGAATCCTGCCGCCTGCGACTACTACGGTGTCGCCAAGCGTGACCTAGTTGGGCGGCGGATCGACGACTTCCTGCCGCCGCACCGGCTCGAGACGGTTGAAAAGGATTGGGCCGCGTACTTGGCGGGGGGCCCGATCCTCGCGGAGTGGGAGATCCAGCCGGCGCACGGCGGCACGCGCGTCGCCGAAGCCTCGGCGCACCCGCACTTCCTGCCCGGCCTGCACATCGCCTTCTTCCGCGACGTCACACACCGGAAACGCCTCGAGGCGGAGCTCCTGAACGCCCAGAAGCTCGAGAGCCTCGGCAGGCTTGCGGGCGGAATCGCACACGACTTCAACAACCTCCTGACCGGGATCACGGGGTACGCGTCGCTGCTGCTCGAGCGTGCGAACGGCGACCCCGAGCTCAAGCGCGACCTGGGCGAGATCAAGCGTGCGGCCGACCGGGCTGCGGAGCTGACGAAGCAGCTGCTCGCCTTCGGGCGGCGGCAGATGCTGAAGCCGCGCCCGCTCGACCTGAACACGGTGCTCGCCGACGTCGGTGGGCTCCTCCAGCGGCTGCTCGGCGACGACGTCGAGCTCGAGCTCCGCCCCGCGGTCGAGCTCGGAATCGTCCGTGCTGACCCAGGCCAGATCGAGCAGGTGATCGTCAACCTCGCCGTGAACGCCAGTAACGCAATGCCGCACGGCGGCCGGCTGTCGATCAAGACGCGTAACACCGACGACGGCTCCGTCGAGCTCGTCGTCGCCGACACGGGCGTCGGCATGGACGAGCAGACGCTCTCGCAGATCTTCGAGCCGTTCTTCACGACTCGCGACCAGGGCGTCGGCCTCGGCCTCGCGTCGGTGTACGGGATCGTGCACCAGAGCGGCGGCAACGTCACCGTGGAGAGCACTCCCGGCGCCGGCTCGGTCTTCACTGTCCGTCTCCCGAGGGTCCTCGAGCCGGCCGCGCACGCCGCCCCCGCATCCGAGCCCGAAGCACGCCCAGGTTCTGAGACGATCCTGCTCGTCGAGGACGAGGACGTCGTCCGCGAACTCACGCGCCGCGTGCTGGAGCGCCAGGGCTACACCGTGCTGGCATGCGCCGACGGCGAGGAAGCGATCCACCTCGCCGAGCGCGACGACCGGACGATCCACCTGCTCCTGACCGACGTCGTCATGCCTGGTCTGCGCGGCTACGAGGTGGCGCGCAAGGTCGCGGCCTCACGCCCCGCGATCAAGATCCTCTACATGTCCGGCTACGCGGAGGAGGCGCTCGTCGGCCGCCCCCTGCTCGAGAGCGCTCTGATCGAGAAGCCCTTTGCCGTCGACGCGCTGGCCCGCCGCGTCCGCGAGACGCTCGAAGCCGCCTAGAGTCGCGCTAGGATCCGCCTCACGCGGGTGTAGCTCAGTTGGTAGAGCATCAGCTTCCCAAGCTGAGGGTCGTGGGTTCGAGTCCCATCGCCCGCTTCTGCTGACGGCGTAGGATTTACAGCGTGACGGTGACGCCCGAGACCGGACGGTGGGACGCACTCGCCGCCGCGCGCACCCGGGGTGATGTCGGCGAGGGGATCGCTTCGATCCTGGCGCTCCTCGGAATGCCCGACGTCATCTCCTTCGCAGGTGGTTTCCCCGACCCGAAGACGTTCCCCCGCGAGCGCGTCGCTGCGCTACTCCAGGAATTCGTCGCCGCGGGCGAGGCGAGTGCGTTCCAGTACGCGCCAACACGTGGGTTGGCCGGGCCCCTCGACGCCCTCGCGGGCCGGCTTGAGGCGCTGCAAGGCCGCCGGCCCGCGGACGAAGAGCTGCTGATCACGAGCGGTGCAATCGAGGCGCTCGAGCTGGTCGGCAAGTCGTTCCTAGACCCCGGCGACCTCGTGATCGTGGAAGGCCCCACTTATCTAGGCGCGATCCAGGCGTTTCGGAGCTTCGAAGCGGAGCTCGTCGCCGTCCCGATCGACGAGCACGGGCTCGAGGTCGACGACCTGGAACGGCGCCTTGCAGGTGGGCTGCGCCCGAAGCTCGTCTACTGCATTCCCGACCACCAGAATCCGGCAGGCGTAAGCCTCTCCGCCGAACGGCGCGCACCGCTGGTCGAGCTCGCGCGCCACTACGGATTCCTGATCTTCGAGGACGTCGCGTACCGCGAGCTCGGTTTTTCCGAGGACGCCCTCCCGAGCCTCTGGAGCCTCGCGCCGGACGTCGTCGTGCAGGCGGGTACGACGTCGAAGACGTTCTTTCCCGGGGTCCGGCTCGGCTGGGCAGTTGGCCCGGCTGACATCTCGCGCCGCCTCGTCTCCGCCAAGCAGAACACCGACCAGTGCGCGGGGGCGCTCGGACAGAGGCTCTTCGAGGAATCCGTTCGCCGCGGGTGGGTTGACGAGCAGGTGGCGCTGTCGCGAGCGCTGTACCAGCGCAAGTGCGAGCGGACGCTGGCGGCGCTCGAGCGCTCGATGCCGGAGGGGGCACATTGGACGCGACCGCAGGGCGGCTTCTTCTCCTGGCTGACGCTGCCCCATGGCGCTGACTCGACGGAGCTTGCGCAGCGAGCAGTGGAGCGGGGCGTCGGCATAGTGCCGGGCGTGCTGTTCTTCCCGGACGGCCGCGGCGCGGACACAGTACGGCTCTCATTCAGCCTCGTCGACGAAGCGCTGATCGACGACGGCATCGAGCGGCTCGGATCGCTTCTGACGACCTAACAACTAGGAGTGAAGTCGCGCCGGTCAACCCCGAACGAGGGATGCCGTCAGCGCTGGCCCTCCCGTATCCTGACGATGAGGACGCGGCGTCCTCCAGCGGCACATGCGGATTCAACTGAGCGATCCACACCTCGTCCCGAGCCTGCTCGCGTTTCTGCGCGAGCACGTTCATGTGGCCGCGGATCACGTTGGCCCGCAGGAGATCGAGGTGTCGCAGCTCGGGTCGCAGAACGCGGCCGGGCGACGGCTCGAGCTCGATCTGCTGCTGGGGGTGTGGCGGGCCTCGCACGGCCTCGCCGAGACCCGGATTCTCGACTAAAAGCAAGCGCGGAACACGACGGGCGGGACGCGCCGCCTGCCGCATTGGCTCGCGCATCCCGCCCGGTGAAAAGCCGGTCGGCGCCTCGCCGCCCGAAGCGCCAACCGTTCCGCGCAGCGTACGACCGCAACGGCGCTTCACACCATCACTCGGGAGGGGTTGACTCCCGCACTTCATTCCTCAGCTCGACCACGCGAGCTCCTCCATTTCCGCGGAGTAGCGACCACCGACCGCGGCGCTGTTGCAGCGGGCGCGCAGGGCGAGGAACGACTGCCCCGCGTCGACGTTGTCCGCGGATCCTCCCCATGCCTTCAGTGCGGGCGCCTGGAGCGCGCGGCCGTACGAGAACGAGAGCACCCATGGCTGCGGACCGCGCGAATTGATCGCGTTCAGGTTCTCACTCGCCTGCTCGTCGGACTGACCACCCGAGAGGAAGACGATGCCGGGCACCGCCGCCGGGACGTGCTCGCGGAAGCACTTGAGCGTCCAATCAGCCACCTCGTCGGCGGGCGCCTGTGTCGGTGAGCCCTTGCCGGAGAGAACCATGTTCGGCTTCAGGAGAATCCCCTCGAGGTCGACCCGCTGCTTCCAAAGCTCCTCGAAGACCTTGTGCAGCGTCCGCGAGGTCGCCCAGCAGCACGTCTCGATGTCGTTGTCGGCATCCATGAGCACCTCGGGCTCGACGATCGGGACGATCCCCTGCTCCTGGCAGAGAGCGGCGTAGCGCGCGAGCGCGTGCGCGTTCGTCGAGATGCAGTACCCGGACGGGATCCCGTCCCCGATCGTGATCACCGCGCGCCACTTGGCGAAGCGCGCGCCGAGCTCGCGGTACTCCTGGAGCCGCTCGCGCAGCCCGTCGAGGCCCTCGGTCACCTTCTCGCCCGGCGCGCCGGCGAGGTCCTTCGCGCCTGTGTCGACCTTGATCCCGGGGATGATCCCCTTGTCCGCGAGATACTTCGCGAACGGCGTACCGTCGGCCGCGGACTGGCGCAGCGTCTCGTCGAAGAGGATGACGCCGCTGACGAACTCCTCCAGTCCCGGCGTCGTGAAGAGCATGTCCCGGTACGCGCGGCGGTTCTCTTCGGTCGATTCC
>Ga0180121_10000842_pt1 | contig 12990 bp, 11 predicted proteins | sample AntDrymUQ5402106_2_FD_129676 | JGI IMG/M metagenome (GOLD analysis project Ga0180121, IMG submission 129676) | Polar desert sand microbial communities from Dry Valleys, Antarctica - metaG UQ540 (21.06) (version 2) (version 2) | ecosystem: Environmental > Terrestrial > Soil > Desert | place...
CCGCTGGTCAGTCCGCCGCCCAGGAGCTGAAGCAGGAACCAGTAGCCCAGCATCAGGTAGGCCGGCACCACGATCCGGGTGATGAAGATCCCCAGGATGACCAGCATGTGCACTCGGACCTTGGGGTAAAGCACGATGTACGCCCCCATGACGCCGCTGATGGCACCGGACGCGCCAACCATGGGTATGGCACTCGACGGGTTCATGAACGTCTGCGCCGCGGCAGCGGCAAGACCGCACAACAGATAGAAGGCCAGGTAACGGATGTGCCCCATCGAATCTTCGACGTTGTTTCCGAAGACCCACAGGAACCACATGTTTCCGATCAGGTGGAACCACCCGCCATGGAGAAACATCGAGGTAAGCGGCGTAAACCAGGTCTGCTCATCCCCCAGCATGCACACGGTTTGAGGGCCCATCGGCACCGTGGCCCCCTGCGGCACGAGGCCCAGGAACTCGCCCGGAATCAGTCCCAGCTCGCAGACCGAGCGCGACAAACTGGGCTCGGCTCCCATACCCTGCACCAGCACCCACATCGCGACGTTGGCCCCCATGAAGAGGAACGTCACGATCGGCGTGGCGAGCGTCGGATTATCGTCTCGGTAGGGGAACATGGCTCAATATAAGCGAGCCGTAATCGTCTACTTGGTGGGGGACTCGGTGTTCACCAGCTCAGGCTTGCTGACAGCCGGCCGGCGGATCTCCTGGTCCAGCGAGGGTCGATCCTTCCTGGTGAACGGTTCCAGGGTAACCGGCTGGCCGCTGTCCGCCGACCGATAGATGGCGCGGATAATTCTCACGTCGGCCAGACCTTCCCAGCCAGACGGCGAAGGGGCGGCACCGGTGAGAATACATTCGGAGAAGCTGATCAGCTCCGGGGCGAACTGATCCCGCTTGGGGAAGCTGCGCTCCCGGCTCCGGCCGTTGATGGTCACCCGCTGCTTCAGCTCCCCGGCGTACTCGTACGCAGGATCCATCACCAGCTCCCCTTCGGTTCCAACCACACGATAGGTGGAGACGTCGGCTCCGTTAAAGCTGCAGGTGAAACTGGCCACCCGCTCGCGGCCGGGGAAGCGCAGAACCGCGGCGACCGTCTCCTCGCTCTGCTGGAAGCGGGGGTCGCCGTTGTTGGCGCTGAATGCCACCACTTCCATTGGCTCGGCGCCAAACAGGTTGCACACCGCATTGATGCAGTAGACGCCGATGTCGTAGAGCGGACCGCCGCCGAGGTCCCGGCGGTTGAGCCGGATGTCGCCCGGTTTGACCTGCATGGTGAACACGGAATCGAAGAGCCGCGCCTCGCCCAGCCGCCCGTTCTGCACCAGATCGATGGCCTTTAGATTGGCTTCCTCGAAGTGGAGCCGGTACGCTACCATCAGCTTCACCCCGTTAGCCTCGGCGGTCTTGATCATGGCCAGGCAGTCTTCTTCGGTCACCGCCATCGGTTTCTCGCACAGCACGTGCACTCCGGCACGGGCGGCCCGTTCAGCGTATTCGCGATGGAGGTGGTTCGGGAGGGCAATGTAGACGGCATCCAGGATGCCGCTCCGCAGGCACTCGTCGAACTGGTCGTAGGAGAACCGGGCCTTCACCTTGTACCGGCGGCCCAGCGTTTCCAGCTTCTCGGGGTCATCCGAAACCAGTGCGGCGAGCTCCGAGTTCTCCGCATGTGCGAATGCCGGCAGGACCGCTACTTGCGCGATATGGCCAAGGCCCACCACCCCATACCTAATTCGCCGCTTTCCAGCCTGTTGTTTGGTCTGTTTACGGGCGGGGGGCATTATCGGTCCTTAACTGGCTGGAAGGAAACAGGGGCTTCACCGGCTCCAGCCAGAGAAGCCCCATATTCAGGCGTACGATTGATCGGTCCAAGTTACCCTGCTAGAGCGCCCGTCTGCCTTGAATCAATTGCATGACCGCCAGGATCACGGCGATGACCAGCAGAACATGGATAAACCCGCCCAAGCTGTACGACGTGACCACGCCCAGGAGCCAAAGCACCAGGAGTATCACGAAGATGGTCCACAGCATGGCTACCTCCTCACGTTGGGATGAGCCCGCGGAATCACGATCAACGGCTGAACTCGACCACGTACGACCACGCTGAACGCACTTTTAGATTAGGCACTTCCGGTCCCCGGCGTCGTGATTCATGTCACGACCCAGCAGCTCGCCTCTTCGGTCCGGGTGACAGGGAATTGGGGGCGTTAGTGCCCTATATTCGGGCTGATGTACCCGCCAAAACGGCAGGCTTAGGCGGTACGGCACTTGCTCGACAGCTTGCGGAAAGAGCGGTCACAGGCCAAGGCCGCAGTTGCAACAGCATCTCAATTCGGAGTCGACATGGCTTCTAAAATCATTGGAATCGATCTGGGCACCACCAACTCGGTGGTGGCGGTCATGGAAGGCGGGGATCCGGTGGTCATCCCCAACGCCGAGGGCGGTCGTACCACTCCCTCGGTTGTGGCATTTACGAAGGACGGGGAGCGGCTGGTAGGCCAGGTTGCCAAGCGCCAGGCCGTTACCAACCCCCAGCAGACCATTTTTTCGATCAAGCGGTTCATGGGACGCCGTTTGAGTGAAGTAACCGACGAGGTCAAGAAGGTCCCGTACAAGGTCATCGACGGGTCCAATGGCATGGCTGTGGTCGAGATCCAGGGCAAGCGGTACACCCCACCGGAGATCTCGGCGATGATCCTTCAGAAGATGAAGCAGACGGCAGAGGACTACCTCGGCTACACGGTAGACAAGGCCGTCATCACCGTGCCGGCCTACTTCAACGATGCCCAGCGCCAGGCCACCAAGGACGCGGGCAAGATCGCCGGCCTGGACGTGCAGCGAATCATCAACGAGCCGACCGCCGCGGCGCTGGCCTACGGCCTGGACAAGAAGAAGGAGGAGAAGATCGCGGTGTTCGACCTTGGCGGCGGCACCTACGACATCTCCGTCCTCGAGCTGGCCGAGGGCGTGTTCGAAGTCAAGAGCACCAATGGTGACACCCACTTGGGCGGCGATGACTTCGACCAGCGCCTGATCGACTGGCTGGTGTCGGAGTTCAAGCGCGACCAGGGGATCGACCTGTCCAAGGATCCGATGGCCATCCAGCGGCTAAAGGAAGCCGCCGAGAAGGCCAAGATGGAGCTGTCGAGCACCACCCAGACGGACATCAATCTGCCGTTCATCACCGCCGACCAGTCCGGGCCGAAGCATATGAACCTGTCGCTGACCCGGGCCAAGTTCGAGCAGCTGGTGGACGACCTCATCAAGCGGACCATCCCGCCCATGCAGCAGGCGCTCAAGGATGCCGGGCTCGATCCCAAGCAGATTGACGAGGTCATTCTTGTCGGCGGCTCTACCCGCATACCGAAGATCCAGCAGATCGTGAAGGACTTCTTCGGCAAGGAACCCAACAAGTCGGTGAATCCGGACGAGGTCGTGGCGATCGGCGCGGCGATCCAGGGTGGGGTTCTGGGCGGCGAGGTAAAGGACGTGCTCCTGCTGGACGTCAACCCACTGTCGCTCGGCATCGAGACGCTGGGTGGCGTCACGACGGTTCTGATCCCACGAAACACCACCATCCCGACCAAGAAGTCAGAGACGTTCTCGACGGCCGAGGACAACCAGACTACGGTGGAAATCCACGTGCTTCAGGGTGAGCGCCAGATGGCCCAGGACAACCGGACCATCGGCAAGTTTCAGCTCACTGGAATCCCGCCGGCCCCTCGAGGCACGCCCCAGGTGGAGGTCGGCTTCGATATCGATGCCAACGGTATCCTCCACGTCACCGCCCGGGACAAGACCACCGGGAAAGAACAGAAGATCCGAATCGAGGCCTCCAGCGGGCTGAGCGATGGCGAAGTGGACCGCATGGTGAAGGCGGCCGAGCAACACGCCCAGGACGACAAGGCGCGCCGGGAAGAGATCGAAGCGCGAAACCAGCTGGATAGCCTGGTGTACCGGGTTGAGAAGGACAGTAAGGAGTGGGCAGACCGGGTGCCGGCCGACGCCCGGTCCCGGCTGGAGTCAGCGCTGGAGAGTGGCAAGCAGGCTCTCCGCAGCGGCGACGGTGCCGGCATCCGGCGGGCGCTGGATGAGCTCAACACCGCCTACTCGGCGGCCGGGGCATCGCTGTACCAGGCTGCCGGCGCGGGCCAGCAGGACGACGGCGGTGGCCCAGCTGACGCCGGCGGAGCCGGGCCTCAAGCCGAGGCAGCGCCAAAGGACGACGTGGTCGACGCGGACTACGAGATCGTAGACGAGAAGAAGTGACCGGCGGGTTCCGCCGGACACCCTGAGGCGAGAATCGCCTCAGGGTAAGAACCCGGTTGCGAGGGGTCGGAGCCTGGCTCCGGCCCCTTCGCTGCACTCCGGGTGACATTATGCCGAACATAGGATGGCTCCCCCTCACCCTGGTGCCCTAGGCCTGGCGGGTCCGAAACTCCCCATCGTCAGGCCGGGTACTGTTAAATTGTACGGGTGAAGTATGATCCCCACGCTTTCCCGAAGGACCGCTCGATGTCTTCACGATCGCTAAACTGGCTCAAGTTCGGTGGTTTGGTTGCCCTGGCCTTTGCCCTTGGGCTCCTTTTTGCCGGGCTGCTCGACCTGCCGAACCGCTCCGCAGCCCAGGAACAGGGACGCCAGACCGCCGCCATTGCCAAGGTACCGGCTCCCTCTATACCTGCGGCGCTCCCGCTTCAGGAGCTCAGTGAGGCGTTTGCGGCCGTGGCCGAGCACGTTAAACCCAGCGTGGTCTATATCCGTTCGCAGCGCACCGAGAGCACCACCAACCGCCGGGCCCCCCGCGGGATGGAGCGTTTCTTTCCCCAGTTCCGGCCCCGGGATGAGATCGAGCAGGGGAGCGGATCGGGCTTCGTGGTGTCGTCTGACGGTTTCATCCTGACCAATAACCACGTGGTCGAGGGTGCCGAGCAGGTGACGGTTCGCCTGCTCGACCGGCGTGAGTTCAAGGCCAAGGTCATCGGCACCGATCCCAACACCGACGTGGCCGTACTGAAGATCGACGCCAAGGGGCTACCCCCGGTGGCGCTGGGCAACAGTGAGGATGCCCGGGTTGGGGAGTGGGTGCTGGCGATCGGAAACCCGCTCGGCGAGGGATTGACCTTCACCGTCACGTCCGGCATCGTGAGCGCCAAGGGCCGGGCCCTCAACGGCCTGCCGGGGCGGGGCCAAGGCAGCATTCAGGACTTCATCCAGACCGACGCCGCCATCAACCCGGGCAACTCGGGCGGTCCGCTCGTGAGCGTCAGGGGCGAGGTCATCGGCATCAACTCCGCCATCGCCAGCGAAACCGGATTCTACTCGGGGTACGGCTTTGCCATCCCCATCAACCTGGCGCGGACGGTCATGAACCAGCTGGTGGAAACTGGCTCGGTCCACCGTGCGGCACTGGGCGTTTCCATCGACAATGTGACCCTGACCGATGCAGAGTACGTCGGCCTCCCCGAGATCCGGGGTGTGGTGGTCAAGGACATTCCCAATGAGGATTCACCGGCCAAGGCAGCGGGAATCGTTCCCGGCGACGTGATCGTCTCGGTGGACAGCAAGCCGGTCGAGCGCGTAGGCCAGCTCCAGCAGGTCATCGGCTTCCGGAAGCCCGGCGACGTGGTGAAGGTGGAGGTGGCTCGGAAGGGCGGCGTGCGCAAGACCTTTGACGTCAGGCTCCAGGCCCTTACCGATCAACCCCAGGTGGCCAGCGCGGACGAGGACGATACGGGCACCGGCGGCCGCCCAGGCGGGGCGGCTATGAACCGGCTGGGTATCAGCGTTGAGCCGATCACGCCGAACGTCGCACAGCAGCTTCAGCTTCCTCAGGGAATGCGCGGGCTGGTTGTAACCGATGTCACACCCGGCGGCCCAGCCTGGGAGACGCTGGTCGACGACCCGCAGCGGAACGGCCCCGATATCATCCTGTCGGTTGAAGGGAAGCCGGTCCGCACCGAAGCGGAACTACGCAATGCACTCAAGGCTGAAAAGTCGGGCAGCATTGTGTCGCTCGGCATCTATAACCCGCGCACCCAGAGCCGCCGGGTAGATCGCATCCGGCTGGGGGATAACTAGGGGGGAGGGGGACAGGGGGTACAGGGGGACAGCGCGAGGGCTACTCCGGAAGCATTGGAGTGGCCCTTCGCTTCATTGGATCAACTGACCCGCTGACCCGCCCGTCCCACTGTCCCGCTGTCCCGCTTCCCCGCTACCTTCCCACATGGCAGTCCGCGGCATCATCTTCGATATCGACGGTACGCTCGTCGACACCAACCTGGCTCACGTCGAGGCGTGGCGGCGAGCGTTTCAGCGTCTGGGTTACGACGTGCCAACCGAGCGCATTGTGCCCGAGATCGGCAAGGGAGGCGACCTGCTGGTGCCCTCGGTCCTGGGCGACAAGGCCGAGAAGCGGGACGGAGACGCGCTGCGGAAGGCCCAGAAGGAAGCGTTTCTGGAAATCGCAGCCCAGGAACGATTCCGGGTTTTTCCCTCGGTTTCGGAGCTGTTTCAGGCCTTACGCGAGCGAAAGATCCGAACCGCGCTGGCCACGTCGAGCGACAAGAAGCACCTTAAGGCCACCTGCGAGAGCGCGGGCATTGATCTGCCGAGTCTCGCCGACGTGCTCGTCACCAAGGACCAGGCCGAAGCGAGCAAACCCGAACCGGACCTGGTAATCGTCGCCTGGGAGAAGCTGGCCTTACCGCCCACCGAGTGCGCCATGGTAGGCGATACGATCTACGACGCGCAGGCCTGCCAAGGGGCCGGGGTCGTGTTCCTGGGTCTCGAGTCGGGCGGCACAACCGCGGAGACGCTTATGGAGGCGGGCGCGCGAGGCGTCTGGCGTGACACCCGCCAGCTCTATGCCGACCTTGATCACGCCCTCGACCTTGCCTCCACCGCACCGGCGGTTCGCGACTAGCCCACCATCTGATTCAGGAGCTGCGCCCGAATGACCACCAGTGAAGAGACCGATTGGATGAATCATCCCGCCATCCGGGCCCTGGTGGACCAGGCCAACACGTTGCAGCTCGAGGAGCGGATTACGTTGGTGAAGGGGCTGATCCCCGCCATCGCCGACGCCCTCTCCGAAGAGGAGTACGAGCAGTTCGTCACCTTCATCCGGCTCAAGGGCGAGCGGTACCACGAGGCCAAGTCGCATCCCGGATCCGGCCGGGCCGAGCGGCACATCCCCGGGGAGCGGGAACTCGAGGGCCGATAGGACGATGACGAACCGAATTTCACATCTCCCGGCCGTCACCCTCGCGATTCTGGCGGCCGCCTGCCAGGCCGACTCTTCAGGCAAAGCCTCGTCCTCCGTGGAATCAGATTCACCTGTCCAGCGAAAACTCGCCCAGTACACCACCGTTCGTTTGACCTCGGATCTATCGGGGCTCACCGAGAGCGAGCGTCGGATGATTCCGCTCCTGCTCGACGCCGCGCGACAGATGGACGCGATCTATTGGCGCGAGGCGTACGGCAATCGGGACTCGCTGCTGCAAGCCCTCGGCAACCAGGACGTTCGACGTTACGCAGAGATTAACTACGGACCCTGGGACCGGTTGGACAACAACACTCCGTTTGTGGAAGGCGTTGGTCCCAAATCCAAGGGCGCCGGGTTCTATCCCAGGGACATGAGCCCGGAAGAGTTCGAGGCCGCCGCTGGAAAATCTCCGGCCGCGGGGAAGGCACTCCGAAGCCAGTACACGATCGTTCAGCGTGATTCGACCGGCTCGCTGACCGCGATACCCTATCACCAGGCGTTTGCGGCGCAGGTGACGCAGGCCGCCGCAAAGATCCGCGGGGCGGCCGCGCTGGCGGAGGATGCGGGCCTGCGCCGCTACCTGGAGCTTCGGGCCCGCGCTCTGGAAACCGACGAGTATCAGCCGAGCGATCTGGCCTGGCTGGATATGAAGGACAACACCATCGATGTGGTGATCGGGCCGATCGAGACCTACGAGGACCAGCTGTTCGGCAGCAAAGCCGCCCACGAGGCATTCGTCCTGATCAAGGACAAGGAGTGGAGCGCGAAGCTCGCGCGGTACGCCGCCATGCTCCCGAGCCTGCAGAGCGAGCTGCCGGTACCCGCGGCGTATAAGCGGGAACGGCCTGGCAGCGACTCCGACCTCAACGCATACGACGCCGTCTATTACGCTGGCGACGCCAACGCCGGGTCCAAGACAATCGCCATCAACCTCCCTAACGATGAGGAGGTTCAGCTTCAAAAGGGAACCCGGCGGCTCCAGCTCAAGAACGCCATGCGGGCCAAGTTCGACAAGATTCTGGTGCCGATTGCCGGCGAGCTGATAGCGGACGACCAGAAGCAGCACATCGCCTTCGACGCATTCTTCTCCAATATCATGTTTCACGAGGTGGCGCACGGCCTCGGCATCAAGAATCTGGTCGGACGCAAAGGCACGGTCCGCGAGGCGCTCAAGGAACAGGCCGGCGCGCTGGAGGAGGGGAAGGCAGACATCCTGGGTCTCTACATGATCACCAAGCTGCACGAGCGAGGTGAGCTGAAGGAAGGAACTCTGGACGACAACTATGTCACCTTCCTGGCCGGCATTATCCGCTCGGTCCGCTTCGGCGCTTCCAGTGCCCACGGTCGGGCCAATGCCGCGCAGTTTTCCTTCTTTCAGGAGCAGGGCGCCTTCGCTCGGGATTCGGCCACCGGCCGTTACCGGGTCAATGTTCCCAGGATGCGAACAGCGGTGGACGCGCTGGCCGGGCAAATTCTCCGATTCCAGGGCGACGGAGACTACGCGGGGGTCACCCGATTCATGGCCGAGCGAGGCCGGCTGTCGGCTTCGCTGCAACAGGACCTTGCCCGCCTGGGGTCACGCGGAATTCCGGTGGATATCGTCTTCGAGCAGGGGCCCGAGGCATTGCAGTGAAGCCGGAAGTCTTGGTAGGGAAGATCCGCCGGCGCCGGAGGTCCGCTTCCAAGCCGGAGTCGCCCAAACCTCCGCACCTGCGGAACCTGGTGGTTTACACCGCGCTTGGGCTGAGTGTCACGGGACTCATGTTCAGCGGATTCCTCACCGACCGACCCGACACCCTGCCGCTGCCCGTCTTTGCCCAGGCCACCGACGTTCGGTCTACCATCTGGGAATCGGCCGATTCGCTCCGAGTCGAGGTGGCGTGGGATCTCACCCTGTCCGAGCCGCGGGGAATGCCCGACTCGCTACGACTGAGAGTCATCCGAAACTCCGCCGACACGCTGACGATTGTTCAGCACGGGTCCGCGCTGGCAGACACCGCCTCCTTACCGGCACCGAAACCGGGAGAGACAATGAAAGGGGTGTCCTGCGTCGCGGCTCAGCACGCCGAGCAGGAGCTGCCCATCGAAGAGGTCTGTACGCCGTGGCAGTATGTGCGCCCCTTCGCCAGTGCCCGCGTCGCGGCCGGCCCCGTGGTCAGGCAGATCGTAGTGCAGCCGAAGGGGCTGCAAGTCGATCCTGATGTAGATGGACGATGCGCGGAATGGCAGCGGACCCATGCCCCGGACTCGGTGTGGATCGAGGTGAACCTTACCGCGGTGCCGGAGTGCACTGGGCCCAATGATAAGCCGGTCGTGGCGCAGTTCTGTGCGTTTGCGGTGCTGCGGGATGGACGAAGGGCCAAGACCACCAGCTCGAGCAACAGCCGCTACTGCGACGAGCTCTTCGCCGAATGGGTCCGCGAGCGGTATTCCTGAGGCGGTAACCCGCGCTTGTGCTCGGTGATATCCCGCTGGGTGCCCCACGCCCCCACCAGCTGGCCCCGCTCGAAGATGCCCACCAGGTTGTTCACGAAGTATTTGGCGTTCCCGTACCGATCGATCTCCTGAGACTCGGCGTCCTCCAGCCGGTAGCCACTGCGGATGAACGCCCTCAGGTAGGCCACGTTCTCCGCGTTGGAGGGCGGGCAAAACACTACCAGCCGGGTTCCGATCACATCCGCGGCCGTGCGGAAGCCGTACATCCTGGCGAAGGCATCGTTGCACTCCGCCAGGGATGAGTACAGGTAGAGGTGCTCGACCTGCTCGTCCTCCGGCAGCGTGATGTCCAGCGGCTTCTCATGGTGGAAGCGCCAGGTGGCTTCAGTTGTCACCTCGATGAACGGGGGTGGAGTGCGCGTGGTCTCGGCTGAGAACGCAATGGAGCCGGCGCCGGCGCTCTCGAAGTGATTGTGCGGGAGGTCCGATAGCGGCGGTTGCAGCGGTGCTTTGGCACCGACGTCGGCGCTGGGCGGGGAACGCCGAAACATCCTGCAGACCACGGTCAGGGCTACGCCGGCGACAATGACGCCAGCGCTGCTGGAGACCAGGCCCGCGAGTACCGCGGCTCCCAAGCCCGGTCCGGTCCCTCCGTGCAGGGCGCTGAGCGCCACCCCGACCAGGAGCACCGGGCTCGTGTCCCATTCCGTGAGCAGGTTCAAGCCGTGCATCACCAGCAGAGCGACCGCGACGGAGACAAGGGAGACGCCATAGCGCACCAGAACAGCGCGATAGGGCCAGACGGGGCGGGATTCGGAGGGCCGGCTAGGAGACACGCGCGGGATCGTCCTGGGGCGGTGTGGTGTTAAGGTACGGCTGTTCCGATGGAGGCACAACAGAGTGATGCTCCGCGGCAGGCGGCGGTCGCGGACCCTGACTCGGGGTGGACCCAGAGGAGCATGGCGCTCCCCTGGAAGTCTCCCCTACCAGTAGAAGGTTAGACCTGAGCCATACGGCGCTCGGGGCCGCTGTAAGTGACGTCGTGCCGGTACCGACGCTCATTGCCGCGCCAGCCCTCGCCGTTGCCGGACTTGTCGATCCGCGCTTCCTCCCGGCGAACCGTCTCCGAGACGCGCTCGGTGTCCTGCACCTGCCGCTTCTTGAGGCTCACCTCTTCCCGGACCACAGGAGTCTTCTCGACCCGGACCTCTTCCTCCATGAGCGGAATGCGAATCTCCTCACCCTCGTCGATTGTACCACTGGCCTCCCGGCCGCTCGCCGCGGGCCGCCGCTCGATCACAACCTCCTCGCGGGTGACCGGAACCTCGATGGTGCGCTCCTCGGTGACGACTTCCTTACGGAGGCGCACCTCGCCCGTCTGAACCCGGTCCTTCTCGACTCGCAGTTCCTCTTCACGAAGCTCCATGGTCTCCGAATCGTCTGAGCTGCGGGCCGCCGACGTGGCACCCCTGCTCATGGCCCCGCCTGCCATTCCCTGGCTGCCCGACCCGAGGTCGGCGCCGCTCTGTGACAGACACTCGCGGGCCGCCTCCTCACGCCCCTCGGCATTTACCGTGACCAGGGTACCCCCGGCCCGGAAGCCTTCGTCAAAGTGCCGAGCGTCTTCCTCTGGTATACCCATACCCATCAGCGCGCCCAGCAGGCCACCCGCGGCCGCCCCAATGCCGGCCCCAGCGAGGGTCGAGGCCAGTGCCCCCCCTGCGATGATCGGACCTACCCCGGGGATGGCCAGGGCGCCGACGCCCGCCAGCAGGCCAATGACACCACCCAGCACGCCGCCGCCAATGGCCCCGGTGGCCGCACCTTCCGCTGCCTGAGTCCCGGTGCCTTCGATCAGCTCCTGCTGCTGACCCCGGTCCCGCATGGCCACGCCGATCTGCTTCTCCGAGAAACCCTCCTGCTTGAGCCTTTCTATGGCCCTCTCGGCGTCGACCTGGTCCTTGAACAAGCCAACTACGGTCGCACTCGGTCCGGTGGACTCGAGGTTTTTTCGTTTACTCATTGAAAAGCTCCTTGGATCTGCCACTAACGATGTGCCTCGTCGCTGGTCCGCTATGCGGTACACGCAGATCGAAATTCGAGGTTGTGCCTCGCTGGGCGAGGCGCGGACCCAGAACGTACCCCATGCATTTTAACGCGGAGGTGACCGGCCTCACCGATTTGGCACGAGACATTCCGGCTGTGGTCACCGAAAGCGGTGCTCTGCGTGAAGGTTATATTTAGGCCACGCGAACGTGGCGAAACTGGCAGACGCGCAGGACTTAGGATCCTGTCCCGCAAGGGGTGCGGGTTCAACTCCCGCCGTTCGCACTCGGAGCAAACGTGACCCACCCTGCCATGACCCAACTCTTTCCAGAATCCCGCGACCGCTCGATAAATTGATCGTAACCCGTAGGCGTCGGACGCCAGGTCAGCCGGACCAGAATGGGTTTGCCCTGATCCATTCGAGTCCGCAGAAAGCGCCAGAGACCCTCCTCCAGCTTTCCTTCATAAACTTGCCAATTGAGCTGATCGTCCGCGTAGTGGACCATCCAGCGCCGAGTTTGGGCGTGATACGCTCGTAGCACCTTGGCGCGGAAAAGAGTCTTGCCTCCCGTGACCGCGCTTCAGCGCTCTTCCAGCACACAGCCACCGTAGAGCGGCTGACTCTGAATGGACATCTGAGCATCGAGGGTGGTGTCGGAGCCGGCGATGCTGTAGCTGCAACCTTCCCAGTTGCCCTGAAGAAACTGCATGCTCCGACTGACTGAATCAGAGCACGCGCTTGCCTGAGCGGAAAGGGAGAGCGGAGTGGAGAGGAGCAGCCACGTGAGAAGGAGGTACGCGCACGCAGGGCGCATCTGACATCCTGTGAGGGCGTGCCACCCCCTACGAGCGGTAGCTCCGAGTGGTTTCCCTCCTCTCCCCCTTCTCCGTCCCTTCCGCTCTTCCCAACACTTCCATTGCGGCATTCCGCCCGTTGATCCCGATCACGCTGCCCCCGGGATAGGTTCCGGCTCCGCACAGGAACACTCCCGCCATTGGGGTTCGCGGTGTGAGCCGCTTGTCCCACATGTATTCCGGCAAACACTCCCCCTGAAAGATGTGCCCGCCGGTGAGGCCGGTTCTGAGTTCGATGTCGGGTGGGCCCATGACCTCCATGTGGAGGACCGAACCAGGGATGTTACTGCAGAAACGGCCGATGGAGCCGAGTGCTACCCTCGCCACCTCTTCGCGCCGGCTGTTCCAGTCGCCCGAGGTGAATGCGTAGGGCACCGGCTGCGCGA
>Ga0180121_10000843_pt1 | contig 12984 bp, 10 predicted proteins | sample AntDrymUQ5402106_2_FD_129676 | JGI IMG/M metagenome (GOLD analysis project Ga0180121, IMG submission 129676) | Polar desert sand microbial communities from Dry Valleys, Antarctica - metaG UQ540 (21.06) (version 2) (version 2) | ecosystem: Environmental > Terrestrial > Soil > Desert | place...
ACGGCATGCGGTTACGACTCCGTGCCGCAGCCGGACACGGCCGACGTCATCCTCATCAACACGTGTGCGATTCGCGAGCATGCGGAACAGCGGGTGATGGGCCGGCTTGGCGAGATGAAAAACCGCATGAAGCGTGGCGCCGTGCTCGGCGTCACCGGCTGCATGGCGCAGCGTCTGGGCGCGCAGATTCTCGAGCGTGCGCGACACGTCAGCCTCGTGATCGGACCGGATGGATACCGCGAGCTCCCCGAGCTCATCGACAGTGCCCGTGCCGGATTGCGCACGACGGCGACGGAGTTTGACCTCGAGGAGCACTACGAGGATTTCCGGCCGCGCCGCTTCGAGGGCGTCAAGGCGTGGATCCCGGTTCAGCGCGGCTGCGACTACCGCTGTACCTACTGCATCGTCCCGACGACGCGCGGCCCGGAGCGGAGCAGGCAGCTTGCCGATGTGATCCGGGAGGTTCATGCGGTCGTGGAGTCCGGCATGTCGGAGGTGGTGCTGCTTGGGCAGACGGTGAACTCATACTTCGATGGACGGCACGGCTTCGCCGATCTGCTGCGCGCCGTCGGGGCCGTGCCGGGAATCCGGCGTCTCCGCTTCACGAGCCCCCACCCGAACGACTTTTCGCCGGAAGTGATTCGGGCGATGGCGGAAACGCCGGCGGTTTGCGAGCACGTGCACTTGCCGATGCAGTCGGGGTCCGATCGCACGCTCCGGCGGATGCTGCGGAGGTATTCGCGCGAGAAGTATCTGGAGTGCGTCGCCGAGCTGCGGCGCGCGATCCCCGGTCTGGCGCTCACGACGGACATCATCGTTGGATTTCCCGGGGAGACGGAGGAGGACTTCAGCGAAACGCTTAGCGCCGCGCAGGAAGTCGGCTTCGACGACGCGTATACGTTCAAGTTCTCGCCGCGCGACGGAACTCCCGCGACGCGGTTTCCGGAATCGGATCACGTGCCCGACGAAGTAGCGAGCGATCGCCTCGCACGTCTCATCGCCACGGTTCGGGGCGGCAGCCGCGAGCGGAACTTCGGCGCGCTTGGGCAGCGGTGCGAGGTGCTGGTCGAGAAGCCCGCGCGGCGAGGCGGGCTGCTCCAGTCGAAGACGAGAGACTTCAAGACGGTGATGCTCCCCGGCGATCAGTCGCTGATCGGGAAGTACCTGATGGTCGAGCTCACGGGCACGACGGGCTCGACGTTCCTCGCAAGGCAGGTGACCGAGCGACTGCCTTTACCCATTTCCGCTTAAAGCCTTTGATTCCGCCGGCAATGGGATGTCCACGCCCACGAATCGGAGTCCACACAAACTAGAGGCCCCACACCAGGCCCGCGCACGCCGCTAGTTTCACTCGCCTACCTCTCCTTCGCGACCGGTCTTCTCGCCGCATTCAATGGAGCTGTCTGGCCAGCTGCCAGCGTAGCCGCGGTGCTCATCGCCGCGGGTCTGCTCCGCGCCAGGCCGCACACCGCGCTGTCCGGGCTCCTGCTGCTAACGGGGATCGTGATCGCGGCGGGCACGCCGAAGCCCTCTGGCCGCCGCTGGGACAAACCTGCCGAGACTGGCCTTCTCGCCGACCTGCGCGCCAAAGCCGCCGAACGCATCGACCGCACCTTTCGCGACGACGCTCCGCTGGCGCGCGCCCTCCTGATCGCCGACCAGAAGCAAATTCCTCCCGCCATCCGCGACACGTTCGCGGCGTCGGGGCTGGTCCACATGCTTTCCATTTCCGGACTGCACGTCGCCATAATCGCTGCCGCAATGGAGCTGCTCTTCCAGGCCGCACGATTGCCGCGCCGCGAAGCTCAGATGGCGGCCCTGCTCGCAACCGCCGTGTACGTCGCGCTGATCGGCGCGCCCGCTCCCGCGCTCCGCTCGGCAGTAATGCTTGGGACGGCAATGATCTCGCGACTGGCGCAGCGTCCCACTTCACCGTGGGCATCGCTCGCCATCGGCGCGTTCGCGCCGCTGTTCAATCCGCGCACGATGCTCGATCTGGGGTACCAGCTGAGCGTGCTGGGAATGGCGGCGCTCATCGCCGGCGGTACGCTGGCGCGGCGACTGACTGATGGGCGCCTCGCGGGCTGGAAGGTAAGGGTGGCACGCGATCTCCTGATCTCGATCACCGCATGCGTCGTCACCGCGCCGCTCGTCTCGTGGACCTTTGGCCGGCTCAGTATTGTCGCGCCGCTTGCCAATCTCGTCGCTGGGCCCGTGATCGCTGTCGCGCAGCCGATGCTCTTTCTCGCGCTTGCATCGTCCGCGTTCGGCGGAGCGGGGCGCTTCATCGCTGACGCCGTTCATCCGCTTCTCGAGGCGTTCGTCGCGATTGCCAGCTTTGGTTCGTCGCTGCCTGGTGCCGTCGTGAGCGTCGCGCCCGGTTTGCTCAGCGCGCTGCTCGCTTGCCTGGTGGCAGGCTCGGTGATCGTCGCCTGCGTGAGCCGCTACCCGTCCGGGCCTGCCCTTGTCGCCGCCGGCGCCGTCGCGGCGATGGTAGTCGTTCCGGATCCGAAGCTGCACCGTGGGGAGGTCGAGATGCACGTACTCGACGTGGGCCAGGGCGATGCAATCCTGCTGCGCACGGATCGCGGAAACTGGATTCTCGTCGACGCCGGCCCGGCATGGAAGGGAGGCGACGCCGGCCGCTCTACCGTCCTCCCGTATCTGCAACGGCGCGGCGGTGCACTGCGCGCTTTCATTCTTTCCCACCCTCACACCGACCACGTCGGCGGGGCACGCACCGTTCTCGATGCGCTGCGACCGCCCGTGTACTGGGATGCGGGGTTCGCCGGCGGGTCGGACGCCTACATTGCTTCACTCAACGCGACCGGTGAACGCCAGATTCGCTGGGCACGCGTCCACCCCGGCGACTCGCTCAGGATCGACGGCCTGCACCTTAGCTTTCTCGCGCCGGATTCCACCTGGACCGCGGGTCTGACCGACCCCAACCTCGCGAGCACGATCGCAATGGCACGCTTCGGGGCGGTGCGCTTTCTGCTTGTTGGTGACGCCGAGGTAGAGGAAGAGGACTGGCTGGTCGCGCGGTACGGGGAGGAGCTTATGGCGGACGTGCTCAAGGTTGCGCACCACGGCAGCTCGACCAGCACGAGCAAGCCATTTATTCGCGCAGTGAGGCCTCGTGCTGCCGTAATATCTGTTGGCGACCGCAACAGATATGGCCATCCCAGCCGCGAGGTGATGGAGGATCTGATGCGCGCGGGCGCGGCTGTCATGCGAACCGACCAATCCGGAACGGTTGTCGTCCGCACAAACGGGAAGGAAATCGAAATCGATAGCGAGGGACAGAGATGGCGATTGCCCGCCAGGTCATACGCGCGCTGATCGGAGAACGGGTAGAGCTTCCCGCAGATGTGAGGAAGCAGTATCCGGAGCTTGCCGAGGCGACTTACCGTCGCGGAGGCATGCCCGTTCGCATTGGGGGGTGGGCACTCGGCATGAGCAGCGTGTCTGCCATCACGCTCTGGCGCACGGTGTTTTTGTCGCCCTCGGCGCGGATGGATGCGGCGCTGCTCTTGCACGAGCTCCGTCACGTCCACCAATTTCTGGACCGAAAAACTTTTCCTGTCAGCTATCTCTGGCAGTCCATCCGTTACGGGTACGAGCGTAACGCGTACGAAGAAGATGCCAGGCGCTACTCGGCAGCGCGCATCGCACGGGGCGACTCCCGCAAGGATTCCTAGTGGTCAGGCATACCGCGACTTCGGTCGTCACGATAGATCGGTACATCATCGAGCAGGAGAAGATGCATCCGGAGGCCACCGGTGAGCTCTCCGGCCTGCTGTACGACCTCGCGCTCGCGGCGAAAATGATCGCCAACAAGGTGCGGAGCGCGGGACTGGCCGACATACTCGGCGCGACCGAGCTGGAAAACGTGCAGGGTGAGCTGCAGCAGAAGCTGGACGTGCTTGCCAACGAGATCATCATCAAGGCCGTGGATCACGGCGGCCGGCTTTGCGCGATGGCGTCGGAGGAGGAGTCGGGGATCATCGACATCCCCGAGAACTTCCGCTGCGGCAAGTACTGCCTGCTCTTCGATCCGCTCGACGGCAGCTCGAACATCGATGTAAACGTTCCGGTCGGAACGATTTTTTCCGTCGTACGAAAAATCACGCGCGGCAGCCGCGGAGACATGGAAGACATGCTGCAGCCCGGACGCCGCCAGGTCGCCGCCGGCTACGTGATCTACGGATCGAGCACGATGCTCGTCTATACCACCGGCCAGGGCGCGCACGGCTTCACGCTCGATCCGTCGCTCGGAGAGTTCCTCCTGTCGCACCCCAACATTCGCAGTCCCGACACCGGACGTTACCTGTCCGTGAACGACTCGTACCAGGACCAGTGGGAGGCGCCGGTGCAGAGCCTGATGCGGTTTTATCGCGGACAGGACGGCGGACGGCAACCGATGAACACCCGGTACGTTGGATCTCTTGTCGCCGACTTCCACCGCAACCTCCTCGGCGGCGGTCTCTTTGCGTATCCGGCGAACCGGAAGAACAAGCGCGGTAAGCTCCGTCTCCTCTACGAGGCGAACCCCCTCGCCTTCATCGTCGAGCAGGCGGGCGGTGCGGCGACGGACGGGGTTAACCGCATCATGGACATTCAGCCGACGGAGCTCCACCAACGCACTCCGCTCTTCATCGGCAGCAAGAACGACGTCGAAGCGGCGCGCACGATGCTGGCCGGGAAATCAGCGGGAGCGAGTCCGCTGGCGGGCGCAGTAGGAGCGTGAAGCCCAGCCGGCGACGCTGCCGGAAAGCGTGACCCGACGCGAGCCGCAGACCAGGCTCTCTCCCTCCGGCATTCCGATAAAGACCGTTTACCGACCGGAGGACACCGCGCTGGAGTACGCGCGCGACCTCGCCGATCCCGGGAGCTGGCCGTACACGCGCGGCGTACAGGCATCGATGTACCGCGGTCGGCTGTGGACGATGCGCCAGTATGCGGGCTTTGGGAGCGCCGCAGGCACCAACGAGCGCTTCCGCTTTCTTCTTTCCGCGGGCCAGACGGGACTGTCAGTGGCGTTCGATCTTCCCACGCAAATGGGACTCGATTCCGATTCGCCGCGCTCGGCGGGAGAAGTCGGGCGCGCCGGAGTGGCGATTGACAGCGTCGAGGACATGCATGTTCTGCTCGACTCGATTCCGCTCGACGAGGTGTCGACGTCGATGACGATCAACGCCACCGCGGCCACACTCCTCGCGATGTACATCGTGGTTGCGGAAGAGCGGGGAATCCCCCGCGACCGGATCAGCGGCACGATCCAGAACGACATCCTCAAGGAATACATCGCCCGTGGCACGTACATCTATCCGCCCGGTCCGAGCATGTCGCTCATCGCCGACACGTTCCGGTTTTGCGCCGCCGAGGTGCCGAACTGGAATCCCATCTCGATATCGGGTTACCACATTCGGGAGGCAGGGGCGACTGCCGTCCAGGAGCTCGCCTTCACGCTGGCCAACACGATCGAGTACGTGAAGCGGGCGATCGCGTCGGGTCTCGAGGTGGACAGCTTCGCGCCGCGACTGTCGTTCTTTTTCGCGGCGCACAGCGATCTGTTCGAGGAGGTGGCGAAATTTCGCGCCGCGCGCCGGATGTATGCGCGCATCATGCGCGAGCGCTTCGGCGCGTCCGACGCGAGCTGCCGGCTTCGCTTCCACACCCAGACCGGCGGCGTCACGCTCACCGCACAGCAGCCGCTCAACAACGTCGTGCGCGTGACGGTTCAGGCGCTCGCCGCGACGCTGGGGGGCACGCAGTCGCTCCACACCAACGGATATGACGAGGCGCTCGCCCTGCCTACCGCCGAGGCGGCGACGCTCGCCCTCCGGACGCAGCAGATCGTTGCTTTCGAGTCGGGCGCGGCCAGCACAGCCGACCCGCTCGCCGGCAGCTACTACGTCGAGCGTCTCACGTCCGAGCTCGAAGCGCGCGCGAGCGACCTCATTGCAAGGGTGGATGATCTCGGTGGCTCTGAAGCTGCGATCGCGGCGGGATTCTTTCAGGAAGAGATCGCGCGCAGCGCTTACGAGCACCAGCTCCGCGTCGAGGGCGGCGAAACCGTGATCGTCGGCGTCAACAGCTACACCGACGAAGCCGAGCCGCTCTCGATTCCGGCGCCCGACTACTCGGCGCTGGAGCGCGCACAGGTGGAAAGCGTGGCGCGGGTACGGACCGCGCGCGATGCCGGGACGGTTTCGGCCGCCCTGGGGGCGCTCGACGATGCCGTTTTGCGGGATGCCGCGACGCCAATCATGCCGCTCATCATCGACGCCGTGCGCGCACGTGCAACCGTTGAAGAAATCTCCCGCACGTTCGGCGCTCGCTGGGGTTCTTACCAGCCACCGCTCTGAGATGCGCGCCGCGTCGCCTTGAGACGACACTCCTCTCTCGGTAACTTGTAAGACCGGCCGCGGTTCTCTCCCAGATTACAAATGCCCACATACGAGTTTCGTTGCCCAAGGGGCCACGAGTTCGAAAAATTCTACCGCTCGATCGGTATCGCGACGGGCGAGGTCAGCTGTCCTGTCTGCGGTGAGGTCGGTGCGCGCCAGCTGTCGGCGGGCGGTGGCCTCGTCTTCAAGGGCTCCGGTTTCTATATCACCGATTACGGAAAGGACGGGAAGAAGGACCAGGCCTCCACGGCGGCGAAGACTGACGCCGCTCCTTCGGAATCCGCGGCTGCCAAGTCAGACAACGCGGCGGGGGGCGAGGCCGCGACAAAATCAGGTGAAGGCGCGAAGCCAGCTTCTGCTTCCGATGCCAAGCCGACGTCCACTACGGATAGCAAGCCAGCGACGGAAACCAAGCCCGTCGCCAAGCCCGCGCCAGCGCCCAAAAAACCGAAATCCGAATGAGTGCCACTGATCAGATACGCGCCGAGCTGTTGCGCGCGGCGCGATCACTCGGTGCGCCCGAGGGCACTGATCCGGTCATCGAGCGCCCGCGCGATACCGCTCACGGCGACTGGGCGACCAACCTTCCGATGGTACTCGCGCGGCCGCTCGGAAAAAAGCCTCGCGAGATCGCCGACCTGCTTCGTGACTCGATGAACCTTGCCGGCGCGGGCGTCGCGAAGATCGACATCGCGGGGCCGGGGTTCATGAACTTCTGGCTCGATCCGGCCTTTGTTGCCGGCATACTCGAGGCGATCATCGAGCAGGATGAGGAGTACGGCGCCCGCGACGGGGGGCAGGGCCGGCCCGTCAACGTCGAGTTCGTCTCCGCCAATCCCACCGGTCCGCTTCACGTCGGACACGGTCGCCAGGCCGCCCTCGGCGACGCGATTTCAACGCTGCTCGAGTTCACCGGGTGGAAGGTGACGCGTGAGTTCTACTACAACGACGCCGGCGTGCAGATCGAGAATCTCGCCGCCAGCGTCGAAGCGCGCCGCGGCGAGATTCGTGGCGAGGAAGCGGCGATTCCCGAGGGCGGCTACCACGGCGAGTACATAAGGGAGATTGCCGAGCAGTACGTGAAGAGCAGCGACGGTCTCACGGTGCGCGAGTTCGCGGTGCGGGCGCTCCGCAAGGAGCAGGACCTCGACCTGCAGGCGTTTGGCGTGCGGTTCGACAACTATTTTCTCGAGTCGTCGCTGTACACCGATGGGCTGGTCGACGAGACCGTCACCGCTCTCTCGAAATCCGGAATGACGTACGAGCACGAAGGGGCGCTCTGGTTGCGCACGACCGCATTCGGCGACGACAAGGACCGCGTGATGCGAAAGGGCGACGGTACCTATACGTACTTCGTGCCCGACGTTGCGTACCACCTGACGAAGTGGAAGCGCGGCTACCGTCGAGCAATCGATGTCCAGGGCGCCGATCACCACAGCACTGTCACACGCGTACGGGCCGGACTGCAGGCCCTCGAAATGGGCGCCGCTCCGGACTACCCGGAGTATGTGCTGCACCAGATGGTGACGGTCATGAAGAGCGGCGAGGAAGTGAAGATTTCCAAGCGCGCGGGCAGCTACGTCACGGTGCGCGACCTGATCAACGAAGTCGGCCGCGATGCCGTTCGCTACTTCTTCCTGATGCGGAAAAGCGATTCTCAGCTCGTCTTCAACGTCGATCTGGCCGCGTCACAGTCGGAGGATAATCCGGTTTACTACGTCCAGATGGCTCACGCGCGGATGTGCGGAATTTTTCGCGTCGGCGAGATTGATCGCGAAAGCTTTTCACTGAACGGTGTCGCACTGGACCTGCTCCGCGAGCAGGAAGAGCAGGAACTGCTCAAGGCCCTCGGCGATTTTCCCGAGCTTGTCGAATCGGCGGCGGCCTCGCTGGAGCCCCACCGAATTGCGAGCTACCTGCTCGAGACCGCGCGGCTCGCTCATCTCTGGTATCACAAGCATCACGTGCTCGAACAGGAGGAGTCGGTGACCCGCGCGCGCCTCGCCCTCGCGCGCGGCGCGCAGATCGTCATCCGCAACGGGCTCCGCATCCTTGGCATCACCACGCCCGAGCGGATGTGATTTGCTCCGCTCGCATGTTCGGTTAGCATTCGCAGGCTTCCACTCACCTCAACGCTGAAAGACATGTCTGTTCTGGTCGTTGGCTCCGTTGCGCTGGATTCGGTCGAGACACCGTTCGGGAAAGCTGATGATGTGCTGGGCGGTTCGGCCACGTTTTTCGCCGCGTCGGCGAGCCACCTCACGAAGGTGAGCGTCGTCGGCGTCGTCGGGTCGGATTACCCGACGGAGAAGCTCGAGCCACTGAAGAAGCGCGGCGTGGATTTCAGCGGTCTTGAACACGCCGAGGGCGAGTCGTTCCGCTGGCGGGGCCGCTACAGGCACGACCTGAATTCCGCCGAGACACTCGAGACACGGCTTGGGGTTTTCTCGCACTTCAGTCCAAAGATCCCGGAGAAGCTGCGCTCGTGCCCTTACGTTTTTCTCGCCAACATCGACCCGCGGCTCCAGCTCGACGTGCTGCGACAGGTGAAAAAGCCGAAGCTGGTTGCGTGCGACACGATGAACTTCTGGATCCAGAGCCGAAGGCCTGACATCATCGAGCTGCTCGGGCACGTCGACCTGATGACGCTCAACGACGCCGAGGCGCGGCAGCTCACCGAGAAGGCCAACATCGTGCAGGCGGCGCAGTGGATAATGGCGCGCGGGCCGCGCCACGTGATCATCAAGAAGGGGGAGCACGGCGCCTTCATGTTCACCGAGAAAACTATTTTTTTCGCGCCCGCCTATCCGCTGGAGTCCGTTTTCGACCCCACCGGCGCAGGTGACTCGTTCGCCGGCGGTTTCATCGGCTATCTCGCCGCGACCGGTGACCTTAGCGAGGCCAACATGCGTCGCGCGGTGGTCATGGGCTCGGTGATGGGGTCGTTCGCCGTGGAGAAGTTCTCCATCGAGCGGCTGATGACCCTCACCCGCCCGGAAATCGATCAGCGCGTCAAGGAAATGCGAAAGCTGGTCACTTTTGAAGAGGAAATTCCGGCGTGAGCGACGACGCGCTCCATTACGGAAGCGCCGGTGTCAACCTCGATGCGTCGGACGATGCCAAGAAAAGAATAAAGAAGCTTGTTGAGTCCACCTTTACCGCCGGGGCAGTCGGTGCCTTCGGCGGCTTCGGCGGAATGTTTAGGATGCCGACCGGACTGCGCAAGCCGGTTCTCGTCGCGAGTGCTGACGGGGTGGGCACGAAGGTGAAGGTTGCAATTGAGGCGCGTCGCCACGACACCGTCGGTCGCGACCTCGTCAACCATTGTGTCAACGACATCCTGGTTCAGGGCGCGCGACCGCTCTTCTTTCTCGATTATGTCGCCTTCGGGCAGCTCGATCCCGTCGTGCTCGAGTCGGTCGTTTCCGGGATCGCGACGGGGTGCCGCGAGAACGGCTGCTCCCTCATTGGGGGCGAAACCGCCGAGATGCCAGGTGTTTACACCCCTCCCGATTACGACCTGGCGGGCTTCATCGTCGGATATGTAGAGGAGGACGCCGTTCTTGGAGCGTCACGGGTACGGCCCGACGATGTCCTGATCGGGCTGCCAAGCGGGGGGCTTCATACGAACGGATATTCGCTCGCCAGGAAGATCGTCGCCGAGCGGTTAAAGCTCGGCGTTCGCGACCGGTTCCCGGGGGAGGACCGGACGGTCGCTGACGTCCTGCTCGCCGAGCACCGGTCCTATCTGCCGGCGCTCGGTGGAGTGCTCGACCGCGTCCACGCGATGGCGCACATCACCGGAGGCGGCCTGCCGGGAAATCTGGACAGAGTACTGCCGGGGTCGCTCGACGCAATTGTCGACAGAGGCAGCTGGAAAGTACCGGGCATTTTTGAGATACTCGCCGATTCGGGCAAGGTCGAGCGGGATGAGATGTTCCGAACTTTCAACATGGGTGTAGGTATGGTGGCGATAACTGCGCCCGGCGACGCCGCCGCTGTCATGGCGGCTGCCGCCGCAGCGGGTGTCACCGGTTTCGTTCTTGGCTGGCTCCGCTCGGGGACCGGTAAAGTCGTCCTGAACTGAGGATCACAGAGTGAAAACAGGATCGTTCGTATTGTCGGCGCTTCTTCTCGCTACACCCCTGGCCGCGCAGACCGACACCCGGGCCTGTCCGCCGGGGAATGTCGGTGGGTCCATTCCAAATCTGCAACGGGCGACCCAGGACGCCTGTCAGAAGGCTCTTGACCTCTTCCAGTACATCGCGCCACAGCTTGGCGTCGCCATCACAGGCGGAAACGCCACGCTCGGGCAGGGCGGCACGATGGGCGGCCTCGGGCATTTTTCGATCGGCCTGCGCGCGAATGGCCTGCTGGGAAGCCTTCCCGAGATCGCCGGCTTCACGCTCGCGGTGACGGGTGCGGAGAGCGCTACCTACGGAACCAGGGATCAGCTGATCGGCCTGCCGACGGCAGACCTGGCAGTCGGGCTGTTCCGCGGATTGCCTCTTGGGGTGACCAATGTCGGCGGGGTGGACTTGATTGTGAGTGCGGCCTACTTGCCGGAGTTCGATGGCGCCGGAGTGCAGATAAAGGTTCCTGGTGGTCCGCTGAAGCTGGGATTCGGCGCTCGCGTCGGACTGCTTCAGGAGTCACTGATCGTTCCCGGAGTGTCGGTCACCTATCTCAAGCGCGACCTTCCGACTGTTGATATCACAGCTGGAAACGGCGTTGATGCCCTCAGGGTCGACAACCTCGAGGTGCGAACTGACGCGTGGCGCGTCGTTGCGAGCAAGAGTCTCCTTGCGTTTGGGCTCGCGATCGGTGGCGGGCGGGATCGCTACAAGACTTCCGCGGACCTGGGCGCAACCGTCGGTCCGAGGCCGCCCTTCACGGCAACGTCGATCACGGCCTCTGGACTCAATCATATCGAGAGAAGTCTCACGCGAACCAATCTCTTCGCCGACCTCTCGCTGAACCTGCCCTTCTTCAGGTTGACGGGCGAAATCGGCCGGGTGTCCGGTGGAAGGATCGATACGTTCAACAAGTTCGAGGGCAAGCAGGCAGCAGATTCCCGGTTCTTCGGCTCGGTTGGAGCCCGCTTCGGCTTCTGACGCAGAGCGCGGCGCTGAGTTTATGCGCCGCGCACTCGTCCTTGCCCAGAAAGGCCTGGGCCAGACAGCGCCGAATCCACTGGTCGGCGCCGTCGTCGTTCAGGATGGTCAGGTGGTCGGCGAGGGGTATCACGCGCACCACGGAGCACCTCACGCCGAAGTGATGGCGCTCGCGGCCGCCGGACCCCGAGCGCGGCGCGGTACGCTTTACGTCACGCTCGAGCCATGCAACCACTACGGCAAGACTCCGCCCTGCACCGAGGCGATTATCGAGGCGGGGATCACCCGCGTCGTAGTGGCGACGCTGGACCCAACGGCACCGGCCGGTGGCGGTGCGGATTACCTGGCTGGACTGGGCATCGCCATCGAGCGCGGGGTCGAGGAGCCGGCGGCGCGCGAAATAAACGCGGCGTTCCTTTTTTCCGCGACAGCAACACGTCCGTGGATCACCCTGAAGATTGCGCTCTCGCGCGAAGGCGGCATGGCGGACGGCACGGGAAGGCAGAAGTGGCTGACCGGCGAGAGCGCGCGTGCCGACGTGCATCGGCTGCGAGCATCCGCCGATGCGATCGCGACAGGGATAGGCACCGTGCTGGCCGATGACCCGCTTCTCACCGTGCGCGGAAGCGTCCCGCCGCGCGTAGCGCCGTCGCGCGTCGTGTTCGACCGGAGCGCGGCGACACCTCTGGCGAGCAAGCTCGTTACGACTGTGCGGGAGGCGCCGGTAATGATCTTCGCGCACGAGCCCCCGGTGGAAAAGCTCGCGGCGCTGTACAATGCCGGCGTGCAGGTGTTCGAGGCGACAGACATCTCGACCGCGCTTTCGGCGCTGCACGGATTTGGCATGCAACACGTGCTCGTGGAAGCCGGGCCGCAGCTCGCCGGGAAGTTCCTGCTCGAGGGTCTCGTCGACAGACTGATTATCTTTCAGACGGAGACAGAGCTGGGCGCGCGGGCGCTCGGTCCGTTCGCGGCGCTTCCGCCGCAGATGCGGGAAAGAATTCTCGAGTGCCCCGTTCTCCGCACGGAGCGGTTCGGCGCCGACGTTATGACCGTCCGCGCGCTCACAAGGATCTGAATGTTCACAGGATTGATCGAAGAAGTCGGAACGATCGACCGCGTCGCGCATTCGGCGGCGGGGCGTGAGCTGCGCATTCGCGCGTCATACGGGGACCTCGCCGCCGGTGAAAGCATCGCCGTCAACGGCGCCTGCCTTACGGTACGGGAGTTCGGCGACGGGTGGTTCAGCGCCGCCGCCGTCCTGACGACGCTCGACCGTACCGCGATCGGCGACTGGAAGGAAGGAACGCGCGTCAATCTCGAGCGCGCCCTGAGAGTTGGCGACCGCCTTGGCGGACACATTGTCCAGGGCCATGTCGATTGCGTGGGGATCGTTTCGCGGAAAACACAGCGTGGCGACGCAACGCTCATCGATGTGAACGTTCCCGCGAACATTG
>Ga0180121_10000845_pt1 | contig 12953 bp, 20 predicted proteins | sample AntDrymUQ5402106_2_FD_129676 | JGI IMG/M metagenome (GOLD analysis project Ga0180121, IMG submission 129676) | Polar desert sand microbial communities from Dry Valleys, Antarctica - metaG UQ540 (21.06) (version 2) (version 2) | ecosystem: Environmental > Terrestrial > Soil > Desert | place...
CGACAACGTGGCGATGGAGATCGAGTTGATCGCGCCCATCGCGATGGAGAAAGGGCTGCGGTTCGCGATTCGCGAAGGCGGCCGCACGGTAGGCGCCGGCACCGTCAGCGAAGTCGTGGAATAGAACTTTGAGTTTTGTGCTTTGAACTTTCTGCGCGACCGAAACGCAGCTAGCTAGAAGCACAAAAAACCAAGTACAAAGTACGAAGTACCAATCGATTTATGCTTAATGAAAAGATCAGAATCAGACTCAAAGCCTACGATCACCGCGTGCTGGACCAATCCACTACGGAGATTGTGGAAACAGCAAAGAGGACCGGCGCGCGCGTGGCGGGTCCGATTCCGCTGCCGACCGTGAAGAACAAGTGGACCGTACTCCGGTCTCCCCACGTCGACAAGAAATCCCGCGAGCAGTTTGAGATCAGAACGCACAAACGTCTGATGGACATCCTCGACCCAACACCGCAGACAGTTGATGCGCTGATGAAGCTGGATCTTCCAGCCGGTGTGGACGTTGAGATCAAGGCGTTTGGCAGACAATAGCGTTATTGCCGATTATTTTTCGGAAAAGCGGCTTAGTAATCGACAAAATTGGCAATTGGCAATCGACAATTGGAAAAACGTGCTTATGATTAACGGAATCATCGGTAGAAAAATCGGCATGACGCAACTCTTCGCTGCCGACGGGACGGTAACTCCTGTGACTGTCATCAAAGCCGGTCCGTGCGTGGTCGTACAGAAGAAGTCTGCGGCTGGACCTGACGGTTATAACGCCGTTCAGTTGGGCCTTGTGGACGAAAGACCGGTGAAGTTGAAGAACGTGACCAAGCCAATGCGAGGTCACTTTGAAAAAACCGGCGGCGGCACCCCACCCACGCGAATTCTAAAAGAGTTTCGGCTCGAGGATTCTGAAGACGCCACTAATGTGGGCGACAAGGTGATGGTTGACCAGTTTGCCGATGGTGATGCGGTTGAAGTTATCGGACGGTCAAAGGGCCGCGGTTTTGCCGGCACGATTAAGCGTCATAACTTTAATCGGGGCCCTGAGTCGCACGGTTCAATGAACGTGCGCGCGCCGGGGTCAATCGGGGCTTCCGCATATCCGTCGCGGGTGATCAAGGGTACCAGATCTTCGGGGCACATGGGTGACGCCCGTATCACTGTCAAAGGGTTGACGATAGCCCGTGTGGATGCTGAGAACAATGTGTTGATGATTCGCGGCGCGGTTCCCGGGGCCAATGGAAGCGTCGTTATTGTTAAGAAGGCCGCCCAGCGGCAGAAGAGAACAAGGTGAGGAGTGATACAGATTTGAGGTGGTTCGGCGTAGAGGGGTTCGGCGGAAATCGAATATCTAAAATCACAAATCAGAGATTCTCATCACTCATTACTTATCACTGGAGTCAGACATGCCTACGGTCAAGGTGCGCAACATAAAGAATAATGAGGTCGGCGAGATTCAACTTTCCGACGCGGTATTTAATGCACCGTTTAATGAGCCACTGATTCATGCCGCCGTGAGAAATTTCATGGCCAACGCTCGTCAGGGTACAAGTGCTACCAAGACTCGTGGCGATGTTTCAGGCTCGGGTCGCAAGCTTTGGAAACAGAAAGGCACGGGCCGCGCGCGTATAGCATCTTTGCGCTCACCGTTGTGGAAAGGCGGCGGCAATGTCCACGGACCACAGGCGCGTGACTGGTCTTACAACATGCCGAAAAAAATGCGCCGGGGAGCTCTCCGTTCGGCGCTTTCGGAGCGAGTGCGCGAAGGTAACGTGATCGTGGTTGAGGGGTGGTCGCTTGATAAGCCCAAGACGAAGGACTTTGTCGCGTCGCTCGCTACGTTGGGCCTCGAAGGCAAGACTTTGATCGTTGATACGTTTGATAACGAGAACCTGATGCTCTCGGCGCGGAATCTTCAGCGCGCAAAGGTGGTAAACAGTTTGGGTCTGAATATTTACGACTTGCTGTATCACGAGAAGCTGGTGCTTTCGCAGGCGGCCATTGAGGAACTCGAGCAACTCCTGGGGCCAAAGGAAGAGAAGAGTGCCGCCCCCGACGATGCGTCGGATGAGAGAGTAGAAGCTGCCGCGGCGACGAAGACCAGGAAGGCTGCCGCAGCGAAGCCGAATCGTGCTAGCAAGCCGGGAAGCAAGCCGGCCGTGGCCAAGCCAAAGCGCGCCAGCAAGCCAAAGAAGGAGGCGGCCTAAGAGATGAGAACGGTTTGGGACATCATCAAGTCGCCCGTAATCACGGAGAAAGCGCTGGTTGCCAAGGAGGAGTCACAGGATACGCGGCAGTTATTGACCTTCAGGGTTGACCGGAGGGCCACGAAACCTGAGATCAAGTCGGCAGTTGAGACGATTTTTCAGGTCAAAGTGGACCAAGTGCGGACGATTAATTTCATGGGAAAGATGGCCCGTCGCGGCCGCTTCGAAGGACGTAAGCCGTCCTGGAAGAAAGCTTACGTGACGCTGCAGCAGGGCGAGAATCCGGTTGATTACGGCGAGGCAATCTAGAATTGCGGATTGCGGATTTCGGATTGCGGATTTAAGAAACACTTTCTTCCGCTTCGAAATCCGAAATCCGAAATCCGAAATCCGAAATTCAAAGCTATGGGCATTAAGAAATTAACACCCACATCGCCATCACGTCGCTACCAGACATATCTGACGCGTGACGATCTCACCGTGGGAGCAGAGCCTGAGAAATCGTTGCTGGAGCCGAAGAAGCGAATCTCCGGCCGCAACAATGACGGGCGAATTACCGTTCGCCGGCGAGGCGGCGGTCATAAACGCTTCTACCGCATTGTTGATTTCAAGCGGGATAAGGAGGGCGTGCCTGGCCGCATTACGCAGATAGAGTATGACCCGAATCGGTCGGCGCACATCGCACTGGTTACCTATCTCGATGGTGAAAAGCGGTACATTATTGCACCGAGCGGGGTAGAAGTCGGGAAGACCATTATGAGCGGGCCGGAAGCCGACATTTTGCCGGGCAATACGCTGCCTCTTATCAATATCCCGTTGGGTACGCAGATTCATAATATCGAGTTGCGTCCCGGGAAGGGTGGTCAGATGGCTCGTTCCGCCGGGGCCTTTGCTCAGCTCGTGGCCAAGGAAGGAAATTACGCTCAGCTTCGCATGCCTTCCGGAGAAGTCCGCCGCGTGCCGTTGGTCTGCAAGGCCACTGTCGGCCAGGTGGGTAACATTGAGCACGAAAATGTTTCATACGGAAAAGCGGGCAGGTCGCGCTGGAAAGGTATACGACCCCACGTGCGTGGTGTGGCGATGAACCCCGTGGACCATCCGCATGGTGGTGGTGAAGGAAAGACGTCGGGTGGACGTAATCCGGTTACTCCCTGGGGCCAGCCGACGCGCGGTTACAAGACCAGGAGTAACAAACGAACGCAGAAAATGATTCTCCGCGATCGTAGGACGAAATAAATTTCGGATTGCGAATTTCGGATTTCGAATTGAAAGCCACTTGATTGTAAATCTGCAATTCGAACTCCGCAATTCGAAATGGAGACGACATGGCACGTTCAGTTAAAAAGGGACCATTCATTGACCGAAGCATTCTGAGAGCTGTTGAGCGGACACGCGCTGGTGGCCAACGCCCGCCGGTTATTAAAACCTGGTCGCGACGTTCGACCATTACGCCTGACATGGTGGGGCTTACTTTCGGTGTTCACAATGGCAAGCGGCACCTGCCCGTGTACGTCACCGAGAATATGGTGGGCCATAAGCTGGGCGAGTTTGCGCCGACACGCACGTTTAAGGGGCACTCGGGGACAAAAGTGGAGAAAGCCACCAAGGTAGCAAAACCGTAAATCGTGAATCGTGAATCGTAAATAGACAAGCTCTTACGATTCACGATTCACGATTCACGATTCACGAGGTCAGAGAATGGAAGCAACGGCAAGTGCAAAATATCTCAGAGGGTCCGCTCAGAAAGCGCGGCTCGTCATAGATATGATTCGGGGCCAGGACGTCAATAAAGCCCTGGCAATTCTGCGTTACTCGAGCAAGCGGGCAGCCAACGGAATCGAAAAATGCATGCGATCGGCAATAGCGAATGCTAACGAAACCGCGGAGAAGGCCAATGTGTCGGTCGACCCGGACGATCTTTGGGTGAAGGCCGCGTTCGTCGATCGTGGGCCCACGAAGAATCGGCGCCGGGTGCGACCCGCGCCGCAGGGGAGAGCCTATCGCGAGCAACGCCACTTTTGTCATGTGACGATTCTGCTCTCCAATGATGCGCGACCCGAGCCAGGAGCTAAGCTCAAAGGCGGAAAGAATTCGAAGATCGCGGAAGCGACGCCCGCCAAACTTGCGGAAAGCAAGAGCCGAAAGCGCGGTGGAGCGGCAGCCGCACCTCGCGGCAAGCGAACCCCGTCCAAGGCTGCTCCCGCTGCGAAGTCAGGGGGCGCTGAGATAGCGGTGAGCGAGAAGAAAGCCACCAAGCGAGCTTCTAAGAAGACGAGCGCTGAAGAAGAATAGCCCAACTAAGACTGGAGAATATTGTGGGTCAGAAAGTTCATCCATACGGTTTCCGCCTCGGCTACAACAAGGACTGGCATTCGCATTGGTACGCGAAGAAGCAGCTTGGTGAGTTCCTGCTTGAGGATCTGAAACTTAAGCGCGATCTGAAGAGCCGTTTCACCGGGGCCGGGGTTTCCCATGTGGACATCGAGCGCGCGGCTAATCGTTTGAAGATCGTTATCTACACTTCACGGCCGGGAATCATCATCGGTCGTAAAGGCGCTGAGATCGATAAGCTCAAGACTGACCTGTCGGCAAAGACCGGACGCGAAGTACTGGTTTCGATTCAGGAGATTCACAAGCCAGAACTGAACGCCCAGCTCCAGGCTGAAAAGATTGCCGCGCAGTTGGAGAAGCGCATTGCGTTCCGGCGCGCAATGAGAAAAGCCGTGGAGGAGTCGCTGCGGTTTGGGGCGCAGGGAATCAAGGTAAAAGTTAGCGGACGGCTGAACGGGGCTGAGATTGCTCGAAGCGAGTGGCACCTGCAAGGCCAGCTTCCCCTACATACTCTGCGTGCGGACATCGATTACGGTTTGGCTGAAGCGAAAACCACCTTCGGTCAAATTGGAGTTAAGGTTTGGATCTATCGCGGCGAAATTCTCGATCCGAAGGCGGCCATGGCGCGTGGAACGGGTTCGGATCCAATCAATGAGACGCGCATGGGTGAACGCGAGCGTCGGCCGCGAACTCGTCGTGAGCGCGAGGGCGGTTCTGATGGGCGACGGCCGCGTGGAGAAAACGGATAGATTTTTGATTTTGGATTTGTGATTTGGACTCGGTCTGTTTGGCATTTCTAAATCGGCAAGCAGCGATCAAAAATCAAAAATGAGTAAACATCATGTTGATGCCGAAGAAAGTTAAGCACCGAAAGCAAATGCGCGGACGCATGACCGGCGTCGCCACTCGTGGCAGCGAGATCAGCTTCGGTGAATACGGGCTCAAGTGTTTGGAGCCCGCCTGGATCACGGATCGTCAGATTGAGGCCGCTCGTATTGCCATGACCCGGCACATCAAGCGCGGTGGCAAGATCTGGATCCGGATGTTTCCAGATAAACCGGTGACGAAGAAACCGGCTGAAACGCGTATGGGCAAGGGCAAAGGAGCGCCGGAGTATTGGGTAGCGGTGGTTAAGCCGGGTCGCATTCTTTATGAGATTGAGGGTGTCGACGAGCCTACAGCGCGCGAAGCTATGCGTCTGGCGCAAGCGAAACTTCCAATCAAGACGAAGTTTGTGCGGCGCGCGGATCAGGAAGGAGGCGCGATTTAATGAAGCGTCGTGAAGAGTTGGATAAGTATCGTGATTTGTCGGAAGAGGAATTGCAGGCTGAGACCGCACGCTTGAAAGAGTCGCTCTTTCGTTTGAAGTTTAAGCTCGCGCTTGGAGAGGTGGACGCAGTCAAACGCATCCGCCAGGAGAAAAGATCCCTGGCGCGTATACAAACACTGGCTCGGCAACGACAACCGCAGGCAGGTTAAGACACGGAGGCGGTTTGAGTCGCCAGTAAACGACAAATCACGGACCCGAGTCTGTGCTAGTGGGTGAAAAGAATGGAAGAGAAGCAGGAAAACAAAACGAATTCACCGCAGGCGAAAATAACTAAAACCGCGGACAAGCGCGCGCATCGTTCGCAGAAAGTCGGAGTTGTTTTTTCCGACAAGATGAAGAAGACGGTTGTGGTTCGAGTCGACCGGCTGGTGTTGCACACAAGGTATCGACGTTACGTTCGCCGCACCTCCAAGTTCATGGCCCACGACGAACTCGGGGCCACCGTGGGCGACAAAGTGCGCATTGTGGAGACACGGCCTTTGTCTGCGAAGAAGCGGTGGCGGGTGATGGAGATAGTGCAAAAGGCGGCGAAGTAGAATTTCGAAATTCGGATTTCGGATTTGCACAGAGTTTGAAAAATCCGCAATTCGAAATTCGCAATCCGAACTGAGGTAAGGACATGATACAGATGCAGACCTCGCTTGAGGTTGCCGACAATTCAGGTGCGCGCCGAGTAGAGATGATCATGCCTATTGGTGGATCCACCGGAAAGATTGCCAGCCTTGGTGATCGGATCAAGGTGACCGTTAAAGAGGCGTCGCCGGACGGCACTATTAAGAAGGGTACTGTGCAGGACGCGGTAATCGTGCGGACCCGCAAGGAGGTCCGCCGCAAAGACGGCACCTATATTCGTTTTGATCAGAACGCCGCGGTGTTGATAAAAGAAGATGGAACCCCGATCGGCACACGCGTATTCGGACCGGTGGCGAGGGAACTGCGCGATAAAAACTTCATGAAGATAGTTTCGCTCGCGCCGGAGGTGATTTAAGAGATGGCGGGAATCAAGCGCTCAAAGATTAAGAAGAACGATCAGGTAGAGATCATCGCCGGCCGCGACAAGGGCAAGCGTGGGCGGGTCCTGGAAGTGGCCCCCACGAAAGGCAAGATCAAGATTGAAGGCGCCGGCATGATCAAGCGCCATCAGCGGGCCAATCCGCAGAGCAACCGGGGTGGCGGTATTATCGAAAAAGAAGCGTTCATCGATATTTCCAACGTGCAGTTGATCGATCCGCAGTCCGGGAAACCTACGCGGATAAAGTATCACCTTGAAATCGACGGTTCGAAGACTCGCGTGGCGGCCACCAGCGGACACTCAATTGAGAAATAGCGTAAATCGTAAATCGTTAGTAGGCAGAAAGCTACTGAAACCGCAATTTACGATTTACGATTGAGGATTTGCGAGGAAGGAAAAATGGCGGCAAGGTTAAAAGAGCGATATCAGAAAGAGGTTGCTCCGGCAATCGCCAAAGAGTTCAGCATCAAGAACCCGATGGCTATACCGCGGGTGGAGAAAATCGTAATCAACATGGGCATGGGCGAAGCGATAGCGAATGCCAAGATTCTTGATACCGCAGCGGATGAGCTGCGGGCAATCGTAGGCCAAAAGCCCGTGATTACCAAGGCAAAGAAATCGATTGCATCTTTCAAGCTGCGCCAGGGGATGCCCATTGGCACGATGGTCACGCTTCGCGGCGACCGAATGTACGAGTTTCTGGATCGGTTGGTGTCGATCGCTTTACCTCGCGTGAGAGACTTTCGCGGAGTCTCACCCAAAGCCTTCGATGGCCGCGGCAATTACACGATTGGTGTGCGTGAGCAACTGATCTTTCCGGAGATCGATTTTAATAAAGTCGACAAATTGCGCGGCTTGAACATCTCGATCGTAACTACCGCGCGTGACGACGAGCAAGCACGGGCGCTGTTGAAGGGTTTGGGGATGCCGTTTAGGCAATAACAGCCGTGTATCTTAAATCGTGATTAGATGGCCGCATCTATCACCTCACGATTTAATATTTCACGATTTACGGTTTACGAAACTAATCCATGGCAAAGAAATCACTGATAGCGAAAGCGAACCGCAAACCGAAGTTTGCTGTGCGTGCTTACACTCGCTGTAAGCGCTGTGGTCGCCCACGCGGCTATCTGCGCAAGTTTAATTTGTGCCGTATCTGCTTTCGCGAATTGGCGCTCTTGGGACAGATTCCCGGGGTCGTTAAATCGAGTTGGTAAAAGAGCATTTCCGATTGCCAATTGCCAATAGCCGATTCTTACAATCGGCAATCGCAAACCGGCAATCATAACGGAGTTAGTAATGACTGATCCCATTGCCGATATGTTGACGAGGATCCGCAATGCCATCGCGGCAAAGCACTCGCGTGTGGATATCCCGACCTCCACGCTCAAGCTTGAGATCGCCCGGATCTTAAAAGAAGAGGGCTACATAAATAATTTTGTGGTGAAGGGCGAGGGCCTGAAACGGACCATCCGCATCTTCCTGCGTTATGACGCTCGCGGCACTTCGTCAATCACGCACCTGGAACGAGTCTCCCGTCCCGGGAGGCGCGTTTACGTCGGGTCAGGTAAGATTCCTAAAGTGCTCGGTGGCTATGGCGTAAACATCGTCTCTACCTCCAAGGGATTGATGAGCGGCAAGGCCGCGCGTCGCGAAAATGTGGGCGGAGAGTTGTTGGCGCAGATTTACTAACTCGGAAATAACGCTATGTCTCGAATTGGGGAAAAAGCAATCACGTTGCCGAAAGACGTGACCGTCACGATTCAGGAGCGAGAGCTTGAGGTCAAAGGTCCGAAAGGCACTTTGAAGACGCCGATTCCGCAGGGCATCAGTTTCAAGCTCGACGGCGACGATCTACGCGCTGAGCGAACTTCTGATGATCTTGCGGCCCTGCACGGCCTGGCCCGAGCGTTGGCTAACAACGCCATTATCGGAGTCACCAAGGGCTTCACGACTCAGATGGATGTGGTGGGTGTAGGCTACAAAGCGGATGTGCAGAGCAAGAAAATCGTATTCTCGCTTGGCTACTCCCACCCGATCGACTTTCTCTTGCCGGAGGGTGTGGAAGCCAGGGCCGAGCGTCTGACGACCAAAAGTAACATCCAGCAGTATCAGACGACGTTAACGCTGGCGAGCATTGATAAGCAGAAGCTGGGCCAGGTAGCTGCGGAGATGCACCAGCTGCGGAAGCCTGATGCCTACAAAGGCAAGGGCATTCGCTACACCGGCGTCGCTATTAAGTTGAAACCTGGGAAGACAGGCAAGTAGTCAGGGTTTTCCACTGCCAATTGCCAATTGCGGACGTGTGGACCAGTCCAGGCTGGGAACCGGTAATCGAAAGTGATTCAAGATGGGAAGGAATTGGCAATTGGCAATCGGAAATGAGGAAGCATGGCAAATACGAGCAGAGCCGTAGTGCGCACGGCGATTCATAAGCGCATTCGCCGCAAAGTCAGAGGTAGTACTGAGAGACCGCGCCTGGCTGTCTATCGGAGCCTGAATCATATTTACGCGCAGGTGATCGACGACTACCAGGGACAGACAATTGTTTCAGCCTCGACGACTGAAAAGGACTTGCGAGGTGTCCGTGGCGGAAACGTCGATGCCGCGCGTCGGGTGGGGAAAGCTATCGCAGAACGTGCTCTTGCCAAGGGGATCGAACAGGTAGTCTTTGATCGCGGCGGCTATCTTTACCATGGACGCATCAAGGCCCTGACTGATGCGGCTAGAGCGGCTGGGTTGAATAAGAATGAGGCCACCGCGCCGGCCGAAGAGAGCCCGGCACAGGAAGCAGAGCCTCCGAAACCAGAAAGGAAGCGTAAGAAAGACAAAGAACAGCAATGAGACAACCAAAGCAACGTATTCCGGCGCAGGGCTTAGATCTGAAGGACCAGGTGATTTCCATCAATCGGGTCACCAAGGTAGTCAAGGGCGGTAAGAATCTTTCGTTTGCCGCATTGGTGGTCGTTGGTGACGAGGGAGGTCATGTAGGGTTTGGCACGGGTAAAGCGCGCGAGGTGCCCCTGGCCATCAAGAAAGCGATCGAGGCTGCCAAGAAGAGTCTGATTCGCGTGCCTTTGATTAACAACACTTTGCCGCATCAGTTAACCGGCAAGTTTGGCGCTGGCCGAGTGATGGTGAAGCCTGCTTCCGAGGGCACTGGCGTTATCGCCGGTGGTGCGGTACGAGCGGTCATGCAGGCTGTTGGCGTGCGCGACGTGCGCACGAAGGTGCTGGGATCCACCAATCCACACAACGTGGTGCGCGCGACGTTCGACGCGCTGCTGCGGATGAAGGACCCGATGGAGCTGGCGCGCCTGCGTGGCAAGCAAGTTGAAGAGATGTAATTGAGCATCCCGGGTATCATTAAGACTTTCTAATTCAGATAGCGAGGTTTATGGCCAGAACGGCAAAGGGCGGCGCAGCAAAGGCGACAAGCAAGACTGCTAAGGTAAAGAGTCCGGCAGGGAGCACTATTCGGATTCAGTATTACCGCAGCTTCATAGCAGCGCCGAAAATTCACAAGCAGATGGTGCGAAGTCTGGGACTGACGAAGCTTAATCAAATCGTCGAACGTCCAGACTCACCCTCAATGCGTGGGGCAGTGGCGAAGGTGCCTTACCTGTTGCGCATAGTTGAGTAAAGAAATCTGATTAGTTTTCGATTCACGATTGTCGTCACCGCTCGACATCGGAACTCAGGGAGTAAACATGGCCATCAGTCTAAACAGCGTCCGTCCCGCCAAGGGGTCGACACATAAGAAAAAACGTGTGGGAAGAGGGCCGGGCTCTGGTTCCGGTAAGACTGCCGCCCGTGGCGAAAAGGGGCAGAAATCGCGATCCGGGTACTCCCGGAAGATTGGCTTCGAAGGCGGCCAGATGCCGCTGCACCGCCGGCTGCCGAAGCGTGGTTTCACCAACATCTTCAAAAAGCGCTGGCTCGAAGTCAGCATTGCGGCGCTGGAACAGCACTTCCGCGCTGATGAAGAAGTAACTCCAGAACTGTTGCACGAGCGCGGCGTCATTAAAAAGGCGAAGCACGATGTGGTTGTGCTTGGCAATGGAGAACTGTCCAAGGCGCTTCGCATTTCTGCGCACCGTTTCACTAAGAATGCTCGTGAAAAGATTGAGAAGGCGGGCGGGGCCGCGGTAGAAATAGGGAAATCGGTAGACAGCGCCGCCTAAAGGACAGCTATGGAAAAGTTTCTTGCTGCCGTTCGCAATATGTTCACCGTGCCGGATCTGCGCCGGCGGATTCTTTTCACGCTCGGGCTGCTGGCTATCTATCGTTTGGGAGCCCACATTGGCGCCCCCGGAATCAATAGAGAACGACTGGACCAGGTTTGGCAGGATGTCGCCGGCACATTGCTGGGCGTTCTGGATCTTTTCTCTGGTGGGAATTTCCGCACCATTTCGATTTTCGCCCTCGGTGTAACTCCTTACATTACCGCTTCGATCATTCTCCAGTTGATGACGGTCGTTTCGCCGCAGTTAAAGAAGTTGCAGGAAGAAGGCGAAATGGGCCGGCAAAAGATCAACCAGTGGACTCGGTATCTGACGGTTGGTCTGGCATGCATTCAGACTTCGTTCGTGGCTCACTGGCTGCAGGTCAACGGAGTTGGCGCGCCCACGTGGGGGTTTTTGCTGACCACTGTATTGACGCTCACCACGGGTACCATCTTCGTGATGTGGCTAGGAGAACAAATTACCGAGCGCGGCGTCGGCAACGGTATCTCGCTGTTAATTTTCGCCGGTATTGTGATTGGTTTGCCCAACGGCGTTCAGCAGGTTTTCGAGCGCGTACGCGGCGGGGACACCCTGGAGACTATCGGAGTTATTGGTCTGGTGGTGGCGATTGTTCTGATCATTGCCTTCATCGTATTCGTGGAAGCTGCCAGGCGAAAAATTCCGGTTAGCTATGCTAAACGCCACGTGGGTCGGCAACTTGTCGGTGGCCAGCAGACGACGATGCCTCTGAAAATTAACATCGGCGGAGTGATTCCGGTAATCTTTGCGTCCTCAGTGCTGTCTATGCCGCAGAGCCTTTTTGCGGCTTTTCCGCCGGACCCAAACAATCCGAACACGGTGTGGGGCAAGATCTGGACTTTCTTCCAAACTTTCCACGCGAGCGATCCTTATTACGAACTGATCTTTCTCTCGTTGATCATCTTCTTTACGTTCTTTTATGTATCGATTGTTTTCAATGTAGAAGAAGTGGCGGACAACCTCAGAAAACACGGCGGATTTATGCCGGGTATTCGTCCGGGTCGAGCAACCGCGGAATACTTGAACAGTATTCTGACGAGATTGACCATCGTCGGCGCGATCTATCTGGCGTTGGTTGCCTTTGTGCCTCAGTTTATGCTGAGCGGATTCAAAGTAGCGCGGCTGCCTTTGATTGGCGCCGGGCTTGACTCGTGGGTTAGTAACACGCCGGGGCTCTCGTGGATTCCTACCGGCATGGGTTATCAGTTTTACTTTGGTGGCACGTCGTTGCTGATTCTTGTCGGTGTGGCCATGGATACGGTTGCCCAGATTGAGGCGCAGTTGGTGATGCGGAATTATGAAGGATTTCTCGGCGGTGGAGGACGTTTGCGGGGACGCAGGGCCTGAAGCTATTTTCGATACTAGATTTCAATTGCTGGGTCATGAACTGAGCAATCTAAAATCAAGCGGCCAATCGGAATTGGCAATCGGCGATCGAAAATTCCTTATGTCGAAAATCATAGTCCTGATGGGTGCGCCTGGTGCTGGAAAAGGTACGCAGGCGCGCTTGCTTCAAGAGCATCTGAATATTCCGCAGATTTCCACTGGCGACATGCTTCGGGCGAGGGCACAGGAGCAAGACGCTTTGGCTAAGGAAATACAAGCCGTGCAAGCCTCCGGGAAACTTGCTTCGGATGATCTCGTGATGCGTGTGGTTGAAGAGCGAACGGCCAAGGAAGATTCGGCGCACGGCTACGTGCTCGATGGCTTTCCTCGTACCATGGCGCAGGCGAAAATGCTTGAAAAACTGGGCGCCGAGCAGGGCCATAAGATCGTCGCCATCGTAGTTGACGTGCCTTTTGAACTGC
>Ga0180121_10000846_pt1 | contig 12944 bp, 14 predicted proteins | sample AntDrymUQ5402106_2_FD_129676 | JGI IMG/M metagenome (GOLD analysis project Ga0180121, IMG submission 129676) | Polar desert sand microbial communities from Dry Valleys, Antarctica - metaG UQ540 (21.06) (version 2) (version 2) | ecosystem: Environmental > Terrestrial > Soil > Desert | place...
CGCCGCGAGCGCCGCCCGCGCCGCCTCGCCACCCGAGAGCGTGGTCGTCTCCTGCTCGAGCGAGCCCGGCAGGCCCAGGTCGGCGCAGACCGTGCGTGCCCGCGGCTCGAGGTCGCCGCCGCCAAGCGCCAGAAAGCGTTCGAGCGCGGCGGCGTACGCGTCCGGGCTCCAGTCGGCCGTGTGCCGCCGCACCGCCGCCTCGGCGTCCGCGATGCCGGTTCGCCGGGCGAGGTAGCCAAGCAGCGTCTCGCCGGCGCGGCGGTCGTGCTCCTGCGGCAAGTAGCCGATCGTGAGCGAGGCGGGCAACCGCTCGATCGTGCCCTCGTCCGGCTCGTCGAGACCGGCCGCGAGGCGGAGCAGCGTGGACTTCCCCGCGCCGTTTGGGCCTACGAGGCCCAGCCGCGAGCGCGAGCCGAGCGTCAGGTCGACGCGTTCGAGAACGGTGTTGGCGCCGAACGAGCGGACGACGCCTGTCAGCGAGACTCGCATCGGCGAGCACCTCCGAGGAGACGGGGAACGAGGACGGGCGCCCTGCGGTGAGCCCGAGTGCGCCGGAAGAACGTCTGGTCTCGGCTAGTCCGTCATGGTAAGCGCCGAAGCGCCGGGCGCATCGTACTACAGCCGGTCGCGGAGCTCCTCGAGCGCAGACCAGCGCGGGTCGGGCACGTCGTCGGCGTGGGTGTGCGGCTCCAGGTTCAAGTCCCTGCCACAGACCGGACAAAGACCCGCGCAGTCCGACGCATGCAGGATCTGCTCCGGCAGCTCGAGCGAGATCGCGTCGCGCGCCCACGCGGAGAGCTCGAGCTGGTTGTCGACGACGTACTCGCTCCGGAGCTCGTCGGCCGAGCCGGCGTCGGCCGCGTGGTACTCGCGGGCGTCGATGTGAACGTCGACAACCGCATCGGCGAGGCAGCGCATGCACGGGCCGTGCAGCCGCGCCTCGAACCCGAGCCTGAGGTCGAGACCGGTGGTCGCCTGCGCTACCGTCAGTGCGGCCTCCACCTCTTGTGGCACCGGCAGGTAACGCTGGCCGCCGAGCTCGAACGCCTCGAGCTCGACCGCGACCGCGTCGCGCTGCTCGTCCCCCGGGCGGAGGCGCAGCCGGCGCAGCGGGTAGCGGGTCATCCCGCTCCTTCCCTAGAGATAGCTCGTGTCGTCTTCGGGCTCGCGCGGGCCGACGCCCGCGACGACGGTCTCCTGCGAGCGCTCGTGCAGCCGCTCGCGGCCGCGTTTGACAGCCGTGAGGAACTTGTCGAGATTGACCTCGAGCGTCGAGAGGATTCCGTCCGCCCAGTCCTCCATCTCGAGCCGCGTCTCGCGCGCCTGCCGGCGTGAGTCGTCCACGATCTCCTGGGCCTGCCGCTCGGCCAGCTTGACGATCTCCGTCTGCGATGCCTCGCGCACCGCCTGCTCGCGCGCTTCGCCGAGGATCCGGTCGGTTTCGCGCTTCGCCTCGGCCAGCATCTCCTGCCGCTCCTTGACGATCCAGCGCGCCTGCTTGATCTCTTCCGGGATCGTCGCGCGCATCTGGTCGAGGATGTCGTAGATCTCCTCGCGGTCGATTCGCACCTGGTCGGTGAGGGGAACGGCCTTCGCGTTGTGCACGAGGTCGTCGAGCTTGTCGATGAGTACGAGAACGTCCATCAGCGCAGTTTACCCCGATGTCATTCTCTAGGATTCTCTGGAGCGCCGGGTCTGCCGTTCGGGAATTTCTCCGCGAGCCGGCGCGCCACGGAGTCGGGGACGAGTTCGTCGACTTTCCCGCCGAACGCCGCGATTTCCTTCACGCCGCTCGACGAGACGAAGCTCACCTGGGCGCTCGCCATCACGTAGACGGTCTCGATCTCCGGTGCGAGATGCCGGTTCAGCTGGTTCATCTGGGTTTCCCACTCGAAGTCCGAGATCACTCGCAGACCCTTGACGATCACCTTCGCCTGCCAGCGCCGCGCGAACTCGACGACGAGCTCGGAGAACACGTCCACCTCGACGTTTTCAAGCTCGACGAGTGCCTCCTTCAAGAACTCGACGCGCTCGTCGAGGCTGAAGAGCGGCGTCTTGTGCCGTGGACTCCCGACGACACCGACGACGACGCGGTCGAAGATCGATGCAGCACGCGAGATCACGTCGACATGGCCCATCGTGACCGGGTCGTAGCTTCCTGGGCAGATTGCGGTTATCACGGTTCGTGCTCGAACAGGGTGAGCCGCGCGGAACCGTACCGCCGCGAGGTTCGGATTGGAAGCGGCAGCTGCGGTTCCGTCCTCTTGCCGGTCTCGACGACGAGCAGACCCCCGGGGGAGAGCAGCCTCGGCAGGTGCTGTGCGAGCTTCGGCTCGAGCTCGCCCCAAACCTCGTAGGGCGGGTCGACGAGGATCAGATCGTAGAGACGTGACTCCTGCCGCGCGGCCCAGACGGCGTCGCCGCACGTGACGCGTGCGCCGGTCAGCTTCAGCTTCGCAAGGTTGTCGGCGATCGTTCTGCAGGCGGCGCGGTCGTTCTCGACGAAGGTCACGCTTGCCGCGCCGCGCGAGAGTGCCTCCAGCCCCAGCGCACCCGAGCCGGCGAACAGATCGAGGACGGCAGCCCCGTCGACCGACCCGATCAGATTGAAGGCGGCTTCGCGGACGCGATCGCCTGTGGGCCGCGTCGCTAGCCCCGGTGGCGCAGCGATAGTCGCGCCGCGCTTCTCTCCGGCGATGATCCGCACCGGCCCATTGTCGGGGTTCCTACGGCTGGAGCAGCCAGGCGCCGCGGGTGAGCGCGATCCAGTCGTCGTAGCCGCCGACGACGAGGACAAGCCCATCGTTCAGCCGAGTGCTGGTCGAGAAGGAAAGCGTACGTCCCGTTCCGGTCACTGGCCTGAAACGGCGCGTGGCGGGGTTATAGCGATCGGCCTTGACGCCTCCGCCGGCGACGAGGGCGCCGCCGCCGGGAAGGGCAACAACGGCGTCGCGAAGCTTGAAGCGCGCCGCCGAGAGCGGGCCGACGCGCACCCAGCGACGCGACGCGGAGAGGAAGAGCTCGGCCGAGGACCGGCGGCCCGCGAAGTCGCGTCGGTCGGAGCCGCCGACCACGAGCACGCCGCCGCGGACGGCGACGGCCGCATGCTTGTGACGCTTCTCATGGAGTGGCGCGGCAGGCGTAAACCGACCGCTGCGGGGACTCCAGATCTCGACGGACGCGAACACGTCTTTCCCCTCGACGCCGCCGCCCGCCACGAGCACGCGGCCGTCAGGGAGGAGCGTCGCCGTATGGGCAGAGCGAGCGACTCGCATCGAACCGGTCGCGACGAAGCGGCTGATCGCCGGGTCGTACAGCTCGGCGCTACGGAGCGTCCGACCATTGTCGCTGCCGCCGACGACGAGAACACGGCCGTCGCGCAGCTTCGTGACGGTAAAGCCGCCGCGGGCGGCGCGCATCGACGCGGCCTCCTCGAACCGCTGTGCTCCGGGGCGCCAGCGTTCGGAGGTCGAGGTCTGACTGCTGAGGTCCCACCCTCCGAAGACGAGCACCGAGCCGTCCGCGAGCCTGACCGCACCGTGACCCACACGCGGCCGAAGCAGCGACGGTCCCGGCCGGAACTGGCGCGATCCGGCGTCATAGATCTCGGTCGTCGCGCCACGCGCGTCGAGCTCGCAACTGTCCACGGTGCAGCCGCCCGCGACGAGTACGTCGCCGGAGGCGAGCAGCGTCGCCGTGTGCGCGGCGCGCGGCACGTCCGGCGCCCCCGGGCCGGGAGCGGCGCCGCCGGCAGCTAGCGCGGGGACGGCCAGAAAGAGCGCGGCGAGTCTCATCTCCCTCCCCTACCCCGGCCGGCGCCGGGGGGTTCCCCTAGGACTCGCTCAGGAGCTTGCCCCTAGCCGCCGACCATTTCTTCGAAAGCGGGCTCGTTCCGAATCGGATCCTGGAGACGGCAAACGGATCGCCCGCGACTTCGAGACGAAGTTGCCCACAGTGACAGGCGGCATCTCGAGTGGCCATCGCGCGACCTAACCAGATTGCGGTGGCCGCTGCTCCCATGCATCCGTGCGATCGGCGACTAGTCGCCCGAGAGCAACCCTCCCGGGTAGCGCGTCTCAGGCTCCGGCGGAAACCGCGCGTAGGCGACGCTGCCGTCCTGTGTCTCCTCGGGAGAGGACGCGTTGTAGCGAGCAGCCGCCTCGTCGGCCGAGTAGAAGCCCCACGGGCCGTCCTTCTGGAATTGTCTCGACGACGCCGCGAGGATGACGCACGGGCCGTTGCCCGCGCCGACGAACACGTGCCGCGTCTTGGGCGGGCAATGCACGAAGTCCCACTGCTTCAACGGCCGTTCGCGACCCTCGACGATCAGCAGCGCGTCACCGGAGAGCACGAGGAAGTCCTCCTGCTCGGTCTCCCAGTGATACGTGCAGTTCGGTTCCCCGGGCGACAGCACCTGGATCGACATCCCTAGCATCGGGAAGAACGTCTCCGCCTCGTACTCGTCGCAGCCAATCAGCGGGATGCTGTCGCCGCGGCCGGGCTTGTGGAACCAGCGTCCGTCTCGCGCGTTCAGAACGAACCACCCGGGACCTGCGGGGACGAGGCCTGCATCGGTCTGCTCCAACCTGGCTTCGGGAACCACTGCCGGATGATACGGCGACCCTACGGTTAGACCTCGGGTGACCTCCCCAGACGCTGGCGTAGGCCAGGTGAATCTCCTGGCATCATCGTGGGCCGGAGCGAAGAGGCTAATGCCTACCAGAAAAATGCACGCCGACGAGGTAGACACCGACGTAGCTCTCGTCGGCCGGTTGCTCGCAGCGCAGTTTCCTGAGTGGGCAGGGCTTCCGATCGAACCGGTGCCCTCTCCTGGGACGGACAACTTGCTCTACCGGCTTGGCGAGGACATGGTCGTCCGACTACCTCGCACGGAGCGAGCGAGCGCGACACTGCAGAAGGAACGCCGGTGGCTGCCGAGCCTCGCTCCGCTCCTGCCGCTGGCCGTCCCCGTCCCGCTGGCAGAAGGAATACCCGCCGAGGGCTATCGCCTCGAGTGGTCTGTCTATCGATGGCTGCAAGGCGAGGACGCGACTGTTGGACGCGTCACCGATCAGAACCGATGGGCGACCGATCTGGCGCAGTTCGTAGCCGCTTTGCAGCGGATCGATCCCACCGGCGGCCCGGCCCCCGGGGAGCACAACGCCTTCCGCGGTGTGCCGCTGGCGACGCGAGACGCTCGGACTCGCGCTGCAATCGTCTCCTTGCGCGACGCGATCGACGTCGGCGCTGTGACCACGGTGTGGGAAGCAGCCCTGCAGCTGCCGGAGTGGGAGCACGCGTCTGTCTGGATCCACGGAGACCTCGACTCACGAAACCTGCTGGTGCGAGAGGGGCGGGTCAGCGCCGTCATCGACTTCGGGTGTCTCGGCGTGGGCGACCCCGCATCCGACGTGATGGTCGCGTGGAAGGTCTTCTCCGCAGACACGCGCGTCGGCTTCCGGACAGCGCTCTCGGTCGACGAGTCGACCTGGGCTCGGGCTCGCGGCTGGGCGCTCTCCCAGGCGCTCATCGCGCTGTCCTACTACACCCGGGAGACGAACCCCGTACTCGTTCGCGAGGCTCAACGCTGGATGGCCGAGGTACTCGCAGATCACGCGTCAGCTGGCTAGGAGTCGCCGAGATGCTCGGTGTCGCCGAGGAGCGCGTCGACCTCGGCTGCCATCGTCCCGGCCGGGAGCGACTGCGCCGCGTCCCGCGCCTGCTCGAGCAGCTCGCGGTCGTGCGTGATCCGCGCGAAGCGAAGGTCGGAGAGCCCCGACTGGCGCGCACCGAGCAGCGCGCCTCCACCCCGGATCTCGAGATCCTTCTCCGCCAGCTCGAACCCGTCCGTCGAGGCGACCAGGGCCTCGAGCCGGTCGTGGGCGCTCTCGGTCAGCTCCTCCTTGGGACCGGAGATGAGCAGGCAGAACGACTGCTCCGCCCCACGCCCGACCCGGCCGCGCAGCTGGTGCAGCTGGGCGAGCCCGAAGCGGTCTGCCTCCTGCACGATCATGATCGTCGCGTTGGGGACGTCGACGCCGACCTCGATCACGGTCGTCGCCACGAGCACGTCGAGCTCGCACGCCTTGAAACGAGCCATCAGGTCGCGCCGCTCGACCGGTTTCAGACGCCCGTGCATGCAGCCGACGCGAAAGCCCTTCAGCTCGCCGGCGCGCAGCTGCTCCGCCTCCTGCTCGGCCGCGCGGGCGGTCGAAGTCGCGGACTCCTCGATCAGCGGGCAGACGACGTAGGCCTGCCTCCCCTCGGCGAGATGCGCCCGCAGGCGCGTATACGCCTCGGAGCTCCGCTCGTCGGTGACCCAGGCGGTGACGATCGGCTTGCGCGTCGCGGGCGGCTTGGCTATCTCACTGACGGCTAGGTCGCCGTAGACCGTGAGCGCGAGCGTGCGTGGGATCGGCGTCGCGGTCATGTGCAAGACGTGTGGGGAGCGTCCTTCGGTGAGCGCCGAGCGCTGCTCGACGCCGAAGCGGTGCTGCTCGTCGACGACTGCGACTGCGAGGTCGCGGAACTCGAAGCCCTTCTGGATCAGGGCGTGGGTGCCGACGACGATGTCTGCCTGCCCGCCGATCTTCGACTTGACCGAGCCGGTGATGAGCGCGCAGCTGACTCCAAGCTCCATGCAGATGCCCTCGATCGTCAGGAAGTGTTGCTCGGCGAGCGTCTCGGTCGGCGCCATCAGCGCTCCCTGCCGCCCCGCCTCGACCGCGCGCAGGAGCGCGTAGAGCGCGACGACCGTCTTGCCCGAGCCGACGTCGCCCTGGAGGAGGCGTTGCATCGGCGTCGTGCGCGCGAGGTCGGCGTCGATCTCGCCGATCGCCGACTCCTGGTGCTCGGTGAACACGAACGGCAGCGCGGCGCGGTAGCGCGCGATCAGCTCGCCCGGTTCCGGCAGCGCGGCCGCGACCTGCTCCTCGCGCTCGGCCACACGTCGGGCGAGCGCGAGCTGGAGCACCAGCAGCTCGTCGAAGGCGAGCCGCTGCCTGCCCTGCTCGGCCTCGGCGAGCGAGCGCGGCTTGTGGATCACGGTGAGCGCGTCGCCGCGCAGCGGCAGTCCGTGCGCCGCCTTGAACGCGGCGGGGAGCGGGTCGGGGCGGTCACTCGCCCACGGAAGCGCCGCCTCGACGAGCTCGCGCAGCTTCGCCGCCGAGATCTCCTCACTCGAGGGATAGACGGGCGCGAAGTCGGCCGTTGCGGAGCCGCCGTTGAGGTCGAACGATTTGACCGCAAAGCCGAAGCGGTTCTGCTGGCCGCGTAGCCTGACCTGGGTCCCGGGCGTGAGCTTGTCCTTCAGCCAGGGCTGGTTGAACCACGTCGCGCTGATCTGGCCGGTGCCGTCGCTCACCTGGGCGGTCAGGATCTGCAGCCGCCCGCGCCCGCGGCGGACCGACGCGCGGATCACCTCGCCCTCGATCAACACCTCCTCGTCGCCGAACAGCTCGTAAATGCGCTTCTGGGGCGCTGGTCGCTCATACCGGCGTGGCCGGTGGTCGAGCAGGTCACCGACGCGCTCGAGCCCGAGCTTGCCGAGGCGCTTCTTCAGCGTCGGCCCGACGCCAGGCAGCATCTCGAGCGGTGCCTCGAGCCGCTCCGGATGGAAGCGGCCGCGCGTGGGCGCCCAGCGCTCGGGCGGGTCCACAGCGGCAAAACCGGGCTGGGACCGGCTCATGGGCCGAGTATGGCAGCGGGTCCGGCTAGCGGGCTTGGTACCAGAAGAACCCGACCGTCCCGGGACCGGCGTGTGTCCCCACGACCGCGCCGAGGCTCGTCACGAGCTTGATCTCGGCCTGTGGGCGGCTCGCGAGCACGATCGCCCGCAGTTGCTCGACCGTTTCCTCTGCCTCGGCGTGAGCGATTCCAACCGCGAGCCCCGGCCCGTCGGTCGTCGCCTCCTCGAAGCGCTTGCGGAATTCCTCGAGCGCCTTCTGCCTGCCGCGCGCGCGCGCGAGCGGCACGACTTCCCCGTCCTTGATCGTCAGGATCGGCTTAACGTTGAGCAGGTTGCCTGCGAGCGCCCGAGCACGGCCGATCCGCCCGCCCTTGGCGAGAAACTCGAGCGTGTCGACGGTGAAGAGAAGCCCAGCGCTCTCACGGTGCCGCTCGGCAAGCGTCTCGATCTCCTCGTCGGTCGTCCCTCGCGCGAGCAGCTCCTGGATCGCGATTGCGAGCATGCCGATCCCGACCGACGCCGACTCGGTGTCGACGAGCCGGATCCGGTCGCCCCCCACCTCGGAGGCCGCGAGCGAGGCGCTCTGGAACGTGCCCGAGAGTCGGGACGAGATGTGCAGCGAGTAGATCCGCTCGTAGCCTGAGAGCGCGTTGTAGATCGAGATGAAGTCCTGCGGCGTCGGCTGCGACGTCGTCGGCAGCTCGGCGGCGTTGCGCAGCCGCTCGTAGAACCCGTGCGGGTCGAGCTCGACATAGTCGCGGAAGCTCTCCTCGCCGAAGCGGACGTACAGCGGTACGACGCGGGTGTTCGGAAAGCGGATCTGGGCGTCCGGAAAGTCGGCTGTGGAGTCGAGCACCACCGCGGTGTTCTCGCGGTTCAGGATCACAGGCGCGACTCGCCGGCGGAGCGGATCGCGGCGACGATCTCCTCGAGCTCCTGATCCTTGCGCAGGCAGGCGACGGCGCCCGCGGCCATCAGCGCGTCGAGCTCGCGCGAGCTCGCGGAGGCCGTCAGGCCGACGACTGCGACGTTCGGGCAACTGCGGGTCAACGCAATCGTCGTCTCGACACCGTCCATGCCGGGAAGCCGGAAGTCCATCACGGCCACGTGCGGATGGAACTCCTTGCACGCGCCCACGGCCGCCGAGCCTTCGGAGACCGCTCCGACCACCTCGAGGCCCTCCTGCAGCTCGAACAGGAGCTCGAGCGCCTGGCGGAAGACATCGTTGTCCTCGACGAGCAGGACGCGGATCAGCTGCCGGGACGCCTCCACCAGAGGACCATAAGCCCTACTCGGCAGAGAGGAGCAGCGGGTAGTGCGGCTGGCCACCCGGCTGCACGTCGAGCTCGACGCCCGGGTGCCGCTCCCGGATCCGGCGCAGGAACTCGTCCAGCGAGGGCTCGTCCTCGCCCGTGAGCAGCGTCAGGATCTCGCGGCCGTCGGAAAGCAGTCGGTCGGCGACCGCGCACGCGACCTCGTCGAAATCGGGTGACGATGCAACAGCTGCGCCGTCGGCGAGCCCGAGCCAGGCGCCCTTCAGCACGGCTACGCCGTCGAGCTGGACGTCGCGCGACGCAAGTGTTACCTCGCCGGTCGCCACCTGCTCGAGCGCCTCGAGCATCGCCGCCTCGTTCTCCGCGGCGTCGAGCGAGGGCAGGTAGCGGACGATCGCCGCGAGTCCTGCGGGCACCGAACGCGAGGGAATGACACGAACCGGCTTGTCGGCGAGTTTGGCGGCCTGCTCGGCCGAGAGGATCACGTTCGAGTTGTTGGGCAGCACGAGCACTTCGGTCGCGGGCGTCGCGTCGATCGCCGCGAGGATGTCCGCGGTCGAAGGATTCATCGTTTGGCCGCCTTCGATCACGCGCGTCGCGCCGTAGCTCTCGAAGAGGCGTCGGTTGCCCGCACCGGGCACGACCGCGACGACCCCCGTCTCGAGGGTGAGCACGGGTTGCAGCACGGAGGTGATCCGCTCGGAGCGGTCCTCGGTCTGGGTGTGCATGTTCGCGATCTCGACGCCCTCGATCGTGCCGAGAGCCGTCCCGAAGCCGAGCGCCTTGCCCGGCTCGTCCGTGTGGACGTGGATCTTAAGCGTGTTGGCGTCGCCGACGACGAGCAGCGAGTCCCCGAGCAGGTCGAGCTCAGCCTCGAGCGCTTCGGCGTCCAGGTTCTCGCCCTCGATCACGAAGACGGTGCAGTAGCGGAACTCCGATAGCTCCTGATGGACGGCGTCGATGCCGGCCTCGTGCGCATGCTCGACGGGTGCGTCAGGGAGCGGCTCGCCGGACAGTGCCGCGGAGACACCGCGCACGATCTCGAGCAGGCCGGCTCCGCCCGCGTCGACGACACCCGCCTCGCGCAGGACGGCGAGCTGGTCGGGCGTGCGCGCCAGCGCGTCCTCGCCGCGCTCAATCAGCTGCTTCAGCAGCGCCGCGGGCTCCAGATCAGCGTTGCGGGGGTCCTCGGCCTCCTCGGCGAGCTCCCGGATCACGGTCAGCATCGTCCCCTCTACCGGCCGCCGCACGGCGCGGTAGGCGGCGTCGCTCGCGGCACGGAACGCGCGACGGATCGTGGCGGCGTCGAGCAGCCCGGCCTCGCCGAGCGCCTCGGCCGCGCCCCTCAGGATCTGGGAGAAGATCACGCCCGAGTTGCCACGAGCACCCATCAGGGCCGCGCGCGTCAGCTCCTTGGCAAGCGTGGCGCGGTCGGCGGCCGTCGAAGCGTCGAGCACCTCCATGATCGCGCGCGCGGTCAGCGTCAGGTTCGTGCCGGTATCGCCGTCCGGCACGGGGTACACGTTCAGGTCGTCGATCCGGCGGCGGTTCGCCTCGAGCGTCGCAAGCGCGGCTTGCCCGAGCTCCTTGGCCCGCTCGAGCTCCGTCATAGACATGGGGGAACCCATGGTTCCCCCATGAGCCCCCTCCTTCCTCGCTGCGGCATCGAGAGGTGCCGGGCCTCCCGCCGGGCAAAGCCCGGCTCCGGCCACGGAAGGAGCCGCATAGACCGGCCGTCGAAGATCAGGAGCGTCACGCCGATCTCCGTACGTCTTCGATGTGCACCTCGACCGCGGCGACTGTCAGCCCGGTCAAGCGCTCGACCTCGTAGGCGACGCGGGAACGGACGGTCGCTGCGACCTCCGCGAGGTTGAGCCCGTACTCGACCACAACGTGCAGGTCGAGGCGGAGCCCGTTGTCGCTGCGGGAGACGCCGATCCCCTGGGTGAGCTTGTCGCGCGTGAGCAGGCGCTTCAGGCCCTTGCCGGCCATGCCGACGACGCCGTAGCACTCGGCGGCGGTGTGGCCGACGATCTGCGCGATCGCGTCGGCTCCGATCGTGATCCGGCCCAGGTCGGACTGCTCCGTGAGGTGTCCCCGCTCCACGTTCGCGAGCTTAGACGGTGCGGAACCGCAAGAAGGTTGCTGCTCTAGACGGCTTTTTGGACTTTCCCGGCCTTGAGGCAGCGGGTGCAAACGTAGGCGCGCTTGGCGACGCCGTTCAGGAGGATGCGCACCTTCTGGAGGTTCGGGTTGAAACGCCGACGCGTCGCCACCATCGAGTGGCTCCGGTTGTTGCCGAAGGACGGCTTCTTGCCGCAAGTTGCGCAGACCTTGGACATCGGCCGCGGAGTCTAGCAGCGACTTCGTCGGCGCAAGATGAGCATCCGCGGGAGCGGATGCTCATCGCGCGAAGATCCCAGAAGGGGCCGCTTTACGACCCAAGAGCGGTGTCTCACGCCGCGCTCAGCGTGAGGCAGCGGCTCGGAGCTGTGCGAAGACGTCGGCCATCTCAAGGGCCGTGCGAACGGCCTCGGCGCCCTTTTCCAGTCGTTCCTCCGCCTGGCCGGCCTGCTCGAGCGTGAGCACGCCGAAGGAGACGGGAACCCCGGTCTCGAGCGCGGCGAGCTGAAGGCCCGACGCGGCCTCGCCCGCAACGAAATCGAAGTGCGGCGTATCGCCCCGGATCACGCAGCCGAGGGCGACGATGCACGCGTAACGGCGGGTCTTGGCGAGCGCCATCGCCGCGATCGGCAGCTCGAACGCTCCCGGCACAGGCATGATCGTGATCGCCTCACGCGCGACTCCGGCTTCCTCGAGCTCTGCGAGGGCACCGTCGAGGAGCCTGGACGTGACGGCGCCGTTGAAGCGGCTGACGACGATCCCGACAGCGCGGCGGCTCCCGTCCGGCTTGCCCTCGAGGACGCCGTAGCCGTCCGGCACCGAGAAGTCCCCCTCGGCGTGCTCCGCAACCGGGGCGTCCGGCCGCTGCTCGACGACCACCTCGTCGAGGACGTCATGGTCGACAACGTCGTCGTCGTCGTGCTCCTCGCCCTGTGCCGGCTCGGCGATCTTGGGCATTTCGGGCCAGCGGTCGCTCATGCTTCGGGCTCGCTGGCGAGCTCCGGGTCGAAGCGCAGGTCCTGGTGGTGCAGCGCATGCCCGAGCTTGTCGCGCTTGGCGTCGAGGTAGCGCCGGTTCTCGTCGTTCGGCTGCACCTCGATCGGAACCTGCTCGACGACCTCGAGGCCGAACCCCTCGATCCCCGTCATCTTCCGCGGGTTGTTCGTGAGGATGCGGATCGTCGTCAAGCCGAGGTCGGCGAGGATCTGGTTCCCGATTCCATAGTCGCGCGCATCGGCGGCAAAGCCGAGCGCGAGGTTCGCCTCGACGGTATCCAGCCCCTGTTCTTGCAGCTCGTAGGCCTTCAGCTTGTTGAGCAGGCCGATACCTCGCCCCTCCTGCGCCATGTAGAGGAGAACTCCGCGCTCCTCCGCTCCGATCCGTTGCAGCGCCAGCTCGAGCTGCTCTCCGCAATCGCAGCGAAGCGAATGGAAGACGTCGCCGGTCAGGCACTCGGAATGGACGCGGACCAGGACGTTTTCCGCGCCGGCGACCGCTCCTTTGACGAGGGCGACGTGGTGCTTGCCCGTCAGCGCCTCGCGGAAGGCAACTGCCTTGAACTCTCCATACGGCGTCGGCATCCGGACGGACGTGGTGCGTTCGACCAGCTGCTCGTGGCGGCGCCGGTACTCGATCAGGTCTGCGACGGTGATCATCTTGAGGTCGTGGCGCTCGCAGTACGGCACGAGGTCGGGGACGCGGGCCATCGAGCCGTCGTCCTTCATTATCTCGCAGACGACGCCCGCAGGATTCAACCCGGCGAGCCGCGCGAGGTCGACGGCAGCCTCCGTCTGGCCGGAGCGCTCGAGCACGCCGCCGCGGCGGGCGCGCAGCGGAAAGATGTGACCGGGTTGAACGAG
>Ga0180121_10000847_pt1 | contig 12942 bp, 9 predicted proteins | sample AntDrymUQ5402106_2_FD_129676 | JGI IMG/M metagenome (GOLD analysis project Ga0180121, IMG submission 129676) | Polar desert sand microbial communities from Dry Valleys, Antarctica - metaG UQ540 (21.06) (version 2) (version 2) | ecosystem: Environmental > Terrestrial > Soil > Desert | place...
AAACCCTTGCCACAGATATCACCCAGCGCCAGAACTACGCCGTCGCTCTTCTCTGACACAGTGAAAAAATCACCGGGTAAGTGGCGAACTGCGAAAATCTCGCTGGCAATTTCAAAGCTTGCGAAACGAACGTGACGAGGGGCGCACAGACGCCGGTGCACCTGCGCAGCCTCGAAAATCTGGGTATGCAGATCGGCGTAATCCTGCTGAAGGTCTGCGAGCTTAACCTCCAACTCCTGGCGAGGTACCCTGACAGAACGCTTCGGTCGCGGCGGGTACACCCGGACATTGACTGCCTGCTTTGTCGCTAAAGCGACATTGAATCCTGTCTGACTCATGACCGTTGCCCTCAACCAACGAATTTGTAACCACTGCCGTGAACGGTAAGAATGAAACGCGGCTCCTCAGGATTCGGTTCCAGCTTTTGCCTCAGATGGACGATGTGTGTGTCGACTGTGCGTGTGTTTGGATAGTTCTCATACCCCCATACCGCGTCTAACAAGCGGTCGCGGCTGAGCGTTTCCACTGGATGAGCGACGAAGTAGGCGAGCAGCGCGAACTCTTTTGCTGAGAGTTCGACTGACCGGCCGGCGCGTCGCACTTCATTGCTCCGGATGTTGACCTCGACATCGCTGAATCGATAGACCTCCGCTGCGGGTGCCTGTGGCAAGGCGCGTCTCAGCACAGCTTTCACCCTGGCCATTAGCTCGCGAATGGAGAATGGTTTGGTGACGTAATCATCGGCGCCCAACTCCAGGCCCACAACCTTGTCTATCTCCTGGCCGCGCGCGGTCAACATGATGATGGGTAGCGACGGCCTCTTGGTCTTCAGTTGTTTGCAAACGTCGAGACCACTCATACGCGGCATCATCACGTCTAGTACGACGAGATCTGGATCATCGGCGTGGGCACGCTCGAGGCCTGCTACTCCGTCGGCGGCGCTGATTACGTCGTAGCCCTCATACTCGAAGTTGTCACGCAGACCGGCCACCATGGCAGGTTCATCTTCGACAATCAGTATTCGCGTTTTCCTGCCGGCATTCGTTTGGGCAACGTCATTATTGATGGATGATCGACTGCCGTTCGAGCTGCCATTTGATTGCTCGTAAACTGTTTTCCTCTTCATATGCGCGCCTCTCTTTAAGTCCCGGAGGGACATAATGTTTATAGACCGCAGGCTCTAATAGAACCCCCAGCTCCGGAGGACGGAATGTTACCGATTCAACTTACTCATCGCTGGGAAGATCACGCTCCTCCAGAGCTCCAGTCGTAGGATACGTACCGTGTCTATAAACATCCGGCTCCTCCGGAGCTAGTGACGATTGGTGCGGCTGACAGCTGCAACCAAATCAAGCGAGATATGATCCACGAAATCACACTAACGACCTTTCGTGTTGGTTTAGAGTGGCTTCGTGGATCGACTGGTTCGATCAAAATCTTGCTCAAAAAACAAGTTTCCGCGAACCTGCTACGCGGAGGCCGCAAAGGCTGTCGCAGAAAGCTGAAATTATGCACTGACCGGCTGTTGATTAGCTGATGCCAGCGGCAACGATAGAATAAACTTACTGCCTCTTCCCGGTGTGCTTTCCACGGCGATTTCCCCGCCATGCGCCTGGGTAATGTGGCGGACCAGGGACAGGCCCAGGCCGCTTCCTTTCGTGTTGTGCACCAGCGGATCTCCCGCTCGATAGAACTTCTCGAAGATCTTCGACTGATCACGCCGCGCGATGCCGATGCCGTGATCCGCCACCTCGAGTTTCACAACGCCGTTGTCACGGTATAACTTTACGCCCAGGAACTTATCATCAGACGAGTATTTCAGCGCGTTGTTAACGAGGTTGACGAGGGCGCGCGCGATTGCTTCACGGTCCACAGGTACTGCCGGCAGGTTGGAGTCAATGCTCTCTTCAAACGCGAAACCCTGTTGCTCAATTTGGTAGCGATAAGACTCGAGCGTGTTGCGAACCAGCTCCGCGATGTCAGTGTTCCGGAACTCGTACTCTTTGCGTCCAGCTTCGATCCGAGAGAAATCGAGGATGTTGTTGATCAGCGCGGTCAGCCGCTCGCTCTCTTTACGAATGATGCGGTAATACTGCTGCTTCTTTTCCTGAGTTGTGATGCGCCCCAGCTCGAGCGTTTCGGCGTACAATCGGATCAAAGCCAGAGGCGTGCGCAACTCGTGCGATACGTTAGAAACGAAGTCGGACTTCAGACGGGCCAGCGCCATTTCCTTGCTGACGATGTGTCTGGTGAGCACCAGGCCGCCGGCGATCAGCAGCGAAAGGCACACGAGGATCCAGAAACTGCGATGAACCCAGGTCTGGCCGAGCGCCTTAATGCTCGTGCCCTGGAACTTGATGCCCAGCGCCAGCCCGCGGAAAACATCGTCGAGCTTGCGCGAAACCTCAGGTTTCCCTTCGCCCCAACCTGACGAAGCAGCCAGTGGTTTGATTTCGTGTCCCATCTCAACGTCCGAAGGATAGACGATCATTGCAAGTGGGTTTCCGCCCTGGTCACTCATCTTCTGAGTGACCGACTCCTCCAGCATTCCCGGAAAGAAAGTTTGTTTCAGGTAACAAGCATCGAAGGAAGCCCCGCCCAACACAACCCTGTCTTTCGAGAGCTGAGGTAAGACGAACAAGGCAGTCGTTATGTAAGCGTCGCAATCGGCCCGTTTTGTTTGACCAGAATAGAAAGTAATGGGCCGGGTTTTCTTGTGCATCGCCTGCACCAACATCTTGCCTTCCATGCCGAACCACCCGCGATAACTTTCTGCCATGCGATCATGTTCCTGGCGGATGTATCTGTCACCCATCTGTTGAGGTTGCGAACGGAACAGGAAACTTTTTTCGTCGAAGAGAAACACGTGCGACAGCCACGGATTCTTTTCCAGGATGAGACCGAGTTGCTTTTCTTTTTCCTGGGCCTCAGTGTCCGGAGATGGGAAAAGATTCCTCACATCTTCGCTCATCGCATAAGCCTTCTTGTTAATTTTCTTTTCGGTGATTGCGAGCATCTCCTGGAAATCGCGATGGATGGCTGCCTCAAGCACTTTGTCGCGCTCGAAGGCTCTCAACTGGCTGAAATTGACGTATATGAGCGCGGCGGCCGGCAAGACAACTGCCAAGCCCAGCGTTAACATCAGCCGGAACCGATTGAAGCTTCCCAGGAAACCTCTTCTCTTCAATTTCATTTCAACCTCTGAAGAAACTGCGTATGCGAATGAAAGCATACTCTTGCTGGTGTTAAGCTGTGTCAAGAGTACGTAAAAAGATGTCAAGAGTTGTGAACTTATTTAACAATTGGGAAAGTGGAAAAAAAGGGACGCGTAAGTGGAACGGGGAAATAAAAAGGCGCATCCACAGATTTCGCAGATTACAGAACAGAAGGCGGGACGCGGGGGGCCCGCTCTCGGTTCTAATTGCGCGCCTCTTGGGCTTTGCCTGAAACTTCAAACCTGAAAATCGAAACTATTGCAGTTAATTCCGGAGCGGAGGTTCATACCATGAAGGTCGAACGCCTGATTCCAATTCTCAACGTGTCCAACATCGAGGAAAGTTTCGCCTGGTTTGAGAAGCTTGGCTGGAAGAAAGGCTGGGACTGGGGTGATCCGCCGGACTTCGGGGGCGTGTGCAGTGGAGAATGCGAGATCTTCCTCTGCCAAAACGGCCAGGGATCTCGCGGTGGCCCGATGCCTCAGCACGTGGGAGACGATGATACGGGTGGGGTTTGGATGAGTTGGTTTTTGGCGTCGCCAGCCGAGGTCGATGCCAGCTATCAACTCGCGCTGGAGCAAAACGTGACAGTGACCGAGCCACCTATGGATAAACCCTGGGGCGTCCGGGAGTGTCACATCATGCATCCCGACGGTCATACGTTTCGCGTAAGCGCGGGAATCGAGGAAGAGTGAAACGCTTTTATCCACAGATTACGCAGATTCGAATCGAGGCAACCCAGTTGAATTGTCGTTTTGTTATGTGACGACCCCCTGGCTCTCTCTTAATAAATGGGGGCTGCGCGGCGGGGCATAGCCACCAAATTTTTGAGGGGTCAATACCGGCGAGGCAGAGCCGCCGCCTCACATCGGGCGCCACAGCCGTTACGATACAAATGAATCATAACGAAGAGCCGCCGCCTCAAATCTGGCGACAAAAGCCGTTACCCAGAAGTTTCCAAATCTTCAGCTGTTTTTCAAAGCTAGCGTTGAGACGGGAACGCGCTCCGCTTTGCCCCTTTATCGACCTGCAAATTGGCGGGGCTTTCCTCCGCCTATCTGTCCGACACGGGCCGGTTCGCTTCGAGGCACCTGCCCTACCGAAGCGCTCTGAATGAATCGTTTCGGCGCGTGGTAAACTATCCGCCTCCATTAAGGTCCCAACTGTTTTAGATAAAGGGATACATTCCAACCCGTGTCTTGTGAGAATTATTTGAGAAACTGGCCCCGCACAATTCTCGGAATTGTTTTGTCTATAGCTCTCCCGCTCCTCTCGATTGCCTGCAAGAGCGATTATCCCGCCTCTTCTCGTCAGAATCGTCCTGGAGACAGTAAGTCTGCCAGACAGGTCAAAACAGCCCGCGTTGAAGAAACACCGTTTGGAGAGGCAGTTACGGTTAACGGCACTCTGGCCGCGTTCGATCAAACAACCGCAAGCGTCAAGGTTCCTGGCCGTTTGCGCAGCATCACAGTCGACTTGGGTAGCGTTGTGCGCCGAGGGCAGGTGATTGCCCAGGTCGAGCAGCAGGATTACAACCTGCGGGTGCAGCAGGCCGAAGCGGCCCTCGCGCAGGCCCGCGCACGTCTCGGGTTATCGCCTGACGGCAGGGACGACAAAGTTAACCCCGAACAAACAGGAACTGTGAGGCAGGCTCGGGCCGTACTTGACGAGGCGCGAGCCAATCGTGATCGCTCCTCAAAACTCGTCGAACAGGGCGTGGTGGCACGCTCAGAATTTGAAACCGCAGATGCCGCGTACAAGGTGGCCGTGAGCCGTTACCAGGACGCTATCGAGGAGATTCATAATCGCCGGGCGTTCCTGGCGCAGCGCCGTTCAGAATTGTCGCTGGCCCGTCAGCAACTTGCCGACACGGCCGTCTATGCTCCGCTGGATGGGGTCGTACAAGAGAAACGTGCCAGTGTCGGTGAGTATCTGGCGGCGGGTGCCCCTATCGTTAACATCGTTCGTATCGATCCGTTGCGTTTGCGCGCCGAGGTGCCGGAGCGCGACGCGCGAAACGTGCGTTCAGGTCAGAACGTCAGAGTCACAATTGACGGCGACACGAATGTTTATGTAGGACAAATCATGCGGTTGAGTCCGGTAATCGCGGAGCAGACTCGGATGCTGGTAGTGGAAGCAGACGTTCGCAATAACGGAAAGTTAAGACCCGGAGCATTCGCCCGCGCTGAGATAGTTACAAACGATGCAAAGATGGCGGTTACCGTTCCCAGTAAAGCGATCGTCACTTTCGCCGGCATCGAGAAAGTAATTCTCGTACAAAACGGCAAGGCTCTGGAAAAACCCGTCACGACAGGGCGTCGCAATGGCGACTGGACCGAGATTGTTGCCGGGATAAACGTTGGCGATCAAGTGGTTGTCGATCCGGGCAACCTGCAGTCTGGCCAGGCAGTCGAAGTGGTGGAGTAATTTAACTTTGTTCTTTGTGCTTAGTACTTTGTTCTTTGCTTTGTTTTGCGCCTAGCTTTGAATTCCGCCCCTTGCAAGGCTAAATCAAAAGCACAAAGCACAAAGAACAAAGTACAAAGAACGCTTTTCCCATGCAAAAACTCGCTGAAATTTGTATCCGGCGTCCGGTCTTCGCGACGATGATTGTGCTATCGCTAGTCGTCGTTGGCGCGGCCAGTTTCTTCCGTCTGGGCGTCGATCGCTTTCCCTCCGTCGATCTTCCCACCGTGAGTGTGCGCACTGGTCTTCCGGGCGGAGCCCCAGAAGAAGTTGAATCATTAATTACACAGCAGATCGAAGAAGTTGTTAACACTGTCGACGGAATTGACGAATTGCGCTCAATTTCGAGCCAGGGCACTTCCTTCGTCATTGCCACCTTCAAGCTCGATCGCAATTTGGAGACTGCCGCCCAGGACGTGCGTGACCGCGTCAGCACCCTCGGACGGCGATTGCCGGACGATGCCACACCGCCGGTAGTGCAGAAGTTTGATAACGACAGCACGCCGGTAGTGACGATAGCGCTCACTGCCGATAGGTCAATTCGGGAACTTACCGAACTGGCGGACAAGACCGTGCGCGTCCAGCTGGAGCGCGTGGGTGGGGTGGGCGAGGTGCGAGTTGTGGGCGGCCTGCAGCGCGCCATTAATATCTGGATCGATGCGGAGCGACTCGCAGCCTATCAGATTCCCATCACTGCAGTCCGGCAGGCCGTCGCGCGGCAGAACGCAGATGTGCCCGGTGGGAATGTGGACACGGGACGCGAAGAGCTCGTGCTGCGAACGCTGGGTCGCTATTCCGACCCTCGCGCCTTTGACGATCTGGTGGTGGCCAACATCAATGGTTCGCCGGTTCGCCTCCGCGAAGTAGGCAGGGTGGAAGACGGAACTAAAGAGCAGAGGTCCCTTTCCCGCCTCAATGGGGTGCCGACAGTCTCCCTGGAGATTCGGCGTCAGTCAGGGGCAAATACGATCGAGGTTATCCAGGGGCTCAAGAGGGAGCTGCCGCGTGTGGCATCTCAGCTTCCCGAAGACGTCAAGCTCGAAGTCATTCGCGATCAGTCGCGTTACATCGAATCCGCCCTGCATGAAATTGAGACCCATTTGATCCTGGGCAGTATTCTCGCGAGTCTGGTCGTGTTTCTCTTCATGCGCTCCTGGCGCTCAACACTAATAGCGGCAGTCGCCATTCCCTGCTCGGTTATTTCCACTTTCGCCATGATGCGCATGCTCGACTTCACGCTCAACAGCGTGACCATGCTGGCTCTGGTGTTGATGGTCGGCGTCGTGATTGACGATGCCATCGTCGTCTTGGAGAACATTTTCCGGTTCATCGAAGAGAAGCGGATGAATGCAAAGGAGGCGGCGAAAGAAGCAACGCGCGACATTGGCCTCGCAGTGCTGGCGACTACGCTTTCGCTGGTTGTGATCTTTCTCCCTGTCTCCTTCATGTCTTCGATCTCGGGCCGCTTTCTGTATCAGTTCGGTATCACGGCTGCCGTCGCGATCATGGTCAGCCTGCTGGTCTCTTTCACGCTCACACCGATGATGAGTTCGCGTCTGATTCGCGTCAATGATGCCAAGGGTGGTCATGGTTCACCTGCTTCGCGGCGTGGCTTCTATCGTTGGATTGACTCTGGTTACTCGCGCCTGCTGGCTTTTGCGATGCACCATCGGCTGGCGGTCTCGGTTATGGCCCTGTCGGTGATCGCGTCCAGCATTCCGCTTTATCGGGCGGTCAAACAGGAGTTCATTCCAACGAATGTGGACGAAGCGGAGTTTGAGGTAAACATCAACGGTCCGGAAGGCACTAATCTGGCCGTGATGAATGAGGGCATGCAGGCAATCGAGACGGAGATCCTTGCCACACCCGGTGTGCGCCTCGTGCTCTCGAACGCGGGCGGGGGCTTTATTGGAGGCGTGAACCAGGGGGGCGCATACGTGCGAATTGCGCCCCACGAGGAGAGAACGCTTTCGCTGACACGGCTGTGGAATGAAACCAAAAAGGGAAATCCGCTCAACGCATTCCGGGGAAACTACAATCAACAGGACGTGATGCAGGAGGTGCGCAGTCGCTTGCGGAAATTTGCGCCGCTGCGTGCGGGCGTCCGCAACGCACCGTCGTTCAACTTTGGCGCCGGTGGGCGCTATGACATCGACTTTGTTTTTCGCGGTCCTGAGATTCAGGCCCTGTCAGCATATGCAGATGCCCTGGTTAAGAGGTCTGAGAAGCTGGGCGGCATTGTTGACGCTGACACGTCGCTGAAACTCAACAAGCCGGAGTTGCGAGTGGCAATCGATCGCGAGCGAGCGGCGGACCTCGGCGTCGACACCTCGGATATTGCCACCAGCCTGCGGGTAATGGTGGGCGGCGATGAAGAAGCCTCGCGATTCAGAGATGCGTCAGTCAATGAAGACTATGATGTCCAGTTGCGTTTGATTCAGGGCGACCGCAACGACATTCCTACCATCAGCCGCCTTTACGTTCCTTCGTCTCGCGGCGGGTTAATCCGACTCGATAACCTGGTCAAGATCACCAGAGAAACAAGTCCTTCTCGCATTGATCGTCTTGACCGAGAGCGTCAGGTGTCAGTGCGGGCTTCGGTGGCGCCCGGCTTTGCGCTGGCGGATCGTATTGAAGCACTGCGGGGGACTGTGAATGATATGAAACTGCCGCCGGCCTACACGACAACCGTGTCGGGCAGGGCGAGGGAACTGGAGCGGACGTTCACTGAGTTTGTATGGGCCTTTCTGTTGTCGATCATTTTCATGTACATGATTCTAGCTTCGCAGTTTGAGAGCACAGTCCATCCGGTGACGATTCTACTTAGTCTGCCTCTTTCAGTGCCTTTTGCGCTGCTCTCGCTCTGGGCTCTGGGTGACACGCTGAATCTCTATTCCGCGTTGGGCATACTTGTGCTCTTCGGCGTGGTCAAAAAGAACTCGATTCTGCAGATCGATCACATGAATAGTCTGCGTGCAAAGGGCATGGAGCGCTATGAAGCAATCATGCAGGGAAACCGGGATCGTTTGCGTCCCATTCTCATGACGACACTTGCGCTCGTCGCCGGCATGTTGCCTTTATCTCTGGGGACTGGACCAGGCGCTGAGGAGAGGCGCTCGATTGCGATCGTGGTTATTGGCGGGCAGACTCTATCTCTGCTTCTTACTCTGATAGCAACGCCGGTCGCTTACTCATTGCTTGACGATGCGCGATCAACCGTGCGCTGGCGACGTTTTGCGGCGGCAACTTCCAAAGCTTACCAGGGGATTGTGGGGAGTTTTGGAAAGCGATCGAAAGAGCCAGCAGAAGCAAAATTGGAAAGCGGTGCATCAGGGCCAACAGATGAGGAACGCGTGCGTGCCGGTGCGAGTGGTGATTAATTCAGTCAGTGGTGGGTGAAGAGTTCTCTGCCACCGTTCAAGGTTTCTAAGAACGACTCAACCAGTCCGCCAAGCGGACGACTGACAGTAGCCCAGCACTTTTAGTGCTGGGCTTGCTGCTCAACCAGCGGACGGCTGAATCTACCGGAAGACGTACCGCAGGTCGTATCCCACTCGATGCTTGTCGAGGAGTTTTATGAACTCTTCCTGGAAGGTGCGCTTACGATGATGTTCCTTTTGGCTCTCAATATAGGCAATCGTTCCCTTCACTTGTGAGGCACTAACGCTGAACGCCCGGTAACCTTCCTGCCATTCGACTTGCTGTACTTTGGGAACCTGTCGTGCACCCATTTCGAAGATCCACCTTTGAGTAGCTGAACGGCTTTGGCAAAACTCATGGTGGAGGGCAGTGCCAGCAAAGCGTGAAGGTGATCAAAGGTTCCACCGATGGCGAGTGCCTTCATTCGGTTCCGTCTTGCGATGCCTCCAATGTAGGGCTAGAGGTCTGATTCCAATTGCGACCAGCATGGAGTTGCTGGGCTGTGATTGATGCTAACCCTTATCCGATAAATTACTCAAACACCTTTTCAACCGGTACGATCACCACACCCTCCGGATTCACCTTGATCTTGTAGGTCTCGATCACTTTGTCTTCGTCCGTAATCTCCTTCGGCTTGGGTGAGTTGTAAGTAATCGGCGACGGTCGACTGCTAAGGATCGCGTCGCGGAGAGCTTCCGCGTCCTTGGTGATGATCACGATGCGTATGGCCTCAGACTTGAGATGTTTGCGAATGGCGTTGTTCACGTCCTCGAGCGTCAGTTTGCCTAGCTGTTCACGCATGTAGCTGACGTAGTCGGGAATGTTGTAATAACGGCTGTCGAGAGCGTAGCCGAGTTGCGCGTCCTGCGTCTGCGTTAGGATGTTGTTGTACTTGGTCAGGAACTCTCGCGTCGCCTCAAACGCTCCCTTGGTCATGCCCTCGCGCACCAGTTTGTCATATTCGTAGAGCGCGGCGCGCAGCACGAAATGGCCATTCTCCGGGGTCACTGGACGAATCCAGATTTGAAAGATCTGCGACGAACGTCCCAGATTGGGGTCGGGGGTGAACTGGAACATGCCGCGAGGGAAATACTCGATGTAGGCATAATTCCCGTAATTGAGTCCGCGCGCCTCACGCAGTCTTTGATAGAGATAACTATTACTGGAGCGGTGTTGCCCAAAGTAGGACGCGACGACCGCCAGCGCCGGCCAATCTTTGTCCGCACGCGTTACCTTGATTGGGAAGCCCAGCGAAAGGGCCGTCGCGCGCGTCTCGCGCTTGACAATAGCAATGCGCATTCCCGAGGCAAGCTTGGGCGCATCAAACTTAGCTTTGTTCGCCTGGCCCAACGGAAGCTTAGCGAAATCGGTTTCCACGCGCTGGGGAAGAGTTTTTGGATAACCTCCGGCCAGCGCCAAGACGGTATTGGCCTGCGTGTAGTTTGCTTTGTAGAAGGCGCGCACGTCTTCGACCGTTAACTTCCCGAGCGAACTAACCGTCCCCATGTTGTGGTGTTCGTACGGATGGCCGTCATAGATGACGTTGTAGAGATACTCCTTGCCGAGTTCTTCGTCGTTGGTCTCGCGCAGAGAGACTTTCAAAAAGTTAACCGCATCAGTTTTCAGTCGCGTGAAATCATCAGACCTAAACCCGGGATCGAGCAACATCTGGCTGATGAGGCCGTAGTACTTATCCAGATTGTCTTCGTGCGTCGTACCAGTAAAAACGGTCATCTCTTTGTCGATCTGCCAGCCGAAGGAGGTGGCCATGGGATACATCGCTTCCAGAAACTGTTCGTACGTCATAGTGCGCGTGCCACCCTGGGCAAGCATCGCAGCAGTCAAAGCCGCGACCCCTTCTTTGCCCTTTGGGTCAGCGGCGCCGCCGCTCATGAACTGAATACGAAAGGTGACAAGCGGCGAGCGGTTCGGAAGCAGAACGCTGGCGATCTTAGTAGACATATTTTTCTGTGTGCGGCCCAGGGCGATCGCGGGAGTCAGGATGGCGAGACTGATGAACAGGCTAATAAGCTTGCTTGTGAGCCGGGTTATGAATGGGCGTCGCCTCATTTTCCACGCTCCTTTACTTCGTTCTTAGCGGTTTCTTTCGCCTGTGGCGCCAGGGTGACGATAGTGCGGCTTTCGTCGCGGAAATACCTCGCGGCGATATCGCTTACGTCTTGCGGGGAGATGGTTTCCATAAGCTCCGCCAGCTTATCTATAGTCTCCGGCGTACGGCGCAGCGAGACGAACGGAGCGAGCGTGGAGGCGATAGCATTAGAACTGTCCATGGCCATCGCGAAGCTGTAGCGAAGCCGCGAACGTGTGGCGGCCAATTTGTCCTGGGGAATCAGTTCGGTTGAGTAGCGTTTGAAAGTTGCGAGAATCTGGTCGCGTACGTAGTCAATGTCCTTAGGATCTTTGACGCGCGCCAGTACGACGAACAACTCCGGATCCATCTGGTTGCTGAAGTCCGGTCCCAAAACATCCACCTTTTGTTCCGCTAAAACAAGCTTTTGATAAAGGTCTGAGTTCTCTCCGAACCCGACCTGCGCTAACAGGTCAAGGGCCATCTTGTCTTTGTCGACATCTGAATACGCCGGACCACGGAAGGCAACAGCGACGATCGGCAAGGTCGGTGACGGCCAGTCAACGTGCGCCTTGCGCGGTTCGGTCTGCTTCGGCTCGGCCGGGATTTTAGCCACATAGTCACCGCGTTTCCAGTCGCCGAAATATTTCTTGGTCAGGTCCAGGGCTTGGGCGCGCGTCACATCGCCGACGAGCACGACGGTGGTGTACTCGGGACGGTAGAAGCGCTTGAAGAATTCCTGACTGTACTCAAACTGATTTGGCATGTCTTGAATGTCTTTTAGGTAGCCCATGGTTGTATGTGAGTAGGTGTGCGTTTTGAAGGCGGTCTCGCGCAGCACCTCGTAAAGCTTGGAAAAGGGATTGGCGCTGTTCTTGTCGTACTCACCCTTGACCGCCAGCGACTCGGTCTGAAATTCCGGCAGGGCGTATTTCAAACGAATGAAACGGTCGGCTTCCATCTTCATGATCTCGTCCAGATCGTCCTTCGAGAAAGTCGCGTGGTAGACGGTGCGATCGTCTGATGTGTAGGCGTTGGTCTCTGCACCGGCGCGCTTGAAAATTGCTTCGCGCTGATCGGCGGTATAGTTTTCACTGCCGCGAAACATCATGTGTTCGAAAAAGTGTGCAAAGCCGCTCTTGCCCGGCTCTACCTCATTGCGCGAACCAGTCTGAACGACGATATAGAGAGCGACCAGATTCGGATAATCCGTCGGCACAGTTATTAATCTCAGGCCGTTCGGAAAATCATCGGTGGTGTAATTGTATGGAAAGAGTTTGCGGGATTTCTGCTGAGCCAGGGCCATCACTGGCACGCAGATTAACAAAGACAGGATGATGATTAGTCTCATTCTTCATTACCCTCAACTAGCCAAATTTGATCAGTGGGAAGAGTGTGCTTAGTATACACTTACATCAATAACGTCTCCACCCGGTGTGCGTGGACCATATGCTCGCAGGGAGACCATGCGAAGATCGTGAAGCGACCATCCACAGAGGCTACCAGCGCCACGCAGTCAGGTTGATCCTGTACGAATTGCGCCGCCGAAAGGTGTCGCGTGCCGCCGAGTTCCAGTGGGTGAACGACGGTGGCCACGCCGTCTACGATTGGTTCCGTCACGATTACCTGCTCGACCTGTCCGCCGCCGTGACGACGACCGATCTTGGCGCCGAACGCAAGCAGCTCATACTGATCGCTGATGAGGGCCGCGCCATCGACGGCTGTTAGACCCGCAATCCCGTCTACCGCATC
>Ga0180121_10000848_pt1 | contig 12941 bp, 12 predicted proteins | sample AntDrymUQ5402106_2_FD_129676 | JGI IMG/M metagenome (GOLD analysis project Ga0180121, IMG submission 129676) | Polar desert sand microbial communities from Dry Valleys, Antarctica - metaG UQ540 (21.06) (version 2) (version 2) | ecosystem: Environmental > Terrestrial > Soil > Desert | place...
CAGAGGGGGAACCTGCGCGGTCGGCACGGACGGCCCAGCCGGCGCGGACGGCCCAGCCGGCACGGACGGCCCAGCCGGCACGGACGGCCCAGCCGGCACGGACGGCCCAGGCAGCGAGTTCGAGGTCGGAACAGGCACCGAGGTCGCGGTCGATGTCGGCACGGACGTGGCTGTGCCGGTGGTGCCCGTGACCGGGCCGTTGTCGGTGGGGTCCGCCGCGGCCGGAGCGGTGGCGGCACCTGCGGCCTCGTCGACGGCGGTCGCCAGACGGCCGGCAGCTCCGACGTCGGCTCCGGTCGAGGTCCTGCCGGCGTCATCGACAATGGTGCCGGTGCCCTGGTCGGGCCCGGCGCTCGGGGGGAGAGCGCCGCGTCCGGCTGGGTCGATGGACACCCAGCCGTCGGCTCTGGCGCTGCCGGCGAGACCGGCCGTCTCCTCTGCGGCGCTCGCGCGCTCAGGGCCGAGCACGGCTGCGGTGGAGATCTCGATGACGGAGAGGGCTTCCACTGCGCTGCGGACACGGTCGGCCAGGTCCGGGTCGAGGCGCGGGAGCAGGTCGAGCAGGCGGGCCCACTGGTCGGCGACGAAACGCTCCAGCAGCAGCATGGGCTCGTGCTCGCCGGTGTCCTGGTAGGACTGGAACAGTGCGGCTGCACCGGCGGTGGTCGACCCTTCCATGTCCGTCAGGGCACGGGCCAGCGCGCGGTCGGTCGACGGCTCGCCGGTTGTGCCGGACGCGCTGAGGTGTTCGGCCTCCGCGAGTCGGGCCTCGGCCTGCTCGAGGTGCTCGCGCCCCCGCTCCAGGTCGGAGTCGGCGAGCGAGAGCTGCACCGCCTCGATCCGCAGCTTGAGGCTGTAGAGCGCGTCGCCGGGGAGCGCCGAGGTGCTGGCGACGGCCACGCCTACCCCGCTGACCGTGGTGGCGACTGCCAGGGCAGCCACTGCCTGGCGCCACCGGAGCCCGCTGGGCCGGACGGTGTCGCCGGACCGCGGGGCGGGGACGCCCGGGTGAGCGGCCAGGCGGACGGCTGCCTCGGCGACCAACGCCGCGCGAAGGGTGGCCCGAAAATCCGGGGTCGGCGGGTGCTCGGACGCGATGAAGAGCTGCGCGAGACGAACATGTGCGAACTGGACCAGTGGCGCCAGCTCGTGCCCGGAACGTGCTCGACCGCCCTCGAGCAGAGCGGCAAACTCTTTGGCGTCGCGGCGTCGGGCACCGGAGAGGACGTCGGCGACATCGGAGAAGGCGGTCATGCGGCGACACCCCCCTGGGTCCTCTGGGCCGGGCGCCCTGGCGGCGTCGTGGTCCTGGCATGACAACGACGGACGAGGGCGGCGGTTACGGGCGGGACGGAGGAGATCATGCCGGCTCCGGTGCCTGCTCGGGCATCAGCTTGGCCAACGCCCGCACCGCTCGCAGCTGGAGCTGCTTGACCGCGCCTTCGGTGCGGTCCATGACCTTCGAGGTCTCGGCGACCGTGAGGCCCTGGAGGAAGCGAAGGACGATGCACTCCTGCTGCTCGGGCCTGAGCTTTCCGACCGCCTCGAGTAGGACTGCGCTCTGCAGCCGCCCAAGGACCTCCTCCTCGACTCCGTCGATGCCGCCGGTGGACCGGTCGGCATCGAGCATTTCCGCGGTGGTGACCTCGAGCTTGAAGCGGCTGGACTTGACGTGGTCGGTGACGAGGTTGCGCGCGATGGTCACGAACCAGGCACCGATGTCCTTGCCCTGCCACGTGAAGGAGTCGATGCGTCGCAGCGCCCTCAGGAAGGTCTCGGAGGTCAGGTCCTCCGCGACGGCGTGCGAGCCGACGCGGTAGTAGAGGTAGCGATAGATGGAGTCGACGCACGCGTCGTAGACGAGGCCGAAGGCCTCGGCGTCGCCCTGCTGCGCCAGGGTCACGAGGGCGGCGATCCGGGTCTTCTCCGGGTCCTCGGGATCGGTCGCGCCGCCGGGCCGACCCGCCGCCGGTGCGCCGGTGGTCGTCGAGAGCAGGATGCCCAGCTCGGCCGCCACCAGCGCGCGCAGCCCGGCGAGGGTGGCCGGGCCCGGGACGGCGACCGCAAGCCGCATCCGGTGCCTCCTCCCGCCACAGGACCTCGTGGCTACCTGCCTTATGACAACGTGGGACCCACTCAGTCGCCGCCTGTGACGAAACTCTCGTCTTCTTCGACCGTAACCCCGTCCCTGCAACGAGCCAAATCAGGCCAAACCCCTGCGTACACGGTGTGCGCAGACGCCGCGCCAGTTCCAGGCGGTCACGCCGGAGCGCCGGGCCGTGGTTGGCGCCGGTCAGGTGTTGCGGCGGCGCGCGGAGAGGACCGCGGCCACGGCGCCGGCCGCCGCCCCAAGCCCGGCCGCCGCTGGAAGACCGACCGTGGCCGCCGTGCGGCCCGTTCGGTAGTCGCGGACGCGCCAGCCGCGCTGGCGCGCGTGCGCCCGCAGCCGGACGTCCGGGTTGATCGCGCAGGGGTGGCCGACCAACGAGAGCAGGGGGATGTCGTTGGCGGAGTCGGAGTACGCCGAGCAGGCAGCCAGGTCCAGGGCCTCGTGCACCGCTAGCGCCCGGACCGCCTGCGCCTTCGCCTCGCCGTGCAGGATCTCGCCGACCAGGCGCCCGGTGTAGACGCCGTCCACGGTCTCCGCCACCGTGCCGAGGGCGCCGGTGAGCCCGAGCCGGCCCGCGATCACCGTGGCCACCTCGACAGGCGTGGCGGTGACAAGCCACACGCGTTGGCCGGCATGGAGGTGCATCTGCGCCAGCGCCCGCGTGCCCGGCCACACCTTGGCGTCCATGACCTCGTCGAAGACCTCCTCGCCGATCGAGGTGAGCTCGGCCACCGTGTGGCCGGCAGCGAAGGACAGTGCTGTCTCGCGGGCTTCGTGCACCGTGTCCAGGTGCTCCCGGCCGACCACGCGGAACCGCGCCTGTGCCCAGGCGAAGCGGCCGAGGTCCCGAGCGGTGAAGAAATCGCGCGCGTAGAGGCCCCGGGCGAGGTGGAAGATCGAGGCGCCCTGCATGACCGTGTTGTCGACGTCGAAGAACGCAGCCGCCCGGTCGTCCCGACGCGGCGAAGGAAGCGAGGCCGCGGCCGCTCGACCTGCTACCACAGCGTCACGACCACGTGCTGCGGGCATGACTGGCAGCGTAGAGCCTGTGCCAGACTGCGCTTCGTGCCCGCGTCCGCGTCCGCGTCCGCGGGTGGCAGCCTGGCCGACCAGGTCCGCGATCCGAGGGTGCTCGGGTGACCGCGCGCGTCACGCTGATCGGGAAGCCCGGCTGCCACCTGTGCGACGAGGCCCGTGCGGTCGTCGCCCGGGTGACCTCCGAGCTCGGGGAGACCTTCGAGGAGCTCGACATCCTCGATGACCCTGCGCTTCACGAGCGCTACTGGGAGCAGATCCCGGTCACGCTCGTGGGCGGGGAGCAGCACGACTTCTGGCGGGTCAGCGAGCAACGGCTGCGGGCGGCGCTGCAGGGCTGAGCCGGGTGCCTGGGCGGCTCACTTTGTGCTCACGTTCACAAGCGCTTAACCTGGCTCGCGCCAACGGCGGCAACCGCCCGCCGGCGAGTGGAGACCCGTGACCAGCCAGCCGAAGCAGGGCATCCCCGATGCCACGGTTGCCCGGCTGCCGCTCTACCTGCGCGCGCTGGGGACCCTCTCGGACGAGGGCGTGACCATGGTGTCCTCGGAGGGGCTCGCGGCTGCCGCGGGCGTCAACTCCGCCAAGCTGCGCAAGGACCTCTCCTACCTCGGCTCCTACGGCACGCGCGGGGTGGGCTACGACGTGGACTACCTGGTCTTCCAGGTCTCCCGCGAGCTCGGGCTCACACAGGACTGGCCGGTTGTCATCGTCGGTCTCGGTCACCTCGGCCATGCGCTCGCGAACTACGGCGGTTTCGCGTCGCGAGGCTTCGCGATCCGGGCCCTGGTCGACGCCGACCCGGACATCGTCGGGACCGAGGTGGCCGGGCTCGTCGTGTCCCCGCTCGCGGCTCTCGAGCAGATCGTCGGCTCCCATCGGGTGGCCATCGCGGTGATCGCCACCCCTGCGCCCGTCGCGCAGGACGTCTGCGACCGCCTGGTCGCCTCCGGGGTCAGCAGCATCCTCAACTTCGCCCCCAGCGTGCTCGTCGTCCCCGACGACGTCGAGGTGCGCAAGGTCGACCTGTCGATCGAGCTGCAGATCCTGGCGTTCCACGAGCAGCGCAAGGTATCCCTGACACCGCTGGCCAGCGCGGCGACGTCATGAGCGTCCTCGTCGTGGGGCTTTCCCACCGCACCGCACCCGTCGACCTGCTCGAGCGGGTGACCATGTCCCGGGACTCCGCGGACAAGCTGCTCGCCGACGCCGTGTCGGGCGACCACGCGGGCGAGGCCATGGTCCTCTCGACGTGCAACCGGGTCGAGGTCTATGTCGACGTCGACAAGTTCCACGCCGGCCTCGCCCAGACCTCCGAGCTGCTCGCCCGCCGAGCCGGGGTCAGCCTCGACGACCTGACGCCGCACCTCTACGTGCACTACGAGGACCGTGCGGTCGCGCACCTGTTCTCGGTGGCCTGCGGGCTGGACTCGATGGTTGTCGGCGAGAGCCAGATCCTCGGCCAGGTCCGGGCTGCGCTGCGGGCCGCCCAGGACGCCGGGACTGCCGGCCGGACCCTGGGAGCCCTCGCCCAGCAGGCCCTGCGGGTGGGCAAGCGCGCTCGCACCGAGACCGGGATCGACCGCGCCGGCCGGTCGCTGGTGACCGCCGGGCTGGACCAGGCGTCCCGTGTCCTCGGAAGCCTGGAGCGCCGCCCGGCCCTGGTGGTGGGCGCGGGCTCCATGAGCTCGCTGGCCGCCTCGGTGCTCGCCCGGGCCGGTGCGGGGCCGGTCGTCGTCGCGAACCGGACGCTGACCCGCGCCGAGCGGGTCGCTGCCACCGTCGGTGGCCGGGCCGTCCCTCTCTCGGACCTGGCCCGGGCACTCGCCGAGGTGGACCTGGTCGTGTCCTGCACGGGCGCGGTGGGGCACGTCGTGTCGGCCGGGTCGGTCGCCCAGGCCCAGCGGATGCGCGACGGCAGGCCGCTGGTCCTGCTCGACCTCGCACTGCCCCGCGACGTGGAGCCGGGCGCCGCAGACCTCCCCGGTGTCTCCGTCGTCGACCTCGAGTCCCTCGCCGAGGTGCTCGAGCGCACCCAGCACGCTGCGGACGTGGAGGCCGCCCGCACGATCGTCGCCGACGAGGTCATCGGCTTCCTCGGCTGGCAGCAGGCGGCCAGCGTCGCCCCCACCGTCGTCGCGCTGCGCGACATGGCCGACGCGGTCGTCCGCGGCGAGCTCGCCCGGCTGACAGCGAGGCTGCCCGGGCTCGAGCCCCGGATCCGGTCCGAGGTCGAGCTGACCGTGCGACGCGTCGTCGACAAGGTCCTGCACGCCCCGACGGTTCGGGTGAAGCAGCTGGCCGGAGAGCCGGGCGGGCAGGCGTACGCCGACGCGCTGAGCAAGCTGTTCGGCCTGGACCCGGCCGCCGTCGAGGCCGTGACCCGCCCCGACCTGAGCGACGCCGCCCAGGACACGCTCGACACGCTGACCACGGAAGGGAAGGACGCATGAGTGCCCCCCTCCGGCTGGGTACCCGCAGGAGCCCGTTGGCCATGGCGCAGGCCCGGATCGTCGCGGCGGCCGTGACCGAGCGCACCGGGCGTCCCGTCGAGCTCGTCCCCGTCACGACGTACGGCGACACGTCACGCGCTGCGCTCTCCGCCATCGGCGGTGCAGGCGTGTTCGTCGGCGCCCTGCGCGAGGCGCTGCTCGCCGGCGAGGTGGACGCGGCGGTGCACTCGCTCAAGGACCTGCCGACGGCGCCGGCCGGCGGCATCGCCGTGGCGGCCGTCCCGCCCCGCGAGGACGCCCGTGACGCACTTGTCGCCCGTGACGGGCTGACCCTCGGCGAGCTGCCGGCGGGCGCGCGCGTCGGCACCGGCTCGCCGCGTCGCGCCGCGCAGCTGCGCGCACTGGGGCTCGGCCTCGACGTCGTCGACGTGCGGGGCAACGTCGACACGCGGCTGGCGCTGGTCGCAGACGGCACCATGGACGCGGTCCTGCTGGCCAGGGCGGGGCTGGCCCGCCTGGGCCGCCTCGACGCCGTCACCGAGGTGCTCGACCCTCTCCAGATGCTTCCCGCCCCCGGTCAGGGGGCGCTCGCGGTGGAGTGTCGGACCCCGCAGGACGCCGACACCACCGCGACCCACTCCTTGCTCGCCGTCCTCGACGACGCCGTGACCCGGCTCGCCGTCGACGCCGAGCGCACGGTGCTCGCCGCGCTGGAAGCCGGCTGCTCGGCCCCGGTCGGGGCCCTCGGTGTGGCAGCCGACGGTGAGCAGGAGCCCGAGCTGTACCTCCGGGCCGTCGTCAGTGCTCTCGACGGCTCCGCGAGCATCCGCCTTTCCGCCACCGGACCTCTCGACGACGCGGTACGGATCGGTCGCGACCTCGCGACCGACCTTCTCGCCGAGGGTGCGGCCGACCTGATGTGGGAGCGAGTTCCGTGACCCGCCCAACCAAGAAGAAGACAGCCCTCACCGACACGGCCCTCACCGACAGGGCCCTCAGCGACGGCCGGAAGAAGAAGAAGGCGCCGCCCGCGGGCTCGGTCGCCTTCGTCGGCGCCGGTCCCGGTGACCCCGACCTGCTCACGGTCCGCGCGGTCGAGCTGCTGGCCCGCGCCGATGTCGTCGTGACCGAGTCCCAGGACGCGGCGTTCCTGCGCCGGTTCTGCCGTGAGGACGTCGAGGTCGTCGACGGCTCCCTCGGCGACGACGGGCAGCCGCTGAGCCATGCGGTCCGGGCACGGCTGGTCGTGAAGGCGGCCAAGTCGGGGGGAGCCGTCGTGCGGCTCCTCGACGGCGACCCGTTCCTCTACGCGACCGGTTCGGAGGAGGCCGTGGGGTGCGCCAAGGCCGGCATCCCCTTCGAGGTTGTCCCGGGGGTGTCCGCGGTGAGTGCCGTGCCGGCGTACGCCGGGATCCCGCTCACCTCGGCCAAGCACCGGGAGGTCCGCGTCGTCAACGTGGCCGACGGGGTCGGTGGCACGGTCGACTGGTCGGTCCTCGCGGCCGGGAACGCGACGCTGGTGCTGCTCGCGGCGAACGGGGTCCTGGGCGACGTGGCCAAGGCGCTCGTCGCGGCGGGCCGGGCACCGGAGACGCCGGTGGCCATCACGGCGAACGGCACGACGACCGGGCAGCGGACCGTCGTGTCGACGCTGGCCAACGCTGCCGCCGACGCGAAGTCGGCGAAGCTGGTCGCACCCACGGTGACCGTGGTCGGCGACACGGTGGCGCTGCGCGAGCAGCTCTCATGGTTCGAGACCAAGGCGCTCTTCGGCTGGCGGGTGCTGGTGCCGCGCACGAAGGAGCAGGCCGGCGCCCTTGCCGACCGGCTGCGGTCCTACGGCGCGGTGCCCGAGGAGGTCCCGACGATCGCCGTCGAGCCGCCGCGCACACCACAGCAGATGGAGCGGGCGATCAAGGGCCTGGTGACCGGCCGCTACGAGTGGGTGGTGTTCACCTCGCGCAACGCCGTCAAGGCGGTCCGCGAGCGGTTCGAGGAGTACGGCCTGGACGCGCGGGCCTTCGCCGGCATCAAGGTGGCCACCGTCGGCGAACAGACCGCGGCCGACCTCCTGGCGTGGGGCATCCGGCCCGACCTGGTGCCCAGCGGCGAGCAGTCGGCCGCGGGGCTGCTCGAGGACTGGCCCGACTTCGACGCGGTCTTCGACCCCATCGACCGGGTGTTCCTGCCGCGTGCCGCCACCGCCACCGAGAACCTGGTGGCGGGGCTCGTCGAGCGCGGGTGGGAGGTCGACGACGTGACGGCCTACCGCACCGTGCGGGCGGCCCCCCCGGCGGCGCCGATCCGCGAGGCCATCAAGAGCGGTGGGTACGACGCGGTGGTCTTCACCTCGTCCTCCACGGTGCGCAACCTGGTCGGCATCGCCGGCAAGCCGCACACCTCGACGGTCATCGCGTGCATCGGCCCGGCCACGGCCAAGACCGCGGAGGAGCACGGCCTGCGGGTCGACGTCCTCGCGCCCGCACCGTCGGTGGCCGATCTCGCGGCGGCGCTCTCGGAGTACGGCACCTCGGTCCGGGCGGCCGCCATCGCCGCGGGGGAGCCCGTCCTGCGCCCGTCCCAGAAGCGCACCCCCGTCCGCCGCAAGGCCACCTGACCCGGTCCAACCCACCCCCTTCCCGGTGATCATGCAGGAGTGGTTCTGATGAGCGTCGCGGGCTTCCCCGCCGGCCGGCCGCGCAGGTTGCGGCGCACGGCCGCCCTGCGCGACCTGGTCGCACAGACGCGGCCGGCGGGCTCGGACCTGGTGCTGCCGCTGTTCGTCAAGGAGGGGCTCCGGGAGCCGGCGCCGATCGCGTCGATGCCCGGCGTGGTGCAGCACTCGCGCGACTCGCTGCGCAAGGCGGCGCTCGAGGCGGTGCAGGCCGGTGTCGGCGGGCTGATGCTCTTCGGTGTCCCCGTGCAGCGCGACGCCACCGGCTCCGGTGCGACCGACGAGAAGGGAGTGCTGAACACGGCCATCCGGGACGTCGTGGCCGAGGTGGGCGACGCGACGGTGGTGATGGCCGACCTGTGCCTGGACGAGTTCACCGACCACGGCCACTGCGGCGTGCTCGCGAGCGGAGGCACAGCCGGCACTGTCGACAACGACGCGACGCTGCTCAGGTACCGCGACATGGCGCTGTCCCAGGCCGCGGCAGGAGCCCATGTCCTCGGCCTGTCCGGGATGATGGACGGCCAGGTGGGCGCCGTCCGTGGTGCACTCGAGGAGTCGGGAGACGTCGACACCGCCCTGCTCGCCTACACCGCGAAGTACGCGTCCGCGTTCTACGGCCCGTTCCGCGACGCCGTCGAGTCCACCCTGGAAGGGGACCGCCGGGCGTACCAGCAGGACCCTGCCAACCTCGACGAGGCGCTGCGTGAGCTCGCGCTCGACGTGGCCGAGGGCGCGGACATCGTGATGGTGAAACCGGCGCTGCCCTACCTCGACGTGCTGCGCAGGGTCGCCGACCGGGCGGGCGAGCTCGGGGTCCCGGTCGCGGCCTACCAGGTGTCCGGCGAGCTGGCCATGGCAGAGGCGGCGTTCGCCGCCGGGTGGCTCGACCGCGACCGCACGATCGTCGAGACGCTGACGGCCATCCGCCGGGCCGGAGCGGGCATCGTCCTCACGTACTGGGCCGTCGAGGCGGCGGGACTGCTCGCGGCCGGGGCGGGCCGATGAACGCGTCGGAGGCACTGATGTCCCGGGCGGTGACGGTGACACCCGGCGGCGTCAACTCGCCGGTGCGTGCCTTCCGCGCGGTGGGGGGCACACCGCGGTTCATGGCGTCCGGCCGCGGGCCGTACCTCGTCGACGTCGACGGCCGCGACTACGTCGACCTCGTGTGCTCGTGGGGGCCGCTCCTGCACGGTCACGCGCACCCCGAGGTCGTCGACGCGGTGCAGGCCGCGGTCGCGCGCGGCACGTCCTTCGGCACGCCGACCGAGGGCGAGGTGCTTCTCGCCGAGGAGATCGTGGCGCGGGTGGAGCCCGTGGAACAGGTGCGGCTGGTCTCCAGCGGGACCGAGGCCACGATGTCCGCGGTCCGGCTGGCACGCGGCTTCACCGGCCGCCCCAAGATCGTGAAGTTCGCGGGCTGCTACCACGGGCACGTCGACGCGCTGCTGGCTGCGGCCGGCTCCGGGGTGGCGACTCTCGGGCTGCCCGACAGCCCGGGCGTGACGGGCGCGTCGACCGCCGACACGGTCGTCGTCGCCTACAACGACCTCGCAGCGGTCGAGGCGGCTTTCACGGCGTACGCCGGGGCGATCGCCGCGGTCATCACCGAGGCGGCGCCGGGCAACATGGGTGTGGTGCCCCCGCAGCCGGGCTTCACCGCCGGCCTGGCCGAGATCTGCACCCGCAACGGCGCGCTGCTGGTCAGCGACGAGGTGATGACCGGGTTCCGGGTGTCGCCGGCCGGGTGGTTCGGTCTGGAGGGCGTGCGCCCCGACCTCATGACGTTCGGCAAGGTGATGGGCGGTGGTTTCCCCGCGGCGGCGTTCGGCGGGCGGGCCGACGTCATGGCCCAGCTCGCACCGGTCGGGCCCGTCTACCAGGCGGGCACCCTGTCGGGGAACCCGGTCGCGACGGCCGCCGGGCTCGCGACGCTGCGGCTCGCCACGGACGACGTCTATGCCCGCATCGACAAGGCGGCAGCCGGGCTCGGCGGCATCGTGAGCGACGCGTTGTCCGCTGCCGGTGTCGCCCACCGGCTGCAGCACGCGGGGAGCATGTTCTCGGTGTTCTGGAGCGACGCCGGGTCCGCGGGTGCGGCCGTGACGGACTACGAGGGCGCCCGACGCCAGGATCTTTTCCGCTTCGCCGCGTTCTTCCACGCGATGCTCGACCGCGGCGTCTACCTCCCCCCGTCGGCGTTCGAGTCGTGGTTCCTGTCCGCGGCGCACGACGACGACGCACTGTCCCGCGTCGCCGACGCACTGCCCGCTGCCGCGGCGGCGGCTGCCTCGGCCGGCCCGCCGGAAGGACCCCGATGAGCGAGACGACGACGATTCACGTGCTGCGCCACGGGGAGGTGCACAACCCCGGCGGCGTGCTATACGGGCGCCTTCCCGGCTACCACCTCTCGGAGCTGGGCCGGGCGATGGCGGTGCGGGTCGCCGAGCATCTCAGCGGCGCGGACGTCGTGCACCTCGTGTCGTCCCCGCTGGAGCGCGCGCAGGAGACGGCGGCACCCAGCGCGGAGGTGCTCGGCCTGCCGGTGACGACCGACGAGCGGCTCATCGAGGCCGCCAACATCTTCGAGGGCAAGACGTTCGGCGTCGGTGACGGGTCGCTGCGGCGGCCTGCGCACTGGGTGCACCTGCGCAACCCGCTGCGGCCGTCCTGGGGCGAGCCCTACGTCGAGATCGCCCAGCGAATGCTGGGCGCCTTGACGGCGGCGCACGAGGCCGCGCGTGGCCACGAGGCGCTGTGCGTGAGCCACCAGCTGCCGATCTGGACGGCCCGGTCCTTCGCCACCGGCCGGCGCCTGTGGCACGACCCCCGCAAGCGGCAGTGCGCTCTGGCATCACTGACGTCGTTCACCTATGCAGGAGATGACCTCGTGTCCGTCTCGTACCTCGAGCCGGCGCGCGACCTGCTGCCCAAACCGGTGGCTACGGGCAAGAAGTTCGCAGCCGGAGCGTGAGAGAGGCGTGATGGGGGCGCACCTCGCACGGCGTACGGCGGGCCTGCTCGCCGGACTCGTCCTCCTCTCGGGGTGCTCGGCCGGGGCCAGCGAGCAGGGCCAGCCGGACCAGGGCTACATCTCCGGGGACGGCACCATCACCACGGTGGCCGCCGCCGACCGCGCCGCGCCGGTGCGATTCGCGGGCACGACCCTGTCCGGTGAGCCGTTCGACGTCCGTGACCACCGGGGCGACGTCGTCGTCGTCAACGTGTGGGGCTCGTGGTGCCCGCCGTGCATCGCCGAAGCCCCGGCGCTGCAGGCTGTGTGGACCGCGACCCGCGCCTCGGGCGTGCAGTTCGTCGGCATCGACACCCAGGACAACGCGGCCGCCGCGCGCGCGCACGAGCGGCGCTTCGGCGTGACCTACCCGAGCATCGACGACGACGGCGGCCGCGTGCTGCTTGCGCTGCGAGGAAGTCTGCCGCCCAAGGCGATCCCGAGCACCGTCGTGCTCGACCGCACCGGCCGCGTCGCGGCGCGCGTCCTCGGTCAGGTCCGGGCCGCGACTCTGCGGGCACTGGTGTCCGACGCGCTCGGCGAAAGACACCGCGCGTGAGCTTCCAGGAGACGATCACCGACGGCTCGCTGTTGCTCGCCGTCCCCCTCGCGCTGGTCGCCGGGCTCGTGTCGTTCCTCTCGCCCTGCGTGCTGCCGCTGGTCCCTGGCTACCTCTCCTACGTGACCGGGCTGAGCGCTGCCGAGGTCTTCGACGAGGAAGGCCGTCGCCGGGGCCGCCTGGTCGCGGGCGCACTGCTGTTCGTCGGTGGGTTCACGGTGGTGTTCGTCAGCGCCGGCGTGCTGCTCGGTGGCTTCGGGGGATTCCTGCTGGAGAACCAGGAGGTCCTGCAACGGGTGCTGGGCAGCGTCACCATCGTCCTCGGCCTGGCGTTCATCGGCGGCCTGCCCTGGCTGCAGCGCGACCTGCGGCTGCACAGCAAGCCTGCGGTGGGCCTGGCCGGTGCACCCGTCCTCGGCGTGCTCTTCGGGCTGGGCTGGACGCCGTGCATCGGCCCGACTCTGGGTGCGGTGATGGCGCTGGGCATCGATGGCGGGACGGCGACCCGGGGTGGGGTGCTCGCGGTCGCCTACTGCCTGGGGCTCGGGCTGCCCTTCGTGGTCACCGCCCTCGCCTTCGGCCGGGCCATGACGGTGTTCGCCTGGGTCCGGCGCCACCACGTGTGGGTGATGCGCACCGGTGGCGCGATGCTCGTGACGATCGGGGTGCTCCTTGTCACCGGTGTGTGGAACGACTGGACGATCGCGATGCAGGTCTGGGTCAACGGCTTCACGCCGGCGGTCTGAGTGCTCGAGGCCAAGCCAGCTCCGATGCGGCCCGTCGAGCTGACCCGGTGGTCGTGGCGCCAGCTCACCTCGATGCGCACCGCCCTGGTGCTGCTGTTCCTCCTGACGATCGCGGCGCTTCCCGGTTCGCTGGTGCCACAACGCGGCGTCGACCCGCTGCGCGCCGCGCAGTTCGCCGAGCAGCACCCGGACCTCGCGCCGTGGTACGTGCGGTTCTCGCTGTTCGAGGTCTACTCGGCACCGTGGTTCGCCGCGATCTACCTGCTGCTGTTCGTGTCGCTGGTCGGCTGTGTCCTGCCGCGCAGCCGGGTGCATGTGCAGGCCGTACGTGCCCGGCCGCCCGGGGCC
>Ga0180121_10000849_pt1 | contig 12924 bp, 8 predicted proteins | sample AntDrymUQ5402106_2_FD_129676 | JGI IMG/M metagenome (GOLD analysis project Ga0180121, IMG submission 129676) | Polar desert sand microbial communities from Dry Valleys, Antarctica - metaG UQ540 (21.06) (version 2) (version 2) | ecosystem: Environmental > Terrestrial > Soil > Desert | place...
CGCCCCGGCGAACAGGACCATGCTCGTGATGCCGGCCGCTATATAAGCAAGGAATTGCGGTATGGCTCGGCGGGCGCGCGCATGGTCACCTCGAGCGTGTCCGGAGACGGCGTACGGGGAGACGGGGTCTCCCCTGCCGCGGGGGGACCGCAACCGAGCGCCAGCAGTGACAACGGAGCCAATGAATATCGAAGGGGCAGCCTCACATTGGCTAACTCCCTCCGCCGAAGCTACGATCGGCCGCCAGTAGTAGCCGGCGGCTCGGTCGCAAACTGCAGCATTGGATACAATCGCCACCTGGCTTTCGCGAAGTCGCGGTAAACTCCAATACACTCCGCTCTCCACCATCACCGAATCTGGTGAGGTCCAGATCCCAGCCGACTCGGGAGCGGTGCTCCAGGTGGGCCGGCAGGGACGCTTGCGTTTCCATTACGGTGCCGCTGGAGTGAACTACGGTGCTAGCGGCTGGAGCCGTGCCGCAGCAGTTGTTCCACGCTGTTGATCAGGCCGTCCCGGGGGAATGGCTTTTGAAGGAAGGGGGCGGACAGCCGGGGGGATCCGCGCTGAAAGATGTCGTTCACCTCATAGACCGACATATAGAGGATGGGAAGAGTCGGGCGGCTTCGGGCCAGCCGGCGCCCCAGCTCCCGGCCATCCATGCCAGGCATCACGACGTCGGTGACGACCAGGTCAACCGCCTCCGGCCCCGATTCAACCATCTCCAGAGCCTCCCCGCCGTGGGAAGCCTCCAGCGTCAGGTATCCTTCGGCCCGAAGCGTCCGGCAGACTAGATCCCGGAGCCCCTGCTCATCGTCCACCACCAGAACGACACGCCGCGACTTGCTCCCAGGCGAATTGGCAGCAGTCGTGCTGACTACTTTCTCAGACATATCACCCCTGCGTAGTTGCGGTCGATGAGGGCAACTTACCCCCGAGCCGGGGGATCTCCAAGGGTGCTGTGGGCGCTAGACCCTGCGCCGACCGCTGATGAGGTTGTATACGAATACGACGACCGCGATTACGAGCAGCAGGTGGATCAAACCCCCCGCTACCTTGAAGACTGCCCACCCGAGGACCCAGGCCACCAGCAGGACAATAGCGAGCCACATCATGGACAAACCCTCCGGCAGAGTTAAAAGAACGAATTGACCTGTCCACCATAGCGGAGCATCCGGGAGCGGTCTGTGACGGCACTTACAAGGGTATCCACGTCACATCCTAAATAACCCTGGGGGGGCAGTTTAGCACCGCGATACGGGTTGAGGGTCAGCCCGCGCTCCTCGACGCGTACGATCTCGAGCCGCCGGATGTGTCAAAATGGAAGATGAGCGTTATCGGTTGATCGTCGAAGCATCCACGGATTACGCGATCTTTCACGTGAGCCTGGATGGCATCATCCAGACCTGGAACCCCGGAGCCGAGCGCATTTTCGGGTTCGCGGGTGAGGAGATAGTAGGCCGGCATGGCTCCATTCTGTTCGTCCCCGAGGACGACTTTCGGGGAGAGCCCGAGCGCGAGATAAAGTTCGCCGCCGAAACCGGGCGGGCGCAGGATTCCCGGTGGCACCTGCGCAAGGACGGGTCGCGGTTCTGGGCCGACGGTGTGATGGTCGGCCTCCGGGACCGGGCGGGCACTCTCCTGGGCCTGGCCAAGATCGTGCGTGACGATTCGGGTGGGAAGCAGGCGGAAGAGCTGCTCACGTATCAGCTCAATCTTGCCGACGCTATCGCCAGTAATGCGGCCGAAGCCCTGTTCCTGATGGACAGTGAGGGCCGGACCACCTTTGCCAATCCCGCCGCGGTGCAAATGTTCGGGTGGACCCCCGAGGAGCTGATCGGGCAACCCTTCCATGGCAAGCTGCACAGCCACCGGCTCGACGGCTCCGTCTACCCCATATCGGAATGCCCGCACGTGCAGGTACTGGGCACGGGGCAAACGCTTCGGGGACAGAGCGACTTCTTCATCCATAAGGATGGCCGGATGCTACCGGTCACCTGCTCCACGGCCCCGTTCAAGGGCGACGGGGCGATCGCCGGGGCAGTCCTGGTGGTCCGGGATGTCAGCGAGGAACGCCAGGCGGAAGCAGCCAGTCGCGAGCGGGAGGAGGCGCTTCGGCAGGCGCAGAAGCTGGAGAGCATCGGCGTGCTGGCCGGCGGGATTGCCCATGACTTCAACAATCTTCTGACCGGGATCATGGGCAACGCCGGACTCGCGCGCCGGGCGATCCTGGACGATCGCAGCGAGCGGGCTGCCGATCTGCTGCAGGACGTGCTGAAGGCCAGCGAGCGCGCCGCCGACCTGACCCGGCAACTCCTGGCCTACGCCGGGAAGGGCCAATTCGTGATTGAGGCGCTGGACATGTGCAAGATGGTCACCGAGGACAGTGCCCTTATACGCACCTCGATCTCCAAGCAGATCAGCCTGGTGCTGGATATCCCCTCGGAGTGTCCCCCGATCGAAGGAGACCGGACCCAGCTGCAACAGCTGGTGATGAACCTGATCATCAACGGCGGCGAGGCGATCGGCGATGCGCCCGGCACTCTGACCCTGAGGATTCGCACCGAGCACCTCACCGAGCGGCGCCACCGGATCCGCACCGAAGGCTTTCTCATCTTCGCCGGCGACTACGTGCGGGTGGATGTCACCGACACCGGCTCGGGCATGGACAAGGAGACCAGGGACCGGATATTCGAGCCTTTCTTCACCACCAAGTTCCTCGGTCGGGGACTCGGCCTTTCAGCTGCGCTGGGCATTGTCCGGGGCCACCGGGGTGCCATTGGAGTCACCAGCGAGCTGGACAAGGGAACCACGTTCACCGTCCTCCTGCCTGTGGTCGGTGCGCCGCGGGAGTCTCAGCGCGCGGCGGCCGAGGTCCAGCTCGAGGATGAGCTCCGGGGAGTGGGAACAGTGCTGGTGGCGGACGACGATCCGATGGTCCGCTCTCTCGCGGCCAGCATTCTGCGGGAGGCGGGGTATGCGGTGGAGCTGGTGGAGGACGGGCTTCAGGCGGTCGAGCGGCTCCAGCAGCTCGGCGACAAGGTGCGCCTGGTCTTGCTCGACCTCACCATGCCCAGGCTGAGCGGGGCCGAAGCCGCGAGGAGGCTGCGCGAGGTGCAGCCGGAGGTTCCCATCGTGGCCATGAGCGGGTACGGCGACATCGAGGTCATGGAGCGCTTCAGCGGTGCCCGGATCGACGACTTTCTGCCCAAGCCGTTCCGGCCGGACCAGCTTACGGCCAAGGTACGCGGCGTCCTGGCACCAGCGGTCGGGTGAGTGCTCGAACGCGAGTAGAGAAGAGGCCCGGTCGCACCGACCGGGCCTCTTCTTGTGTACCTGCAATCGCTCTTCCTTAGAAGAGGTACCGCACCCCCGCCTGGAACTGGCGCGGCTCGCCCAGGCCGCTGCGGATCGTTCCGTCGAAGTTGAGGAAGGTTCCGCCCGACGACGGGTCCTTGAAGTTATCGTTGTTGGTCACGTTGAACGCCTCGATGATCGCCTCGAGAGTCCCCTGCCGTCCGAAGTTGAACGGCTTGGACAAGCGAATGTCCCAGGAGAAGTAGGCGTTTTCCCGGCGAATGGTGTTGCGCTGGAGCACGTGGCCGTCGGGGCAGATGCGCTGCGAGGGCGTGGACGCACGTTGCCCGGTGCCCACGTTGCCCGCCCCGCATATTTCCGACGCCGGCTGGGCGGAGTACGCACTCACCCGGTTGTTGAAGTAGATGTCGCCCGGAAGGATGGCCAGCACCCAGGCGTTGACCCGGTGCCGCTGGTCCCGGTCGCTCCAGTTGTACTCCTTTTCCAGCGAGTCAGCCCGGGCGTAGCGAAAGGTGAATGGGTCCCGCTCGTTGTCGTCATCCGCCTTGTCGAAGGCCAGGGTGTAGTTGAGCTGGAACTGCAGCTTCGAGCCGGTGCCACGCCGGAGCTCGGCCGTGATCCCGTTATAGCGGGACTTGGCGGTGCTCTGCACCACGGTGAGCGTACCGATGCCGTTGCCACCAGCGAGCCCGGTTGACCAGGGGCCCTGGCCCGCGACGTCGCCGAAGACCGGGTCGTTGGCGTTGAAGAACCGGGTCAGATTGTCGGTGCGCGCGTGGGTGGCGCTGAGCGATCCCACCAGGCCTCGCACCAGCTCCTGCTCGAGCCCGATGGTTGCGCTGAACGTCCGCGGGTTCTGGAAGTCTTTGTCGAACACGAACACCCCGGGCTGGAACGGGCCCCCTGCCGGAGTGGGCAGCAGATCGCCGTAGGCGGGTGGCGGACCTAGAAACGGGGTCGCCGAGCTGTTGCGGAAGATAGTCTGGCCCCGGGAGCCATCGGTGCTTCGGCTACTCGCGAGGTTCAGGCCGGGAATTCGGGCGTAGAAGATTCCGGCGCTGGCCCGGACCACCGATCGGCCGTCGCCCTTCACGTCATACGCCAGGCCCAGCCGCGGCTGGAACATCGAGTAATCACTGGGGATGCTTCCGTCGCCCGGGAACTCGAACGTTCCGACTGTGTTGGTGACCGTCTGCCCGATGAATGGAAAGTAGAACAGCTGCGGAATGGGGGTGATGAGATCGGGCTGGATCTGCGCCTCCCAGCGGAGCCCGTAGTTCACTGTCAGCTTCGCGGTCGGCTTCCAGCTGTCCTGGAGGAAGAGCGCCAGCTCGTGCTGGATGATGGTCTGAGTGCCGGCTTCATCCACCGAGAGGCCCCCGATGCCGGCCTGTTGCAGGTAGAGCGCCACCGGCCCGCTGATCTGGGTGCCAGCCGGACAAGTGGCTGTGTTGCTGCTGGTCACGAAGGTTCCGGTGAGGATGTCGGAGCACTCGACGTACTGATTGCCGTTGGCCACGTAGTTGAGGAAACCGTCAACCGAGGTGAATGCGATCCGCCCGTTGCCGAAGCCGCGGAAGGTCTGGTTCACCCCGGTGCGGTTCCACTCCCCACCGAATTTGAACAGGTGGCTGCCGCTGACCAGGGACACGTTGTCGAGCACCTGGAACCGGTAGTCGTAGGCATCCACCGGAATGAAGAACGGCAGGCCGATCCGGTAGCCGCTGAAACCATCGGGCCCGAGGAACCCGATATCGGTGTCGGGGAAGGGGCGGCCGGTCGCCGGATTGGCCGGACCATCATACGGGCGGGGCCGCTCCTCCCGGGCCCACTGGAAGCGGAACTCGTTGGACAGCGAGGAGGAAAGGAGCGAAGTCAGTCCGCCATTCACGGCGTGGGAGAAGTCCCGCTCCAGCGCATTGGCGCTCCGGCCCCAGAAATCCACGTCAAAAGTGCCGTTGAGCTGCCGGGAATTGGTGTAGTTGTACTTGAGCGAGGCGTTGTGCTTCTCGCCCAGCCGGACGTCGACCTTGGCCAAAAAGGCATTGGCATCATTGGTGCGGCTGATGGAACCGAAGTCGCCCTGGAGCGCGCCGCCGAACGCCGTATCGGTAAACGCGAGCAGCGCGGGGTTGATCGAGCCCAGCCGGGTGGTCTGCTTGGTCTCGTTATACTCCTGCTGATCGTAGGCCAGAAAGAAAAATGCCTTGTCACGTATGATTGGCCCGCCGAACGTCCCGCCGAATTGGTGCTGCCCGAAATCGGGGCTGAATCCGGTGGTCCCGCCCCCGGGTAAGCTGTGGCTGTAGTCCGCGGAGAGCGCATCGTACTTCCCGAAGTAGTGCGCCGAGCCGTGGAACTGATTGGTTCCCGACTTGGTGATGATGTTGAGGAAGCCGCCGCCCGACCGGCCGAACTCCGCGTTCGCGCCGTCGGAGACCACCACGAAGTCCTGCACCGCGTCGAGATTGAAGGTGAACGCCGGCCGCTGACCACCGCGCTGCTCGCCGAAGAAGGGGTTATTGAAGTCGGCCCCGTCCACCGAGACGTTGTTGTGGATGCCGCGCTGTCCTCCGATGCTGATCTCGTCGCCGTCAGGCCCCTGGACCAGCGCCACGTTGGGCGTCAGGGTGGTGAAGTTGAAGATGTTCCGGCCGTTGTTGGGCAGGCCCTCGACCGCCTCGACACTTAACCGTGTGGACGAGGCCGACTGGGATACATCCAGGACCGGCTCGGCCTGAACGGTGAGCTCCTGCAGCTGGACCACCTGGGGCGCCAGGGAGAAGTCGAGCGTGACGGTCTCGCCCAGTCCTACTGGCACGCCGCTCCGCCTGGATTCCCGGAAACCGAGGGCCCGGGCGCTGACATCGTAGTTGCCGACCCGCAGCAGCGTGGCGGCATAGACCCCACGCTGGTTGGTGGTGAGCGATCGCTGGGCGTTGGTCTCCAGGTTGCGCAGCGTGACCGTGGCCCCGGCGAGCGGCTGGCCGGTGGAATCGGTGACGGTCCCGCGGGTGACTCCGGTCGTCGCCTGGGCCTGCGCCTGAAGCGCCGCCGGAAATCCAACGAGAACGAGGCCAAACAGGAGGGCACGAGTGGAGCTGGACAGCGGACGAGGCAGGGCCATGGAACGGATTTCCTTTCGAACGAAAGGCATGCGGGGACCACGCTGTTGCTGAGGGACGGGGCATAGCATATCGTCGGACCGGCCCGGTCGCAAGGAGGATCCGGACTACCTCAGCGGGAGCCGGGGCGTCGCGGCGGGTCGCCCGCAAAGGTGTCCTTTACTCCCTCGACCACACCTCCCATCACGTTGGCTGTGGTGCTCTTGAGGCTTTCCCAGGTCTTCTCTCCAGCCTGCATCACGCTGTCGAACCCGCCCCGGGCCACTTTCAGCCCCTTCTTTGCCTGCCGCTTCAAACCGGTTGGCTTCGATGCGGACTTCTTGGCGCGGCGCTTGGAGGTCGACTTCCGGACCGCTTTCTTCTTGGAGGACGGACGCTTGGCCGCGCTCTTTTTCGCGGCGCGACGCTTGGCGGACTTCCTGGTGGCGGCCATGGCGGTCTTTCGATTGGGGTGAGTCGGCGCCGAGCGTGGCGGCAACCCGGCGAGGGAGAACAAGATAAGGTGTGTGTGGGCTGTCACAGACGCCAGGGGGTCGGCCACTGATGTTGGTAGCCAAGCTCTCCCCCACCCCCGCCGGACGCGGCGGCGAGGCCGGTCTGAGTTCATCAGAGCATTCCCGGCGCGGTATCTGGCAAGGAACTCCTGGAGTAACCATGGGCCAAAGCGGAGCAGCGCGGCGGGTGACCGGCACGGCAATCGTGGCACGGGCGGTCGCACGGGTAACGACGGGAACGGAGTGGGCCCGGGTCGGCACGTACGTCCGCGGCCCCCTGCTGACGCTGGCGACGGTCATATTGTTCGATCAGCTGCGACGGAACAACCTGCCCATCGCCGAACCGTTCCCCATTCTGCTCCTCACCACCATCTACGCCACCTACAGCGGCGGGGTACGGCCCGGTGTCATCAGCGCCATGGTGACCCTGGTCTACGCTATCCATTTCCTCTCTGAGCCCGGCTCGATCCTGCGCTACACGCCGTCTAATGGATACAGTCTGCTGGGGCTGGTGCTGACATTGGTCGGCACCATCGCGCTGATGGCCCGCCTGAAAGAGCGAGCCGAGCGGGCGCGGGAGGTCCAGCTTCACCGGGACCAGATCGCGCGGGTCGAACGGCGGCTTGGCTTTATTGCCGAAGCCAGCTCCATCCTGGCCTCGTCGGTGGACTACATGCTCACCCTGCGGGACCTGTCCCGGATCGCGGTGCCGACGCTCGCCGACTGGTGCGCGATTCATGTGGCCACTGAGCAGGGAGCGCTGCAGTTCGTCTCCGGTGCTCACCGTGACCCTTCCAAGGACCTCCTGGTGCGAGCGCTATGCGAGTATAGCTCGGCCGGGCCGCCATTCGGAGCGGCACAGCAGCCGGACATGGGGGAAGTAACCGACGAGCTGCTCCGGAGGCGCGCGGAAGATGAGGAGCAGCTCAAGCTGTTTCGTGCTTTGTCGCCGACGGCGTTTATCCGGGTGCCCATGCCCGCACGGGGGGGCAGTGCGGGCACGATCACCCTGGCAGTAAGCTCCGAGTCCGGGCGGCGCTACGATGCCGAAGACCTCGCATTCGCCGAGGAGCTGGCGAGCCGTGCCGCGCTGGCGGTGGACAACGGGCGACTGTACCGGACGGCTAACGAGTCCAATCAGCGGTACGGCATGCTGTTCGAGAGCAACCCGCAGCCGATGTGGGTGTTTGCAGTCGACACGCTCGCCTTCCTCAAAGTCAACGAGGCGGCAACCCGCCACTACGGCTACACGCGCGATGAGTTCCTCTCGATGAGCATCATGGACATCCTCCCGCCGGAGGATGCCCCAGGCCTCCATCACGGGTTGGAGCGGACCGGCGCGCCGCGGAGCGACGTGGCGCTGGCCCAGCACCAGCGGAAGGACGGGACCATAGTGGACATGGAGCTGGTGTCGCATGAGATGGAACTGGAGGGCCGGCGGGCGCGACTGGTTCTGGCCACCGACATCAGCGAGCGGACGCGAACTCGCGCGGCTCTGTACCAGAGCGAAGAGCAGCTGCGCCAGGCGCAACGAATGGATGCGGCCGGCCGCCTGGCGGGCGGTGTGGCCCACGATTTCAACAACCTGCTCACTACGATCCGCGGCTTCAGCGATATGATCCTGCGCGATCTTCCCGATGACCACGTGCGCCGGAAGGATGTGGAGCAGATCCGGAAGGCTGCGGACCGCGGGGCGCAGCTGACCCGGCAGCTGCTGACGTTCGGCGGCCAGCCGGCCATTCAGCCCCGGTCGCTCGAGCTCAACAGCGTGGTCACCAATATGGAAGGGCTGCTCCGCTGTCTGGTGGGAGCCGATATCCAGCTGGTGACCCGCCTGAGGCCGGGTCTGGGCGAGGTCAAGATGGATCCGGGTCAGCTGGAACAGGTGCTGGTCAACCTGGTTCTCAACGCGCGCGACTCGATGCCGGCTGGTGGCACACTCACCATCGAGACTGGCGAGCGCCTCATCAGCGGGTCCGCCCGGGGCCGCTCGGTCAAGCCAGGCCGCTACCTCGTTCTCGCGGTCAGTGATAGCGGCAGCGGTGCGGTGGAGGAAGGGTTGGCCTCATTCGACCCGTTTCTCTCCTCCCATGCCCCAGGTAGCCGGTCCGGCCTGGGACTATCCATCGTGTATGGCATCGTGAAACAGAATGGCGGCGGTGTCCGGGTATCGAGCGAGCCGGAGCAAGGAACCACGGTCAAGATCTTCATTCCCCGGCTGGAGGGCGAAGAGTCGGGCCCGCTGAATGCGCCTCTGTCGCTCAGGGGCGACGAAACGGTGCTGGTCGTGGACGATGAAGACGGCGTGCGCGAGCTCTTGTGGAAGGTTCTGACCGAGCACGGGCACACCGTGCTCGAGGCTCGCCACGGGCGGGACGCCCTCCGGGTGGCCGCGAGCTACGACCATCCGATTCAGCTGGTGGTAACCGACGTCGTGATGCCCGAGATGGGGGGAGGACAGCTGGTGGATGGATTGCTGGCTGAGCGCCCCGACCTGAAGGTGCTTTACATCTCGGGCTACACCGACGAGGAGATCACCCGGCGCGGGGTCGCCCAGCATGAAGCGGCATTCGTCCACAAGCCGTTTACGTCGGTGGAGCTGATGCAGAAGGTGCGTGGGGTGCTGGATACTACTGCGGTGAGCGGGAGCTCAATAGCGTAAGCGGTAAGCAGGGGGTGCAGTTCCCGCTTACCGCTCACGTTGTTCTTTCCCCCGCTTACGGTTTCTAGCGAACCCGTCTCTGCAGATTCCGAAGTACGTCTGACCCCGGGTCCCCGTGCAGGTAGAGCATCACGTCTCCCTGCGTCCACCGCAGATTCCCCGCCGCTGCACCGGGCGCCTGACCGGTCCGGAGCCGCTGCTGATCCAGCAGAACCATTCGCCCACGATCCAGATACACCACCCGCACCACCGGCCGGTTGGGGTCTGCGCCCGGAACCAGCCGGCCCGGCGTCAGGCCGATGAACTCGGGAGTCATGGCCTCGATCACGTGGACTGGCCGCCCCAGCTGAGTCACCGCCTCATCCAGACCAATACGCAGATATACCTGTGCCCGCTGCTCGAGGGTGCGCGGCGCGGGGGCGGGCTCAGCCGCCGGCTGGACATCAGCGCGCGGCGGCGGCAGCGAGGCAGTTGCAGCGTTGGCGCGGGACCGCAGGCGCTCGCGATCCAGCTCTTCCAGCGCCGCTGCCGCTGCCTCGCGAGTGGCGAGATCCTGGTCCCCGGTGGACTGGCCCGCGGCCGCATCGGACCGGCCCACGGCGAGGGTCTGGCTGTCCTGGGCTGAGTCACCGAGGTCACCGGCCGCCGCTTCCACACTGTCCAGCTCATCAACCACGGCCGGCGGGGGCTGGGTTACCACCGTTTTGCGAGCTGGTGCAGCAGCCTTTCCGAGGGGAGCTCCGGACACGGGTGCTGGACGGGAGGCTCGGGCCACCGGCGATCCAGGTTTTCCGGTATCCTCCTGGCTCACGGCGGCAGGAGGATTGGACGGACGGGTGAGGTCGCGGCTAGTTAGCTCCAGCCGTGGCTTGTCAGGCCGGAGCGCTGCCTGGATCAGGCGCCCGGCGCCAAAGACCACCAGGATCATGGCCGCCCAGCGCACGCCGCGTGTCCAGTGGCGCTGTCCGGCTGTATCGGGTGGATCGGGAAGGAGTAACTCAGGTGCCGACTCCCAGGACGGTGGCTCGCGCGGCGTGAGCGGCTGGGACGGAAGCGGTGCGGGCTCAGGCCGAGCCCGGCTGGACCCCGCAGGCGCCTCCAGCGCGCCGACGAGCCGGTCGGCTTCGGCCAGGAACTGCTTGACGTCCTGCAGGCGCGAGTCGCACGCCGAGCAGGTACCAAGGTGAGTCTGAATCTCCCTCACCTCGGCAAGCTCCAGCTCTCCGTCCAGCAGCGCGTGCAGCGTTCCTTCATCAAGATGCGACATGTTTCCCTCGTGCTTCTGAACGATACGCCTCTACCAGGCGCCGGCGGGCGCGGGCCAGCGTGGTGCCGACCGCGCCTTTGGACAGCCCCAGCGTGGCGGCGATCTCCTCGTAATTGAATCCCTCCGCCTTGAGCAGGAGCGCCTCCCGGTCGCGCTCCCCCAGCGTCGCGAGTGCGGCGCGGACCGAGGCACTCCGCTCGTTCCGCTCCAGGTCTTCCTCAGGCCCCTCCGCCGGCCGATCGTCGCTTCGGAGCAGCTCCAGACGGCGTCCCTGCCGCAGGGCCCGGCGCCCGTCTTCGCGCACCAGATTGAGCGCGACAGCGAAGAGCCACGGACGTGGGTTGTTAGGCGGAGCGGCAACCGCCCGGGCGAAGGTCTCCTGAGCCAGATCCTCCGCCCGATCGCGGTCGCCGGTACGGCGATAGAGCATCCGGACCAGGGACTCGTAGTACAGTTCGAAGAGCTGGGTCAGGTCTGCCGTCATGTCCCTCTGGAGTAGCAATGCGTACCCACCGCCTCCCGCGGCCCGGAATCGCTGCAGGAAATATGCTCGAATCTACTGCCCGACCTCGGTGATGGAGATCCTATCGACAGTCCTGGGGTCAGTTCAGCCCATTCGCCTGAGCTCCATCAGTGCTCCATTCAAAGCAAAGGCTATAGGTAAACAGCCGTCCCCAGAGAACTTAGCAATCCAGCTACCAGGGGGTCAGCCGCTGGACGGGCGTTCAGGCGTGCACCACGGTTTTCCAGAGTTTGCCAGACGGGGAAGGAGATGCCCGGCAGGGGAGAAGTTGCACGTTACTCCAGGGCGCTCTCAGCGAAGCGCCGCAGCACGGCAATGAGATCCTCGGCGAGGAATGGCTTCTGAAGGAATCCGGTAATCCCGGGCCCCGACGTGCTAAACTGAGGCGCCACCACCTGCTCGGTGTAGCCACTCATCATCAGGATGGGGAGTTCGGGCCGGAGGGCGCGCAGGCGGCGGAAGGTCTCGGCCCCTCCCATGCGTGGCATCGAAAGATCGAGCAGGACTGCCGTTACGCCGGCACCGACCTTCTCCATGATCTCCAACGCTTGGCGGCCGTCCGCGGCGGTGATGGTTTGAAAGCCGGTCTCCTGCAGTATTCGCTCGGCTACCTCGCGCACCCCCTCCTCGTCGTCCACCACGAGGATGGTGCCGCTTCCCTGCCAGTCGCTTCGCTCCGCCGTGGGCTTGCTGGGCTTGCGCGCCGTCCCCGCGACCGACGGAAAGAGCACCCGAAAGGCGGTTCCCTCGGCGGGCGCTGTGCGAATCCGGATCAGTCCGCGGTGGCTGCGCACGATGCCCATAACCGCAGCCAGGCCGAGCCCGCGCCCGGTGAACTTGGTCGAGAAGAACGGGTCGAAAATGCGTCCCAGTGTGTCCGGGGTCATACCACTGCCCGTGTCTCCAATCTCGAGATACACGTAGGGACCTTTGCCCGGGTCGGGAGGACCCTCTCCTTCGAGGGGAACGCCAAGGTGCTGGTCATCCAGATCCTCCAGCCGTATGACTCCGGTGCGAAGGGTAATGGTCCCGCCGGCCCCGCCCAGTGCATCCGATGCGTTGGTGATGAGATTCATCACGATTTGGCGGATCTGGGTGGGGTCCGCGCTCACCGCCGGGAGTGTCGGGGAGAGCTCCCAGGCCAGGGTCGCCTGCTTGGAGATACCGGTGCGCAGCAGAGTGGCCATCTCTCTCACCTCAGTGGAGAGATCGAGATGGCGGACGACAAAAGCCCCCTTGCCGGAGTAGGCCAGGAGCTGCCGGGTCAGATCGGCGGCACGGAGAGTGGCCCTTACCACCTCCTCGATCGGCTCCCGGGCCGGCGATTTTCTGCTCAGGTTGCTCAGCGCGATGTCGGCGTTTCCCAGGACGACGTGGAGCAGATTGTTGAAGTCGTGGGCGATCCCCCCTGCCAGCACGCCGATGCTTTCGAGCTTCTGCACGTGGCGGGACTGGGCCTCGCTGAACTCGGCGGCGCGGCGGGCGTTCTGTTCCTTCTCCACCAGCTCCCCGGCCAGGCGGGTAGCGTCACTCAGGTC
>Ga0180121_10000850_pt1 | contig 12921 bp, 11 predicted proteins | sample AntDrymUQ5402106_2_FD_129676 | JGI IMG/M metagenome (GOLD analysis project Ga0180121, IMG submission 129676) | Polar desert sand microbial communities from Dry Valleys, Antarctica - metaG UQ540 (21.06) (version 2) (version 2) | ecosystem: Environmental > Terrestrial > Soil > Desert | place...
AAAGACCCCTGCCAGCGTGAGCCACTGTCCGGTGCCGAGCTTCCGGTCGAGCCACTGGCCGAGGAGGAGGAAAACGACGATAGAAGCCGCGAACTGGATCCCGAGGCCGCTCATGTCACTGGCGGACAGGGACTTTGGCGGGCCTGGGGCCGGCCGTTTCTCGTCTTCCATCTGAGGCTGAATATAGCCGCTTGTGATTTATTTCACAAGCAAATCAGAGGCCCGTTTCCGAACATAGGCCGAAGATTGCTGACGAGCCGCAAGTATCCGTGTCATTTGGAGTTAGATGTTGCTTTGGGGGTTGACCGTTCGTCACTGATGTAGATAAGTTGGGCCTCTCACGATTTGTGAGATGTGAAGCCTACCAATCGCCGCTCCGTTCCAGGTCTCAGAAGTAGAATGCCGAACCGACTTATCCTCCCGCTGCTCTGCGCCGCGTCTCTCGCTTTTGCGCGCGGCTCCTTCGCTCACGACGAGCAGCCCGTGGACCCGAAGCTTTTGAGCGAAGTGAAGTCCGGCCCCATTGAATCGAAGTTCGCTGTCACCGTGTCGAAGGACGGCAGCAACAAGGTTCTTCTCGCGCTGCACGTCACGAACAACACCAAGAAGATGGTGGAGCTCCTCTTCCCCAACGGACAGACCCACGAGTTCGTGGTGACTGACGCCGCGGGCAAGGAAGTGTGGCGCTGGAGCGAAGGCCGCATGTTCACCTCCGCGATGCGCAACAAGGTGCTCGGCGGAAAGGGTGAGACGGTTTACGAGGAGAAGTGGAACGCGAAAGGTCTGCACGGCGCGTTCACTGCCACCGCAAAGCTGCGCAGCAACAACTTCCCCGTCGAGACCAGCGTCGAGTTCGTACTGCCGTAACTGTCTGGATGTTACTCGGAAATTAAAACGCGCTCGCAAGAGCGCGTTTTTGCATCCCTACCTCGCGCTGGTTTCGAACTCGCAAATTTTCTTTTTGTCCGCTGAACAGGCCGGCGGTAGTTCCCAGAAGTCACCCGTCAATCCAGCTGTCGTGAGCACTTGCTGCGACTGGTCGCGAGTTCGCTGCTGCCACTGACGATCGGGAGGGTCCCTGTACCACGCCTTCGCCAGCTCCCACACCTGCCGGAGCGGAACCACCGCTCCCCGCTGACAATTCGTTTGCTGTAACCACCTGGCGAGATGTTCTTCCGACCGGAAGAATGACATGTTCGCTCATGTGAATCCGATGTCTTCGTACCACCGTGCTGCGGGCAGCAGGAAGTGGACGAACCCCTCCTCTGCTGGCGGCGTTGTCGGGCCAGTCTCAATCGTCACGGGCTCGCCGCAGTCCATGCAGTGCGTCTCGATGCGTACCTCCTCCTCTGCCACGAACGGAATGCCGAACATGTCCCAGGCACAGTTTGCGAACCACGTGACCGACTTACTCGAGACTTTGTAGGGTGTTTCGGCGGCGGAGAACGGCCCGGCCATCCAGATCTCGCCGGTCGTCGGATGAACAAGAACCGTCTTCCCGAGTTTGAGCTCGGCGAGCGAGGGGGGGCCTCCCGAGTGGAGATTCTCAAGGCTTTTCCGATCCGGGCGCAGCTTGGTGGCATTCCGCGCGCGACGATCCACTCATAGACCAGGACGCGGATTGCCTCCGGGGCGGGTGTGGGGGTCGTCATTGGCAGAAGGTGATGGGAAAGCGTGCTGGATGCGATCTGCTATCCCGGACGGTCTAGCCACCGGGACGGGAGAAGCTTCTTGACGGTCCTGAGGAACAACCCGACTTTCATGGGGAACTGACGATCGTCTGACGCTTCCGTCTGAAGTTGTCAGCAGGTCAAACTGGACGGTCGAATGGTGGTACTACGCTCCCTGGGCACAGCTGAGATCGATACGGGCACGACCGTGTTGATGCCGACGCATACCATCACGTTCGCCGCGGCGCTGTATCTGGTCCTGGAGCGGGCGCGAAAGGTACCGCGCGCAGAGTTGGCCGGGCTTCTTTGGCCCGACGTCACCGATGACAGACGTGGACATCGGCTTCGGCAGACGATCCTGCAGCTGAAGCACGCTGGATTGCCACTCAAGGTTGACCGGAACACTGTCGGCATCGACGGGGAAGTTCTCACCGATGTCGATGCGATTGAAGTCGCGCGAGATCTGGCCGCCGTGCCCGCACTGTCATTCCTGCCGGGCTACGACCCTGTGTTTTCCGCGCCCTTCACGGACTGGATCGATAGAAAGCGCGCCGGCTTCCACGCCTCCATGACGCAGTCATTGACCGACGAGCTCATCAGGGCCCGTTCGCACGGCGACTGGTCAGTCACTCGCAGGCTTGGTCACAGGTGCCTCGAGATCGACCCGGTCAACGAGACCGCCGTCCTCGCGCTGGCGGAAGAGGCCGTGATGAGAGGTGGCAAGCGCGAGGGCGTGGCGATCCTGGACAAATATCTGGAGGAAATCGGCAGCTCCAATCAGGACATACGTCTGCCCGCGACCATCCTGCGTCGCAGGATCAGGGAATCCGTTTCCGAGCGACCATCCTATCTTCCCTTCGATCCGCCGTTCCTCGGCCGCCAAAAGGAAATGGAGTGGCTGCTGGAAAGACTGAAGGAAGCTCGGAACGGAACTGGTGTTGCTGCCTTGGTGGTGGGCGAGGCCGGTATTGGCAAGAGTCGCCTTTGCGGTGAGCTCGCGAAGTTCGCAATCCTCGAGGGCGTGAGCGTGCAGCGGGTGGGATGCAGGCCTGGCGACGTTGATCGCCCGCTCTCCGTCCTTGTTGATCTCGTTCCGTCGCTCAGGGAGATGCCTGGCGCTTTGGGCTGCGCGCACACCACGCTGCTCGATCTCAAGCGGCTGACCGAATTCGACAAGCGTGGCGATTCAACGATGCCATCCGACCCAGCAGACGCGCTCGGCCGCATCCGGTTCGCGCTCCATGACCTGTTCGACGCTGTGACCGACGAGCAGTGTGTTCTCGTCGTGATTGAAGATGTGCAGTGGCTGGACAGTACGTCCATGAAGATGCTGGCGGGGATCGCCGAGAAGGCGGCAGCGAAGAAACTATTCTTTCTTTTCAACAGCCGCCCTGCGGATGGCGCGTTCGAACGTGCGCTCGCTGGTCGGCTGCGCACACTTCGCTTGGACCCTTTGTCCGATGCGGCGGCTTCGGCGCTGCTCGGCAGCATTGCCTCCAATAGAAATTCAGAGAACCACAAGGAAATGATCAGCCGCTGCCTCGCGGTTGGAGAGGGAAATCCGTTTTTCCTTCAAGAACTCGGAAAGCAATGCATCGACACGGGCGGATTCGATCCGCTTCCGACGTCGATCGGCACGGTTCTCAATGAGCGCCTGTCGCGCCTCGATTCGAACTCATTACTTGTACTTCAGGCTTGCGCCGTTCTGGCCGATAACTCGACTGTTAATCGGATCGAGAAACTGCTGCGGCTGAGGCCATATCATTTGATGCGTGCCATGGGCGAGCTAAACGGCTTGGGGATGTTGCGAGTCACCCAAAACCCAGAGGGCTTCCCGGAGGGATCGGAGCTTAGGAGCCGGCATGATCTGCTTTCCGCTGCGGCATTGCACCACATTGGCGCTCACGAGTTGGCCTACCTGCACGCCAGGGCGGGATTGATTCTGGAGGAGGAGGGTCCGGATTTTCTCGACCCTGGCATGCTCTGGGCCTGTGCTCTTCACTGGCATACTGCTGGTAATCGGGCGCGCGCGTTGGCACTGACCCGTTCATGCGCGGAGCATTTACTTGAACTCGGCCTCGCTGCAGACGCGGTTAAGGCCTTTGAGAGGTCTTTGGAATACTGTACCACGGACGAGGACCGGCTTCTCATTCAGGCGCGGTACGCCACGGCACTTCGGTGCAATGGCGAGTGGGTGCGATGCAAAGCGGCCTTGCAGGCCTGTCAGGGCTATCACCGGTCGGTCTACCATGAACAAACACAACACAACGAATTCGAGCTCATGTTTTTCGACGTATCGGCTCGGTCGAGTCTTCGGGGAGCGGATATGTTATCAGAGTTACAGTGCTGCGTCAGGGCGGCAGATTCCTCGACGCAACATCGCGTTGAGGCTGCGGCAATAGCGCTAAGGATAGCCTGTAACGAAGGTGACGTTCAACTAGTCGACGCTCTGTATCTCGAAATTGAGCCGCTACTGTCTGACGTCGGCCTGAATCAAAAGGCCGTTATGGAAGTGCTGATGATGTATCACTCGGTACGAGGGGACAGAGTAACTGCGCTCCATGCAGCGGATAGATTTGTGGACGAAACGCTGCTCAGTAATGACCCCACCGCTATTTCCTGCGCCATAGTATTCTGTGCTCAGGCTTATCGCCGGGAGGGCAAATACGAAGAAGCACGCCTACGGTTGTCTGATGCCTTGAAGCACTGTTTCGACCATAAGTTGGAATCCCGCATTGTGAGCATATATCTGAGCTTTGTTAATCTGCACTTGGCTTCCAATAACCTCGGAGAAGCCCGCCTCGCTTTGAGTAATGCTGGAAAGCACCCACCTGCCGTCGAAGATGTTGTGTCGCGCGCTGAACTGGATTATCTGGACGCGCGTGTGAATTTCGAGGAGGGCCACCTTGAGGCAGCCATAAAGGCTTACGGCCGTATCGACCCGTCTGTTGGAAGGTCTAGCACGCCTCGAAGTGCGACTACATTGGCTTTGGAAATACAGCTCCTCGTTGCTCAACAGGCTGGCTTGGAAACAATCGAACCGATTGTTAGCCGCCTCGAAAACCTTCACCGCGCTACGCAGTGGCGCGGTTATCAAGATTTCGAAACAGAGTCGTTAGTCGAAGGGCTGCTCGCACTGGGTAAGACCCGTCATGCTAAACGGGTATTAACCTCATATCTCAGTGAGCACCGGAGAGAGTCCGGAGAGCCGCCTCTTGAACTTCTCCGACTTCAGGAGATCTGCCAAGAGGGTGCGGCTTAGGGCGGTGCCATTATTGCCCCCTATGTCTGTTGGTCTCTCACCAGGTCGCTGAGAAGCGATCGTGGTAAACTGGAGAGATCAGCGATCATTAGCCAGCGAGCGGCGTCCGAGGAACGACCCTGGTTCGGCCTCGTGGCGCTGCGACATCGAGCCGCAGGAACTCTGCCCCCCGACGCCCACGCAGCCGTTCTCAGGCGCTTTGCCGTTTACGATTCCCAACGACCGCCGGGATAACTTTGGCCACCCCCCGATTACGCCTGTCGGGTCAAGCTGAGCAAAGGCCGAGTTGGCGTCTTCGGGCTCGCGATAGAAGCACCATCGCCGAAAAGACGGCTGAACCCCGAATTGCCCAACAAGGTATCGTACATCTTGGGATCAAATTGCTTGCCCCGAAACCGCTCCATCTCCCGCCTCACCGCAGCTTCGTCCAGCGCAGCCCGATAAGGACGATCAGTAGTCATTGCGTCTATCGTATCCGCAAACATGATTATGCGCGAGCCAAGAGGAATTGCCTCGCCGAAGAGCCCATTCGGATAACCTGACCCATCCCAGTTCTCGTGGTGATGACGAATAAGAGGTAGGACATCCTTCAACGAGCTTACATTGGACGCGAGTTCTTCGCTCTTGAGCGGGTGAGTACGCATGATCGCGTTTTCCTCGGGTGTGAGCTTCCCGGGTTTGCTGAGAATCGGTCCAAACACTTCATAAATCTTCCCGACATCATGTAGCAATGCGGCGACCACTACACGCTCCACCTGGCGCTCGGGAAGCCCAAGCGTTTTGCAAATTATCCGGGACTTATCGGCAACGCGTCGTGAGTGACCAGAGGTATAAGGATCGCGCGCTTCAATGGCAGCGACCATCAGTTCGAGCAATTCCTGGTTTGTTTTCTCTAACTGGCGCGTAGTCTTGTAAAGCTGCCGCGCGGCCAGAACAGGGATCATGAAAATCGAGGCGCCAATTACACCGAACTGAACGTAGGTGTACGCAAAGGCAAACACCACTGGTATAGCAAATACGTCATACAGTAGCGTGACGCGAAGATTTTTCCCCCACACAGTCCAAATACTCTTTCCTTGCTGTATGGACGTTATGCCGCTAATAGCAAAGCTGTTCACAGCGAAAAAGCAGACAACTGAAACTACGTAGGGCAGCACGGCGAACCGCCTGGGCCCCAGCAGTGATGTCCCGCCAAGAAGCAGGTAGCACAACACGGAACCGGCGCTCGCCGCCGAAAATTGCATTGTGTTGAAAATTGCTTTTAGCGGAGCTCGGCGGCCTGCCAGCTCCACCATACCCATGGCGCCCGCGACAGCGGCGACAGTTAGCCAATGTGGTACAAGCACGACAGAGCTCAGAAATGGCAGGAAGGCTATCGTTCCATCCATTTCTCTCGTAGAACTGTACGCCTTTAGACTGGCAAGGAAACCGAAAAATCCGAACAGAACTGCCGGAAGCAAATAACGAGGGTAATAGGCAGGATCCAACACGTACACCGCGCTGGCGATGAGTAGGCCGGCGACGGTCGTAAGAGCAACGTAGAAGCGAAGAGTGCGCTGCATAGAAGAAAAAACCCCCGCCGAGCTCATTTCCAAATCTGAACCTCTATGTTAAAAAATCTGCACAGAAATTCGATCACTTGCGTCACCCCCCTTTTTCGTAAAGTCGCACCCGATTTCATCGGAATGCGCTACAAGGTTGGCTCCGCTCGTGTAGCTATTGGCTTTCCCGCTCGACTCAACTCTTAAGCCGGACGGGGGTTTTTATATTCCTGTTTTTCCTGTGAGATGGTGAGACTGCACGATCACCGAATCATTGCTGCTATTCGTACAGGGCCGCTCTACTCGCTACCGCCCAGATCTACCCATCGATTAGTTGCACCCAGCACCGCCAGTACGCTCGCCGTCTCCGCACTGCCCCTGATCTCACAATTACCCACCAGGAGCTGGCTGTCTCGGCCCGACCGCACCGTCACTCCAACAAACACGTACTCGCGCTCGAAGGCCTCCATCACCCTCACTCCTTCGACCGCCAACTGTCCCTCCCTGCCCTCCGCCGACCCGATCGCAAATACCGTCGCCCGCGCGGCTAGATCGAGGCGGGACCTGTCCCCCTCGATGCCATGGGCTTCACCAATGTAGGACTCATCACCCTTCTTCAAAGTCACACGGCAAGAAACCCCCTTTGTCCGGGACCCCCTCACCTCTACATCCTCGAAGTACAGCCTTCTCGCCGACTTCTTCCCCTCCGGTCCCACTCCCGCGTGCTCACCAATCGCCGGGAACTGCCTCGTCGGCGTGCTGCGGGCCGGGCTCGGCTTTGTCCTCGTCTCACTGGTGATCGCCACCGAGATCTTCCGGTGATCAACCCTCATCGCCAGGTGCGCCATCAGCGCGCTCTCGATATTCCTCACCACCTGCTTCGGAGTAAGCTCGGCCGTCGTCAGCACATGTATCTGCTCGACCGCCCCACTCTCACTCTCGATGATCTTCGCGGAGACTACGCCTGGCAGCGTCAGGATGAGCTCTTCCGCCCGTTTGATCGGGAGAACGCTGCCGGCGATCGTATTCAAAGACAATTGTATTTGCGGGAAAATGATGCTTAAACTGGTGGCCAATATTGCAGACGATCGACCCTAAAGCAAGCAAAATCGCAGAGTTAGACCTCCTTTCCGCAATCTCGCTGCGCCCCGACGACAATGGAGTGAAAAAGGTGGGAGTCAAGCCACTTTTCGTATCCCAGGAGGGGTCATTCCGTACCAGGCGGCCAGTCCTGCGGGATGCGCAGACGAAAATTCCGAATACGTCCCGAAGATCCGGCTATTCCGCCCCCGCCACGACGAGCTGGCCTTGTCGCTCCCTGATCCGGGCCGCCACGTCTGCAAGCGTTCGCACCCTTTTCTGATCCTCGCGCGAGAACTCAACCTCGAACTCTTCCTCGACTGCCATCATGAAAACAACAAGGTCGAGCGAGTCAACGCCAAGATCGGCGAGCTGGCTGCCCGGACGTAGTTGAGGATCGTCGCGGTTCAACACCTCCGCCACCATTTGCATCAAGCGCTCCTCGATCTCGCAACGCGCGCCTCCATGCTCCGCATGCCTGGGGCCCGCAACGCTCTCGAATGAATTCCGGAAGCGCGACAGCTCCGCGTACACCTCTTCATCAACACGCTGGAATTTCGCCATCATCTCATCCACGACGCGCTGCCCGTGCGTGGCGGAATACGCATCCAGCCGGTCCTTCACCCACCGAATGTGGCCGACTTCCTCGTCGATCAGGCGCTGCAGAGTCTTCGCCACTTCGGGATGGACGTCCGGCCACGACAGATGCGCCCGGAAATGGCGCACCACACGCCGCTCGAAGATCTGCGTCAGCACAAGAATCTCGAGCATGCTCGAGGGATCGCCGAGCGCCGCGTAGTAGCGCGACTGATAGGTCTCACGCACGCGCTTCGGCCGACCACCGACTTTCAGGATCGTTTCCGTCCAAGCCCACGCGTGCGCCGTTTCCTCCGCGCAGTGTTCGGTGAGCCGCACCCGTAAATCGTCGTCGTCGGTCTCGCGCGCGAGACGGCCCATTAGCAGACCGCCCGCCAACTCCGACTCACGGTAGTAGCTGAGCAGCCAGAGATCGTTCTCGCTGATCTCAAGCGCGCCCGGACGATGATTTCCGTTCGAAGAATGTCTATCCATTTGCCAGCTCCTCCTTCAGGTGCTCGGTCGGCGCGAGCCCGCACAGCTGCCGCACCTTCCTGTTCATTGCCATGATTGCCTCGAAGTCGTTCTCCTGCGCGACCGGCACGTCGACGACATCGCTGCCGTAGTGCCGGAAGTTTTCTGCTGCCTCCATCACCTCGGCGGCCAGCGATGGATTCGCATCGAGCCGTTTCCTGATCAGTGCCGCCGCGCCCGCGCTGTGGCGCAACTCGTCTCTCGTCATGTAGGTCATCAGCTCCCGCAGCACGGGCTCCTCGGTCTGCTCGCCGATGCGCCGGAAGAAGTGCGCGGCAAACAGCTCCGAACACATGAAACTGGTGAGGTGCGAGATCACATCGTCCACGCGATAGACGATGCCAGCGGCCTTTGCGCGCGCGGTCACCAGAGATACTTCCGACACCTGAGCTTCCCGGTGCCCAACCGCATCCAGGTAGCGCTTGAGCGCCGTGTAATGCTTCAGTCCCTCGTACAACTCGAGACTGAGGATTGCCGTCGCATCGACATCGTCCCAGAGCAGCTGCATCATGCGCGGCGCGAATACAGGCAGGTATCCCTCGATGAGCGCAGCATCGTGCAGCGCCGACAAGATCTCCGGCTGCAGCAACGCCAGCTTGCTGTCGATGCGATCCCACGCGACGTCGCCCTCCAACGACCACGCTCCCGCCTCGGCCGCGCGCAGATGTTCCTCGTAGATCATCTCAGCACTCTCCTTTGCCCGCGACCGCCAGCGTCTGCAGGCCGACCTTGTCGTGGCTCGTGCGGACCGTGGCGAAGCCCGCCTTCTGCAGCAGCGCGGTGACCTGGGCGGCCGACCTGTAATGCGTGTGCAGCTCGGCCAGCTCCCGCGCGAGATAGTCGCTGATCCTGTCACGGTTCATGGCCGAGGTGATGAAGACTCCACCGGGTCGGAGCGCTGAGTGGCAGCTCGCATAGAATCCGGCCAGGGCGTGATCGGTGAGGAACTCGCCGAAGCCGAGCGATGCGATGATGTCCGCATCCTTTGGCAGGGATGCCGGGTGAAGCGCGTCGGCGACGACGAAGGTGAAGTTCGCGTGGCCGCGCGTGAGCTTGCGCGACAATTCCAGTGGCACGCGGTCGAGGTCGACGCCAATGAACTTCGTGCGCGCATACGTCTCTGGCTGATTCGTGCGCAACGATTCGGCGACGTTGAACAGATCTCGCGCGATTCCCGAGGGCACCGAGACTACGGTATGCTCGCGCGCGTCGAGTCCATCAAGCGCCGCAAGAATCTCGCGCTGCGAATGATAGAAGCGGCTGCGCATCGATCGCGCACCGCGCAGCCGGAGCAGCACGCTGTCCAGCAGCATTCCGAAGCCGTAGCGCCCGCTCGCCTTGCCGCGGTAGATGTGGTCGGCGAACCGGAAGCTGCCCGAGTTCTCCATTCCCTCGCGGGCAAGATCGCTGGTGCGGAGCAACGCATAAACCGGCAGGAGGTGCAGCTTGCCCTCGAGCAGCAGGCGGCGCGGAATGCTGCGCGAGATGCGCGTCCTGTTGACGAGCCGGACAGCCGCGATTTCAGGCGACTGACTCATGCCCGGTCCTCACCGCGTCCGGCCAGCCCGCTTCGTCCGCGCCGTGCTGTGAAATAAACGCAAGAACCCACCGCTCCCATCCGAAGGCGACGCATCCGGTGAACGCCGTTTCACCGTTGCCTGTGCGGATGTCGAAGGCGCGCCCGAAATGCCTTTCATGATTATTGAACGACGCGGCAGCGACGGTCCGTCCGGCAGCGATGCCGAGCCGCAGCTCATACTTCAGAGGACGCGCCTGCTGCATCAGCTTCCGTCCCCGCGTCTCCGTTGTGAAGAAGGGATCGGTAGCGGTTTCGATGTAGCCATCCAGACCGAGGGTCTTCACCCACGCTGACACGCGCGCGATCATCGTGTCGCGCAGTCGCTCCACCGCAGCTTCGCCACCGGCAACGATCACCTCGCGCATCGTAAACGCGCGCAGCCGCTCCAGCGGATGGTCGGCGTCCTGTTCCTCGCGGAAGCACCGCCCAACCGACGTGACGAGCGTCCCCGCCTCGTCGACGCTCCGGGCGTGCAGGCGCGGGTAGGCGTGATAGCAGACGGCGGGTGCGAGCGCGCCGCCCGTTCCCCGATTCATAACGAGCTTCTGCGGAAACGCGGCGAGAAAACCCGCGCGATCCAGCGTCTCCATTTCGATCGCTTCGGGGTACTCGGCATCGACCGCGCCAAGCTCAGCGGCCCAGCCGCGAATGGTGTCGTCGAAGTAGCGCGAGAGTGAGAGAGCTGCGTCGTGCAGCCTTATCTCTCCCAGCGCGACGATCTCCATCTCGCCGCGACTCAGCAGCTCCTCGATCGCGCCGCGATGGTAAGACTTTCCACTGGTAGAATTCTGAAAGATCCGCTCCGCCTTGAGCCTGCCGCGGCGGGGCGCCGCAACGGCCGGTTCTCCGCCCGTGCCGAAAACGCTCGACATCGCGCGAATGCTTCTGAAGTTGGCGAGCACCACCTGCGCGTCGGGAATAGGGCGCCCGAGCTGGGCCTCGAGGAACGCGATCAGCTCCAGGATGCGCAGCGAGTCCAGCACCCGGGCCTCGAAAAGCAGAGTATCGGAAGTCACGGATCCGGTGAAATCCCCAGCGAGCTTCGCCCGGGTGAACTGAAGTAGCCTTTCCTCGAGCTCGGCTGCGGTCACTGCTGCATCCCCCAGCTCGAGTCGAGGCAGTACTTCACCACCCGCGGATAGAACTCGAGCGCGGGAGCGGGCGCGAGTCCGCTGCCGGCCAGCGCTCGCGCAGTCTTCGCGGTGTCGAACAGCTTGGGATGCGCGAGCTGATAAGCAAATGTGCGGATTGAGCGCGTCGCATCGCGCATCACTTCGTTGTCGGCCTCCTCAACCGACCGGACGAACAGCTCGTACGTATCGAGATCGACGATCAGCGGCTTCTCGATTGCGCGCTTTCGCCACGCGGGACGGAACCGCACCAGTGAATCGACCGTCGAACCGATGAGGTCCTCGAGCGAGCTCGATGCGACTGCGCCGGAGGCAAGGTGAAATACACCGGTCTCCCCGTGATCCACGAGGTGAAGCGCCGCATCAGCGACGTAGTCGGAACTGACAATGTCCACGCACTCGTCGGGGACGCCGGGAATCATCGGAGCGAGGCCGTTGTACACGAGACGGATGGCGTGATGAATGGCGTTAAAGCCACGCACCGCGCCCGTCTTCGAGTCTCCGGCGACGGTGCTCAGACGGAACAGCAGAACCGGCAGCTCGTGCATTGCATTGCGCACGATCTCTTCCATCTCCGCCTTCGACTGCTCGTAAGTGTTGACGAAGCCGCTGCCGCCGTCCGCAAAATCGATCTCCGAGAAGGAGCCGGACCGCATCCCGCTGACATACACGGTGCTGAAGAACGCGGCACACTGAAGATTGTCGCACCGGCGCGCGAAATCGAGAACGTTGCGCGTCCCCTCCACGTTCAGCGCGCGCGCTTCCTCAAGCGGAAGCGTAAAAGATGTCGAGCCGCCACAGTGCAGGATGTGGGTAGTGTTGCGCGCGAGCGATTCGACATCCGACTCGGTGAGGCCGAGGGCAGATCCCGCTCTCAGATCGCCCTCGTGTATGACCAGGTCGGCGACATGTGCCATGTCGCTGAGGATCCCGGGAATATCCGGCTTGCGCGCGCTACCGCGGCGAACGAGCGCGTTGACCGTCGTCCCCTTTCTGGCGACGAGACGCCGCAGCAGCTCGCTGCCGACGGCGCCGGTCGCCCCGGTGATCAGCACCGATGGACGCCTCACGTCAGTGCTCCAGGACCATGCAGGCCCAGTTCAGGCCGTAGCCGAACGTAAACAGCAGCAGATGGTCGCCGCGCTTTACAAGTCCGCGCTCCGTTGCACGTCTCAGGTTGAGGAGATTGTCCGACGCGATCGTGTGCCCAACGCGGCCGATGTTCTCCGTGTACACCTTTTCAGGCGGACACCCGATCAGCCTGCCGAGTATCTGCCAGCTGCGCAGGGAAACGTTGTGCGGAATGACGAGCGCGATGTCATCGATGGTGAGACCCGCCTTGTCGAGCGTTCTCTCGATCAGCGCCTTCGCCGTGGGGAAATACGCGGCGAGGATCTCGTTCTCGAGCGATCCCGAATCCCACAGCGCGCCCTTGGTGACGTGCGTGCACTCGACGATGCGATTCATTGCCGCGCCCCGGCGCACGAGCGCGGCGCAAGCGCCGTCGGAGACGACATTGTAGATGAGGTCCCGCTTGTGGGCGGGCGGA
>Ga0180121_10000851_pt1 | contig 12920 bp, 11 predicted proteins | sample AntDrymUQ5402106_2_FD_129676 | JGI IMG/M metagenome (GOLD analysis project Ga0180121, IMG submission 129676) | Polar desert sand microbial communities from Dry Valleys, Antarctica - metaG UQ540 (21.06) (version 2) (version 2) | ecosystem: Environmental > Terrestrial > Soil > Desert | place...
TCTGGGAAGCATTGCCCGCGGTGATGGTTCCTTTGACATGGAATGCCGGCTTCAACTTGCCCAGAGCTTCTAAGCTGCTGTCACGCCTGACACCCTCGTCTTTGTCGAAGACTACTTCGTGTCGTTGCTTTCGTCCCTTCTCACCAAGTTCTTCGAAAGTAACAGTCATGGGCACAGTTTCGTCCTTAAACTTGTCGGCCTCGAGTGCGGCCGCAGCACGCTGATGCGAACGCAAAGCAAATGCGTCCTGTTCCTCGCGAGTGACGTTGTACTTGCGCGCCACGTTTTCCGTTGCCAGGCCCATGTTCAGGTAGAAATCCGGATAGTGTTCGACGAGATAAGGATTGGGACGAATGGTATGGCCGCCCATCGGGATCATAGACATCGTTTCGAGGCCGCCGGCGACGGCCACTTCGGCGCCACCGGTGCGGATCTTATCGGCGGCAATAGCGATCGACTGCAACCCGGAAGAGCAGAAGCGATCAATCGTCATGGCGCTGGTGCCCACCGGAAGACCGGCGCGAATCGCCGCCGCGCGAGCCACATTCATCCCCTGCTCCGCTTCAGGCATGGCGCAACCCATGATCACGTCTTCAATCTCTGCCAGGTCCAGGCCGGGAACGCGGGCCATCGCTTCCTTAATTACAGCGGCGCCCATTTCATCAGGGCGCGTGTCTCGCAACGTGCCTTTGGGTGCTTTACCAACTGCCGTGCGAACTGCTGATACGATTACTGCGTCTCTCATAGTTTTTAGTCCTAATTTCTGAGCGGCTTGCCTGTCTTCAACATATGCCCAATCCGCTCCTGAGTCTTCGGTTCTCCCACGAGTGAGAGAAAAGCTTCTCGCTCAAGATCGAGAAGGTATTGCTCGGAGACTCGAGTTGGATGGTTCAAATCCCCGCCTGTAAGAATGCGCGCGAGTTTCTCGCCGATCAAGGCATCGTGATCTGAAATATAGCCACCGCGCTTCATCTGGTGAATACCCAGTTTCAGCGTAGCCAACGCGGGCATTCCTAAGGCGAGAATGTCTGTTCGCTGCTGCGGCTGCACGTACCCGCTGGCCGCCAGCGCCACCACTTCCTTCTTCGCATCGGCAATAAGGCGATCACCATTCATGGAAATCGCATCGTCAGCTCCGAGGAAGCCATACGTGCGAGCTTCTTCCGCGGATGTGGCTACCTTAGCGAGCGCGATTGTCTCAAACGCCCGCTTCACAAACGGGAATGGATCGGCATCATCCACACTCTTCGGAATCGAGTCAAGAACCCTGACCAGCATTTCTTTGGTGCCGCCGCCGGCAGGAATGATCCCCACCCCAACTTCGACCAATCCAATGTAAGTTTCCGCCGCCGCCCGTACCCGGTCTGCGTGCAGCACCATTTCGCAGCCCCCGCCAAAGACCATGTTGAAAGGAGCCACTACCACCGGCTTTGGCGAATAACGCAAACTCATGATGGAGCCCTGGAAGACGCGCGCCATCATGTCCAGCTCTTCCCAGTTTTCCTCTTGCGCCTCCATCAACATCAGCATCAGGTTTGCGCCCACGCAGAAGTTTGCGCCCTGATTTCCCACCACCAGCCCGACGAAATTCTTTTCCACTTCAGTGAGGGACTGTTTGACCATCTGCAGCGTGTCGCCGCCTATGGCATTCATCTTCGAATGAAACTCGAGACAGGCTACGCCGTCGCCGAGATCAATAAGAGAAGCGCCTGAATTCTTCTTGATAACCGCGCTGGGTTCTTTGAGAGACTTTAAGATGATCACGCCCGGCGGATCAGCGAGGGGCACGTACTGCCCTGAGGCAAAGTCGAAATAGAACTGCTGGCCGTTCTCTTTCTTGTAAAACGATCTTGCGCCTGCGGCGAGCATGCCCTCAACGTTCGGCGGTACGGGCTGGCCCTCCTCCTTCATCCGCGTGAGGGACTTCTCAACCCCGATAGCGTCCCAAACTTCAAACGGCCCCAGCTCCCAGTTGAAGCCCCAGCGCATCGCGCGATCAACTTCAACAACCGTGTCGGCGATTTCAGGAATTCGTGCGGCTGCATAGCGCAGCGTGCCGGACAAGGTTTTCCAGAGAAACGCGCCGGCGCGATCCTTACTCCAAATCAGCGTCTTAATCCGCTCCCGCGTCTCCTCGATGTTATTCGCCATCTCCAGCGCTGGGAATTTCACCTTCTGCGATGGCCGGTACTCGAGCGAAGCGGTTTCCAACGTCCATATTTCCTGTTTGTCGCCTTCGCCTTTCTGTTTCTTGTAAAAGCCGCCCTTGGTCTTATTACCGAGAATCCCGCGGGCTACCATGTTGGTCAAAAACTCCGGCGCCACAAACATCTCGCGCTGGTCATCATCAGGCAGCGCTTCGTAAAGGTTCTTAATGACGTGGGAAAAGACGTCGAGGCCCACGAGATCAAAAGTTCGGAAAGTAGCCGTCTTGGGACGCCCCACGGCGGGTCCGGTCAACTTGTCGACTTCCTCGATCGAATAGCCATCCTCGAGCATCGTCTTGATGGTGAGCAGTGCCCCGAAGGTGCCGATGCGATTGGCGATGAAATTAGGACGGTCCTTCGCCGGCACCACGCCCTTGCCCAGACGTTGATCGAGAAAGCCAAACATGAAGCACGAAATTTCCGGTTTGGTCCATTCGGTCCGAATAAGTTCGACCAGATGCAGGTAACGCGGTGGGTTGAAAAAGTGGACGCCGAGAAAATGGGCGCGGAAATCGTCCGTTCGACCTTCGGCAAGGAGGCGGATTGGAATACCGCTGGTATTTGAAGCAACGATTGAACCCGGCCGTCTGTATTGTTCTACGCGCTCGTAGAGCTGGCGCTTAATGTCCTGGTTTTCGACGACTGCTTCGATAATCAGATCGCGGTCTTTTAGTTTGGGCAGGTCGTCATCGAAATTCCCAACTTTCACCCTCTTGGCCTTGTCAGAGGTAAAGAAGGCAGCGGGCTTGGCCTTTTTAGCAGCTTCCAATCCGGTGCGGGCGATGCGGTCGCGCACTTCTTTTGATTCGAGCGTCAGTCCCCTCTTATGTTCTTCAGGTGTCAGTTCGCGCGGAACAATATCCAGGAGCAACGTGGGCACGCCAGCGTTTGCCAGGTGCGCGGCAATTTGCGCCCCCATGGTTCCCGCACCGAGAACTGCCGCCTTCTCAATTCGCATATTCGAACGTCTACTTTCCTCGGGAGCGTTTCGAGACTCTAACGCAGATTGGGGACATAATAGTGAATGAGCGTTCATTCAGCAACTCGAAAGCCACTGAGACCAGTAGTTCCGCTCGCGCCGTGTCACGGTTATTAATCTGCTCCAATCATCACGTCGCTTGCCTTTATGACTGCATAAACCTCTTTACCAGCAGTCAAATTCAGTCTGTCGGCTGAGTCCTTCGTAATAATCGAAACAACTTCAAGCCCGTTAGGTAACTCAATAATTACTTCTGTATTGACCGCGCCGGGGGTTATGTTCTTGACCTTGCCTTTCAAAGTATTGCGGGCGCTGATATTCATCCATATTCCTCCGTCGAGTTTTCCTCTTCTGGCGAAAACTATATAACATTGGCTGTGATTCTTGATATTTTCCTCAGAGGTTTGAAGGATGAACACAGCTCATAAAACTTGCCTGATGTTCGGGACTGGGTTGTGTTTCAAATCTTCTCGCAAGGAAAACATGAAACTAACCTTCATCACGATCGAACACCCGAATGACAAGCGCCTACCAGCAAAGCTTCTTCCTGGCCTCGACGCATTTGTCAGCGCCCTCTAGATCCGGGCCGCTAAATCATCTGGCGCTGCTCACGGGCTATTTACCCCAAGCTTGAATGTCTGCCGGCTAGCAAAGAACTCTGCCCACGCGTCACCGGCCTTTCGGCAAAGCGGGAGCACATTTTTTAGAGTAAAGTCTGAGATCTTCACGCCCTTTTCGATCTGTTTCCAGGTCACCGGCATTGAGACAGTCGCTTTCGGTTTAGCTCGGGTCGTGTAAACAGAAGCCAAACTCTTACCGCGCGCATTCTGCATCCAGTCCACATAAACCTGGTCGTGTTTTCTCTTCGCCAACGAGCGTTCGACCGTGGCAATCTTGGGTACTCGTCGCGCAACTTCCCCCGCGAGTAGCTTCGCGAACTCCGCAACCGTTTCGTATTCGTTGGTGGGTTCGAGTGGCAAGTAGATATGAATTCCTGATGACCCGGACGTCTTCGGAAAAGCCCTCAACCCGATTTCATCGCAGACCTGCTTGGTGATCAACGCTACTTCCAGCACGTTTTCCCAAGGGGCTTTTTTGGGATCGAGGTCGAGCGCAATCCAATCCGGCTGGGAAAGTTTCTTGACTGTTGAATGCCAGGGATGCTGTTCGATGGTGCCCAGGTTTACAAAATGAAGGAGGGAAGCTGTCGTCGTGTAAACCGCATAATCGAGTTCACGTCCCCCCTGGTTTGTTAGCCGGACCGACTTGACGAATCGCGGCGCGCTGTCCAGATCCTGCTGGAAAAACATCGGCGCATTAACGCCTCGCGGCCAGCGCTGCAGTATGGCTGGCCGATCTTTCAAGTAAGGGAGCAGGTAGGGACTAATCTCAATGTAGTAACGGAGCAGATCAAACTTAGTAATCCTCTCCTCAGGCCAGTAAACTCGATCGAGCGATGTCAGCGAGACGTGTTCGCCATCTACCGCCAGGATCAAATCGCCTTTGGGTTTTTTGAGAGCGAGAAACTCTGCTATTGAGATAGCTGGTCCTTGTTTCCCGGCAATTCGTTTGAGTTGAGCTTTTTCCGTAGCGGTTGTTTTCTTCGCCATCCCTTCCCCCCCCGCGATTCCGCCTATGTTTCGGAAAGAATGCTACAACCGAACTGTTACGGAGATTGTTTAAAGTCGCGGCAAGACTGTCTCATGCGCTCGGAGCGCGGGCCTCAGGTTGAACACGACTCATGCCTTGTAACCATTTGGGTGGGCCAGCATCCAGCGCCAGGCAGATTCTATGATTACTCGCAAATCCTGGTACTGAGGCTTCCAACCCAATTCGCGCCTGATCATTTCAGAGCTCGCAACCAAAACGGCCGGGTCGCCCGCGCGCCTTGGCGCCATGTGCATCGGAATGTCTTTTCCAGTCACGTCGCGCGCCATCTTAATCACCTCGCGCACACTGTACCCCTCACCACCGCACCCAAGGTTGTAGATCCGACTACCTTGCTCCACAACTTTGAGAGCGAGTATATGCGCCCGCGCCAGGTCGATGACGTGAATATAGTCGCGCACACAAGTACCGTCACGCGTCGGATAATCTTCACCGTAAACCTCGACTAAGGAACGGCGGCCCGCGGCGGCTTGCAAGGCGATGGGTATGATATGTGTTTCGGGATCGTGCGACTCGCCGAAGTTCTTGCTTGCACCGGCAGCGTTGAAGTAGCGCAAAGTCGCATAGCGAAGACCGTAGGCTTCGTCATACCAACGCATCGCATGCTCGAATGCAAGCTTCGATTGTCCGTAGGGGTTAGTTGGTATGTTCGGAGCGTTTTCTTCTATTGGCTGTTTCTCGGGTTCACCATAAGTTGCCGCGGTTGAAGAAAACACGATGCGGTCAATACCTACCTCGCGCATGGCATCGAGCAGCACCAGTCCGGCGGCCAGATTGTTGCGATAGTACTTTGCCGGATGCGCGCACGACTCTCCTACGAGCGAGTCCGCCGCCATGTGAACTACGGCGTTGATCTGACGGTCAGTCAGAGTCGTCCGCAAGGTTGCGGCATCCATCAAATCCGCCTGAACAAAATCCGCTCCCGCGGCGACGGCCTGGCGATGTCCTTTATAGAGGCTGTCATAGACGACCACCTGATGGCCGTCTTTCACCAGTTCCTCAGTAACAACGCTACCGATGTAGCCGGCACCTCCGGTTACAAGCACCCGCATGTTTATTTAAGTATGTGCAACTTTCGGTTGGACTGACGTCGAGTTGGTATTTGCTGAATCAGCCGGAACGTAATAAAGGATACGGTTACAGTTGTCACACGTGACAACTTCCTCTCCGCGGCGGACCTCCGACATCGCCTGAGGCCGGAGAGCCATGAAGCAAGCCATACAAGCTCCGTTGCGAGCCTCGGCAACGGCGATTCCATCGCGGATGCGGACGCTAATCCGTTTGTAGAGCGCGCTCATCGGCTTCGGCAGCGTACTGAAGATGCGCTCGCGTTCAGCACGGCTTGAGTCCAGTTGGGCCTCCCGCTGACGCGCCTCTTCGTCAAAGGCTTTCAGCCTTGCCTCTCGGTCAGAGTTTAGGCTAACAACCTCCGCCGCACGTTCGGTAAGTGCGGCTTCAGCCTGCTCCAGAATTTCCATCTGCTCGAGAGTTTGAGTTTCCAGTGCCGAGATTTGTTTCCGGGCCGCGTCGGCTTCACGTATCGCAGCGGTGTATTCGTCTTGTTTCCTCGACATCATCAGATTGCGTTCGGCCCTTTCCGCTCGTGATCGTTGATCGGCAATCTCAATGTCCAGGCGCGTGCGAGTATGCTTCGCCTCATCGCGGCGATTTTCGAGGGCCCGAATTTCAAAAGCGCGCTGATCGAACTCGTTTTCGATCTCCGCGCGCTTTTGGGGAATGGCTTCCAGTTCTGTTTGTAGTCTTCGTATGCTTGTGTCTAGTTTTTGTAAAGCGACTAATTGGTGCAATTCCGCTTTCACTCGTTATCTCCCTAAAAAGATCAGGTCTGGTCTGGTACGGTTGGGAACAATCATCGAGAGTGATTATCAGGCATGCAGCGCCTTCTAGGCAAGCGACGCCCCTCTTGGGGTGTCATCTTTTCATTTTTTTCCGGTGCTTTTGTGTACAGTCGAAGCCAAACCGCAGTTTCTTGCTGTTCAAGCAATTTCGACCGACCTAAGCGATCCACGAAATCACACAAACCGACACGAAATCAGTTAGTGTCAGTTCGTGTGTGTTCGTGGCTCGTGTCCAACGCTTTCTTACTCGGCGCCGACGGCCTTGACGGAGCTGATTCGTCCGCCTGTCGAAACTTTTCCGTTCAGATGGGAAATTTTATCGACAGCCCTGAGCAGAATGGACCGCAACTCGGCAACTGAGAGCTGGGGCCGTCTTGACAGCACCAGAGCGGCAACGCCTGACACCATGGGTGTAGCCATCGAGGTTCCGGAATGCTCCTCATACTCGTTGCCGAGCCAGGTACTCAAAATATTTGCACCCGGCGCCGCAAGGTGGACACTCTTAGCGCCGTAGTTGGAAAAAGACGCAAGTTCGTCCTTGCGATTTAGCGCCGCGACGCTTATTAGATTACCCAGGTCATACCCGGCAGGATACTGGGGCAGGTGGTCTGTATTTATACCGTCGTTGCCACTCGCCGCCACCAAGAGTATTCCCGCCTCATGGGCTTTGCGGATAACATCCTCGAGCGCCCGGGACCGCAGCCTCGTTCCCCAGCTGGCGCTAATCACGCGTACATTCACTCCGGCGCGTTTGCGATCGATCACGTAATTGATCGCTTCGATTGCGTTTTTTCCAGTTCCGAAACCGCTGGCGTTCATGAACTTCAGGGGCATGATCTTTACTTTCCAGTTGACGCCGCTAATGCCTATTTCGTTCCCACCTTCGGCGCCAATAATTCCGGCACAGTGGGTACCGTGGCCATTCTCATCCATCGGATCACCCGTGTTCTCGACGGCGTTGTAACCATGAACGTCCTCGATCGAGCCTAGCTCGCGATCTTCATACTGTTTAATTTTTTCAGGACGAATCCAGATGTTGTTTTGCAAATCACTGTGAGTGTAATCAACTCCACTATCGAGCACGGCAACAACGATGTCGTCATCGCCTGTGGTTGTTACCCACGCACGCAACGCTCCGATATCCGCACCCTCTTTACCGCCGTTCCGTCCATCATTATCCAGGGCCCACTGATCCGAAAAGCGCGCGTCATTCGGATGCAGGTGTTTGAATCCTCCACCGTCGTGATTCAAACTAATTTCGTAGCTGGGCTCCGCATACTCCACCTCCGGCAACGCTCGATACTCGGCTGCGATCGATTCCGCCTCGACATTGTCGAGGTCGTCAATTGCCGCCAGACCTGACACCGACTCAATCTCGTCTTCGACGCGATCGTTAAGCCGGGCGGTGATTTTAGTGATCGCATCTCCGGACACGCCGGGGCGAAATTTTACCAGCACCTCCGGCTCGCTGTTCTCTCTTGTCTCATCAATCTGGTTCGGATCAAAAACCACGTAGGGCTCTGAAGCGCCGGGCATGATCCTAACTGCCGTACGCCATTCCTTTTGCACTTTCCGGAGCTGGCCGGCAAGTGCGGCAATGAGGATCAGGAAAATGGCGAGCGCGATCTGCAGGACAAACTTATTGCGGTTCATTGCTGCTCCAGTTTCGGGTTTCGGGTTCAGAAGTTTCTAGTTGGTGATCGTGCAACCCGAAACCTGCTACTCGAAACTCGAAACCTAAATACGGTAATTCGCCCCCTCGTGATTGTACAATCTCAGATTATGCTTGTTCGCGCGATACTCAAATATTTGATCCATCGCCTGCAACCTGATACGCCACCCCGGTGTGATCATTTGCCCGCTCATCTCATCCGCGACTGACGCACCCAGAGCCGTGTCAGGAAAGTCAGCATCATCCACAGCCTGGGTTTCGATATCGCTTTCGCTGACACACAGCCGTTCGGCCAGATGCTGGCGTGCTTTTTGGATTGCCTCTTCTTTGCTCAAAGCCATGTGACCGGGTTCCTTCCTCGGACCATATTCGTCTAACGACACCCTTTTACTGTTTGTTCCGCTGCACTGACTCCTCGTTAGACAAGATCGCCGGAAAGGTGCTGTAGCAAGACCGTAACGGCAATAGCAGCAGTTTCGGCCCGCAGCGTTCGTCCGCCCAGCGTAACTAGGCCCCAGTTATTGTCCCGCGCTAGGGAGATCTCTTCATCCGTCCAACCACCTTCCGAACCAACCAGCGCTGTAACTTGCTGTTGATTGGCATCCAGAATGTCCTTCATTTCCAAAAGCGATTGTCCCTCGCGTTCAGAGAACATCAACTTCAGAAGCCCGGTAGCGTCCGTCGCCTGTACCAGCTCAGCGAAGCAAATCGGATGAGTCACTTCTGGTACTAGCGCGCGTCCCGACTGCTTTGACGCCTCCAGCGCAATCCGTTGCCAGCGCGTGACCCGCTTGTTCGCGTCAGAGTCATCGCGCAAACGAATATCCGCGAGCTTAGTTGCAACCGGCACGACGCGAGCGACACCCAACTCGGTCGCTTTTTGAACCACCAGATCAAACTTGTCGCTCTTCAGCAGGGCGACTGCCAGCGTCAGTTGTAAAGGTGATTCAGGCCGGGCGGGTGCAACCTCGGCCAAAACCTTCAACCGAGCCGTATCCTTGTGACTCTCCTCAATCGAGCAATCAAACTCTTTCCCCGCGCCATCGAAAACGTGGACCGGGTCACCTGGCCTCAACCGCAGCACCTCGCGAAGGTGTCGAGCCTCTCCAGCCTGCAGTGTCAGGCTCTTGAGATCAGAACTGAATGCGTACGGCGGCGCGTAGAATCTGCGACGAATCATTATTCTTAAACCACGATACAAACCCAGTCGCCTTCGCCGGTAACTTCGGGTACTTCTAGAACTCCCAGTTCCTGAATACGCGTGAGGACGGTGTCCCTCTGAGAATCGAGAATGCCGGAAAGAATGAGGCGGCCGCAGGTGGCGCCAATTAATGTGGGAAGAATCTGTGTGATCACGTCGGCGGTGAGATTAGCGCAGACGCAATCGGCTGACACTGTCCGGCCCTCCTCAACGCCTCCCACGCGAAAGACAATGTCTGACACTCCGTTGAGTTGCGCATTCTCTTCCGCGATGCCAATCGCCTCAGCATCAGTGTCACAAGCCTCAACAACGCGAGCCTCGGGAAAAAGCTTGACAGCGGCGATTGCCAGTATGCCCGTGCCCGTCCCGACGTCGAGAAAACTTCCACCGTCAAAATGCTTTTCGATCGCCGCGAGACAGAGGCGAGTGGTTTCGTGGGTGCCCGTGCCAAAGGCCATCCCCGGCTCGATGCGAATCAAGACACGGTCGAGAGGATTCCGAACCTCGCTCCACGGCGGCGCGATGATGAAACGCTTTCCCACTTCTACCGGCTGCCAGCTTTTCTTCCACTCGCCAAGCCAGTCATGGTCGGCAACTTCGCGCACGCTCATCTCGCGAACTGATGGGGACGGCAGACCATAAATTCGCAGCGCTTCTTGTAGCTCCCCTCGCACGTGTTCACGTTCAGGCACATTATTGAAGTACGCCGTCACGCGGAGAAAACCAGGGTCGCCTTCCTCAGTTTCCGTACCTAACGCGCCAGCCTCGATAAGCGCGTATTCAACAGCCTCGCGTGCCGCGGACACCAGCACGACGTCGAGCGCATACCATCTAGACCTCGACCGAGTGTTTATGGACTGAGCCTCCGAACCACAGTGCCACGAGCCCAATAATACCGAGCAGCAGCAGGGCTATCAGGAGTACTAGGATAATGACAACCGCGTTCATTTTACGCCCAAGTCATTTTCTTTACATTAGCGCTCACGCACAAGGCTGAGGAGGTTGTTCTGTACTCTTCAACGAGGAAGTGAGGCCTACTGCCCGATGCCCATTTCATCCAGCAGATGTTCCTTGTTGCGCCACTCTTCCTCGACCTTCACGAATAACTGCAGATGGCAGCGATGACCCAGAAGCTGCTCGATCTCCCTGCGTGCGCCTATGCCAATCTCTTTCAAACGTGATGCGCCCTTGCCAATAATGATCTTCTTTTGCGACGGCCTCTCGACGAATATTGCGCAGTAGATTCGCGTGAAATCCTCGCGCACTTCTTCCCATTTTTCGGTAACCACCGCAGTGACGTAAGGAATCTCTTCTTCCGTTGTCTGCAGAATCTTCTCGCGAATGATCTCAGCGACCATTGAGCGCATAGATTGATCGGTGAGCTCGTCTACGCCGAAGAGAGGCTCGGATTCCGGCAGGTGCTTGATCATTTGATCGAGGACCACCTCCGACGCGCTTCCTCGCAAAGCGGATATGGGCACAATCTCCTGCCAGTCATATTCGCTGCGGTACGAATCGATCAGTGGCAGCAGGGCCGACTTGTCTTCAAGTTTGTCGATCTTATTGAGTAAGAGTAGCGCCGGTTTGCCTGACTTTTGGACCAGATCCAAAACGAATCGATCCCCATTGCCAGTCTTCACCGATGCATCGCGAATCAGACAGACCAGGTCTACGCCCAGCAGTGCGTCCTGCACCGTAGACATCATCCGGCGATTCATCTCATATCCGGGTCTGTGAACACCGGGCGTGTCCACCAGAACTATCTGACCATCGAGTCGGGTGATGACGCCCTGAATCCGGAAGCGAGTGGTCTGTGGCTTGTTAGAAACAGCCGCAAGCTTTTGGCCCACCAGCCGATTGAGCAAGGTTGACTTGCCGGCGTTGGGCCGGCCGATTAAAGCCACATAACCGCTGCGGTAACTTGCCTCTTGAGTTGCTTGTGCCAAGGTTGCGTTTTGTCCTATCGGCGAATACTTGTCAGAACGGGAGCGGTAGCGACCGGATGCTGCCACTCAACTTTTTGGAGTGCGCCGGCAAAGCGAAGCGGCGACGGCGCTTTGGATTGGATCTTCCTCAGCAAAATCCATAGCGGTGTCGCGCTTCGCTTGCCACCGCACTCCATAGGTTGAGTGCCTACGCGTTACCGTCATAAGTGGAGCTTCCGGGTAAATCATGAGCGACTGCTTCGCCACTCGGCGCCATGACGACTGATTTCGTCGAGCGCTTGCTGCAGCTCAGCACACTTCGCTAACAACTCCGTCTCATCCGCATCCGGAGAGACATGAATTGGCTCAGCAATGTCTACCCGAGCTCGCGCAAAGGGTCGGGGCACCTGAAACTTGTCCCAACTCTTCAGGGCTGACCAGAAACTGGAAGCCGTAATGGTGAATGGCAGGATCGGCTGCCCGGTCTTCTTCGAGAGCAGCACTGCTCCCATCTTAGCCACATACCTCGGACCCCGGGGGCCGTCGATCGTGAAAGCCGTGGGACAGCCGGCTCGCATCAGTCGGGCCATTTCAACTATTGCTCCAACGCCGCCGCGTGTACTCGAACCGCGCGCCGCGCCATAGCCGAATCTTTGTATGAACCGCGCGATGTACTCGCCATCGAAACTCTGCGAGGTCATCACAACGATGCGCCGGCGCCGCCAGAAGTACGTCGCGAGAAACACCCGGTTGTGCCAGAAGGTATAGATAGGTAGGCCACCATCGCGGGAAGCAGCCTCCCAGTTTCCCCACCCCTTAACTTCAAACCTTACGGTCAGTCCAATCAGTTTAATTAGAACAAAGAAACCGAGGTCTGCCGCCCTAATCAAAAAGCGCTTCTTCAGGGGATAAGCTGAAAGGTCAGCAAAGGTATACGCGCGTTCGACCGTTTCCTGATTGGGGCGCGCACCTTTGAATCGTTGCTCGGCGGAAGCTTGCATAAGAACTCTGGTTGAACCGGGAGGAGTATAGCGAAAGCCTGACGAAGCGATAAGGGAAGGCCGAAATCTGGAGGCAGGAGGCAATAAATACAAGGCAAATCTGCCTGCATAACCTGGAGTAGTTGGTCCCTTTCGGTGCGGCTCTGCCGCCTCCCTTGCGGAAAGGCTCTGCCTTTCCGGGACTCCAAATAAGGCTTGAGGCTACGCCTCCGCATCCTGAGGCGTAGCCTCAAAGTTTAAGAATAGTGCGCGGAAAGCCATAGGCTTTCCGCAAGGGAGGCGTCAGAGCCGCAGCAAAAGGGAGCAACCAATCCTGCGTGTCGCCTCCCGCCTCCTGCGCCTGCCGTCTGCCTACTCGTAAAGATCCGGCTCCCCTTCCGGCCGCGTCTTCCAGCGTTTGTGAATCCA
>Ga0180121_10000852_pt1 | contig 12916 bp, 15 predicted proteins | sample AntDrymUQ5402106_2_FD_129676 | JGI IMG/M metagenome (GOLD analysis project Ga0180121, IMG submission 129676) | Polar desert sand microbial communities from Dry Valleys, Antarctica - metaG UQ540 (21.06) (version 2) (version 2) | ecosystem: Environmental > Terrestrial > Soil > Desert | place...
CGGCAGCACGGCTGAGGCTGTCGAGCCCGGTCAACACCTCCTCGAGCGACGCGGCGCCGAGCAGGACTGCGAGGGGATCGGCCGCGCCCGGCTGTTCGTAAAGAGCGCGGACAAGCTCGGCCAGCCGCGACTCGGAGACGCGCAGCGCGTTGCGGGCGATCCCAAGCTGCCGGCGCGCGGCGGCGCGGTCGCGTGTGACGGCCCCTTGCCGTGCAGCGACGCTTGCGACCGCCCTGCGCGCTCGTCCGAGCTCCGCCTCGAGGGCGTAGAGCTCGAGTGTGGCGGCGTTCGCACGCTCCTCGAGCGACCCGTCTTGCGCGCGCAGCAACGCGGCCTGAAAGCGCAGGCCGGAGGCGTCCGCAGCCAGCGCGACCGGGACCGAGGCAACCAGCAGGAGGCCCGTGAAAACGGCCGCGAGACGCGCCGCATCACTCGTCGAATGCGTCCCCACGAGGCGCGGACCGTAGCACCTTTCCACAGGCCATGTGGATGCTTTGTGCTTGACAGGGACATGCCGTTTTTGGCTTCGTTGAGCGTCGCAATCGTCCGCCATGCTTGCTAGGGTGCTCAACTTGTGACAAATTCGAACGCGCGCAAGGCCCCGGGGCTCCTCATGCTGCTGGCGGCGATTCTCGTCGCTGCCGCCCTGGCCTCCGTCAAGGCAGCCTCTGCTGACCCGAACGTCGACGCGAAGCGTGCCCAGGCGCAGGGCGTGCTCGAACAGATCCAGGAAATCGACGGGCAGCTTTCGCACGCGATCGAGGCCTACAACCTCGCCAACGTCAAGCTCGAGCGGATCAACGCCGACCGGCGGGCGAACGCGCGCCATCTGACCATCGCCCGGTCGAGCCTGCGCAACGCGCAGACCCATCTTTCGGCGCGGCTCGTCTCGCTCTATGTGAACGGCGGCGAGGGGAACGCGGTCGAGGTGCTGCTCGGGGCGGTGTCCCTCGACGATCTGCTCACCCGGCTCGATGCGGTCGAGCGGGTTTCGAGCCAGGACGCCCGCGTGTTACGTGAGGTGCAGAGCTTCCGCACCGAGGTCAAGCAGCGGCGGGTTCGTCTTGACCGCGCCCGAACGGCGCAGGCCCAGGTCGTGGCCCAGAAGTCAGACCAGCGCCGGTCGATCGAGGGCCAGATCGCCGAGCGGCAGCGGCTGCTCTCCTCGATCAAGAGTGAGATTGCCAGCCTGCAAGCCGCCGAGCGGCTCCGGCAGCAACGTCTCGCAGCTCAAGCGCGGGCCCGCGTCTCCGCGGCGGTACAGAGTCAAAGCTCCACCGAGGATCAGCAGCCGGCGACGTTCGATGCCCTTCCGGTCGAGGCGGTATACGCACCCGCTTCGGACGCCCGCTACGGCGGCGTCGTCGGAATCGCGATGCAGTTCCTCGGCGTGCCCTACGTCTGGGGCGGTGCCAGCCCGTCGGGCTTCGACTGCTCGGGCTTCTCGATGTACGTCTACGCGAAGCTGGGTGTCTCGCTACCCCATCACGCGGCCTCCCAGTACAACATGGGCACGCCGGTGTCCAAGGATCAGCTCCAGGCCGGCGATCTCGTCTTCTTCAACGGCCTCGGCCACATGGGCATCTACATCGGCGGCGGTCAATTCATCCATGCGCCGCACAGCGGCGACGTCGTCAAGATCTCCAGCCTTTCCGACTCCTGGTACGCGAGTACCTGGGTCGGCGCGCGGCGTATCTAGCGCGTCAGTGCCCGTGGTGGGCGTGCACGACCGCGTGGCCTCTGCCGCGGGCGATCAGCCAGCGGTTGACCGGGTACGCCACCGCGCCCGCGATCAGGAGTGCGACGGCGAGGCTGCCCCAGAAGAGGAGGTTCGTCAGGCCGGCCTCCATCGCGCCGGGGATCCAGAGCATGATTGCGTTGTCGACGATCTCCATCACGGCGATCGAGATCGTGTCGGAGGCAAGCGCGAGCGGGATCGCCGTTGCCAGTGTGAGTCCGCCTCGTAGCAGCGGCAGCATCGTCAGCGAGTAGCCGAAGAAGAATGCGAGCACGACGGCGAGAGCGATGGTCTCGTAGTCGCCCCAGCCGAGCGCAGTGCCGATCACCATGCCGAGTACCTCGCCGATGGCGCAGCCGGTAAGGCAATGGACAGTGGCGCTGAACGCCACGCGGTTCAGGTTCATGTCGGCGAGCTTATACCCCACAGGGGTATATGTCAAGTACCGGCAGCCTCGTTCAGCGTCTCGCCTGCATAAAGCTCGTCCAGCTCCGCACGGAAGTGTTCAGCGACGATGCGACGCTTCAGCTTCAAGGTCGGGGTCAGCTCGTCGTCGTCCATCGTGAAGTCGCGCGGGAGGATCGCGAAGCGTTTGATCTGTTCGTAACGCGAGCGGTCGGCGTTGACGTCGTCGACGACGCGCTGGATCAGGTCTCGCACCTGCTCGTTCACCGCGAGCGCCGCGAGGTCGCCGTCGAGCCCTTGCTCCGCGGCCCACTTCGGCAGCTCCTCGGGCTCGAGCGTGATCAGCGCCGCGATGTAGGGCTGCCGATCGCCGACGACCATGGCCTGCGAGACGTACATCGACGCCTTCAGGTCGTTCTCGAGGTTCTGAGGCGCGACGTTTTTGCCGCCGGCGGTGACGATGATGTCCTTCTTGCGGTCGGTGATGATGATGAAGCCGTCCGGGTCGATCTCGGCGATGTCGCCGCTGCGCAGCCAACCGTCGGGGCCGAGCACCTCCGCCGTCGCTTCCGGATCTTTGTAGTAGCCCTGGAAGACGGTCTCGCTCTTGATCAGCAGCTCGCCGTCTTCCGCCAGCTTGACCTCGGTGCCCGGCAGTGGGCGGCCGACCGTGCCGAAGCGGTAGGCCTCGTGCGTGTTCGTCGAGGCCGCTGTGGTGCACTCCGTGAGGCCGTAACCCTCGACGAGCAGGATGTCGATCGCGTGGAAGAACTCCGCGATCTCCTGTGAGAGCGGCGCTCCGCCCGAGATCGCCAGCCGCAACCGGCCGCCGAGGCGAGCTTTGACCTTCGAATAGACGAGCTTGTCCGCGACGCGGTACTGCGCCAGCAGGCCACGCGGCACGGGCTGTCCGGCGCGGCGAAGCTTGCTGACGCGGTGGCCGACGCCGAGGGCCCAGTCGATCAGCTTCCGCTTCGCGCCAGTCTCGGCGTCGAACTTGGCGACAACGGCCGTGTGGATCTTCTCGTAGACACGGGGCACGCTCGGGAAGACGGTCGGTTTCACGGCCGGGAGCGCCGCAGCTGCCTGGAGCGGGTCGGGCAAGAAGGCGATCGCGTAGCCCACGTAGGCTCCGGAGAGGTGCATCAGCCGCCCGAAGTTGTGCGCGAGCGGGAGGTAGAGGAGCATCGTGTCCTCGGGCCCGGTGAAGCTCGGCAGGTCGTCCACGACCGCGACCATTGCGTAGTAGTTGCGGTGCGAGATCATGCAGCCTTTCGGCGGGCCGGTCGTGCCGGAGGTGTAGATGTAGGTGAAGAGGTCGTCTTCCTCGATCGCGTCGCCGGCCTCGCGGAGCGCGTTCGGATGCTCGACCGCGTACGCACGTCCGCGCGCCGCGAGGTCGTCGAGGTCGGCGAAGGTGAGGACGTGCTGGAGGCGCGGGATCTCCCCGCGCGCGGCCTCGACCTTCGCCCGCTGCACGTCGTCCTCGCAGAGCACTCCGACCGACTCGGAGTGGTCGAGGATGTAACCCGCGTCCTTGACCGAGCTGTTCGCGTAGATCGCCGCGCCGATGGCGCCGATCGAGCCGAGCGCGAAGTCGAAGAGCGCCCATTCGACGCGGCTCGTAGCGAGGATGGAGAACGCGTCACCCTTCTTGACGCCGAGTGAGAGGAGGCCGTTCGCGTATTCCTCAACACGTCGGCCGACTTCGGTCCAGGAGACCGGCTTCCAGTCGTCCGCGTGCTGGACGAGATACGCCGGCGTCGGCCTTTCAGCCGCGACCGCGTCTCGCCACAGCCTCTCGATTGTGCGTTTGGCCGCCACGCGTCAGACTCTACGGAGAAGGGATGCTTCGGGGAAGGGCGAATCGGTTCGGTCCCTCTACACTGAAGGCGGATATGCGTACGACCTGGAACGGCTCGATCAGCTTTGGGCTCGTCTCGATCCCGGTGGGCCTCGCCCCGGCGACCAAGCCTGCCGCGCGCGCCTCGGACGTTTCGTTCCGCATGCTCCACCGCGAGTGCGGGACGCCGATCAAGCAGAAGCGCTTCTGCCCGGTCCACGAGCGCGATCTGGGGCCGGACGAGATCGTCAAAGGCTGGGAGGTGGCCAAGGGCCAGTTCGTGACCGTCGAGGAAGATGAAATCGAGGCGCTAACGAACCAGGACGACTCCCGCTCGATCGAGATCGCGCGCTTTGTCGACGCGGCGCAGGTCGACCCGATCTTCTTCGACCGCACCTACTTCCTCGTTCCCTCCCAGACGCCCGCCGCGCGGCGGCCGTACGTGTTGCTGCTGAACGCGATGCGCGAGACGGGGATGGCGGCGATGGGGCGGTTCGTCCAGCAGGGCCGGGAGAAGCTCTGCCTGATCCGGCCGAAGGGCGACGCGCTGGCGCTCGAGACCCTCTTCGTCTCGGCCGACGTGTACTCGCAGGCGGAGATCGAAGAGGCGGTCGACGAGACGACCGTGAAGAAACCGGAGCTCGAGCTCGCGCGTCAGGTGATCGCCAGCCTGGCAGGCGAATTCGATCCCGCCGAGCTCCGGAGCGACTACCGGCGCGACCTGCGCGCGCTGCTCGAGGCGAAGCTGGCCGGCGAGGAGATCGCGACGCCGGAGCCCGTCTCCGAAACGCCCGTGATCGACCTGATGGAGGCACTCCGTCGCAGCGTCGAGGAGGCGCAGCAGACCAAGCGGCCGGCTGCGAAGAAGCCCGCTCCGAAGAAGGCCGGCGCGCGCCGCAAGTCCGCCGCGCGTTAGAGAGTCAGCGCGCCAGCGCCCGATGGCTTTGAGCGCAGCTGGCCGCGAAGCGGCCCTTTAGGGATTTTGGCGCGATCGGAATCCGCTCCCCGCGGATTTCGATCTTGCGCAGAAGGATTAGTGCGCCTGGGGCATTGCGCCCAGTGCGTTGAGCTGCGCCTGGAAGAGGGTCTTGTCTATCTTGCCCTGGTAGATCGGCACGCCTTCCTCGATGCACACGCGGATCACTTCCTGCCGGTCGATCCCGAGCTCCTTCGAAAGCTCGTCGGGCGTCAGGTGGTTCGCCATCTGTTTGCTCTCCTTTGTCTCACGCAATGAAAAAACCCGCTGGGCGCCCTGTGTCCTTGACTACACAGTCTGCGCTCAGGCGGGCTCGTTACATCCCACGCTCGTTGTTGTTCGCGGGAATCAACGGGCCCGCGCCCCCAGAATCGCCATCGTCTTCGCAGGATACTGTGCCCGGATGACGTCTGCAACGGATCTCGAGACGCGCACGTTGGGGTCAGTGCGGTACCACGTGGGCGGCGAGGGAGAGCCGCTGCTCTTGCTTCACGGGCTGTCTGGCTCGACCGGGAACTGGGTCGAGCTGCTGCCGGATTTGGTGAGGCGCTACCGCGTCATCGCTCTCGATTTGCCCGGCCACGCCGGCTCGGGACGCTTGCCGCGAGGCGCGTCCACTGCCGACTTCGCGGCCGTCGCCGTCGCAGTGCTCGAAGCGGAGGCGGGGCAGGCGCTCGTCGCGGGGCACTCGTTCGGCGGTCTCGTCGCACTCCGGCTCGCGCAGAGCCGACCAGAGCTCGTGCGTGCGCTGCTGCTCGTGTCCCCGGCCGGGATCGCGAGCGCGACGCGAGTGTCACAGGCCGTCGCGCTCGCCTCCACGACGGTTCGGCCGGGCCGCCTGGTCGCGCCATTCCGTCATCGCTACGCCGAGCGCACCTGGTACCGGCGGGCCCTCTTCCGGCCGTGGTTCGTGTCGGACGCCGTCGCGCTCACACCCCGGGCGACGCTCGGCCTGCTCGAAGCGCAGCGTGAGCACACGGACACGAAGACCGCGGCCCGCGCGATGGTCGCCGACGATCCGCGCCGCGACCTCGGCGGAATTTCATGCCCGGCCGTCGTTCTCTGGGGCGCGCGCGATCCGCAGTTGCCGCTGAACGACGCGTTCGAGTACGCACGCCGGCTCTCCGCGAAGCTCCGGCTCGTCGCCGACTGCGGCCATCTCGTGATCGTGGAGCGCCCCGCTGCCTGCCTTGACGCGCTCGCTCAGCTGAGTCGGTGATCGCGCAGATCGTTGAAGGCCCTAGACGGGGTTCTCGACCTCGATGAACTCCGACTCGAGCCCGAAGCGCTCGGCGACGTTGCCCGCGAGCGCCTGCACGCCGAGTCGCTCGGTGGCGTCGTGGCCCGCGGCGACGAAATGGATTCCGAGCTCTCTTGCGGTCTGCAGGCTCGGCTCCTCGGGCTCCCCGGTCAGCAGAAGGTCGTAGCCCTCGTGCGCCGCCAAGATCAGCTCGCTGCCGGCCTCGCCCGAGCAGATCGCGACGCGCTCGATCCGCTCCGGTCCGTGGGCGAAGACGAGCGGCTCCCGCCCACCCACCAGCTCGCGGATGCCGGCAACGAACTCGTCGATTCCGACCGACTCGCGGAGGCGGCCGCCCTGGCCGACCTCGGCGAAGGGCCGCTCGACCTCGACGTCGAGCGCGCCGGCAAGGAGCGCGTTGTTGCCGAGCGTGGGATGCGCGTCGAGGGGGAGGTGGTACGCGAGGAGCGTCAGGTCCGCGGCGAAGAGCGCTTCGAGGCGCCCGCGCTGGCGCCGGTCGACCACGAGCGGCTCGTTCCGCCAGAACATCCCATGGTGGACGATCAGGAGTTGCGCACCCGCCGCGGCGGCGCGCTCGAAGAGCTCCCGCGAGCTGGAGACGCCGCATGCAATCTTCCTGACCTCGTCCGTGCCGACGACCTGCAGGCCGGGCGTCCCGTATTCCGGGAACCGGTCGATCTGGAGCAGCTCGTTCGCGTAGGCGACGATCTCGTCCCGGTGGGCCATCGCGCGATTATCGCTACCCTTTCCGCGCTCGGGGTGTGGCGCAGCCTGGTAGCGCGCTCCGTTCGGGTCGGAGAGGTCCGGAGTTCAAATCTCCGCACCCCGATGAGCGTGGGGGAACCGCATGGTTCCCCCACGAACCCCTCCTTCCGGCCTTTCCGCGATCGGTTGTGGGCAGCGGCCGGATGACCGGCCTCCGCCGGCGAGGCTCACCGGACGCTCGCCTGGGCCAGCGTGCTCTCGCCCGACACGAGCGGAAGTGCGCTAACCGGGGATCTCGTCCAGGTCTGCTCGTGCGCGCCCCAGCGTCGTCGTCACCAGCGAGACCACGATCGCGGCGGCGAGGACGAGCGAGCCCCACGCGACGCCGCTGAAGTTGTCGGCCCAGCCGATCGCGTCGTCGATCGAGATCTCGCCCGGCCCGGTGGCCGCGAGCGCGACCACCACGGTGAGCAATGTCAGTTCGAACTCGTAGCCCCCGAGGAGGCCCTTGGGCCAGACGACGGTGGCGATCGCGTTCAGCATCACGGTCGCGATCAGCAGGGATGCCAGCGGGGTGAGGAAGCCGGTTGCCAGCATCAGGCCGCCACCGAGCTCGGAGAGGCCGGCGAGGATTGCCATCGCGGCGGGCATGCGGTAGCCGAGCGAGGAGAAGAAACCAGCCGTTCCCTGCGGGCCGCCGCCGCCGAACCAGCCGAAGAGCTTCTGGGCGCCGTGGCCGGCGAAGGCAAGGCCGACGACGAGCCGGAGCAGCAGTAGCCCGTACTCCATGGCGCAATTATGCCCGGATCTCGTAGCGATGGACGACGGCGGTGCAGAGATCTTCGACGTAGTCGAGCCCTGCCGCCTCGGCGATCGCGCGCGATTCCGCGGAGACGATCCCGAGCTGGAGCCAGAGCGCGCCGGCGCCCACCTCCACCGCCTCCTGCGCGTGAGCCGGTGTCGCGTCCGCGCGCCGGAACACGTCCACGAGGTCGATCGGCCGGTCGATCTCGGCGAGCGAACGGACGCACGGCACCCCCAGCACCTCGTCGCACCCGACTGGCCGCACCGGAATCACGTCGTAGCCCTGCGCGAGCAGGTAGCGCATGACCGTGTGGCTGGGCCGGTCGGGCTTCGGCGACGCGCCGACGAGAGCGATCGTCTTCGCGTCTCGCAAGATCTCAGCCGGAGTTCGCATCGACCCAGGCTATCCTCGGGCGCATGGTCAAGGCCGTCCTCTTCGACGTCGACTTCACGCTTGCGCGCCCTGGTCCGGAGCTCGGGCCGGAGGGCTACCGGCGCGTCGGCGAGCGCCATGGGCTGACGCTCGACCCGGATCGCTACGAGGAGTCGCGCCTCGCTGCGCTCGACCGGCTGCAGCGGCATCCCGATCACGCGCACGACGACGAGCTCTGGATCGCGTTCACGGAGGTGATCGTCCGGGGGATGGGCGGCGACGCCGACGGTGCGCGGGAGGCTGCCGAGGAGCTCGTCCAGGCCTGGGAGCAGCACGAGCGCTTCACGCTCTACGAGGATGCGCTGCCTGCGCTCGCGGAACTGCGCGAGCACGGCGTCAAGATCGGGCTGATCTCCAACGGCAGCCGCGACCTGGAAGAGTTCGTCGCGCACCACGGCCTGGACGCCGACTGCGTTGTCGGCTCACGCGCCTTCGGCCGTACGAAGCCACATCCTGAGATCTTTCGCCACGCGCTCGCGTTGCTAGAGGTCGAGCCGAAGGATGCGGCCATGATCGGCGACTCCTACGAGGACGACATCGAGGGCGCCCGGGCGCTCGGGATGAAGGCGTTCCTGCTCGATCGCGACGGACGCCGCCCTGACGAGCCCGACCGGCTGCCCGATCTGTTTGCTCTTCCGGCCGCGCTCGGTTTAACAGTCGGCTGAGCTCTGGCAGGTGCGCAGCGTCTCGACGCGGGGTAGCTCGGCGTGCCACGTGAGGCGGATCCGGAGCGACGCCGCGTTGTTCGTGTAGTCGATCTCCTCGAGCTGCAGGGTCGGGTTGGCACGGTGGACGAGCACGTAGATCCCGGCGGGCACACCACGAAGCTCGAGGTTCTGGCCGTGGAAGTGAGCGGGGTAGAGGTCGGTGTAGCCGATCGAGGTGCCCTGCTCGACCGAGAGGGCCTGCGGGTTCGATGCGGCGCAGTTGCCAAGGAAGCGGGCACCGCTGAAGACGGCGACTCGCCGAGCCGCGAGGCCGTAATGGTCGGCGAGGCAGAAGCCGCTCTTTCGATCGCGCACGACGACCTCGCCCTCGAGCGTCCGCAGCTCGTACCGCTGGAAGTCGAGCAGGTGCCAGTGCGTGTGCGAGGGTGAGGGCGTGTAGCGGAGGCGGCCCGCGTCGTCATATGTGCGCACGGTGCCGTCCGACATGCGGACGAGCTGTTGCGCGCGCATGGTGCCCACAGGCACGGCGCGGCTGCCGCGCACCCAGACCGGCCCGCTCCCGATGTTGTCCGTGGCGGACGCGAAGCCGAGCGTTGTGCCAGACATCGACAGGCGGAAGGGAGCGCGCTGGTCGAAGTCTGGCAGGAGTTCACGCGGCCCGACGAGCGGGGTGCCCGAGTCGCTCGTCTTCTCCGGAAAGGGCTCACCCGGCTCGAGCGTGCGGAAGGTGACCGTACCGTCACGCTTGAACGCGGGCGCAACCTGCTCGGTAGGCCCGGCGGCGAACCGCAGCGGCTTGCCACCCGCAGGATCGACGGTCCAGACATCGAGGCTGCCGCCGGCGAGCGGGCTTGCGGCATAGGCGAGCAGGCGCCCGTCGCCGCGCCAGGCGGGCATCGCGACGACCTGTTCGCCGCGCGTCAGCCGCTGCAGGCCACCGCCGTCGCGACGGACGACGTAAAGGCTCGTCGAGCGCCGGCCGCGGTCCTGCCTGACGAAGGCGATCCGGCGCCTGTCGGGCGACCAGTCCGGTTCGGTGTCGGTCCCGTCAGCGGTGATCGCGCGGTCGCCGACATAGAGATCGCCGTCGCGCGAGGAGACGACAAGCTTGGCCAGCCCCCGGGCGGCTTCCGCGTCCCCGTTCCAGGCAACCCCGGCAAGCAGCGGCAGCGGCGCCAGGGCCGCTGCGATCAGGAGAAGCCGAGCTCTGCCCGCCATGCGGCCGTATGGTGCCCGACCGGAGCGGACAGCAGTGCGGTTCCCTCGCCGAACGCTTCCGCGGCTTCGACGAGCGTGGCCACCGGCCCCACGCAGACATCCTCGCCGTCGAAGAGCCGCAACCAGTCGTCGAGCGAGCGGGCGGCGAATGTCGCCGTGAGCTCCGCAGCGAGCTCCTCCTGCGCCTCGGGCTCGAGGTGGCGCCCCGCAAGCTCCGGGCGGCCGATCACCTCGCAGAGCCGGAGGAAGAACTTGGGTTCCAGCGCGCCGACGGTGAGGTGGCGGCCGTCGGCGGTGGCGTAGATCCGGTAACAGGCGAGCCCGCCGGTGAGAAACCGCGGTGACGGATCGCCTCCGACGCGATGCGAGACGAGCCGGTGGGAGCCGTGCGTCATCGAGATCGTCAGCCGCGCGCCACGGCCTGTGCGCTCGCGCTCGAGCACGGCGGCAAGCACTTCTACGACGGCGCCGAGCGCGCCGGCGGCGAGGTCCGCGGGCTGCAGCGGCGGCAACCCGGGCGCCGTGTCCTCGAGCACGCCAGCCCAGCCGAGGTAGTTGAGGTCGTGACCGGCGCGCGCGGCGTGCGGCCCATCCGCGCCGAAGCCGGTGATCGAGCAGTAGACCACCGATTCAGGCACGTCGTCCGGGCCGACACCGAGGCGGGCGGCGACTCCGGGACGGAATCCCTCGAGCACGATGTCCGCGCGCTCCAGGAGAGCGCGAGCAAGGGCGGAACCGGCCTTGAGGTCGCAGGCGACCGACTCCTTGCCCGCGTTTAGGGCCTCGTCCCACGCGGGCGCTACGTGCCGCATCGGGTCGCCCTCGGGCGGTTCGAGCCGGACGACGCGCGCGCCCAGTCTCAGCAGCTCCCGGGACGCGAAGGCACCCGGGAGGTACCGGGTCAGGTCGACGAGGAGCCGGCCGGCAAGCGGTTGCACCGCCGGCGAACGTACCACTAAGGTGCGACGGCGTTGACTGACCGTTCAACCAATTCATCGACCGCCGGTCCCGACAAGCGCCGCGTCATCCTCGACGCGGCCGTCCGCGTGTTCGCGGCGAAGGGCTACCACACGTGCCGCGTCGGCGACATCGCCGAGGAGGCAGGGATCGCGCACGGTCTCCTCTACCACTACTTCGCCTCGAAGGAAGAAGTGCTGGAGACGGTCTTTCGCGAGAACTGGCGGGAGCTACTGGACGCGTTCGAACGAATCGAGGCCTCGGAGGAGGCCCCGCTGACTCAGCTTGCCGGGATCGCCAAGGTGCTCCTCCGCGCCTGGCGCGACCGTCCAGACCTCGTCACCGTGATGGTTCGAGAAGTCGCCCGCAGCCCAAAGCTGCAGCTCCAGGTGAACGAGATCCGAGCGGGCTTCCTTGTCATCCAGCGGGTGATCGAGCGAGGGCAGGCGGATGGCTCGTTCCGGCCCGAGCTCGACGCGCGCCTCGCGAGCTGGATCTTCTACGGCGGGCTCGAGGAACTGCTGACCGGCTGGGTGTTGGGGCAGCTGCCGGACGGCGACGAGGAAGTGGCGCGTGCCGAGCGAACGGTGGTCGACCTCGTCTGCGGTGGTCTGACGCGCGCCGGTGCGGCAACTCCTGTCTGAGGCTCAGCGGCAGAGCGGCAGGCCAGGTCCGTAGAGCCCGAACGCCCAGAGCCGGTCGTCCAGGATGTAGAACGCCGTGGTCGCGCCGCGCCCGGGCAGAACGAGGACGGAGTAGCCGCCGCACTCGCGGCGCACGAGCGCGCCGTAGACAGATGTGACGCGCGCCGCCGAGTCGCCCAGTGTGAGCCCGCGCGTTGTCCGCCAGCCCAGGGGCTGATAGAGCGTGAACACGGCCGCGACGCGGCCTTTCCGCAGCTCGACGCCGGCGCCGCGAGGCTGGAACGCGTAGTAGTTGAAGTACAAGGTCTCCACAGCGCAGCCGCGGCAGACGCCGTAGGCGCGGCCCCAGCGGCGCTCGACCTTCGCCTTGGTCGTGCCGAGCTCGATCCCACCCAGGCTCCGGCCGGGGACGAGCACGCCCGCGCCGGGCGGCGCGGCGGCGGCCGGGGCGGCGAGGACGAGCGCGGCGGCGAAGGCGGCGACGAAACGCATGTATGGGAGGATAGGCCGCGTGGAGTCCTTCAACCTCTTCGAAGGCGAGCTCGACGACGAGCGCGACCAGCCCGGATTCTCGTGGCGCCGCGCGATGGTGGGAGCGAAGATCGGCGCGGAGAGGCTCGGTGCCAGCCTGTACGAGCTCGAGCCTGGGGAGAAGACCTTCCCGTACCACTACGAGTACGGCGTCGAGGAGTGGCTGCTCTGCGTCGCCGGACGGCCGACGCTGCGGGTGCCGGCTGGCGAGCACGATCTACGTCCCGGCGACGTCGTCTGCTTCCGGGAGGGGCCTGAGGGAGCCCACCAGGTGCGCAACGACACCGACGAGCCCGTGCGCGTCCTGATCGCCTCGACGAAGCAGGTTCCCGACGCCGCGGTGTACCCGGACAGCGGCAAGATCGGGATCTGGACCGGAAACGACGCTGACCCGCCTCGGCTCTTCAAGCTCGGTACCGACGTCGACTACTGGGACGGCGAGAGCTAGCGGAAGGCGTTCTCGCCCGTCAGGGCGTTCCCGACCACGAGCGTGTGCACCTCGTGCGTCCCCTCGTAGGTGAGGACGGACTCCAGGTTGTTCACGTGGCGGATCACCGGGTACTCGAGCGTGACCCCGTTCGCACCCAGGATCGTCCGCGCCGAACGAGCCACCTCGATTGCGCCGCGGACGTTGCCCATCTTGCCGAGGCTCACGTGCTCCTGGCGGAGCGTGCCCGCGTCCTTCATCCGGCCGATGTGGAGCGCGACGAGCAGCCCGCGGTTCAGCTCGAGC
>Ga0180121_10000853_pt1 | contig 12915 bp, 14 predicted proteins | sample AntDrymUQ5402106_2_FD_129676 | JGI IMG/M metagenome (GOLD analysis project Ga0180121, IMG submission 129676) | Polar desert sand microbial communities from Dry Valleys, Antarctica - metaG UQ540 (21.06) (version 2) (version 2) | ecosystem: Environmental > Terrestrial > Soil > Desert | place...
CATGATCGAAGTCCCCTCGGCGGCGCTCACGGCAGACCTCCTGGCCGAACACGCCGACTTCTTCAGCATTGGTACGAACGACCTGATCCAGTACTGCCTCGCGGTGGATCGCACGGATGACCGGGTTTCACGGCTGTACGAGCCGCTGCATCCGGCGATCATCCGAATGCTTCGCCTTGTGGCGCGGGCGGGGAAGCGGCGTGGAATACCGGTGTCCGTGTGCGGCGAAATGGCCGCCGACCCCGTTCTCCTGACGCTGCTCGTCGGCCTTGGACTTACCGAGTTCAGCATGGCCCCCACGGCAATCCCACTGGCGAAACAGGCGCTGCGGCGACTGCACTCCGACCAGGCCGCGCGCGTCGCGGCGCGGGCCGTCCGCGCGCGGACCGCGGGAGAAATCCAGCAGCTGCTGAGCGCCTTTCGCGCAGAGCAGGAGCCCGTCAGGAAAAGCTGACCCCGCGGGCAACAGCCGTTTCAATCAATCAAGAGGAGCTGACATTGTCGGAACAGGTGACGCGGGTGGAAAAGCCGTGGGGCTACGAACTGCACTGGGCGAAAACGGACCGGTACGTCGGCAAGCTCATTCACGTCAATGCGGGGCACGCACTCAGCCTCCAGTATCACAACCAGAAGGACGAGACGATCTATCTCGCCTCCGGCCGGATGCTCTTCGAGATCAAGGAGGGAGAGGAGCTCGTGAAGCGGGAGATGGCTCCCGGGCAGGCAGTCCACGTCACGCCAGGAACCGTTCATCGCATGACTGCCATCACCGACTGCGATATTTTCGAAGTGTCCACGCCCGAGCTCCACGACGTCGTCCGGCTCGAGGATCGCTATGGACGGAGCACATAGGTTTCGGCTGTGACCTTGTCTGACCGCAAGAAATGCGAACCTGTATGCGGGCGGGCGGCGCAGAACGCGCGTACCTGCCGTGTCGCAGACGCCGATTGACCAGCAAACCTGAACGACGCAGAATGGCTGGACTCTTGAAAGGATTCGTTGAATGGGCAGTGTCAACAAAGTAATTCTCGTCGGGAATCTCGGGCGCGACGCGGAGATGCGCTACACCCCGGGCGGCGCGGCCGTCGCCACGCTCAACCTCGCGACGACCGAGGTCTGGAACGACAAGGGGGGGCAGAAACAGGAAAAGACCGAGTGGCACCGCATCGTGCTCTGGGGCAAGATGGCCGAGAGCCTGAAGGACTATCTGATCAAGGGCAAGCAGATCTACGTGGAAGGCCGCCTGCAGACGCGACAGTGGGACGACAAGGAAGGCGTCAAGCGGTACACGACGGAAATCCGGAGCGATCGCATCGTATTGCTCGGCGGCGGCGGTGGCGGCGGCGGGGCTCGCCCCCAGCGGAGCGGCAGCGGGTCGACGGCCAGTGAAGATCCGATGGGTGAGCCGGTCAGCGAGCTGACGGACGACGATATTCCGTTCTGAGGATAGTCTGAAGTTCGAAGGCTGAAGTTCGAACTTCAGCCTTCAGCGTTTCACCGCGTCCAGCCTCTGTTTCGCGAGGATGGCTTCGTAGGCGTTGGGATACTTCTGTATGAGCGTCTCGAAGGCCCCGCGTGCCGCGTCAGCCTGTTTGAGATTTTCGAACGTCAGCCCCCGCTTGTAGTACGCAACGGGCGCACTGTCGGACTGGGGATAGTTCGTGATGACCTTCTGAAACGCCTCCGCCGCCTGCGGATACTGTCCGGCCCCGTACAGCGACTGCCCGATATTCAACTGGGCATCGTCCACCTTGTCGCTGCGGGGGAAGCTGTTGATGAACGTTGTGAAGCCGATAACGGCGATGTCGTAGTGCCCCGCCATGTAATCGCTGTATGCGTTGTCGAACATTTTCTGGGGTGAAACGAGCGGGGCCGAGCCACTCGAGGGGGGCGGAGCCTGCGCCGCGCTGGTGCCGTTGGGCAACGAACCATCGGTGGACGCTCCACCTGGATCCTGGCCCGGGACGGTTGCGGAGGGTGTCGGCATGGACGAAACCGCTTGCCGGACCGCCTCGAGCTCCTGCGTCACGGTCGACAGCCGCACATTCGTGTCGTCCGATTTTTCGCGCAGCATCCGCACGCCTTCCGCGACATTCTCGATGAGCAGTCGCTGATCGGCGAACGCCTTACGGTCGGCGGCCGTCTGCTCGTCCAGCCTCGTCGTCATCGTCTTCAAAGTTTCGGCGAGCCCGCCAAGGACCTGCTGCAGCTGCTGCTGCTGTTCCTGCAACATGCGGATTTCCGCCATCAGCTGCTGCTGCGCCTTGTCGGCCGCTGTCGCCGGGACGGCCGCGGCCATCACGAATCCAAGCGCCGCCACGAGCCGCGATGCCCTTCGTCTCATTGTCTTTCTCTTCCTGTCGTTCCAACGTTCAACGGAACACACCGCACGAACTCACTACCCGTGCCGGGGCGCGAGGATCTTACTTGCTGGTCACCACGAAGTGCGCTCGCCTGTTCTTCGACCAGGAACCCTCATCGTGACCAGGCTCGAACGGGAACTCCTTCCCGTAGCTGACGGTCCGCAGGCGATCGGCCGGAATCCCCAGCGACACCAGATAGTTGCGCGCCGCAAGCGCCCGCCGCTCGCCGAGCGCCAGGTTGTATTCGGCCGTCCCACGTTCGTCGGAATGCCCCTCGATCGTCACGACCCAGGTCGGATACTTCTTCATCAGCTCCGCGTTTCCGTTGAGCGCCTGCTGACCCGCGGCGTCGATCGTATCCTGATCCAAGCCGTAGAAGACGGGCTGAAACGGCGAGTTCCGATTGAGCGCATCGATGTCGGCGGTCGACAACGTGTCCGCTCCAATCGGCTCAGCCGGGACTGGCTGCGGTTCCTGGACAGGTTCCGGCGGGGTCGGAGGACGGGTGCCCGCAACGGGGCCGCTTGGCGGAGGAGCCGTGGGCCGCGCCACCGGAGGCTTCTTCTTGGCACACGCCCCCGCCGCGAGCAGGGCAATCAACACGAGTACAACCGCATGGCGTCTGAACATCATCGTTTCTCAGCTCTTTCGAAAACTCTAATCACTAAAACGTGGAAACCTCAATAAACGTCTACTGCGACCAATTCGGATACCGATTCATGCCGGCCTTCGTAATCTGGCGCAGATTCTTGCCGTCCCGATCGATCACGAAGATCTGTTCCTTGCCCGTCCGGGTCGAGGTGAACGCGACGTGCCGCCCGTTGGGCGACAGCGCGGGACTCTCGTTCGTGCCGATGCCGTCGGTGATCGTCCGCGTCCCGCGGTTCTCGAAGTCGAAGACCTTGATATCGAATCCGGGGCCCGTTCGCGACGCGTAGGCGATTTCGTTGAACGGGGCCGGCGACCACGTGGGACGGTCACACCATGATTCGCTCGTGATTTTTCGCGGCTCCGAACCGTCGGCGTTCATGACCCAGATCTGCGGCGACCCCGTCCTGTTCGACGTCCACGCGATCTGGTTGCCCGTCGGCGACCAGGTCGGCGTCACATCCACTTCCGGATGATTCGTCAGCCGCCGCAGCGCGCTGCCGTCGCGATTGACGACGTAGATTTCCGGGTTGCCATCGCGGTTGGTCGTAAAGGCGAGCTTCTCTCCATTTGGCGACCAGGCGGGAAGGTAATTCTGCTTCTCCGACGTGCCGTTGGCCGGCTTCGAGTAGGCCCGGAGCTCGTGAAGATATTGGACGATGATGTCCTGGAAACCGGTGCGGTACGACGTGTACGCGATGGTCTTCGCATCCGGCGACCAGGCGGGCGTGATGTCGAGCGAGCGGGTGGCCGTCACCCGGATCTGGTTGGCGCCGTCGTAATCCGATATGTAGATATTGGAGATTCCGCGATCCGCCACCGGGCCCTTCATCCGCTCGCCGTCGCGATCGGAGGTGAACGCCAGCTTCGTCCTCGCCACACCCCGTAACGCCCGCTGCTGCTGGTGAATCTCGTCCGATGCGGTGTGCGCATACAGGCGCGGATTCTTCAGCGTGCCGCTGTACTCCTTTGCCATCGCGGAGCGCCCTGTGGCCACGTCGAGCAGCCGCACCTGGACCGTCACGCCGGCAGGCGTCCGGCGGACGGTTCCGATGACGAGCCCGTCGGCGCCAAGCTGCTTCCACTGATCGAGCGGCACCTGGTCGAGCGAGGTCGCCGGTGGAATGCTCTTGTACGTGTCTCGCGGAATCAGGTAGAACTCCCGCTCGAAGTTCAGATCGTCCCACAACACCTGGCCGATCGTTCGGGCGGCCGCGACGGTGTCGGGATCGTTCGTCAAGGCAATGAAGTCCGGAACCGCGTACTTTGGCGGCAGCCCGGGCGCCCCGTTGATCGTGACGATGATCTCCCCCGGCTGCCGCGGCGGAGCAGGTGAGGGCTGCTGGTCCTGGGCGCCGACGACGAGCGCGGCGGATGCGGCGAGAATCGCAATGATGAATGGTCGCATAAGTCTTTTCAGCGGTGGTACTCGAACACGAGGTGAACGGTGAGCGTGCTCTCCGAGAACTCGCGCGGCAGCGGGGGCAGTTGCGCGGTCTTCAGAATGGCACGCTGCGATTCCAGGTCGAGAAGCGAAATATTGCTCGGCTTCTCCACCTGCACGTCCGACAATTTTCCTTCCCGGCTGATCGTGAACTTCACCTGGACCCGACCGGCGGCTCCCTGATTCTGCGACCAGTTCCGCTTGATCATGTCGGTCATCTGGCTCAGATATGCCGGGCAGCAGAAGTTCGCATAATCGGTGAACGCATCAGAGCTGCCCGAAGTGCCTCCGGACGGTCGAGTCAGCCCTCCGAACGGAATTGGGGCCCCTCCGGTATCGGCCCGCGCATCGCCGGCCTTGATGGCCGGGCCTACTGTTGGCTTGCGAGACGAAGACTTCTCCGCAGGCTTTTCAATCGGCTTCGCGGGCGGCAGCGGCTTCGTCGCGACCTCCGGGGCGACCATTTCGGGGGGCCTGGCGGCCGGCGCGGGCTGCGGTGTCGGCCGCGCGTCAGGAGGGGCTTCGGCCTGCACCGCACGCCCGGCGATGGGCGTCATCCCTCCCGCGTCGGGTCCCGTTCCCCCCTGCAGCGAGATCATCATGGGCGTGACCTCCGCCGGTATTTCGACCGAGCGCCAGCTGGCAGGCATCAGCACCACCGCGAGGATGAGCCCCACGTGCGCGCCGAGCGATAACAGGATCGTCCGACTGATGCCGTCGGTATCCCCCGCCCGCTCCGCCAGCACATCGCTGACCGCTTCGTGCAATCGTTACCGTCCCGCCGGCTTCGTCATCCAGCCGACTTTCTCGACGCCGCCTTCCCGCAGCCTGTCCATGACCGTGGCGATATCCTGAACCGTCGCGGCCGCGTCGGCGCGAATGAACACGGACTTGTCGTCGCGCGTCAGGATCGCCTGGCGCACGCGTTCCTGCAGGAAGTCGACGCTGATCGGGTCCTTGTCGAGATGCACCTGTCGCGTCCGGCCGAAGTCGGCGGGCACGGTGACGTAAATGGGTGTGGCGGTCACCGGGGTGGACCGGCGCGACTGCGGCAGCGCCACCTGGAGGCCCTGCTGCATCATCGGCGCGGTCACCATGAAGATGATGAGGAGGACGAGCATCACGTCCACGAGCGGCACCACGTTGATCTCGGACAGCGAGGTGGAAACCCGGGCGCTGCGCCCGCGGCGTGCGCGGCCGCCGGCGTGACCGTTCTGCTGGACTTGTGGCATGTCTCGACGTCGTCTTCCGTGCTAGGTGAAGTTTCTCTCGGAGATGTTCAGGAACTCGAGGGAGAAATCGTCCATGTCGCCGCTGAAATGCTTTACGCGGTTCGTGAAGTGATTATAGAAATAGACTGCGGGAATCGCCGCGAAGAGCCCCGCCGCGGTCGCCACGAGCGCTTCCGCGATCCCGGGCCCCACGGCCGCGAGGCTCGAGGAGCCCTGCGCCCCTATCCGTTGAAAGGAGCTCATGATTCCCCACACCGTCCCGAACAGCCCGATGAAGGGCGTGATGCTCGCGGTCGTGGCGAGGAACGGCAATCGCCGCTCGAGTTTCGTCATCTCCGCCGTCGTGGCACGCAGCAGCGCGCGGTCGACCGCATCCAGACTCTTGAGGGTTGGACGTCCGCCGGCGGGGGATGGCTTGCCGGCATCGACTTGCCCGCCGGCCTTGAGTTGCGCGTTGAGCTCCGTGTAGCCCGACTGGAAGAGCCCCACGAGAGGGCTCCCGGCCAGCGTCCGGCAAACCGCCTGCACCTCGGAGAACTTGCTGCTCTTCCGGAAAATTTCGATGAACGTGGACGAGTGCCTGGCGGACGCCCTGAACTGCCAGAACTTGGAGAGAATGATGCCCCAGGACACGGCGGAAAAAATGAGCAGGATGAGCAGGACGATCTGGGAGACGAGCCCGCCATGGACGATCAGATTAACGATGTCGGTGTTCGCTTCGACGGCCCCGGCCGTCGGGTCCGCGCCCTGCGCGTACAATGCCAGGGCGTAGTATCCAAGCGTGTGCAATCGGTCCTCCGCAACGTCGAATGGGCGCCGCTCGGGACAGCGCGTTTCCCTCCACAGTAACACGCACCTTTGCAGCTGTCAAACATCTGATAAGATGGCACTTCTGGCTCTGACTCGGTCTTCGCCGCCGCCCGTGCGTGTCCCCGTCTGAGTCAGCGATCACAATATTGCCGTGCTGCGATTCCTCTCGATCCGCCATCTCGCCGTCATCGACCGCCTGGAGCTCGAGTTCGACCGTGGGCTGAGCGTCCTCACCGGTGAGACCGGGGCTGGTAAATCAATCCTGGTCGGCGCCGTCGGGCTATTGGTCGGAGGACGCGCATCGGCTGACCTGATCCGGACCGGGGAAGAGACCGCCGCCATAGAGGCCATCTTCGAATCCCCTGATGGCACCGAGACGATCGTCCGGCGCGAGATATCCGCTCAGGGGCGCAGCCGGGCAGCGGTCGACGGGGTGCTGACCACCAGTACGGCGCTGCGCGAACTCTGTGGGGGGCTCGTCGACCTTCACGGCCAGCACGAGCACCAGGTCCTGCTGGACCCCGCGTCTCATCTCGACCTGCTGGACGAGTTCGCGGGCGCCGCGCAGGAGAGGTTGACCGTCGCCGACGCGTTCGCCGACTGGCAACGGGTTCGGCTGGAGCGGGATCGACTGATGGGCGGCGAGCGGGAAAAAGCGACCCGCGCCGAGTTCCTCGCCTTCCAGCTTGCCGAAATCGATCGCGCGGATCCGCGGCCCGCGGAGGATGAAGAGCTCGAGGCGGCGCGGCGCGTGCTTGGAAATGCCGACCGGCTCCAGCGTCTCTGTTCGGACGCCTATGACGCCCTGTACGAGGGGGATCACGCGGTCCTGCCGGCTCTCGGCAGCGTCTGGAAGAAGCTGGCGGAGCTTGCGGCGCTCGACGCGCGGTTCGATCCCTACCTGGAGGGGCGCACGCTCATCAAATCCCAGCTCGAGGATCTCGCGTACTTCCTCCGGGACTACTCGACCGCTATCGACGCGTCTCCGGCAAAGCTCCAGCAGGTCGAGGATCGGCTGGCGCTCCTCGAGCGGCTGAAGCGCAAGCACGGTCCGGCCCTCGACTCGGTACTCGCCAGAGCGGAGCAGCTGCGGCGGGAGCTGCACGAGATCGAGCACGCGACCGAACGCGCCGCCGACCTGGAGGCCGCGGTTCGGAGCGCGGCCGAATCGTACGTGCAGGCGGCAGGCAGACTCGGGGAGCGCCGGCGCGCCGCGGCCGGCCCGTTCTGTCGCGCGATTGAAAAGTCCCTCGCCGAGCTCGCCATGAGCGGGACGCGCTGCGACGTGCGCTTCGCGGCGGGAGAAGGGGAGGCGCACTGGACCCCCCGCGGCGCCGAAGACGCGGAATTCTACATTTCCGCCAACCCGGGAGAAGACCTGAAGCCGCTGGCGCGCATCGCGTCGGGAGGAGAGCTCTCCAGAATCATGCTGGCGCTGAAAACGCTGGCCTCGACCGAGGCTCCCGGAAAGACGCTCATCTTCGACGAGGTGGACGCCGGAATCGGCGGAGCCGTCGCGGACGTGGTCGGCAGCAGGCTCCAGCGGCTCTCGGGGAAGTTCCAGGTTCTCTGCATCACACACCTCCCGCAGATCGCCGCGTGCGGCTCGACGCACTACCGCATCTCGAAGGCCGTTCGCGCCGGCCGCACGGTCACCGACGTCGCCGCGATCAGCGGAACGGATCGGGAGGCCGAGATCGCGCGCATGATCGGTGGGGCATCGACCAGCACCGCGATCAGGGCGAGCGCCAGGGAGATGCTCGAGGCCGCGCGGGCGCGTCGCACGCGAGAGCGCGCACGATGACTTCGGGGCGCTGCGTGAATCGGTCCATGAGCGGCCGACGGCGGCCCCGATTCGCGATTTCCGGGCGAAAGCGAAAGCGAATACAAACCGAAAGCGAAAGCGAAAGCCGATGCCCCAGAAGTATCTGATTGAAACCTTCGGTTGCCAGATGAACGTCCACGACTCCGAGCGGATGGCGGGGTTGCTCGACCAGGCGGGTTATGAACCGACGGCTGATGATCGGGAAGCCGATGTGATTGTCATCAATACCTGCAGCGTGCGGGAGCGGGCTGAAGAAAAACTGTTCACCAGGCTCGGAGAAATCCGCCAGATGGGTATTGAAGAAGGGGCCCGGCCGGTGGTGGCCGTGGCCGGATGCGTGGCGCAGCAGGAGGGGGACAGGCTTCTGAAGCGGTCGACCACGGTCGATGTGGTTCTCGGGACTCAGAACATCAAGCGCCTGCCGATGCTCGTCAACGCGGCGGTCGAACGCGGCGCCGGGCACGGCCGGCCCCAGCTCGCGCTCGATCCCGTCGAGGACGTGTCGTTTCCGCTCGGGCTCGCGCGGCGGGGGGATCCGTACAAGGCCTACGTCACGATCATCGAAGGCTGCAACGAGTTCTGTGCCTTCTGCGTCGTCCCTTACACCCGCGGCCACGAGCGAATGCGCCCGGTGTCGGAGATCCTTGCGGATGCGCGGAACGCGGTTGCCACGGGCGCGCGCGAGATCCAGCTTCTGGGGCAGATCGTGAATCATTATCAAGCACCGGACGATCCAGCCTGTGACTTCCCGGCGCTGCTCGAGCGGCTCAACGCGATCGACGGTCTGCAACGGATCAGGTTCGCGAGCCCGCACCCGCGTCACGTGACTCCCCGGATGATCGCCGCGATGCGCGACCTGCCGGCCGTCTGCCGCCACCTTCATTTACCTGTGCAGTCGGGGTCGACGCGAGTCCTCGCCGCGATGCGGCGGCGATACACGCGCGAGCAGTACCTGGCCCTCGTCGACCAGCTGCGCGACGCCATGCCGGACATCGCGCTTTCGACCGATATGATCGTCGGGTTCCCTGGCGAGACGATCGAAGACTTCGAACAGACACTCTCCATGACCGCCGCGGTCCGGTACCACAGCATGTTCTCGTTCAAGTACTCGGAGCGTCCCAGCACGCTCGCGCGGAAGCGGATGCCGGACGATGTGAGTGAGGGGGAGAAGACGGGGAGGATCGTGGCCCTGCAGGCGCTGCAGAAGGAGATTCAGGGGGCGCTCTACGCGGCTGCGGTCGGTCGCGCGTGCGAGGTCCTCGTAGAGGCGCGGAGCCGGCGCCGCGACTGGGAGCTCTCGGGGCGGACGAGCGGCAACACGGTCGTCAACTTCTCCGGCGACGCGGCGTGGATCGGCAGGATCGTGCCGGTGCGGATCACCGCGGCAAACCCGTATAGCCTGCGGGGCGAATCGCTGCTTGACACGGCGGTGCCGCCCCCCTACGTTGTCGAGGGGTAGGCGCGTACGGTCACCCGGCGACGGACCTGGCGGATGAGCGGCAGAGGGCCCCATGCAAATTGAAATGACGATCAAGGGATTGATGGTCGATCCGATCACCAACATGCCGATCATCATCCTGCGCGACCAGGACGGCCAGCGTGTCCTGCCCATCTGGGTGGGGGTGTTCGAGGCCAATGCCATCGCGCTCCAGATTGAGAATGTGACGACGCCGCGGCCGATGACGCACGACCTGCTCCGGAATGTGATCGCGGATCTGAAGGCGGACATCCAGAAGATTGTCGTATCGGATCTCAAGGAGAATACGTTCTACGCCCTCATCTACCTGCGCGTGAATGGGGAGCTCATGGCGATCGACGCGCGGCCGAGCGATGCCATCGCGCTGGCGCTTCGCGCCCGCGCACCAATCTTCGTCGAAGACAGCGTCATCGACCACGCGAAGACCGTCGACCTCACCCCGGAAAAAGGGGACTCCGAGCGGCTGCAGAAGTGGCTCGAGAGCCTCGACCCGGACGACATGGGCAAGTACAAGATGTAGGACCGTCCATTTCTCCGGCAATTTCGACCTTCCTTGATCCCGCCCGACTTGCGGCTTATCATGGCCGCACCTTACCCGTGCATCCATCCACACCCGTGCATCCCACGCGCCGCCGATGATCGTTGCGATTGCGAACCAGAAGGGCGGGGTCGGCAAGACGACCACGGCCATCAACCTCGCGGCCGCGCTGTCGCTCAAGGGACAGCCGACGCTGCTGGTCGATCTCGACCCGCAGGCGAACAGCACGATGTCCTATCTGGACGTCACCAAGGTGACGCGCAGCGTCTACGACGCGATCTCTGAACCGAACTGCACGTTCGCGGATGTCATCCTGCCGTCGAGCAACCAGGCCAATCTCTTCGTGGCGCCGTCGCGCATCGCGCTCGCAAAGCTCGAGTCGAAGCTCGTCGGAGAGCTCGACGCGCACTTTCGATTGAAGGATCGCCTGGAGCCGATACGGCTCCTGTACCCCCACATCGTGATCGACTGCCCGCCCACGCTGGGGCTGCTCACCGTCAACGCGCTCGTGGCCGCGACGCACCTGCTCATCCCGATTCAATCGTCGTACTTCGCGCTCGAAGGGACCGATGACCTGCTCGAGACCATCGAGAAGGTCCGGGCGCGGGCGAACCCGGGGCTCCAGATTCTCGGAGTCGTGATCACGATGCATGACAAGCGCACCGCGCTGGCCCGGGACATCCGCTCGCAGATCGACAAGGTGTTCGGCAGCAAGGTGTTCAACACCGTCATCACGAAGAGTGTGCGGCTCGAAGAAAGCCCGGCCTACAAGGAGTCGATTTTTTCCTTCGCGCCGGATTCGAGCGGGGCCGCGGAGTATTACAGGCTGTGTGAGGAGGTCATGGAACGTGCCTAAACGAGGACTCCCTGAAACGGTGCGGATGCGGCACGACGAGCATTACGTCGATGCCCTGACCAGCTCCGCCGGCGCTCCCATCGGCCGGATGATCCCGATCGACCAGCTCGAGCCGAATCCGAACCAGCCCCGACAGGTCATGGGCGATCTCTCGGAGTTGATGGCCTCCATCGCCGAGAAAGGAATCATCGAACCGGTCATCGTACGGCAGCGCGGATCGAGGTTCCAGATCGTCGCCGGCGAGCGACGGTACCAGGCGGCCGTGCAGGTCGGGCTCCGCGAAATTCCGATCGTCATCCGCGACGTGGACGACAACGAGATCATCGAGATTGCGCTCATCGAGAACATCCAGCGGAAGGACTTGACGGCGTTCGAGGAGTCCGAGGCACTGCAGTCTCTCGGCGAGCGGTGCGGCTACACGCACGAAGATATGGCGCGGCGGCTCGGAAAGTCGCGGACCAGCATCACCGAGTCGCTCGCGCTGAACAACATGCCGGACGAGGTCAAAAACCTTTGTCGGCTGGCCGACATTCACGCTAAGTCTTTGCTGCTGCAGATAGTTAGACAAGGTGACCCGCAGAAAATGGTCGCCCTTATCGAGAAGGTGTCGCGTGACGGTGGCGTCACGCGCGAAGCCGTTCGCCAGGAAACCGCCAAGCCGAAGGCCGGCCGCCCCAAGGCCTATGTGTTCAGTTACCGCGCGCCCACCAAGGCGTTCAGGCTGCAGCTCCGCTTCACCAAGTCGCGCGTCGACCGCGAGGAAGTCATCGCGGCGCTCCAGGGGATTATCAAGGAGCTACGCGAGAGTAAGTAAGGGACGACGGGTGAGCCAGGGTCCCAGAACCCCGGTCGCCCTCGGGCCGAGTTCCATAGAATTGCCAGGGCGCGACGGTCCCCGGGGCTTACACGCACATCCGCTTTCGGCAGCACGGATCTCAAACCGGCGGCCGCGACGCACGACGTAACGCAATCGGCCACAATCCACGCCAGCTGCGACCACGACGCCGACAATACTTGAACCGGGTAGAACGCGCGCCGCAGGGTGCTTGGCATATCAGGTGAGTGCCGCATTTCGCACGGAGTCACCGGTCCGAGAAGGCCGAAGGACGGATGACGGATGACGAATGACGGGAGCGGCGCACAGGCAAAATACCGTCCTTGTCCGGTCATCATAGGGTTCATAGTTAACATAATACTCATTATCAGACTCAAAGTATTAGGCCAGAAACATGGGCCTGTGCACATTCCGCGCGCGGGTTTCTGGCGCCAGCCCTAGCAGCCGCTGCTGTCGGCGAGCGGAAGCGCCTGAGCTGTGGGCCTCCACGCCGAGCAGCGACGGCGTCCGGCTCCTCAAGCCGCACCCTGCTCGTCGATTACACCAATGGCACACGGCTGACAGCTGACAGCTGAAAGCTGAGAGCCGAAAGCTGCTTCCTGATAGCATTCTCCCAGCGCCCCATGCTCAGAACCATCGACCGCTACGTCATCCGGGAGGTCATCCCGCCGTTCCTGCTGTCCCTGCTCATCTTCACGTTCCTCCTGGAGATCCCGCCGGTCATGCGGTATCTCGAGACACTCGTCGCCAAGGGTGTGACCTGGCAGGTCGCCGGGCGCATTGTCCTCACGCTCAGCCCCCAGGGCCTCGGCCTGACGATCCCGATGGCGCTCCTCAGGGGTCTGCTCATCGGCCTGGGGCGGCTCTCGGGCGACCGCGAGGCGGTC
>Ga0180121_10000854_pt1 | contig 12914 bp, 12 predicted proteins | sample AntDrymUQ5402106_2_FD_129676 | JGI IMG/M metagenome (GOLD analysis project Ga0180121, IMG submission 129676) | Polar desert sand microbial communities from Dry Valleys, Antarctica - metaG UQ540 (21.06) (version 2) (version 2) | ecosystem: Environmental > Terrestrial > Soil > Desert | place...
GACGAGACCAGCCCCTGCGACAGCAGGTCCAGCACCCCCCGAACCACTGCGGGATCCAACGGCCTTGCAGGCATGACACCCCTCCATCAAGTCGGGGTGTTGCGACGATCCCCTGATCCTGAGCGGTCTAGAGACCGCGAACGATCTCCGGTCGTGGAACGACAGGCCGATTCGCGGGTTCAGTGCTCCGGGAGCTCTACCCGCGCGCGCGCGGCGGCGGCTCCCTGGCCGTGGGCAGCCTCGTCGTACCCGACCTGGCAGAAGCCGTGGTTGCAGTAGCCGCGCGGGTTCTTGGCGAGGTAGCCCTGGTGGTAGTCCTCGGCGTAGTAGAACGGGCCCGCCTCGACGGCCAGGCGGATCTCGGTCGAGATCTCGCCGTAGCCGGCGTCCTTCAGCGCCTGCTGGTAGCGCGCTCTCGAGGACTCGGCGGCAGCGAGCTGCGCGTCAGTGGTGGGGTAGATCGCCGAGCGGTACTGGGTGCCGGTGTCGTTGCCCTGCCGGTTTGCTGTGGTGGGGTCGTGGTTCTCCCAGAACCCCTTGAACAGCACGTCGATGTCGACCTTCGCCGGGTCGTAGACGACCTGCACGGCCTCGGTGTGACCCGTCCGGGCGGTGCATGTCTCGTCGTACGTCGGATGGGTCGTGTGCCCACCCTGGTAGCCCGCCGCCGTGGTCCAGACCCCGGGCACCTCCCAGAAGATGCGCTCGGTACCCCAGAAGCAGCCCATCCCGAACGAGATGACCTCGTGGCCCTCGGGCCACGGCCCCTCGATCGGGGTGCCCAGGACCACGTGGTCGCGAGCGAGGGAGTAGGGGCGATCCGGGCGACCCGGAAGGGCGTCCGCCTCGGTGACGAGCTCCTGCTTGTTCCTGCCGAACAGCATGTGTGACCTCCTATGCGCCTCCAACCACCCCACCCCGCCCCCCCATTCCGCGGTGATCATGCACTTGTGGTCGCCACAGCTGCATGATCACGGGGGAGGGAGGGGTGTCAGGAGGAGGTTCGGAGCAGGGGTCGGGTCAGACAGGTTGGGCCCCCGTCACCCTTGTTGATCTCGGTGGCGCGGTAGGTGTGCACCTCGACGCCCGCCTTCTCCAGCGCGACACGGGTGCGGGGTGCGCTGTCTGTCATGACCACGACACCGGGCCGTACGGCGAGCACGTTGCAGCCCTGGAGGTCGAGCTCGTCGGGGTCGGCCGCCACGGTGCGGTAGCCGCGCTCGGCGAGCACCTCCAGCAGCGGCACCGGGGCCAGCGGCTCGAACACGACCGCGAGGTCCGGCGCGACCGGCGAGACGACGCTCATCAGGTGCATGACGTGCGCCGCACCGAGGTGGTGCGGCAGGTCGGCCCGCTCGACGGTGACGCCCTCGCGGCCGAGGATCTCGCCCAGCTGGACGTGGGCGGCGGCGTTGGTGCGGTAGCCGCGCCCCACGGCCAGCGTGGTCTCGTCGAGCCAGCACATGTCACCGCCGTCGGCGGTGGCGGCGCCGGAGAGCCGCCCGACGACAGGGACCCCTGCCTCCTCCACCTCGGCGAGCAGGAAGGCCGGCTCGTCGCGGCGGGCGGGCTTGGCCTGGCGCAGCTCGATCGCGCCGGCGCCGGTGATGAACACCGGGTCGTAGGCGAAGCAGGCGTCGACGAGCCCGTCCGGCGCCTGGGCCACGATGACCTCGACGCCGAGGTCCTCGAGCAGCGACACGAACCCGTCGTGCTCGCGCAGCAGGGCGTTCGGGTCAGGGGTTCGCCAGCCGGCGGCGGCGAAGTCGCCGGTGGCCGTAGGACGGACGACCAGGACCCGGCGGAGGTCGGCTGACATCGAGCGGACCCCGAAGGCAGGCGCAGTGCTCATCCCCTTGATCGTGCCAGGCGGGGAACGGTGCTACCGCTCGAGGGTCGTGAGGCGGGCGTCGATCGCACCGAGGGACGCGCGCACGGTGTCGAGCGCGTCCGTCATGCTGCCCATCCGGCCCTCGATGGTGGCGAACCGGACCTCCAGGCCGTCGAAGCGGCCGTTGACGTCGCCGCGCAGGTCGCGGACATCGGCCCGCACGTCGCCGATGCGGCTGCTCAGCACCCCTGCCATCGCGATCACGGCGGTCACCGCGACGGTGAAGGCACCCACCATGGCGGTGACGAGCAGCTCGGCGGGAACCATGTCCACCAGCCTACGCCGGGGACCGTGACCCGTCCTCGGGTCCGTCCACACCCCTCGCCCGCCACTCGTCCTCGAGCAGGGCGTAGTCGAGCTCGTCGCACCACTCACCCTTGACCCACTCGTTCTGGACCAGGTGGGCCTCGCGCCGCATCCCGATCCGCTCCAGGACCCCCCACGAGCCGTCGTTCCGCGCGTCGCAGCGACCGATGATCCGGTGCAGATGCGCCTCCTCGAAGCCGACCCGAAGCATCTCCGCGCCCATCTCGGTGGCGAGGCCGCGTCCCTGGAACTCCGGCTTCAGGACGAAGCCGACCTCGCCGGTCCCGTGCGCCTCGCTCACCCACGCCAGCGACACGTCGCCGACGACCTCGCAGGTCTCGCGCAGCACGGCGACCAGGTTGATCCCGTCGCCCTCGGCGCGCAGCGCGACCCGCCCCATCTTCTTGTGATGGGCGTCCTGGACCTCGTCGTCGGTCATGACGTCCCAGTAGAGGTAGCGCGTGACGTCCTCGCTGGTGTGCATGGCTCGCACCAGGTCCTGGTCGCCGGGCTCGTAGGGGCGCAGGTCGAGGCGGGCCGTGCGCAGCGGGTACGTCGGGTCCAGCACGGCGCCGAGGCTATCTCCCGGGCACCGTCCGATTACCCTCGGGCGCATGGAGTTCGAGACGCTCGCCATCCACGCCGGCCAGGAGCCCGACGCGGCCACCGGTGCCGTCGTACCGCCGATCTACCAGGTGTCGACCTACAAGCAGGACGGTGTGGGCGGGCTGCGCGGCGGATACGAGTACAGCCGCAGCGCCAACCCGACCCGCACCGCGCTCGAGGAGTGCCTTGCGGCCCTGGAGGGCGGGCGGCGCGGTCTCGCCTTCGCGTCCGGCCTCGCGGCGGAGGACACCTTGCTGCGTACGGCGTGCGCGCCCGGCGACCATGTCGTCATCCCGGGTGACGCCTACGGGGGCACGTACCGCCTGTTCGCCCAGGTCCAGCAGCGCTGGGGACTGGACTGGACGCCGTCTGCCGGCCACGACGCCGACGCTGTCCGAGCCGCCCTGCGCCCCGGTGCGACCAAGGTGGTCTGGGTGGAGACGCCGACCAACCCGTTGCTGGGCATCGTGGACATCGCCGCCATCGCCGAGGTCGCGCACGATGCCGGTGCCATCCTGGTCGTCGACAACACGTTCGCCTCGCCCTACCTCCAGCAGCCGCTGTCACTGGGCGCCGACGCCGTCGTGCACTCGACGACGAAGTACATGGGCGGGCACTCCGACGTCGTGGGCGGCGCGCTGGTGCTGGCTGACGACGACCTGGCCGAGCGGGTGACCTACCACCAGAACGCGATGGGAGCCGTCGCCGGACCGTTCGACTCCTGGCTGGTGCTGCGCGGCATCCGCACACTCGGCGTACGCATGGACCGGCACTGCGCCAACGCGGAGCGGATCGTGGAGGTCCTCACGTCGCACCCGAAGGTCGCCCAGGTCCTCTACCCCGGCCTGCCCGAGCACCCCGGGCACGAGGTCGCGGCCAAGCAGATGAAGGCGTTCGGCGGGATGGTCTCGTTCCGCGTCGCGGGGGGTGAGACGGCGGCCGTGGAGATCTGCAACCGCGCCGAGCTGTTCACCCTGGGGGAGTCCCTCGGCGGCGTCGAGTCGCTCATCGAGCACCCGGGGCGCATGACGCACGCGTCCGCGGCGGGCTCACCGCTCGAGGTCCCCGGCGACCTGGTGCGCCTGTCCGTGGGCATCGAGGCCGTCGACGACCTCGTTGAGGACCTCACCCGGGCACTCGGCTGAGTTGACCGGAAGCAGCGACTGCGTCGTCTGTGTTGATATTGGCTCGACCTTCACCAAGGCCGCACTCGTCGAGATCGGGTCCGGTCGGCTGCTCGGGACGGCGTCGCACCGCACCACCCTCGACACCGACGTGATGGACGGGTACGACGCGTGCCGGGCCCTGTTGGGTGCCGACCCCGGCGTACCCGCCCTGGCCTGCTCCAGCGCCGGCGGCGGCCTGCGCCTTGCGGTGGTCGGATACGAGCGCGCGGTGACGGCCGAGGCGGGTCACCGCGTCGGCCTGTCGGCGGGTGCGCGCGTCGTGCACGTCGCCGCGGGGGCGATGACGGCGGCGGATGTGGCTGCCCTGGCCGCCGCGCACCCCGACGTCGTGCTGCTCGTCGGCGGCACCGACGGCGGCAACTCCGAGATCTTGATGCACAATGCCGGGGCGATCTCGGCGCGCCGTCTCAAGATCCCGGTGGTGGTGGCCGGCAACGTGGACGTACGTGCCGACATCACCCGGTTGCTCACGGGGGCCGGTGTTCCGGTGACGGCGACCGCCAACGTGCTGCCCGAGATCGGCCGGCCGGACGCGATGCCGGCCCGCGAGGCGATCCGCGAGGTCTTCGTCCGGCACGTCATCGGCGGGAAGAACCTGTCCCGGCGAACCGACTTCCCGGCAATGGTGAGGGCCGCGACGCCGGACGCCGTTCTTGCCGGGGTCGAGCTGCTGGCCGACGGGTGTGGCGACGTCGAGGGGGCGGGTGACGTGCTGGTGGTGGACGTCGGCGGGGCCACCACCGACGTGTACTCCGTGGTCACCCCGCAGGGGGAGGACGCGGTGCTGCGCAAGGAGGTCGTCGAGGTGCTCTGGCGCAGCCGGACCGTCGAAGGGGACCTCGGTGTGCGCTGGACCGCTCTCGGCGTCGTCGACGCGGCAGCCTCGGAGCGACTGCTGGGCGCGGGGGAGGGAACCGAGCTGCGGGTGGCCGCCGCGGCGCGGGCGGCTGACCCTGCCTACCTCCCCGTCACCGACCGCGACCGCGCGTTCGACGTCCGGCTCGGCGAGCTCGCGGTTGCCGTCGCCCTGCGCCGTCACGGTCGCGGCGGAATGGACCTGCGCCACGTTCGGCTCGTCGTCGGCTCGGGCGGGGTGCTGCGGCACGCGTCTGCGGCGCTGCGGCAGCAGGCGCTCGCCGCGGCGACCTCCGACCTCGCGGGGGGTTGGCTGCTGCCAGATGCCGCGCGCACCGTCGTCGACGACGCGTACGTCCTCGCGGCGGCCGGGCTGCTCTCCGCAGAGCACTCTGAGACCGCGGCCCTCCTGTTGCGGCAGAACCTCGGAGCGCCCGCCTAGGTCAGTCGACAGTGAGCGGCGTGAGTCCGGCTGACCCACCTGCGAAGGCGACAACCTGCCCAGAGTCGGAAATCCGCTGGCCCCCGGACACATTGGGTGTCTGAGTGGACGGCGAGACGATCAAATCGCCTCTCAGATCACTCTTGCCCCGCTTGTGTGCAGGGGTCAGAAGAGCGAGGGACGAAGACGTTTTCGCGGAACGTCTTTCCGGTCATGGCCGCCGAGACATGGCGATGCGCGACGCGAAGTTACGCTGTGTTCGTGTCGTCCGGCGGTCATCCGTGAACATCGACATTCGCCTGATCACCGTTGGGCGTATCCACGCTGAGCCGGGAGACCCGGAGAAGGTCGCCGCGCTGCATTCATGGCTTCTTGAGCATCCGGATGCCGATCTCCCCGCGCTGGACGTCCGGCGCAAGGAGAATGGCACGTACCGCGTACACGACGGCCGTCACCGGTTCGTGGCCTACGTGCTGGCCCAGCGTGCCACGATCCCCGTCGAACTGGGCATCGACCAACCCTGACGCCGGAGGCAAACCCATCGTTGGACGAGACCTACTTCCTCGTGTGCCAATCCACCAATCGTGGGGGACAAGAGTGGATCACGCGACGCAGAACTCGTTGCCCTCTGGGTCGTGCATCACGATGTGGTCGAGTTGACCGTCGAACGAGTCCTCTCGGACGGCGGTCGCTCCGGCGGCGACGAGCTCGGCCACCTTGGCGCGGATCCACTGCTCGCGCGTGGCTTGGTCGACCAGGCGGCCCCCTCCCGCGACCCGGATGTCGATGTGCGTCCGGTTCTTCGCGGTCCTGCGCTCGGGCACCTTCAGAAAGCCGATGGCCGGGAGTGCATCGTCGGGGTCGACGATCGACGCGCCGTGCTCGAAGTCGTAGCCAGGCTCGTCGACGTAGCCGAGCGCCAACGCCCAGAATGCCGCGAGTCGATCGGGATCCACGGCATCACAGCCCAGAGTCCAGTGTGTCGTCATGTCACGACTCTAGGAGCGAGCTCGGCGTCGGGCGGCCCATCAGCCGGGGCTGGGTGTCCCCGGCTGCGCTTCTTTCGCCTGGTGTCGGGTCTCGGTGGAGAACAGCGCAGCGACGAAGCCGAGCGCGACCACCCCCGCGGTCGCGGTGAAGGCGGCGCCGTAGGAGTAGCTGTCGGCCAGGGCTCCTGCTGCAAGAGGGCCTACGACCGCCCCGAAGTCGGCCGCCATCTGGAACGCCGCGACGACGGTGCCCCCTCGGCCGGACACCACGTCGCCGACGGCCGCACTGGGCGCGACCGTGAGGAACGCGGCGCCCACTCCGAAACCGGCCATGGCCACGGCGTAGACCGCGAGGGAGTCGCTCGCGGCGAGGGCCAGCATGGACACGGTGGAGAGGGCGGCGCCGGCGATCATTCCGGGGCGGCGGCCGACGCGGTCGGTAAAGCTGCCGACGAACAGCAGCGAGATCCCCTGGGTCGCGGCGGAGACGAACAGCCCGATCCCGACCCACGTCGCTGAGGCGCCGATGCCCTCGGCGTCGGTCACGAACAGCGGGATCAACGAGCTGCGCACACCGAAGAGAACCCAGCCGTTGCCCAGGCTGGCGGCGAGCGCGGCGCGGTAGCCCGAGACCCGCAGTGCCTGGCCCAGCGTGGTCGAGGTCGTGGGGGTGGCCGCGGCTTCTCGCGCGTGCAGGTCGGAGCGGGTGAGGAACAGCATCCCGATGCCGCCGGCGACGGCCAGCGTCCCGGCGTACACGAAGAACGGTGCCCGCAGGGAGACGTCGGTCAGCGGCCCGCCGATCGCAGGGCCGGCGATCGCGCCGAGGAGGAAGCCGGTCTGCCACCGGCTCATGGCGCGACCGCGCTGGTCGGCGTCGACCACGCGCAGCAGCAGCGAGATCGCCGACACGGTGAACATCGCCGAGCCGATGCCGCCGATCCCGCGCAGGAGCAGCAGCTGGGTGTACGACTGGGCCAGGCCGGCCAGGGCGCTGCTCACCGCGACGATCCCGATGCCCGACGCGAGCACGACCCGCTCACCGACCCGGTTCACCAGGCGTCCGCTGGCCAGCGCCGAGACCAGGCGCATGAACGCGAACGCGGAGATGACCGCCCCGGCGGCCGCCCGGCCCACCCCGAAGTCACGGGCGAACACGGGGATGGCCGGGGCCACGACCCCGAAGCCCACAGCGACGGCGAACGCGACAGCCGAGAGGACCGCCACCTCCCGGGGCAGCCCGGCGAAGAAGCGGGACCTCACGGGAGAGGACGGTAGCCTCCGGGGCGCCAGAGCGGCCAGACGGGGCACAACGCCTCGGCTGTCTGCGTCCAACCATTTGCAGCGGTCCCCGGACCCGGTCGCCCGAGGAGTGCCACGTGAGCCGCGCCGCGGCGGGTCGACACCGCCGGCGACCCTCCCGGGCGCGGGTTGCAGGACCTCTCGCCGTCGGCGACCCACCGCGGAGGCCGCCAACCTCGACGGGAAGGCGGGCGCCGGAGGGGCGGGCGGCTCGGGTGACGGCCGGAGCGCTGCCCGCGCCGCGATTCCCTCGCCGCTGCCGTCGTCCCCGGCGACGCTCCTGTGGACGATCCCGACCCCGCCGTCGCTGCCTTAGAACGTGCGGACGCCCCGCCCGGCAGTGCCGGACGGGGCGTCGATCAAGCGTGGGGACTCAGTCGTCCCTGTGTCTGACGGGACTAGTCGTCCCAAGGACCGAAGTCGTCCTCGACCATGGTGGTCTCCTTCCCTGCGGACCGCCTCAAGCCATGTTGTCGGTCATGGTCGGCACGACGACGGGGAGACGGTGTTCTCGAAAGTTCCTGCAGCCGGCGTCGATGACGCCGCACACGGGACCGGGCACGTCCGAAGAGCGCTCCGGGCAACCTCTTGGCGGGTTGCGGATGCCAGTGTACTCGACCGGACCGGGGGAGACCCTTAGCCCCCGTCAGTGTCCAGCCCGCGATGAGTTCCCGTTCCCGCGGGAGTCGTCAAGGGTGCAGGGTGGGACCACCACCACGGAGAGGGGCAACGGATGACCGGGGTACGAGTTCTGGTCGGCACACGCAAAGGCGCTTTCGTCCTGACGTCGGACGCGAAGCGCAGGGACTGGACGGTCAGCGGGCCGCACTTCGCGGGCTGGGAGATCTACCACGTCAAGGGGTCACCGGTGAACCCGGACCGGATCTATGCCTCGCAGACCAGCGGGTGGTTCGGCCAGGTGATCCAGCGCTCCGAGGACGGTGGAGCGTCATGGGACACGGTGGGCAACGACTTCACCTACGACGGCGTCCCCGGCGAGCACCAGTGGTACGACGGGTCGCTGCGGCCGTGGGCCTTCACCCGCGTCTGGCATCTCGAGCCGTCGCAGCACGACGCGGAGACGGTCTTCGCCGGCGTCGAGGACGCGGCGCTCTTCAAGTCCACCGACGGCGGCACCGCGTGGACCGAGCTGTCCGGCCTGCGCAAGCACGACACCGGCCCACAGTGGCAGCCCGGGGCAGGCGGCATGTGCCTGCACACGGTTATCGAGCACCCGAGCGACCCGGACCGGCTCTACGTCGCCATCTCCGCGGCTGGTGCCTTCCGCAGCGCTGACGGCGGCGAGACATGGCAGCCGATCAACAAGGGTCTGCGCTCCGGGGAGATCCCCGACCAGGACTCCGAGGTCGGTCACTGCGTCCACCGCATCGCCATGCACCCGTCCAACCCCGACGTGCTCTACATGCAGAAGCACTGGGACGTCATGCGCAGCAAGGACGGGGGCGACTCCTGGCAGGAGGTCAGCGGCAACCTGCCGACCGACTTCGGCTTTCCGATCGGGGTTCACGCCCACGAGCCTGAAACCGTCTACGTGGTGCCGATCAAGAGCGACTCCGAGCACTTCCCTCCCGAGGGCAAGCTGCGCGTCTACCGCAGCAGGACCGGAGGCGACGAGTGGGAGGCCCTCACGAAGGGCCTGCCCCAGGAGAACTGCTACGTCAACGTGCTGCGCGACGCGATGGCCGTGGACTCCCTCGACGAGTGCGGTGTCTACTTCGGCACGACAGGCGGGCAGGTCTACGGCTCGGCCGACGCCGGCGACAACTGGGCGCCCATCGTGCGTGACCTCCCGGCGGTGCTCTCCGTCGAGGTCCAGACGCTGCCATGAGCGGGCCGGTCAGGGTGGTCCTGCCGGCCCACCTGCGCACGATCGCGCGCGTCGACGGCGAGGTGCAGCTCGACGTCGAGGGCGCGGTCACCCAGCGCTCGGTGCTCGACGCGCTCGAGGAGCGGTACCCCGCGCTGAAGGGGACTATCCGCGACCAGCAGACCCAGAAGCGTCGGTCCTTCGTGCGGTTCTTCGCCTGCGAGGATGACCTCTCGCACGACGAGCCCGACGCAGCCCTGCCCGACCCGGTCGCGGCAGGGACCGAGCCGTTCCTCGTCGTCGGCGCCATGGCGGGCGGCTGACCCGGCGTACGCGACGGTCGGCTAACCGGCCCGGCTGGCCCGGCGGCCAGACCGTCGCGCCAGGTAGTCGCTGACGACGTACTGGCCGAGCCGGCCGGGGTCGGGCTGCAGCACCCGGCCGCCGTTGCGCCGCGCGAGCTCCTGCACGAACGCCGTCAGCCGCGGGTCGTCGTCGAGAGCGAACACGTTGAGGGCCGCGCCTCGCCGGGTCATGCGGTCGACCTCGGCGACGGTCAGCGCGATCGTCTCGCGCTCGGGCGGCCAGGCGAAGTAGGGGTGACCGTCGGCGAGCAGGTGGGCGGTCGGCTCGCCATCGGTGACCACCAGGACGACGGGCTCGGCCTGCGGGTGCTTGTCCAGGAACCGTCCCGCGAGGATCAGCGCGTGCTGGAGGTTGGTCCCCTGCACGTAGTCCGCGTCCATGCTCGCGAGCTCGGTGGCGTCCAGCACCCGGGCATAGGACGAGAAGCCGATGATGGTGAGCGAGTCCTGCGGGAACTGCCCGCTCACCAGGGCGTGCAGCGCGAGCGCCGTGGCCTTGGCGACACCCCACGTGTCGCGCAGCACCATCGAGTAGGACAGGTCGACCAGCAGGCAAACAGCAGCCGATGTACGCCGGTCGGTCTCGGCGACCTCGAAGTCCTCTGTCGCCAGCCGGATGCCACGCCGGGACCTGCCGCTGCCGAGCTCCGCGCGACCCGAGCGCACTGCGTTGGTCAGTGTCCGGACGACGTCGAGAGGCTGCTCGTCCCCGAACTGCCAGGCGCGACTGGCCCCGGTGAGCTCGCCGGCCTGTCCCGCGTCGTTCACGTCATGACCGCCACGACCGGGCGAGTGCAGGTCCGAGAAGACCCGACGCAGGGCGGTCTGGCCGAGGCGCCGGACGGCCTTGGGGGTGAGGTCGAGCCGGTCCCCGCTGCGGTTGAGGAAACCCTGCTCCTCCAGCTCGCGCTCGAGGCGGCGCAGCTCCCGCAACTCGTCCGCCGCGCGCCGACCGAGCGCCCGGCGGAAGGTCTCCTCGTCGATGTCCTCGAGAGTGGCACCCGGGTAGTCCTGTCCCGTCGCCGACTCGAGTTCGTCGAGGTCGGCGATGTCCTGCAGCGCGCTGGTCGCCTCGCCCGCGCCGAGCCCCTCCTCGCCCTCCATCCGCTCCCGGCCGCGCCAGTCCAGGTCCGGCCGGCGCGCACGCAACGACTCGTTCAGAGCCGACATCTCGCGGGCCAGGTCCATGTCCTCCAGGGCCCCGGCCATCAGAGCGGCGAGCTCGTCGCGCTGCTGCGGCGTGAGCGAGCGCATCATCCGCTCGGCCGCCGCGGCCCTTCGGGCGAGCTCGTCGACGAGCTCCTCGAGGTCCTTGGGGTTCTCCGGGAACATGTCGCCGTACGCCGACATGAACTCGCCGAAGGCCTCCTGGGTGTCCTCACCCCTCGCGTCGGCGGCCAGCATCGCGTTGAGGTCGGCCATCATGTCCATCACCCGTTGCAGCGCAGGCGCTGCGGACGGGCTCGCTGTGCCCTCGAGGGCCTGCTTCATCCCGCGGAACCGGGTGTCGAGCACCTCCCGGCGCAACAGGTCCTTGACCTGCTCGAAGGTCGCCGCGGCCGCGGGGGAGCGCCAGTCGTAGGCCTCGAGCTGGCGCACGGCCCGCGCCGGGTCCGACGGCAGGGCGTCGAGGGAGGCCTCCCGGAAGCGGGCGTCGTCGGAAGGGTCCGGGAACAGAGCCCCGCGCTCCTGGCCGACGGCGGTGTCGATGAGCCGGCGTACCTCCTCGAGCGTCCCGTCGAGCCGGCCGCTCTCCCGCAGCCGGCGGCGTTGCTCCCGCAGGCGGCGCCTCATCTCGTCCAGACCGCGCGGGCCGTCCTCCATGCCGCGGCGCAGCAGCCGTCGCAGCGCCTCGCGGGGCGTGGACCCGGAGAGCACGTCGTCACCGAGCCGGTCGAGGGCACGGCGCACGTCGTACGGCGGGGCGAGCGGATCCGGTCCGTCGTGCCAGCTGCCGTAACGGTAACCGCGCGGAGAGGGCATCGCCGGTTCGCTACGCAGTCCCGTAGACGACGGCGCCGCCTGCGCCCTCGCTGCTGTCGTCCTTGCTGATGCGCCGGTTGAGGAACAACCCCTCCAGGGCGAACTCGAGCGCCGCAGCGGCCAGCTCCGGGGTCTCGGCGCCTTCCTCGATGCCAAGCCGCTCCATCACCTGGGCCAGACCGGGGAGGGGACCGACCTGCTCGAGCAGCCGCCGGCCCGGAACCAGGTCCCCGCTCTCGACCACCAGGCCCTCGTCGAAGCGTTCGGTCAGCGCCTTCAGGTCCGAGGCGCCGAGGTGATGGCGGAACGTCTCGGCCGTCGCCCGGCGCAGCAGGTGGGCGAGCACCTCGACCTCCCGACCCTCCTCGTCCACCTCGAACTCGACCTTGCCCCGCAGGGTCGCGACCGTGGCCGGGAGGTCGCAGATCCGGGCCACGACCGGGTCCTCGCCTGTCAGCGCGGCACGGCGCAGCGCCGAGGCAGCAGCAGTCTCCGCGGCGGCGATGCCGAAGCGCGCCGAGACCCCCGACCGCTGGTCGACCGACGAGGACTCGCGCACGCCGCGGGCGAAGCGCGCCACGACCTCGACGAGGAAGTCGGGCACGACGGCCGTGACCTTGGCCTCCTGCCGGATGACGCCGACCTCGTCCTCGAGCAGCTCTGGGTAGTGGGTGCGGATCTCGGCGCCGAAGCGGTCCTTGAGCGGGGTGATGATCCGGCCGCGGTTCGTGTAGTCCTCGGGGTTGGCGCTGGCGACGAGCAGCAGGTCCAGCGGCAGCCGCAGCTGGTAGCCGCGCACCTGGATGTCGCGCTCTTCGAGCACGTTGAGAAGGGAGACCTGGATGCGCTCGGCGAGGTCTGGCAGCTCGTTGATGGCGAAGATGCCACGGTTGGTGCGCGGGACAAGACCGAAGTGCACGGTCTCCGGGTCACCGAGGGTCCGTCCCTCGGCGACCTTCACCGGGTCTATGTCACCGATCAGGTCGCCGACGCTGGTGTCAGGGGTGGCGAGCTTCTCGCCGTAACGCTCGCTGCGGTGCCGCCATCCCACGGCGAGGTCGTCGCCGAGCTCGGCGTGCAGCCGCCGGCACCGGGCGCACACCGGGACCTCGGGGTGGTCGTTGTTCTCGGAGCCGGCGACCACCGAGACCACTCGTCCA
>Ga0180121_10000855_pt1 | contig 12907 bp, 12 predicted proteins | sample AntDrymUQ5402106_2_FD_129676 | JGI IMG/M metagenome (GOLD analysis project Ga0180121, IMG submission 129676) | Polar desert sand microbial communities from Dry Valleys, Antarctica - metaG UQ540 (21.06) (version 2) (version 2) | ecosystem: Environmental > Terrestrial > Soil > Desert | place...
CACCGGCCTGGCCGGCACGATCTCGGTGGTGATCCCGGCCCGGAACGAGGAGCGGAACCTGCCGCCGCTCCTCGCCTCGCTGACCCAGCAGACGGAGCCTCCTCACGAGGTGATCGTGGTCGACGACGGCTCCCAGGACGGGACCGCCGCCGTCGCCCGCGCCGCGGGCGCCACGGTCATCGACGCGCCCGAGCCACCGGTCGGCTGGCTGGGCAAGCCGTGGGCCTGTCACCTCGGTGCGGCGGCGGCCTTTGGCGAACGGCAGCTCTACCTCGACGCCGACACCTGGTTGGCGCCCGACGGCCTCGCCCGGCTGGCCGCCGCCCACGCCGAGGTGATTCCCGACGGCCTCCTGTCGGTGCAGCCGTTCCACGAGGTGCGCCGTCCGTACGAGCAGCTCTCGGCGATCTGCAACGTCGTACCGCTGCTGGCCAGCGGGGTGGCGGCGCCGGGGCCGGCCCGGTCGTCCTCGGTCGCCTTCGGGCCGTGTCTTCTCACCCGGGCGGACGACCTCGCCGCCGCCGGCGGGTTCGCGGCCGTCCGCGGGCAGATCGTGGAGGACGCCGCGCTGGCCCGTGCCTACCGGGACGCCGGCCGGGGCGTGCGCTGTCTCGGCGGTGGGTCGACGGTCCGCTTTCGCATGTACCCCGACGGCCTCGGGTCGCTGGTCGAGGGCTGGACCAAGAACCTGGCCGGTGGCGCGGTGAGGGCGTCGCCGCTGGCCCTGGTGGGGGCAGTGGCCTGGGTGTGCGCCGGCATGTCCGTTGCCGTCGACGCCGTCACCGAGCCGTCGCCGGCGGTCGCCGTCTCCTGGGTCGCCATCAGCACCCAGCTGCTGTGGATGCTCCGTCGCCTCGGCTCGTTCCACTGGGTCACCTCGGTCCTGTTCCCCATCCCGCTGCTCGCCTTCGTCGCGCTGTACGTGCGGTCGCTCGTCTTCCGGCTGGCGGGCCGCCCGGTGGCCTGGCGGGGGCGGCGGATCGACGCCCGCCGCGGCACCATGTCCTAGTGGGACTGCCGCTGCTCGTAGCGCTGTCGTTCTGGGGGACGCTGCTGGCGAACGTGACGGCTTGGGCGATCATCCACACGACGTCGGGCTACCTCGTGCACCGCCTCCCGCTCGAGCGCCTGCAGCGTGACGGGTGGCTGCTGCGCCCGCACGCCGTCGAGGGCGGGGGGCGCATCTATACGAAGGTGCTGCGCATCCGTCGCTGGAAGGACCACCTGCCCGAGGCCGGAGCGCTCTTCTCTGGCGGGGTCAGCAAGCGCCACCTCACGGGCGACCTGGGGGGAGGACTGGAGCGGTTCATCTGCGAGACGCGGCGGGCCGAGCGGGGGCACTGGCTGGCTCTCGCAACCTGCCCCCTGTTCGCTCTGTGGAACCCACCCAGCGGCCTCGTCCTCATGGTGGCCTACGGCGTGGCCGTGAACGCCCCGTTCATCGCGGTCCAGCGCTACAACCGCCAGCGCGCTCAGCGCGCGCTGGCGCCGCGGGCCCCAACACAGCGCCGGTGACAGGCGGGACCTCCCTACAACTTGCGGCACAACGTGCCCGATCCAGGCGTCCTGTGCCGCGGGTTCGCCTCAGGCCGGCGGCCCCGCGGATCCCGTCACGTCTGGCCGTGGGTCCGGGCGGGCGTCAGCGGCTATCGGGCTCTGCGCGCCGCCCGCCCCCAGGACCGGAGCACGGCTCGCTCGAGAGGGTCGCGGATCGAGCGTCCCTCACGCAGCTCACCGCGCACGAGCGGCAGCAACATCCCGTAGGGCTCCGCCCCACTGACGTGATGGGCGCGGTGCGCCTCGCGCAGCCACTCGAAGTAGGCCAGGTGCGGCATCCGCACGGGGAGCCGGTGGTGGATGTACACCTCGTGCACGAACAGGTAGCAGGCGCCGTAGGCGGTCACGCCCAGGCCCACCCACCAGAGGACGTCGACGCCCATCGACCCGAGCGCGAACAGCAGGACCCCCACGCTCGAGAAGCACAGCGGGAAGAGGTCGTTGCGCTCGAACACGGCGCGGGCCGGGGCGTGGTGGCTGCGGTGCCACGCGATGGCGAAGCCGTGCATCACCCAGCGGTGGGCCGCGTAGCTCACGCCCTCCATGACGACGAACGCGCCGACGATGAGCACGGCTGGGTTCATGCGGCCCCGGTTCTGTGCGTGCCGGCGGACGCGGAGGAACCAGAGCCACGCACGGAAGCCCGGAATGCGGCGCGGTAGGTGACGGCTTCCTTTCGGCCGAGGCGGTCCCACGCGAGCATCACGAGGGTGAGCAGGGCGAAGGCATACGCGTATTCCTCGAGGGGGATGTCCCAGATGGGGTAGATGCCGCTCGTGTCGTCGGGCCGGTAGAGCACGATCGGCGCTGAGTGCTTCGTGAGCCAGCCGTCCACCGGGATCATGAAGCCGAAGCAGATGCCCATCGAGATCCAGTAGGCCGGCTCGCGGAGCAGGCCAGAGCGCAGCACGCGCAGCTCTAGCAGCACGACCACGACGGCGGCGGCGACGGCGAGGGTGGGGTAGATCGGCATCAGTGGGATCCCCACACCTGCAGGATGCGGCGCACCGTCTCGAGGGTGAGCAGCCCGCAGATTGGGATGACGGTGAAGAACACCAGCTCCTCGATGGCCATGCCGCCGGGCAGGGTGAGCCCCACGGTGTACCGGGGGTTGAAGTCCCAGGTGCCGGTGGACGTGGCCCAGATGTCCCACACCACGAACAGCGCGAAGGCGGGGAGCAGAGAGATGGCCAAGCGTCGTGGCTGACGCCACACCCGTGACCCGAGGCACAGCTCCAGCGGCAGCGTGATCAGCACGCAGGCGCCCATCAGGAGCAGGTACTGGAAGCGGTCCATCGCCCCGCCAGCCTACGGGTGGGGCTGGTCAGAGGTCGGGCAGGCCCATGTCGAGGTTCGGTTGCTCGATGCCGCCGTCGACCTCCACCACCTTGCCGGTCATGTAGCCACCGGCCGGGGAGGCCAAGAAGAGCACGGTCGCCGCGATCTCCTCGGGGTCGCCGATGCGCTTGAGCGGCGTGCCCTGCTCCATGGCCGTGCGGAGGTTGTCGTCGTCCAGCACGATCTCGAGGGCGGAGGTGGCGATCGACCCGACGGCGATGGCGTTCACCCGGATGCGGGGGGCGAGGTCCTGCGCGGCCAGCCGGGTCCAGTGCGACAGCGCCGCCTTCGCGGTGCCGTAGGCGAGGAAGCCCCGGCCCGCGGTGCGTCCCATCATGGACGAGATGCCGACGACCGACCCGCCGCCGCCCTCCAGCATGATCGGCACGGCCGCTCGGGTGAGGGCGTGGGCGGTGGCGACGTTCCAGGAGAACTCCGAGATCAGGCGCCGGGGCGACGTGTCGAGGAACGGCCGAGGCATCGAGCCCCCGACGTTGTTCACCACAACGTCGATCCGGCCCAGCTCCCGCTTGGCCACCACGGCCAGCCCGGCCACGGCGTCGAGGTCGCTGAGGTCGGCTGGCACCACCACCGCCCGGCGACCGAGGGCCTCGATCTTGCTGCCGACGGCGTCCAGCTGCTCCTTGGTGCGTGCCGACAGCACCACGTCGGCGCCGGCCTCGGCCAACGCGATGGCGGAGGCGGCCCCGATGCCGCGGCCCGCACCGGTGACGATGGCGACGTTGCCGTCGAGACGGAACCGGTCCTGGATCATGGCGGGACCCTAGCCAGGCGACCTCGATGAGAACCCTGATGACATCCGTCACAACCAGGGCAATCCCTGATTGCACGGTCACACCCGGACCGTAGATTGCTCCCTGTCATCGGCCGTCGTTCGCCGCTCCCCACCCTCCCCCCCCGAGGTCGTCCCGTGTTCGCCCGACTTGGTTCCTGGTGCTTCCGGAAGCGGCGGACGGTCGCCATCCTCTGGGTGGTCGCCGTCGTGATCGTCGGCGGGGTCTCCAGCGCCGTCGGCGGAAGCTTCGGCCAGGACTTCACCCCTCCCGGCTTCGAGAGCACCCGCGGTGTCGACACGCTGAACGACGAGTTCGACGGTCAAGGAGCCGGCCTCCCGGGCACGATCGTGTTCCGCGCCGAGCAGGGTGTCGACGATCCCGAGGTGCGGGCGGCCATGGAGCAGCTCTTCACGGTCGTCGCCACGATCGCCGCCGATCCAGACGTCGACGTGCGGGAAGACCCTGCGTTCGCGGGGCTCGACGACGAGGCTCGCAAGGCCGTCGACGACGCCAACCTCGAGGTGTTCGACGGCATCACCCTGATCAGCCCGTACGCGGAGGACGGTGCGCAGCAGATCTCTGCTCAAGGCGAGGAGGCGGGGCGCGTCGCCTTCGCCGCCATCGAGATCCCGGGCGACGACTCCTTCGAAGTGGCGGCCGAGGTCGGGCGCACGATCGAGAAGGTCATGCCGTCGGTCGAAGGCCTGCAGATCGAGCTCGGGGGAGCGATCTTCGGCGAGTTCGCGGAGCCCTCGACCGAGTCGCTCGGCCTGGCCTTCGCCGTCGTGATCCTCGTGCTGGCCTTCGGTTCGGTGCTTGCCATGGGCCTCCCCATCGGCGTCGCCATCGCCGGCATCGCCGCCGGCTCGGTCCTGGTGACGCTGCTGTCGAACCTGCTCGTGATGCCTGACTTCGCCCCGTTCCTCGGGGTCATGATCGGTCTCGGCGTGGGGATCGACTACGCCCTGTTCATCGTCACCCGCTACCGGGAGAACCTGCACCACGGGCACACCTCGGAGGAGGCGACGGCGATCGCAATCGACACCGCCGGCCGCGCGGTGGCCTTCGCCGGCGTCACGGTCGTGATCTCGTTCCTCGGCATGCTCGTGATGGGCGTGAGCTTCATCCAGGGGCTGGCCGTGAGCGCCGCGGTCGTGGTGGCCATGACCGTGGTGGCCTCGCTCACGCTGCTGCCCGCCCTGCTGGGGTTCGCCGGCGACCGGATCGAGGTCACCCGCTTGCGCGGCCTCATCGCCACCGGTCTGGTGGCGGTGGGCCTCGTCGGCGCCGGGCTCCAGTTCGCTCCCCTCTACATCGGCTTCCCCCTCGCCGCCGTGGTGCTGGTGGTCGGCTTCGCCCTCGCCCCGCTGAAGAAGGAGGTGCATCGTCGTCCTCCGAAGCCGCTGCGCCACACGTTCGCCTACCGCTGGAGCCGGCTCATCCAGCACCACCCGTGGCCCGCGGCCATCGCCGGAGCCGTGGGGCTCCTCATGCTGGCGATCCCCGTGCTCGGTCTGCGGCTCGGGTTCTCAGATGAGGGCAACTTCGCCAAGGACACGACCACCCGCAAGGCCTACGACCTCCTGGTCGACGGCTTCGGGCCCGGCTTCAACGGCCCGTTCTTCTTGGCCGCTCGGGTCGATGGCCCCGCTGATCAGGCGGTGCTCACGGGGATCACCGAAGCGGTCTCCGCCGATCCCGACGTGGCGTTCGTCTCACCGGCCATCCCCAACGGTGAGGCGCCCAGCGCCTACCTGTGGCAGATCACGCCGAAGACGTCGCCCCAGGACGCCGCCACCACGGCGCTGGTGCACCGGCTGCGTGACGAGGTGCTCGTCGACGGCGAGGCGGCGCTGGGCAGCGAGGTGGCGGTCACGGGTCAGGTGCCGGCCACGGTCGACTTCTCCGGCCTGCTCAGCTCCCGCATGCCGTTCTTCTTCCTGGCCGTGCTGCTGCTGTCGTTCCTGCTGCTGATGGCGGTGTTCCGCTCGCTGCTCGTGCCGCTCAAGGCGGTGCTGATGAACCTGCTCTCCATCGGCGCCTCCTACGGCATCACGGTGGCCATCGTGCAGTGGGGCTGGCTGAGCGACCTCACCGGACTGGCTCCCGGACCCATCGAGACGTTCGCCCCGATGATGTTCTTCGCCATCGTGTTCGGTCTCTCGATGGACTACGAGGTGTTCCTCCTCTCGCGCGTGAAGGAGGAGTGGCACCGCACCGGCGACAGCCACGCGTCGGTGGCCAACGGCCTCGCATCCACGGCCCGGGTGATCACCGCGGCCGCCGCCATCATGGTGTTCGTCTTCGGCAGCTTCATGCTCGAGGACGACCGCACCTTCAAGCTGTTCGGCGTGGGCCTCGCGTCGGCGATCTTCCTCGATGCCACCGTCGTCCGGATGCTCCTCGTTCCCGCCACCATGGAGCTCCTCGGCGACAGGAACTGGTGGCTGCCCCGCTGGCTCGACCGGATCCTCCCGAACATCGACGTCGAAGGCACACCCGACCGGGTCGACGAGGTGGACGACGACGAGACCGAGCGGGAGCTGGCCACCGTCTGACAGGCTCCACCGAGAGTGCGAGGCCGGCGGTCATGGGAGGCTGGCCCTCCCATGACCGCCGTCGAGGCACGCGACGACGCCGCTGACGCCGCCGATGCCCGGCGGCTGCTGGCCACTCGCGGCGTGCGGGCGCTGGTGGACGGCGCCGTGGCCACGGTGCTGCCGGCCTACCTCCTCGCCCAGGGCCTACGCCCGTCCCAGGTCGGTGCCGTGATCACGGCCACGCTGCTGGGGTCGGCGGCGGTCACCCTCGTCGTCGGCGCGCGCGGGGGCCACCTCGACCGGATCCGGCTGCTCCAGATCATCGCCGTGGCGATGATCGTCACAGGGATCGCGTTCGGACTGGTGGGGTCCTTCGCGGTCCTCGTGGTGGTCGCCGCCCTCGGCACCATCAACCCCTCAGGCGGTGACGTCAGCGCCTTCCTGCCGGTGGAGCAATCGGTGCTGCCAGAGACGGTCCCGGCGCACGAGCGCACCCACATCTTCGCCCGGTACACGTTGGTGGCGGCGCTGGCCGGCGCCGTCGGTGCGCTGGCCGCCGGCCTCCCGGAGCTGGTCGTTGAACGTACGGACGTCTCCGAGCTCGAGGCTCTGCGCGCCGTGTTCTTCGCCTACGCGGCCGCCGGCGCGTTGCTCCTCGGGCTCTACCGCGGCCTTCGCCCGCGACCCCCGGCCGACGTCGCACCAGGGGCCCGGCGAGGGCTGGGGCGATCGCGATCGGTCGTGCTCCGCCTCGCGGCCCTGTTCAGCATCGACTCGTTCGGGAGCGGGTTCGCCGGGCAGTCGATCCTCGTCCTGTGGCTGGCCCTTCGGTTCGACCTGTCCACGTCGACGGCGGGCGCCGTCTTCTTCTGGAGCGGGCTGCTGTCGGCCAGCTCGGCCCTGCTGGCACCGAAGCTGGCCGCCCGCATCGGGCTCGTGCGCACGATGGTGTTCACCCATCTCCCCGCCAACGCCCTCCTCATGGCCGCCGCCGTGATGCCCAATGCCGGGCTGGCCGTCGCGTGCCTGCTGGCCCGGGCCCTCCTGTCGCAGATGGACGTGCCCGCCCGCACCTCGTACGTCATGGCCGTGGTCGACCCCGAGGAGCGCGCTGCGGCGGCCAGCGTCACCAACGTCCCACGCAGCCTGGCCTCGGCCCTTCCTCCCCTCGCAGCGGGCTGGCTGCTCGAACGGTCCAGCTTCGGCTGGCCCCTTCTGCTGGCGGGCAGCCTCAAGATCGCCTATGACCTCACACTCCTCCACCTCTTCCACGACGTTCGCCCCCCGGAGGAAGCCGAGCCGAAGGCATAAGGTGACCGGTATGGCACGCATCGAGCTTCCGCCCGCCAGCGGCTTGGGCGAGCACGTCGACTGGTCGCTCTACCGCACGGAGATGGCCCTCGGCATGGGCCGCTTCTCCGAGGCTGTCTATGCCAACACCAGGCTCGCCCTCCGGGAGCGCGAGGCGGCTCGGTGGACGATCGCAATGATCAACGACTGTGTGGTGTGCAAGGACACACGGGCCAAGGACGCCCACACCCACCGAATCGACGAGGGCTTCTACGCCGAGGTGACCGGCTGGGCCACCAGCGAGATGCTCAGCGAGCGGGAGAAGCTGGCGGCCGAGTTCGCACAGCGGTTCGCCCTCGACCATCACGCCATGGACAACGAGTTCTGGGCCCGGCTGCGCTCGCACTACGCCGACGACGAGGTGGCCGACCTCACCATCTGCTGCGGGATGTTCCTCGGGCTCGGCCGGGCGGTGGCCGTGGTCGGCGTCCCGGCTCCCGACGAGCGGATCCTCATCTGACATGGCGGATCACGATCTGATCATCCGAGGGGGCACGGTGCTCGACGGCACCGGTAGCGCTGCTCGCACCTCGGATGTGGCCGTCACCGACGGCATCGTCACCGGGGTGGGCCGGGTCGAAGGCCGAGCAGTCCAGGAGCTCGACGCCGACGGGCTCCTGGTCACGCCCGGCTTCGTCGACATCCACGTGCACTACGACGGCCAGGCCACCTGGGACGACCGGCTCATCCCGTCGTCGTGGCACGGCGTCACCACCGTGGTGGCGGGCAACTGCGGCGTGGGCTTCGCCCCGGTGCGCCCGGCCGACCACGACCGCCTCATCCAGCTCATGGAGGGCGTGGAGGACATCCCCGGTGCGGCCCTGCACGAAGGGTTGCCGTGGACCTGGCAGTCGTTCCCCGAGTTCCTCGACGCCCTCGACGACCGGCCCTACGACGTCGACCTGGCCACCCAGGTCCCGCATGGCGCGGTGCGCCTGCATGTCATGGGGGAGCGGGGAGCGGCGCGGGAGATGGCCACGCCCGATGACGTCGCGGCCATGGCCACCCTGGCCCGCCAGGGGATCGAGGCGGGGGCGCTGGGATTCAGCACGTCGCGCACCCGCAACCACCGCAGCAGCAACGGCGAGCTCACCCCTACGCTGACTGCAGACGCCGACGAGCTGATCGGCATCGCCATCGAGATCGGGCGCACGGGCACAGGTGTGCTCCAGGTGGTGTCCGACTTCGACGACGTCGACGCAGAGTTCGGGTTGTTCCGCTCGATGGCCGAAGCGTCGGGTCGTCCCCTGTCGTTCTCGCTGGCCGGCGTGGTGGAGGCCAGCTGGCGCCGGCAGCTCGAGCTGCTCGAACGGGCCAACGCCGAGGGCGTGCCGATGCGGGGCCAGGCTGCCGCTCGCGCCATCGGGATCCTTCTCGGGCTGCAATGCACCCTCAACCCACTGCTGACCAACCTGGTGTGGCGGAAGATCTCGTCGTTGCCGGTGGCCGAGCAGGTTCGAATCATGGCGGATCCGGCCTTCAAGCAGCGGGTCCTCGACGCGGCGGCCGGTCAGGGTAGGGGCGTGCTGAGCGGCTTCGACCGCATGTTCGAGCTGGGCGACCCGCCCGACTACGAGCCCGACGCCGCCACCAGCATCGAGGCCCGGGCGGCGCGCGAAGGACGCGACCCCCTCGACCTCGCCTACGACCTGCTCATCCAGGACGAGGGCCGCACGTTCCTCTACGGACCGATCATCAACTGGTTCGACGGCAGCCTCGACGGCGTGGGCGAGATGCTGGCCCACGAGCACACGGTCCCCGGGCTGTCCGACGGCGGAGCCCACGTGGGCACGATCTGCGACGCCAGCTTCCCCACCACGCTCCTCTCGCTCTGGGGGCGCGACCGGGACCGGGGCCGCCTGGAGCTGCCGTACCTCGTGCGGCAGCAGACGCGCGACACCGCGGAGACGGTGGGCCTCCTTGATCGCGGCGTCTTGGCGCCGGGCTATCGCGCCGACGTCAACCTCATCGACTTCGAGACCTTGCGGCCCCGCCGACCGGAGATGCGCCACGACCTTCCGGCGGGTGGCAAGCGCCTGCTGCAGCGAGCCGACGGCTATGTGGCGACGGTGGTCAAGGGGCAGGTCACCTACGAGGCCGGCCAGCCCACGGAGGCGCTGCCGGGTCGCCTGATCCGAGGCGGACGCCCGGCGCCGGTCCGATGACCGTCGTCAGCCCCGCCGAGGTGGAGCCGCTCGAGGCACCCTGTGCCTGGCGCCGCGACGAGGTGGGCGACTCCTACATCTGGGAGCTCACCGACAGCGACCGAGCCGAGCTCGACGCAGCGCTCGTGCATGCCGAGGCTCACACCGACGGCACCCTCGACATCACCGCCGACCTGTTCCCGCTCCCCACCCTTGGCGCCCGGCTGGTCGACACCGCCCACGAGCTCATCGAGGGGCGCGGGGTCGTGCTCATCCGCGGCGTGTCCGTGGAGCGGTACGGGCCAGACCGAGCGTCGGCGATCTACTGGGGAATCGGCTCCCACCTCGGTCGCCCCTGGCCACAGAACCACAACGGTCACCTGCTCGGCGACGTCACCGATCAGGGCAAGCAGGGCAGCGACCCCACCAGCCGCGGCAACGAGATCGGCGGCGTGGCCTTCCCCTTCCACTCCGACGGCTCCGACCTCGTCGGCCTGTTCTGCCTCGACGCCGGGGCGAGTGGCGGGGCCAGCCTCGTGGCGAACGCGGTGGCCATCCACAACGAGCTCGTCCGCACCGCCCCCCACCTGGCTGCCGAGCTGTACGGCGAGTTAGCCTACGACTTCCGCGGCGAGGAGCGAGCGGGAAGTCGACCCTGGTACCTGATGCCGGTGTTCACCCGGCGGGCCGAGCGGCTCTTCGTCCGCTACATCCGGCCCTACATCCATTCGGCTCGGCGCCACGCCGGCGCCCCGGCGCCCAGCGCCGCCGCGGTGGAGGCGATGGATCGCGTCGACGCCATGTGCGCCGACCCCCAGCACCACCTGTCGATGCAGCTCCAGCCCGGTGACATGCAGTTCGTGAACAACTACCACGTGCTCCATGCCCGCGACGCCTACACCGACGACCGCCTGAACGGCCGGGTCCGTCACCTCAAGCGCCTCTGGCTGGAGACCGCCGTCCTCACCGCCGACGACAAGCCCGAGGCCTTCCGTCTCGGCGCCACCACCGACACCTGGTGGGAAGCGGCCCAGCGATCCGATCGCCGGGCATGAGGCGTCTCCCGCGCCCCGCCCGAACCTGCCCATGAAGTTGGCTGTTCCGGCGGAACAACGTGGGCAGGTTCGCGGACCTCGACCAATCTGCCCATGAAGTTGGCGATTCCCACCGAACAACGTGGGCAGGTTCGCCGGAGGGGCAGCAAGCGTCAGTCGGACGGTCAGGCGCTGCAGGGTTCAGGCCGCGAGGTGGAGCTTGCCCTGGGCGATGGCCCGCCCCCTCGCCACGGCCTCGAGCACCGCGTGGGGCTGCTGCCAGATCTGCGTGTCGCTGATCTGCACGACGACGAACCCGGCCCGCTCGAGTCGGGCGATGCGGTCTGCATCCAGCTGACGGTCGATCAGGCTGGAGTGGAACCGCTCGCTCTGCGCCTCGACGATGAGCGGTAGCTCGTCGTCGAGGAAGTCGACTCGCCCGATCCAGCCGCCGCCGTCACCGGTGTCGACCTGCCGCCGCATCGGCCGCGCCGATGCCTTCTGGAGGATCTGCACGAACCGAGACTCAAGGCCACTGGCCGGAGGGAGGTAGTCGATCCCTCGCTTGTCGAGCACCTGACGCATCACGCGGATCCCCGGTCGGCCTCGCTGGGCGAGCTCGTCGAGCATCGAGTGGAGGGTGTTGCCGCTGACCAGCCTCTTCGACCACGCCGTATCCACCATCCGCTCCATTCGCTCGACCCACCACGGCAGCTCGGCTCCCCGTCGCCGGAGTCCGGCGATGTCGAAGAGCGCACGAGCCGGCACCACCGTCGGTACGCCGTCGAGGGTCACGACGTGGTGCTCGGGGAGCAGCACCGGGTCGTGGTTGGTACCGACCCGGGTAGGGCGACCGGAGTGCTTGCGGAGCCGCACAACCTGGAGCGGGTCGAGCAGGTTGCCGGAGATGCCCCACCACGCCCCTGCGCTCGTGCTCGCAAGCGCGGCACCGGCCCCGGCGTCCAGGACCGCCGCAAGGGAGCGCTGCTCCCGTGTGCGAGGCGAGCCGACCAGGCGGATGACCCTTGGCGTCACCCGCTCCCAGCGCCGTCCGTCCACCAAGCGGCTCCGAGTGCCGGAGCCGAAGCCCAGATCCACCATCTGGCTCGTCGTGACGAGCGCGTGCTGTCCCTCAGCCAGGTTCCGGAGAGCAGTGTCATCGATCATGGACCGATGCTGCTCGGCCGGTGTGACAGTTCGGCCCGCCCATGCTCGAACCCGCCCATGTTGTTGGCCCAGAACGGCGAACATCGTGGGCAGGTTCCCGGGGGGAGGGAGGTTCCCCGGGGGGTGTGTAGAATCTGCTGCTGGACGCATAGGTTCGGGGGATGACGAACCCTGCGGGCAACGCCGCCCACTTCCTCGCGCTTCACCACGGCGATGAGCCGCTGCTGCTCCCCAACCCGTGGGACGCCGGGTCGGCGAAGCTGCTCGCCTCCCTCGGCTTCGCGGCGCTGGCCACCACCAGCAGCGGCTTCGCCGGCACCCTCGGTCGGCGGGACGGCATGGTGACGCGTGACGAGGCGCTCGCCCACGCGGAGGCCATCGTGGCTGCCGTCGACCTGCCGGTGAGCGCTGACCTCGAGAACGGCTTCGGCGACGGGGCCGATGCGGTGGCGGAGACGATCCGGTTGGCCGTGGCCACCGGGCTGGCCGGCGGTTCCATCGAGGACTTCTCCGGGAGCGACGAGGATCCGATCTACGACCTCGGCCTTGCCACCGACCGGGTGACGGCGGCGGCCGAGATCGCCCACGCCGGGCTGGTGCCCTTCGTGCTCACGGCGCGCGCCGAGAACCACGTCCGGGGGCGCGACGACCTCGCGGACACGGTCACCCGCCTCCAGGCGTTCCAGGGGGCGGGCGCGGACGTCCTCTTTGCCCCCGGGCTCCGGGCCATCGCCGACATCAAGGCCGTGGTGCAAGCCGTCGACCGTCCTGTCAACGTGCTCGTGTGGCCCGGCGGACCGTCGGTGCCCGAGCTCGCGGCCGCCGGCGTGCGCCGCATCTCAGTGGGAGGCTCGTTCAGCTACGTCGCCACCGCGGCGGTGGCCGCCGCCGCGCGCGAGCTCCAGGAGCAGGGGACCCTGGGCTTCATGGACCAGATGATCGCCGGAGTCAGCCTGGCCCAAGCCGCCAACACCTGAGGA
>Ga0180121_10000856_pt1 | contig 12897 bp, 13 predicted proteins | sample AntDrymUQ5402106_2_FD_129676 | JGI IMG/M metagenome (GOLD analysis project Ga0180121, IMG submission 129676) | Polar desert sand microbial communities from Dry Valleys, Antarctica - metaG UQ540 (21.06) (version 2) (version 2) | ecosystem: Environmental > Terrestrial > Soil > Desert | place...
AACGGTGGCCGGGTAGCTCTCGGGAAACGAGACGAAAGGATCACCATGCCTGGTATTGCGAAGTACAAGACCGTCAACGCACCAGTCGAGAAGGTCTACAGCTACTGGCGGAACTTCACGAACTTCCCGAACTTCATGCCCAACGTGAAGGAGGTCACTCCCGTCGCCGGCGACGATACCCGGACGAACTGGAAGGTCGATGGGCCCCTTGGCGCAACCGCCGAGTGGGAGGCCCAGATCGTCGAGGATGTCCCGAACGAGAAGATCGCGTGGAAGTCGGTCGAGGGGTCGCGGGTCGAGAACTCCGGAGTCGTCCGCTTCGACAAGCGCGGCGAGCAAACGAGCATCGAGGTCGCAATCGAGTACGACCCGCCCGCAGGCGCGGCCGGCGATGCAGTCGCGAAGCTCTTCGAAGATCCGGAGAAGCAAGTGGACGAGGCGCTCGACCGTTTCGCCGAGGTCGTCGCCGGCTGGAACGGCAGTTCGACCTAACCGCGGGACAGTCGTCCCAGGAGCACGCCGAAGAGCGCGTGCCGTGCGGTTGCCTGGGCGAACGCGCGCCCATTGGTGAGGAGGGGAGGAATCCCCTCCTCACCGCGCGCGGGGTGGAAGCGGTCGACGAAGTACGAGAGCGGGTAGAGGGCGACGTGCTCCGCGAGCGCCAGGGCGAGGGCAAGCCGCTTCTTCTCCATCGGCAGACGGCTTTGAGTCTGACGGAAGGCCAGACCGAACATCGCTCCGTTCAGCGCATGCACGGCGAGCCCGGCCGGTCGCCAGAGCGAACCACGGGTCACAGCCTTGCCGAGAAGGGCGACATCCGAGTAGTCGCAACGGAATACGCGCCGGTCCACCGGCTCGAGCAGCGCCCACGCCATTGCTGCCACTGCCCCGGCGACCGCCGGGTGGAGACCTCTCTCGTTCACAATCCAGAGCATGCCCGAGGGTGACTCACTCCATCGTGCCGCCCGTCGCCTCCAGGTCCTGGTGGGGGAGACGGTCAAGGTCGAGAGCCCGAATCCGCGGGCCGCGGCAACCGGGGTCGCCGAGCAACTCGACGGGAGGCGGCTCGAGCGGGTCGAGGCGATCGGGAAGAATCTGGTCCTGAGCTTCGAGGGCGGGCTCGTCCTTCGCAGCCATCTCCGGATGAGCGGGCGCTGGACGGTCCGGGAGCCTGGGTCGGTCGCCCACGGTCGTCCGTGGCTCGTGCTGCGCGGCAGCGGGAGAGAAGCGGTGCTCTGGGGAGGCCCCGTGCTCGAGCTCAACAAGCGCGCAGTCCGTCGGCTCGGGCCTGACATCCTCGCTCGGCCGCCCGACTTCAATCGCATGGTTTCCAATATCCGCCGAATCGACCAGAGCCGCGAGCTCGGCGACGCGCTCCTCGACCAGCGCCTCGTCGCCGGCATCGGGAACCTCTGGAAGGCCGAGGCGCTGTGGGGAGCAGGCGTCTCGCCCTGGCGCCGGCTCGCAAACACGACGGACGAGGAGATCCGCGCCGTCCTCGACGAGGCAGCGCGGCTCATGCGCCGGTCGGTCGACTCCGGTCGCGAGCAGCGCTCGATCTACAGGAAGGCCGGGCGACCGTGCCCGCGTTGCCGCGGCGCAGTCCGTTCTCGGGGGCAGGGCGACGCGAATCGCACCGCCTATTGGTGCCCGAGCTGCCAACCCGGCGAGAGAGGAGTGCGGCTACCCGGCTCGTAAGCGGCAGGGTGGCCCGCTCACCCACCCTCCATCAGGCGCTCCGCGGCTTCTGCCTCGGCGCCTTCGCCGCGGTCTCGCGCGAGCTGGACGAGGGCGGCGACGTCCCGTTCTCGTTCGAGGAGCACGAATCCGTGGGCCGGCCAACCCTGTACGAGTACAGGCCGCTCGTGAAGCCCTTTCTCGACGCTCGGGCCGGCCGGTTCGCCGCGCTCGCCGATGCGCAGCCGGCTTTGGCGGAACTCGAGCGCGAGCCGGCCGCGGCGATCTTCTCGCGAGCGCACTCGGGCGGCCGCCCGAGCTCTCGGGACGCGCTGCTGAAGACTGTGCTGCTCCCACTCCTCGCCGAGACGGCCGAGGCTTGCGGAGGGTTCGACTGGGACGACGAGGCCTTCGAGCGGGCCTACGCGGGGTTCGAGGAGTCGCTCTTCGGATCGCATCGCGCGTACGGGGCCATCGCGCCGCTCGTGGGCATCTCCATCGGTGGCCCGCTCGAGCTCGGAGGCGGAATGCGGATCCGCCATGTCGCCTCGGGCGAGCTTGCGGCGCACTGGCCGCAGGCCGGTGGTCTGCTCCCGGATGGGTTCGGGCGCGAGCCCGACCGCCTTTGCGTCCTCGAGCTCGAGGTGGATCTCGGCGGGGACGGCGTCGCGGTGGCGCCTCCGGATGCGCCGGGCGAGCTCGCCGACGCGGTCACTGCTCTGCGGCTTGCGACTGCCGGACCGATCGCAGCCGGGCCCGTGTTGTTCGAGCGGCTCGACTGGCGCCCGTACGGCATTCGCCCTGTTCTTCCGATCGCCGGCACGCCGCCTCCCGGCGAGCCTGTGCGCCTGGACTCGATCAGGGCCGAGCGTGCGCTTCGTCTGCGTGAGCGGCTGGCCCTGGCGGACGGCGACCGCGAGCTCGGCGAAGCCCTCGACCGATGGGAGCTTTCGCTCTTCCAGGACGACCCGTTCGCCTCGGAGCAGCTCCGCGGATCGCTCGGGTCGCTGCTGGGAGGCGGCGATGGCGTCTTCGCGGCGTCGCTTCGTGCGGCCTCCGTCCTCGGGGAGACTCCCCGGGAGGCGGCCGCGCTCCTGGCGCGCCTTCGACTGCTGGCCGCAGGCGATGCAGCCTCTGTGACCACGGATCTCGTGCGGCGCTCGCTCGTAGCCGTTCTTGAGCATGGCGATCGGCGTGAGCTCCTGAAGTCGCTCGACGAGACCCTGCTCGGCCTGCGCGCAAAGCCCGCGGTCACGCTCGAGCCGGTCGCTGCAGCCGGCGCTTTCTAGGCACAGATCCGTTCCAGACATGCGCGTCGGACGCGGGTACGTTCGAGGCATGGACGAGGCACGCGCAGTACTCAGGCGGCTCGAGCGCATCGAGGCTCTCGACCGGGCAGAGGCTCCGGCGGGCGAGTTGCTGGGCGAGTTGCGCGGGCTCGTTCGCGACGCCGAGGCCTGGCTCCGCGCCGAGCCCGAGCCCCGAGGAGCCGTCGAGGCGCTCGCAGGTTGTCGAACCGCGCTCGAGGAGGACACGGGGGTGGCGCTTTTGGCCCGCTAGCACCGTGAAAATTGAATCCGCCGAGGTGGCGCAGTCCGGGTTTTCCGGCACACTGAGGTTGTGCAGGACACTCCGGCCCCAGGCAGAACGATGGGCTGCTGATGCGTCTTGCAGGTCTCTTCACACGCCCGCCCACAGGCGAGCCGGACGACGATGCTCCCGAGGAGGTCGACGTGCCTCCACCCGAGCCCGACGTGCCGCGCGAGGCACGCGTCCTGGCCTTCGCCAACCAGAAGGGTGGCGTTGCGAAGACGACGTCCACGTTGAACCTGGCCGTCGCGCTCTCGGAGGAAGGCTTCCGCGTCCTGATCGTCGACATGGACCCTCAGGGGAACCTGACGATGAGCCAGGGGTTCAACCCGGATCAGATCGAGCGCTCGATGTTCGACGTCCTCGTGCACCGGCTCCCGATCGACCAGGTGATCCAGCACTCGGAAGTCGATCTCGCCGTGTCGTCGATCGACCTCGCGGGGGCGGAGCTTGCGCTCTCGAGCATGATCGGGCGCGAGCGAGCTCTGGAGAAGGCCTTGAACACGGTCAAGGATCGGTACGACTTCGTCCTGATCGACACGCCGCCATCGCTCGGCCTCCTGACGATCAACGCGCTCGTGGCCTCGAACGGGGTCATCGTCCCCGTCCAGTGCGAGTACCTCTCGCTGCGAGGGCTCGTGCAGCTCGAAAACACGCTGACGATGATCCGCGAGAACCTGAATCCCGACGTTGGGATCCAGGGGATCCTCCCGACGATGTACGACGGGCGGACGTTGCACGCGCGGGAAGCCGTCGAGATCCTCCAGGAAAACTTCGGCGAGCTCGTCTTCAAGACGCGCATCAAGAAGACCGTGCGCTACGCGGAAGCGCCTGTGAAAGGCAGCTCCGTCTTGAAGTACGACCCGACCGGCACCGCCGCCGCGGCGTACCGCGACCTGGCGAAGGAGGTGCTCAATGGCGCGAAAGCGCGCAAGCATGCGTGAGGGTCCGCTCGCCGAGCTCTTCCGGGCGACCGAAGCAGCACAGAAGCAGGCCGAGAAGGAAGGGAAGACGCTCCCCGGCGAACCGCTCGAGGAAACCGTCGAGCATCCGCCGCCCAAGCTCGAGGTCGCGCCCGAGCCGGAACCGGAGCTGCCTGAGCGCGCCGACCGTGCGCCTGCACCATCGGCCCCCGAACCCGTCCATCAGCCCGCGCAGCCCAAGACACCTGCGCCGTCCACGCCGGTCCAGGCGCGCGAGCAGCCCTCCGACCGTGGTATTGCGCGCCTGCTCGAGCCGCTTCCGGAGCCGCCCCCGCGGCTTCATCGCGCCCCGCAGGCCGACTCCGCCTACCTCGCAGTCATTCGCGTCGTCGGCGTCGGGGGCGCCGGCCTGAACGCGGTCAACCGGATGATCGACGCCGGCATCTCGGCCGTCGAGTTCGTCGCCGTCAACACCGATCTCCAGCAGCTCGCGCTCAGTGACGCCGAGGTCAAGATCCACATCGGTCGGGAGCTGACCGGCGGGCTCGGATCCGGCGCGGAGCCGGACATCGGCCGACGCGCCGCCGAAGAGGCCTACGACCAGGTCAAGCGGGCCCTCCGGGGCTCCGACATGGTCTTCGTCACCGCCGGAGAGGGTGGCGGAACCGGCTCCGGGGCCGCACCTGTCGTCGCGCGCATCGCACGCGAGGTCGGCGCGCTCACGGTCGGGATCGTGACGATGCCGTTCCGCTTCGAGGGCACCAAGCGGCGCTCGCAGGCGGAGCAGGGCGTCCACACGCTGAGAGAAGCCTGCGACACCGTGATCGTGATCCCGAACGAGCGCCTGCTCGAGGTTCTCGACAAGAAGACGTCCATGCTCGATGCGTTCCGGATCGCCGACGACGTGCTGCGCCAGGGCGTCCAGGGGATCTGCGACCTGATCACCGAGCCGGGCCTGATCAACGTGGACTTCGCAGACGTCCGAACGATCATGAGCGGTGCCGGTACGGCGCTCATGGGCATCGGCTTCGCGACCGGCGAGAACCGAGCCGTCGAGGCGGCGGAGCGGGCCATGCGGTCGCCCCTCGTCGACACCGAGCTCGTCAGCGCGAAGGGCATCCTGCTCTCGATTGCCGGCGGCAACGACCTCTCGCTCTACGAGGTCAACGAGGCGGCGGAGGTCATTCGCGGAGCCTCGGTCGACGACACGAACATCATCTTCGGCGCGACCGTCGACGAGCGGCTCGAGGGTCAGGTCTGGGTGACGGTGATCGTCACCGGGGTCGGCCAGCGCGGCGGGTCTCGACCGTTCGTGTCGCGTACGGAGACCGGCGGCGACACGCTCGAGCCGCCCTCGTTCCTCCAGGGCTGACCGCGGCGCCGTGAAGGGCGCGATCGCAGCCGGTCACCCGCTGACAGCCGAGGCGGGCGCCCACGTCCTCGCCGAGGGCGGCAATGCCGTCGACGCGTGCCTCGCCGCGGCGTTCACGTCCTGGGTCGCCGAGAGCCCCTTGACGGGGCCAGCCGCCGGTGGCTTCCTGCTCGTCCACCGCAAGGGAGACCGCACGGCTCGCCTCCTGGACTTCTTCGTCTCCCTTCCCGGTGAGGGCCTCGGCGCCGTCCCGAACGCCGAGATGGAAGCTGTGGACGTCGATTTCGACGGGTCGTCCCAGCAGGTCTTTCGAATCGGCGCGGCGTCCGTCGCAGTTCCGGGGGCGATCGCAGGCCTGGAGGCGGCGCACCGCTCGTTCGGAACCCTTCCCTGGGCTCGCCTGGTCGAGCCGGCCGTTCGGCATGCGCGCGACGGCGTCGAACTGACCCGCGAGCAGGCGTACCTCCACGCGATCCTGGACATCCTGCTTCGCCGGACGACCGAGGGGCAGGCGATCTACGGGCCCGAGGGTGAGCGCCTGGTCGCCGGAAAGCGACTCGTCATGCGCGACCTCGCGGACACGCTGGAGGTCATCGCCGAGCAAGGAGCTGCCGCGATCCACGGCGGTGCCCTCGGCAAGGCGATCGCCGACTGCGTTCGGAGCCAAGGAGGATCACTGACGCAGGACGACCTCGCCTCGTACCGCGTCATCTGGCGCAAGCCGGTCGAGGCGCCGTTCGCCGCCCACCGTTTCCAATCGAATCCCCCACCTTCCTCGGGCGGCGTCTTGCTGGCCTACGCGCTGCGGATCCTCGATCGGGCCGGCCTCGGAGGCGGCCCCGGGACCGCGGGCGCGATCGAGCGGCTGGTCGAAGTGATGCGCGAGCAGACGCTGGCTCGCGGCAGGGACTTTGCGCGGGACCTCTACCGCGGCGGCCTTGCCACACGCCTCTGCGCCGAGGATGTCGTCGCAGCGGCTGCCGCGAGACTCGATCGGCGGCTGACCCGGGCCACGCGCGAGCCCGCGGAGCCGTCTCGAACGACCCATATCTCCGTCGTGGACGGGGACGGCAATGCCGCGTCCCTCACCGCGTCGACCGGATCGGGCTCGGGCGTCTTCGTTCCGGGCACGGGCATCCACCTGAACAACATGCTCGGCGAGTACGACCTCAACCCTCCCGGCCGCCGTCGCAAGCCGGGCAGACGCCTCACGAGCATGATGTCGCCGTCCCTCGTTCTCTCCGATGATGGAGAGCCCAGGCTCGTCGTTGGCAGCGCCGGTTCCGTGCGGCTGCGGGGCGCGATCCTCCAAATCGTCGTGAACGTGCTCGGCCACGGCCTCACCGTGGAGGAGGCGATCGGGCGTCCTCGCGTCCATCTGGACGAGGGGCATATCCACTGCGAAGGAGGTTCCGACCCGGGGGAGCTGGACGAGCTGGAGCGGCGCGGGTACGACGTCGTCCCGTGGCGCCGCCGCAACCTCTACTTCGGCGGGGCGGCTGCCGTCGAGATGCGGCCCAACGGCGAGCTGGCCGCCGCCGGAGACCCGCGCCGGGGCGGTCACGGGATCGTCGTCGATGGCTGAGCGGGCAGTCGTCAGGCGAGCGCAGCCGGGCGACGCTGGGGCGCTCGTGGCGCTCGCCGAAGCCGTCGCGGCCGAGCCCGAGGGCTGGCTCATCTCCGACGGCGCTTGGCGCACGCCGGGCGAGGAACGCCGCTTCCTGCGGGCGTTGCGCCGCTATGCCGACGCCGCCGTGTTCGTTGCTGAGCTGCCGGAAGGCCTCGTAGGACGGCTCTCGCTCGGCCGCGACCCGCATCCGGCCAGCAGGCATGTCGCGGATCTGGGCCTGATGGTCGCTGCGACGCACCGGCGCCGGGGAATCGGAAAAGCGCTGCTGGACGCCGCCGTCGACTGGGCGCGCGTCGCTGCTGTGCGGAAGCTCGAACTCCACGTCTTTCCGCACAACGAGGCTGCCATTGCCCTCTACGAGCAGTTCGGATTCCGACAAGAGGGTTTGAGGCGGGGTCACTACCGGCGAGGCCCCGAGTATCTCGACGCGATCCTGATGGCCTACACCGTTCAGTAGATTCCGCGGGTGCCGTCGCTTGCCGAGATCGCGGACAGCTTCTTCAAGCCCGCCGTCCGTGACCTCGTTCCATACGAGCCCGGCAAGCCGGTCGAGGAGGTCCAGCGTGAGCTCGGGCTCGAGCGGGTCGTCAAGCTCGCGTCGAACGAAGGGCCGTTCGGTCCCTTCCCGGAGGCGCTCGAGGCGCTCGCAGCCGCAGGCCCCTCGCTGAACCGGTACCCGGACGGCGGCGCCTACCGCCTGCGCGCCGCGCTCGCGGAGCGGCACGGCGTCCGTTTCGAGGAGGTCGCGCTCGGCGCCGGCGCCGACGGCATCGTGGACGCCCTGTCCCAGATCTCCCTCGACGCGGGCGACGAGATCGTCTGCGGGTGGCCGAGCTTCCCGAGCTACGTGATCGGGGCGAAGAAGCTCGGAGCAGTTGCGCGAACCATTCCGCTCGCGGAGGGCCGGTACGACCTCGATGCGATGCTCGCCGCGGTCACCGAGCGGACGAAGCTCGTCTACGTCTGCCATCCAAACAACCCGACCGGGACGATGAACACGCGCGAGGAGCTGGACCTCTACTTCGACCGGGTCCCGGAGCACGTGGTCACCGTGCTCGACCAGGCCTACTTCGAGTACGTCGACGATCCCGGCTACGCGGACGGAGTCGAGGAGTACGTCAAGGGCGGCCGGCGCGCGATCGTGCTGCGGACGTTCTCGAAGATCTACGGGCTCGCCGGACTCCGTGTGGGCTACGGCATCGGGGCGGCAGAGGTCGTGGGCGCAATCGGGAAGGTCCGGCGCGCGTTCGACATCACGACGGCCGCGCAGGCCTGCGCGCTCGCGAGCCTCGAGGCGCCCGGCGCGGCCGCCGAGCTCGAGCGGCGCCGCCTGATCAACGCCGAAGGCCGTCCGGCGATCGAGCAGGCGCTCCGGAGGAGCGGTCTCGACCCGGTGGCTCCGGCCGTCGCCAACTTCGTGTTCGCCGAGGTCGGGTCGGACTCGCGACCCCTGTTTGAGCAGCTGCTCCGGGAGGGCGTGATCGTCCGGCCGACAGCCGGCTTCGGGGCCCCCGGCGCAATTCGGGTCACCGTCGGATCTCCCGAGGACAACGCGTTCTTCTCCGAGGCGCTCGGTCGTGTGATGAGTGTCGCCCGGACCTAACTCGAAGGAGTGAATTTGAGGTTGTGGCGCGATCCTGGCGCTAGCGTTTGCCGTAGAGGGAACGAGTGCTAAACCGTCAGCTCACGCTCCTGCGGGAAGCCCAGAGCTTTCGCCTGCTCGCGCTCGCGACGGTCGGCTCGGCGTTCGGCACGTGGCTCGCGTTCGTCGCCCTTACGGTCGACGTGTACGACCGCACAGGCTCCGCCATCTGGGTCAGCGCGCTCCTGATCGCGGACTTTCTCCCGGCGATCCTGATCGGAGTGGCCGCCGCGTCGCTCGTCGACCGGCTTCCTCGGCGGCGGCTGATGATCGCTTCCGACCTCCTGCGCGTCGCGATCTTTGCCGCCCTGCCATTCGCGGACGAGCCCGCGGCGATCGTCGCCCTCGCGGCCGTGGCTGGGTTCGCGACAGGATTCTTCCGGCCGGCGCTCTACGCAGGGCTTCCGAACCTGTTGCCGGACGCGGATCTCCCTCAGGCGAACTCGCTCCTGCAGACGATCGAGAATCTCGCGTGGGCCCTCGGCCCGGTGATCGGCGGCATCCTCGTCGCAGCGACGGGTCCCGATGCCGCGTACTGGATCAACGCGGTGACATTTCTGGTCTCGGCCGCATTGCTCGCCGGCATCCCGGATCGCCTGCTGCAAGCTGCGCCGGCGGTCGGCCGCGGTTACTGGCGCGATCTTGCGGACGGGTTCGCGCTCGTGCGGGGCTCCCGCGCTCTCCTGACAGTCCTCACCGTCTGGAACGTGATCATGCTGGCGAGCGCCGGCGTGAATGTGGCCGAGATCGTGTTGGCGAAGGAAGCCTTCGGCGCCGGTGACTTCGGCTACGGCCTCCTCGTCGGCGCCACCGGTATCGGCTTGGCGCTGGGGAGCCTGTTGGCCGGGTCGCTGCTCGAGCAGCGCGCAATCGCAACCGTCTATGCAACCTCGATCGCACTCGTCGCCGTCGGCATGGTCGGGGCTGCAGCCTCGCCGAACGTCTGGATCGCCGCGCTCTGCGTCATCGTCCTCGGAACGGGAAACGGCGCAGCCGTTGTCTGCAACGCGCTCCTCGTGCAGCGAGGGGCCCCGGACGAGCTCCGCGGCCGGGCTTTCACGCTCTTGATGAGCTCGAACTACGTCGTGCTCGGAATCGGCATGGTCGCATCCGGGCCGCTCACCGACCAGCTCGGCCCGCGTGCGGTCTGGGCGATCGCAGGAGCACTCTCGGCGGTGGCGGCCATCGTCGCTCTCATGCTGGCGCGCGGCGTTGCCACCCGACCGAAGACCCCGCTCGAGCCGCAACGCGAACCCGAGCCGGTCGAGACCGCGCGCCTCTAGGCTTTCTGGCATGGCCGGGCGGCGCGACTGGACCCCCGAGACGCTGCTCGCCGGAGTCCGGGGCGGCGACCGCCGTGCGCTCGCGCGGGCGATCTCGCTCGTCGAGAACTCCGACCCGATGGCGTACGACCTCGTCCGGACGCTCTATCCCGAGACGGGGCAGGCGTACGCCGTCGGGATCACCGGGCCGCCCGGCGTCGGCAAGTCGAGCCTCATCAGCGCGCTCGTCCGGCATGTGCGCGGCCAGGAGAAGACGGTTGGCGTGATCTCCGTCGACCCGTCGAGCCCGTTCTCGAAAGGCGCGCTCCTCGGCGACCGGATCCGTCTCTCCGACCACTTCCTCGACCCCGGGGTCTTCATTCGCTCCATGGGCACGCGTGGGCATCTCGGCGGGCTGGCGGAGGCGACGCTCCAGGCTCTCCTCCTCCTCGACGCGGCCGGGCGAGACCTCGTGTTCCTCGAGACCGTCGGCACCGGCCAGAGCGAGATCGAGGTGATCGGCGTGGCCGACACCGTCGTCCTCGTGCTGATGCCGGGCTCGGGCGACTCCGTCCAGGCGCTGAAGGCCGGAATCATGGAGATCCCCGACGTGATCGCCGTGAACAAGAAGGATCACCCTGCGGCCAAGACGATGCTGAACGAGGTGCGGTCGATCCTCGCGCTCGACCTCGAGAGCGACTGGCACCCGCCGATCGTCCTGACAGAGGCTGTGACCGGCGAGGGGGTCGTCGAGCTCTGGGATCAGATCGAAGCGCATCGCGAGCATCTCGAGACAAACGAGCTTCTCGACGTCCGCCGCCGCGAGAATCTCGCCGGGGAGGTCTTCACGGTCGCCTCGGCGCGGGCAAAATCCCATCTCGAGCAGACGGTCGCGGACGACCCCGAGCTGAGGCGGCTCCTGGACGGGGTCCAGCGACGCGAGCTCGATCCGCTCACCGCAGTTCGCGAGATCATGGAGAAGGTCTTCCACATTCGGCCAGACGATGCAGACGGAAACGGCACCAACCCCCACTGACATCCGTGAGGCGCGTGAGCGCATCGCGGGCGTCGCGCGGGAGACCCCGGTCTACACCTCCGAGACGTTCTCGCGCATCTCGGGCCGCGAGGTGTGGCTGAAGGCGGAGAATCTCCAGCGCACCGGTGCGTTCAAGGTGCGCGGCGCCGTCAACCGGCTCGCGATGCTGACGGATGACGAGCGCGAGGCGGGGGTCGTCGCGGCCAGCGCGGGGAATCACGGTCAAGCCGTCGCCTGGGCTGCGCGCCAGGCCGGTGTCAAGGCCCGGATCTACGTCCCGCAGGAAGCCCCGATGGCGAAGGTCGAAGCCTGCCGGACCTATGGCGCCGACCTGATCATGGTCGGCGAGCGCTTCGAGGACGCGATGGCGGCGGCCCGGGCCGACGTCGAGGAGCGTGCCGCGACCTTCATCCACCCGTTCGAGGACCCGGTGGTGATCGCCGGCCAGGGAACGATCGGGCTCGAGCTCGCCGAGCAGGTGGGGGACGCGCAGACCGTCGTCATCCCCATCGGCGGCGGCGGGCTCGCAGCGGGGATCGCAATCGCCCTGCGCGAGTTGCGGCCCGAGCTCCGCCTGGTCGGCGTTCAGGCCGGGCTTTCCGGCTACACGATCGCCGACGGGATCTTCGTGAAACAGCCTGGCGAGCTCACGATGTCGATCCTCGACCGGCTGCTCGATGACATGGTCGAAGTGGACGACGAGGCGATCAGCGAGGCGATCGTGCTCCTACTCGAGCGGGCAAAGCTCGTCGTTGAGGGTGCCGGGGCCGTTGGGGTCGCCGCCCTGCTCGGCGACAAGGTCGGCGGCTCCGGACCTGTCGCGATCGTCCTTTCCGGCGGAAACATCGACCCGACGCTCCTGATCTCGGTCATGCGTCACGGATTGACGCTCTCCGGCCGCTTCCTCGTCCTGCGGACGAGGCTGCCGGACCGGCCCGGCGAGCTCGTCAAGCTCCTGACGCTCATCGCCCAGGAACGAGCGAACGTCATCTCCGTCGAGCATCACCGGGAGGGAATGGACGTGCCCGTCGCTCAGACGGAGGTTGAGCTGACGCTGATCACGCGCGACCAGGAGCACGTTGCCCTCCTCCTCGGCGCGATGGCTTCCTGGGGCTACGAGGTCGAGCGCCTGAAATAGCCGAAGGAAGATCCCTCCACGGTCACTCGTCTAGTGGTGAGGGCCGGCGGGCGGGAGATGCGGCAAACGTCCGTCGGCCTATTGGTTCTACGAGCCGCAGCGCCTGAAGCTGACGGTCTCGCCGCCACGCTTCTCCCAGTCGGCGACGCCGCCGTGGATCACCGGCCGGGCATCGATCCCGGCTGCTGCGAGAACGCTGGCGGCCACGCCGGCCCGGGATCCTGTGGAGCAGATGGTCACGACGGGCTTGGCACCCTGAAGGTCGTCCACCCATTCGCGAACGAGCCGGTAGGGAATGTTGCGGCTGCCGGGGATGTAGCCCTGGTCTCGCTCGTGGGGTTCTCGGACGTCGAGAACCTCGACCTCCTCGCCACCGAGTAGGCGCTCGAGCTCGTCGAGCTCGACTGCGGCGATCCGTTCCTGCGCAGGCGGGCCGATGAGGTAGCCCGAAAGCTCGAAGATTCCGACCGAGCGCAGGCCTGAGACTGCCCGTGCGACCTGGCCTTCTCCGGCGGCGTGGACGACGACGCGCTCTCCCTCGGGAAGCACGAACGCGGCCTTCGTCGCGAACCCGCCTCCGCCGACCGGGACGCTGAGGGCGCCCTCGGCATGGCCTGCGGCGAAATC
>Ga0180121_10000857_pt1 | contig 12894 bp, 11 predicted proteins | sample AntDrymUQ5402106_2_FD_129676 | JGI IMG/M metagenome (GOLD analysis project Ga0180121, IMG submission 129676) | Polar desert sand microbial communities from Dry Valleys, Antarctica - metaG UQ540 (21.06) (version 2) (version 2) | ecosystem: Environmental > Terrestrial > Soil > Desert | place...
GCCTTTCACGAGTCTTCCCATGAGGCCGGACAGGACGTTCCCCGGTCCCATTTCCACATATAGCGCATCGGGGAAGCGAGCGGCAATGTTGCGCGCCTCGGTCGCCCAGAGAACGGGCGAGGTCAGCTGGTCGAGCAGCAACCTGCTTCCCGACCCCGCATCCGTTGATGGCTCGGCAGTGACGTTCGAGTAGACCGGAAAGCGCGGATCGGTCAACGCAGCGCCGGCGATTGCTCCGCGCAAACCGTCGATTGCCGGCGCCATCAGCGGCGAGTGGAAAGCTCCGCTAACGGGAAGCCTGATCGCGCGCTTCGCGCCGGCCTCTTTTGCAAGCGCCATCGCTCGCTCCACCGCCTCGATCTCACCCGAGATGACTGTCTGCTCGTCGGTGTTGTAATTCGCGGGCACGACGAGCGAGTCCCCCTGCGTTGCCTGCGCACAGATTTCGGCGATCGGGCTCGTTGTAGTGCCGAGAATCGCCGCCATCGTTCCGGGACGCGAGGTGCCGGTGTCGTACATCAACTCGCCGCGGCGGCGCACGAGCCGGACTCCATCCTCGAGGCTGACGGCGCCGGCGGCGTGGTAAGCGGTGAACTCACCGAGCGAATGGCCGGCGGCGGCGCGCACGTGCGGCGCAAGATGTCGCGACACCACGCTCCAGACCGCCGCGCCGTGAGTGAACAGCGCCGGCTGCGCGTTGCGGGTCTCCGTGAGTTCTTCGGCCGGTCCTTCGAAGCAGAGCTTGCTGAGGCTTGCTCCAAGTGCCTCGTCGGCGATCGAAAAGACTTGCTTCGCTTCGGGGAAGGCCGCGGCGAGGTCCTTTCCCATCCCGGGCTTCTGCGAGCCCTGCCCGGGGAACAGCAGTACGATGTCCACGCGCCTAGAAGCGAATGATCATCGAAGCCCAGGTGAATCCGGCGCCGAAGGCGACCATCATCACGGTTGAGCCCTCGCCAACCCGGCCCTGCTCGATCGCTTCGCTGAGCGCGATCGGAATCGACGCTGACGACGTATTGCCATAACGGTCGACGTTGACGAAAACCTTGTCCATCGGGATTCCCGAGTGCTTCGCTGTCGCCTCGATGATGCGCACGTTCGCCTGATGTGGAATGAGCAGGTCGATATCGGCACCGGTCAGTCGCGCGCCGTCGAGCGCCCTGTCGGCGGCTTCGGACATCGACCGCACCGCATGCTTGAACACTTCGCGCCCCGCCATCTTCACGAGGTGTGATCCCTTTTCGAGGACGTCCGCCGACATCGGCACGGTCGCGCCGCCTTCGGGCCGGTAAAGCAGGTCGGCGAGCTTCCCGTCGCTGCGCATGAAGGCCGAGAGAATCCCCTTTCCATTCTTACTGCGACGCAGCACCGTTGCTCCCGCTCCATCACCGAACAACACGCAAGTCGAACGGTCCTTCCAATCAACGATCGCGCTCATCTTCTCGGCGCCGATCACCAGCGCCGTCTCGGCGACTCCCGACATGATCATCCCTTCGGCGACGGTCATCCCGTAAAGCCAACCGGAGCACGCGGCGGAAAGGTCAAACGCGGCGGCGCGAGTGGCGCCCAGCTCGGCCTGGATGTCCACGGCGGTGGCCGGCAGCAAACGGTCGGGCGTCGCGGTGCTCAGCACGATGAGGTCGATCTCCCCGGGCTGCACGCCTGCCGCCTGCATCGCCTGGCGCGAGGCCGCCGACGCCATCGAGCACGTCGTCTCGCCGTTCTTGCTCACGTGACGCTGCGCGATCCCGCTGCGCTCCATGATCCACTCGTGCGACGTGTCGATACCCATTGCCGCGAAGTCGTGGTTGGTCATTACGTGCGCCGGCACGCCGCGGCCGGAGCCGATCACTGCTGCCGCGGGTCTCTTCACGACGTTTGTCCGGCGGCCGCGATGGCCGACGCCGCGGCATCGAGGCGGATACCGATCTGGTCGTTCATGCGCGACTCGACCGCGCGAACCGCGACACGAATCGCGTTCTTGATCGCGCGAGGCGAGGAATTCCCGTGGCAGATGATGCTGACGCCGCGAACGCCAAGCAGCGGCGCACCGCCGTGCTCGCTCGAGTCGAGGGCCTTGAGCGCGCTCCGCACGTGTTCGGGATCGATGCCGGGGTGGTCGCCGAGGAGGCGCACGAGCATCGGAGAAACGGCCTCGTAGAACTTGAGCACGACGTTGCCGACGAATCCGTCGCAGATGACGACATCGAATGGCCCGCGGTCGCTGCTGCCAGCGGGCAGGTCACGACCCTCGACGTTGCCGTGAAAGTTGAATCCCGCGGCACGAAAAAGGGCATTGGCTTCCTTGACGACTGCGTTTCCCTTCTCCGCCTCCTCGCCAATCGAGAGCAGACCGATGGACGGATTGATGCGGCCGAACACGCATTCAGCGTAGACCGCTCCGAGCCAGGCAAACTGAAGAAGCTCCTGCGACGAGCAGTCGACGTTGGCGCCGGAGTCGAGCACGATGACGGGATTTTTCGCGGTGGGAAACACGGTCGCGATTGCCGGGCGCGTAAGGCCGGTCTGAAGCTTAAGCAGCACCGCCGACGCGGCCATCTGCGCGCCGGTGCTGCCGGCCGAAACGAACGCATCAGACTTGCCGTCAACCTGGAGCTGGAGGCCGACCACCATCGAGCTTTTCGGCTTTCTCCGCACCGCGGAGGTTGGCTTGTCCGACATCTCGATCACATCGGGAGCCTCGACGATCTCGAGCTGACGGCGGTGCGGAGCGGCCTGCTTCATCTCCCCGGTAAGGAGATCGTTGAGCTGACCCTCGATCGTAGAGGTCCGGCCAACAAGCTGGACGGTGTGTGAGCCGTCCAGCTCCTGAAGCGCGTGAAGCGCACCTGCGATTGTCGCCTTGGGAGCAAAATCGCCCCCCATCGCGTCCAACGCGATGCGCGCCAACTAGGCTTCCTTGGGCTCTACTCGCTGTTCACCGGCGTAGTACCCGCACTCCTCACAGACATGGTGAGGGCGCTTCATGCTCTGGCAGCGCGGGCACTTCTGTATCGCGATCGCGGGCGCGGTCTTGTGCGTGTTGCGGGCGCGCTTTTTTCTTTTCGAGGTGCGGCGCTTCGGTACGGCCATTGTAGTCTGATTCGGTAGAGGTTGTAGCTAGCGCGCGTCGCTCTGAAGCTTGAGCAACGCATCCCAGCGGTTATCGGTCTTCGTCGGAGCGCAGTTGCATGCGCTCTCGTTCAGGTTCGTTCCACAGCTCACGCAAAGCCCCCTGCAGTTCTCACGACACTCCACGAAAGCGGGCGCGGTGAGCAGCCAGGTTTCCCGGACAGCAGCCCGCAGGTCCAGCGCGCGCGCCCCGGGCTCGTACAGAAATACATCAGGGTCTTCAGCTTCGTCGGCACCGGTCTCGGCAAATATGAGATGAACTTCCTCACCGGCAGGCACCGACACTTCCTCCAGGCATTTTCTGCACGGAAGCGTGGCGGAGCCCTTGAGGTGCCCGCTGAAGTAGAATCTCCCCTCTCCCGCCGACGACAGGCGCCCTGTCACGTCGATGGGAGCGGCAGGAAGGGCGTCGCCCTCCTCCCAGATGGAATCGTCGGGCGCGACCGACCCATCAACCTGCGTGGCTTTGGCTTCGAGAGACCGGATGTCGAAGGACAGCATAAGCCCTTTAAGCTAGCGGGTTTATGCAGTCGATTCCAGTGCCGTCAGGGGCGCCGTAGACGCCCCCGGCAGCGTCAGACCAACTCGGCCTCGGGGAAGAAAAACCGCGCCTCGCGCTCCGCGTTCTCGTCAGAGTCGGAAGCGTGTATCGCGTTACGCTCCTTCGACTCCGCGAAAAGCTTACGCACGGTCCCCGCCTCGGCCTCGGCCGGGTCGGTGGCGCCGATCGTCTTGCGGAGGTGCGCCACCGCATCGGCTCGCTCGAGGACGAGCGGCATGCACTTGCCCGAAGTCATGAAGCTGGTCAGTGACCCGAAGAAGGGCCGCTCCCTGTGAACCTCGTAGAAGGCGCCAGCCTGGGCATCGCTGAGCTTGAGCACCCGCGCAGCGATGACCTTGAATCCTGCCTTCTCGAGGTGCGCCACGATTGAGCCTGCTTTCCCGGCTCCGAAAGCATCGGGCTTGACGATCGTAAGAGTTCTGTTGCCAGCCATGATTTTATTGGGGTGGATTAGCGCATCGCGCGCTTGAGTAAATCGACGACGTCGATGGGCCGCTTCGCCACACCGACACCGTTTTCCTCGAACGCCTGCATTTTCTCGGCAGCCGTTCCAGCGGAGCCGGATATGATTGCGCCAGCGTGTCCCATGCGGCGCCCGGGCGGCGCTGTCTGCCCGGCAATGAAGCCGACGACTGGCTTGGTCATCTTCTCCTTGACGAATTTCGCGGCGTCCTGCTCATCCGTGCCGCCGATTTCGCCGATCATGACCACCGCCGTCGTCTTTGCATCCTTCTCGAACGCCTCGAGACAGTCGATGAAGTTGGTGCCGTTAATAGGATCGCCCCCGATTCCGACGCAGGTGGTCTGACCCATCTTCGCGCGCGTCATCTGGTAAACGACTTCGTACGTCAGCGTGCCGGAGCGGCTGACAAGACCGATTGGACCCGGAGCGCAGATGCGCCCGGGAATGATTCCGACCTTGGATTCCCCCGGAGAGATCAGACCGGGACAATTCGGCCCGAGGAGGCGCGAGCCCTTTTCCCGCACGTAGAGATAGACGCGCGTCATGTCGAGCACGGGAACGCCTTCAGTGATGCAGACAATGAAGGGAATGCGTGCATCGGCCGCTTCCATCATCGCATCGGCGGCGAACATCGGCGGGACGTAGATGACCGTCGCGTTCGCTCCGGTTTGCTTCACCGCCTCGGCGACGGTGTTGAAGATCGGAACCTTCTCCTCGAACTTCTGGCCGCCCTTCCCCGGCGTGACACCACCGACGACCTGGGTGCCGTACTCGATCATCTGCTTCGCGTGGAACGAGCCATCCCGGCCGGTGATTCCCTGGACGAGCAGCCTCGTATTCTTATCGACGAAGATGCTCACGCGACCTTGCTCCCCGTCGCCAGGGCGACGGCCTTCTTCACTGCTTCGTCCATGTCGGTCATCGCCGACAGTCCATTCTCCGTCAGGATCTTGAGCGCGATCTCTTCGTTCGTCCCGGTGAGCCGTATGACGAGCGGGACCTTGAGCGGATTCTCCTTGATCGCGGTGACGATCCCGTTGGCGACATCGTCGGTGCGCGTAATGCCGCCGAAGATGTTGAAGAGGATCGCCTTGACGTTCGGGTCGCTCGTAATGATGCGCAGCGCGTTGACGACCTTTTCGGGATTGGATGAGCCACCGATGTCGAGAAAGTTCGCCGGCTCGCCGCCGTAGTACTTGACCAGGTCCATCGTCGCCATCGCGAGTCCGGCGCCGTTCACCACGCAGCCGACGTTTCCGTCAAGCTTGATGAACGTGAGGTTGGCCTCTCTGGCGGCTACTTCGCTGCGCTCTTCCGACGACTCATCGCGAAGTGCGGCGATCTCGGGGAGACGGTCGAGCTCATTGTCGTCAACGACCATCTTCGCATCGAGGGCAATGACTTCCCCGGTGGGCGTCGTCACGAGCGGATTAATCTCGGCAAGCGATGCTCCCGAGGCGACGAACGCGGCGTAGAGCTGCTGTAGAATCTTTGCCGCCGCGCGCGCCTGCTTCACATCCTTGTACAGGAAGAAGCCAAGCTGCATCGCCTCGAAACCCTGCAGACCGTAGCGCGGATCAACGGCGAGGCGAAGAATCTTGTCGGGAGTTTTGGCGGCGACCTCCTCGATGTCGATTCCGCCGGCCGGGCTTACCATGAAAACGGCTTTCTTCGATGCGCGGTCAACGATGATGCCCGCGTATGCCTCCGTCGCAATTTCCGCCGCGGGAGTCACGAGTACCTTCTGCACCGGCAGATCCTTGATCTTCAGCTTGAGTATGTCGCGCGCGACCTTCTTGGCTTCCTCGGGCGTCTTCGCGAGCTTCACGCCGCCCGCCTTTCCTCTGCCCCCGGCATGTACCTGCGCTTTTACAACGACGGTCCCGCCGTAGCCCATCGCGATCGACTCCGCTTCTTCGGCGGTGATGGCGATCTCACCCGGGGGAATGGGAATGCCGTGCTTCCGGAAGATCTCCTTAGCCTGGTATTCGTGGATATTCACTCTGACTCCGGTACGCGCGGCGAACGCGCGATAATATCTGGATTGAGAATCATGGGAGGATCTGCGTTCCGCCCGTCCCTTGAACCGCGGCACGGCCGCGGCTTAGCTCGGTAATAATGGCACGTCCCCGAGTCGCACGCACGTAATCCGCAGCGGCGGCGACCTTCGGCGCCATGCTCCCTTCGCCGAACGCACCGTCCTTCGCGAGCCGGTCCGCCTCGGCAACAGTAAGGGTGGCGAAAGACTTCTGCTCGGGCGTTCCCCAGCCCGTGTACACAGCATCGACGTCCGTAAGTATCAGGAACAAATCAGCGCCGAGAGCGGTGGCGAGAACCGCGGCGGCAAGATCCTTGTCGACGACGGCGTCGACGCCTTCGAGTCCGAGGCGCTTATCACGGTAAACGGGAATTCCCCCACCGCCGCACGCGATCACGATCGTATCGCGCTCGATCAGGGTGCGGATGGTCGAGAGCTCATGAATGGCGATCGGCCGCGGGCTACCAACGACGCGGCGATAATGTCCTTTAGCGTCCTTTTTTATCGCGTGCCCCTGCTTCGTCAGCTCCTTCGCGCGGGCCTCCGGCAGACCGTGACCGATGAATTTCTTTGGCTTCCTGAGCGCCGGATCGTCGGCGGCGACCTCGACCTGGGTGAGCACGGTCACGACATCGCGGTCGCTTCCGGCGGCCCGTAGCGCGTTCTCGAGTGACTGCTGAAGCATGTATCCAATCCACCCCGCTGTCCCGGCGACCAATACGCCGAGTGGCAGCGGCGCGACCTCGGCGCGGGCTGTTTCGTTGCGCACAAGCTCATCGCCCACCTGTGGGCCGTTGCCGTGCACGACCGCGACCCTCCAGCCATCGAGCGCAAGGTCCACGATCGGTCCGAGGCTCGAGCGCGTATGGCGAAACTGGTCACCGATGGTGGAGCGCTCGCCTGGGGGCGAGAGCGCGTTGCCTCCCACCGCGATGACCGCGGTACGGGTTGGCGACTTCACCGCGGCGGTGGGGCGAGGAGCATGCCGAGCGAATCGTACGCCAGGCCGAACGCGCGGAGGTCGGCGGCCGTAAGCGACGCTCTCATGCTGTTGTAAAGTCTTGTCACCGCGGCGCGGAAGGTGGAATCACCCGCCGTCAGCGGAGACTCGGTTGGCAATGCGGCCCACGGCTGCGCGGTGAGCTGTCGGAGGATTCCCGGCGCACGGATGTCTGCCGAATGAGAAAACGCGTTGAGCCACGCATCCGCGAACGGGTCAGGCGCCTGATCGGTGGCAAGCATCACCTTCCCCGTCCGGGCGCTCACGAGGGCGGTTGCGGCATGGTGGAAATAACCGCGCTCCTCCGATGCTATTACTCGCCGCGAGCTCAGCGGGTATGTCGTCGACGATGTGTACAGCTCGAGTCTCCAGTACAGAGTATCGGCGTGGAAAAAGGGCCTCAGCGCGGTGCCCTGCGCGAAGACCGGAGCCACGGCACTGACGCGATTTCGCACATCGCGGACCGAAACGAGTCGCGCCCGGCGTGGGATCGAGTCAGACATCAGCGCCAGCGAGCGATGAGCCCATGCGTTTGCAACGCGGACCATGCCGTCGCCAAGGGGCGGCGCGGCGACGTCGAGCTGCGGCTCGCTGACCACTGCCAGGCCCCTCGCGAACGGGTAGACGAGCGAGTCCCGCGCCAACGCGTGCTCGACGATCGCGTCAGTGCCGCCGCTCTCGGCAGGCGCCTCGACGGCGGCGCCGGGGTTTCGGCTTTCCATCGACAGCGCCGGAATCGAATAGGCCCGGCGCGTAAACTCGGCCCGCGTCGCGACGTAAGGAACCTCACGCTCGCGGCGTGAGGCCGGGGTGCCCACTCTCGCCACTGCGAACGGCACGACTTGCTTCACCAGTATCGAGAGGATGATCACCACCGTTACCGCGATGAAGCTCGTGCGGAGCTGGCCGGTCCAGCCGCTGAAAAAGACGGTGACCGCAGCGGCAACTGTGGCAATGGACAACAGCAGAAGCCCCGGCAGCAGCCAGCGGTGATCGACGAAAGAAAACGCGCCCCCCTCACCGCTGCCCCTCGCCAGCAGTCCGTACGCGGCAAGCCGGTAGCTCCAGGTAGTCATCAACAGCAGAAGTCCGGCGAGAATGCTCAGATGCCTGCGCACCCGCGCCGTCATGTGAAGACTGCCGCGCTCCCAGCGAAACCCCGGCGTCAGTGCGTACAACCCGACCACGATCGCAGTGACGACGACGAGCAGCAGCATCGCCCACCCGTACACCGCCCTCTCGAGCGGAAGCCACGTGATGTAGAAGGAAAGATCGTGGTTGAAGTAGGGGTCGCTCTCGCGGAAGGTCAGGCCGAGCCGCGCCGCCGCAACGAGTGTCCATCCGGGGAGCGCCGGAGAAAGGAGGAGTGCGATCGCCGCTGAAAGCGCGAGTGCAAACCGGTCCAGATATCGGCGCGGCACCGCTTCCCCGAACTCGACGTTCGCCAGACGCCGCGGCAGCGTGAGCGAGCCAATGCTACGGCGGAGTACGGAAAAGTTGACGAACGCGGCGAGGGTCGCGAGACCAAGCCCCAGCGTCCAGACGAGCAGCATGGTGGTGGTCCGCTCCGACCAGAGCGGCGAAGCGCCCATCGCCCGGTACCAGGCGTAGCTCGCGTACAACGAAGAGAGCCCGCGCCCGCCAACGAGGATCACAGCCGCGGTGACGATCCCGTAGACGATTCGCCGGCGGGGCATCACATCAGACCTTCACGCCCTTTTGACGGAGCCAGCCTTCCATCTCATCGCGGATTCGCGCCAGATCCTGCGCGGTTCGCGCCTCGAATCTCATCACCAGCACCGGCTGCGTGTTCGAAGCGCGGATCAACCCCCAGCCATCGCCGAACAGCACCCGCACGCCGTCGACAGTGATCACCTCGTGGGTGGCCCCGAAATGCGCCTGCGCCTGCTTCACGATCTCGAACTTGAGGTCGTCGGCGCATTCAACGCGGAGTTCCGGAGTCGAGACGAAGCGCGGCACATCGGCGAGCAGCTCGCGCACCGTCTTGCCCGAATCGGCAACGATTCGCAGCAGGCGCGCCGCGCCGTAAAGTGCGTCGTCGAAGCCGTAGAATCCTTCCTGAAAGAACATGTGCCCGGACATCTCGCCGGCGATGGGCGCGTGAGTCTCGTGCATCTTCTCTTCGATGAGCGAGTGTCCGGTCTTCCACATCACCGGCACACCGCCAGCTTTCGTGATTGCCTCGGGAAGTGCCTGGGAGCATTTGACGTCAAAAATGATCGACTGCCCCTTCCCCGTCCGCTCCAGCACATCGCGCGCGTAAAGAATCAGGATGTGATCGCCCCAGATGATCTCGCCAGTGTCGTCGACCACGCCGATGCGATCGGCATCTCCGTCGAAAGCAATCCCGATTGCTGCACCCTCCTTCTTCACCGCCGCGATCAGATCGCGCACGTTCTCCGGGACGGTGGGATCGGGGTGGTGATTGGGGAACGTTCCGTCGCTCTCGCAGAACAGCTGGGTCGCCTTTATCCCGAGCCGCGGAAAGAGCAGCGGTGCAACGAGGGCTCCCGCGCCGTTGCCGCAGTCGATTACCGCCTTGACCGGACGCGATAGCTTCCCGACGCGGCCGGCGATGTCATCGACGTAGCGCTCAATCACCGGCTCGCTGCGCATCGTGCCAGTGCCCTTGGGAAACTTCCCGGCAACCGCCAGCTCGTACAGGTGCTGGATGTCCTGGCCATAGATCGACTTCGTCCCGAGCCCGAGCTTGAAGCCGTTGTATTCGGGCGGATTGTGCGAGCCGGTGATCATGATTCCCCCGGCGACGTCGAGGTTGTGCTGCGCCCAGTACGCGACGGGAGTGGGAACGATGCCGATGTCGACGACGTCGATACCACATTCGAGCAGCGCCGAGGTAAGGGCACGATGGAGCGCGGTACCGCTGGGACGGTTGTCGCGCCCGATAGCGAGCGAGCCCTTTACGCCCCGCTCGGCCAGAAATGCCGCGTAGGCGCGGCCGATGGCGGTGGCGGCCTCTTCAGTGAGATCCTTTCCGGTTACGCCACGGATGTCGTATTCGCGAAAAATCCCGCGCGAGAGTGTCACGGGCTATCTCGGTACAGCGGCCACCGGCCCCGCGGGCAACACCACGGGCGCGGACGGGCGTACTGCTTCCGGCGCACTCCTCTGCGCGATCGAAAGGATCGGATTCGGATAAAGCCCCAGGACAAGAATGAGCGCTGCCGAGGCCCACACCACTCCGCGCGTCCACGCTCCTGTCGGCGCCGGCAACGGCGCGTTAGCGGCGCGCGGCTTCATGAACATCACCATGACCACGTAGAGGTAATACCCGGCGCTGATCACGCTCGTCAGGACGAGTACCACGGCGAGGCGGGTCTGAGGCGCCGGAGCCTGCAACGCCGCCTGGAGTATGTACCACTTGGCGAAAAACCCGATTCCGCCGAAGATCGGAAAACCGAGGAGCGCGAGCATGAACACCGCCATCGCCACCGCGAGTCCCGGTCGCACGCTCCAGAGCCCGGCGTATTCCTCGACTCCGAGTTTGTCTTCTCCCGACGTGCCAAGCGCGACGATAACCGCGAAAGCGCCGAGCGTGGCGAGCGTGTAGGCAAAGAGATAGAACATGAAAGCGGAGCTGCCAAGCGGTGTCCCGACCACGACGGCAACGAGGATGTAGCCCGCGTGGGCGATGCTGGAGTATGCGAGGAGTCGCTTGATGTTCTTCTGCGCAAGGGCGATCACGTTCCCCACCACCATCGTGAACGCCGCAAGCCACCAGATCGGCTGGTGCCATTCCATGAACAGGCCGGGGAACGCTTCCATCCAGATGCGGAGGAGCGAGGCGAACGCTGCCGCCTTGACCGCGGCTGCCATGTATGCAGTGACGGGCGTCGGCGCGCCTTCGTATACGTCCGGCGCCCACATGTGGAATGGAGCAGCGGCGACCTTGAACCCGAATCCGACGACAAGGAGCGCGAGGCCGACGATCAGCAGCGCACTGTCCTGCAGCTGGAGGCGAGCGATGTTGTCACGGATCACCAGGAAGTTGGTCGATCCAGTTGCTCCGTAAACCAGCGCTATTCCGTAGAGCAGAAAGGCGGTGGAAAACGCACCGAGCAGGAAATATTTGAGTGCGCCTTCGGCGGATCGCGGGTTTCGCCGGTTGAGGCCGGCGAGGATATAGATGGCGACCGACATCAGCTCGATGCCGAGAAAGACGATCATGAGGTCGCGGGCGGCCGCGAGAATCATCATCCCCGAAGTCGCAAGGAGCAACAGCACGTGCGACTCGCCGGACGTCATCCCCTCGCGCTTATTGTAGTCCAGCGACATCGCGATCGTGCCGATGGTCGCGATGAGGAAGATTCCGTCGGCGGCCCAGCGAAAGTTGTCCACGGCGATGATGCCAGGCTGGGCGCGGTATCCCTGATACGCGTAGAACGCGACCGCAATCAACACCAGAACACACAGCCCAATGCTGGCGATGCCGACGGCGCGCTGGTGCTCATCACTCTCCGGTTTCCACGCCGACCAGAGCAGCAGCAGCATTGCCCCCCCGATCATGATCAGGTCCGGCCCAAGCGCGCTGGACAGGTCCATCGGCAAGCGCAGGTCGAACGTCATCGCGGTGCCTCAGCGACGGTCGGCGACAACGCGGCGCCGGCTTCGACTCTGGTTACGAGCGCCCGCGACGCGGTCTCCATGCGCCGCAGAACCGGAGCCGGGTAGACACCGAGCCAGATGATCACGGCGACTAGCGGCGCGAGCAGGGCTAGCTCGCGGCGGTTGAGGTCGGGAATATGAGTATTCTCCGTCTTGTCGAGCGGGTTGAAGAGAATCCGCTGAATTGCCCACAGCATGTAAGCGGCGGCGAAAATGACGCCCGTTGCCGCGATTGTCGAAAGGACGGGATACGTGCGGAAAGACCCGACGAGAATGAGGAACTCGCCGACGAAGCCGTTCGTTCCCGGAAGTCCGATGCTGCTGAGCGAGACAAAGGTCAGGAGAGCCGCGAACATCGGGACGACGCGCGCAATTCCGCCATAGGAATCGATGAGCCGCGAGTGCTTGCGCTCATAGATCATCCCGATGAGGAGGAACAGCGCGCCGGTCGAGATGCCATGGTTGATCATCACCATCAGTGCGCCCTGCACGCTTTGCAGCGTTAGCGCGAAAATGCCGAGCATGACGAAGCCAAGGTGACTCACCGACGAGTAGGCGACCAGCTTCTTGAAGTCCGGCTGCACCATTGCCACGAGCGCGCCGTAGACGATTCCGATCACGGCGAGCACGAGGATAATCATGCGTACCGTCGGGTTCATCGCGGCGCCGGGGAAAAGCGGAAGCGCGAACCTGAGAAATCCGAACGTGCCCATCTTGAGCATGATCCCGGCGAGGATCACCGAGCCTGCCGTCGGCGCTTCGACATGCGCGTCCGGAAGCCAGGTGTGGAACGGGAACATCGGCACCTTGACGGCAAAGGCGAGAAAGAACGCCGAGAAGAGCCAGAGGGCGGCGCTTGAACTCAGCGCCGGCATCGCGAGAAGGTTGTCGTAGCTGAAGTTCGGCGGCCCGTTGGGGCCGCCGCCCTTGAGGCCGAGATAAATGATTGCCACGAGCATCAGCAGCGACGGCAACATCGTGTAAATGAAGAACTTGAGACTGGCGTAGATGCGGCGCTCACCACCCCAGATGCCGATGATGAAGTACATCGGCAC
>Ga0180121_10000859_pt1 | contig 12890 bp, 7 predicted proteins | sample AntDrymUQ5402106_2_FD_129676 | JGI IMG/M metagenome (GOLD analysis project Ga0180121, IMG submission 129676) | Polar desert sand microbial communities from Dry Valleys, Antarctica - metaG UQ540 (21.06) (version 2) (version 2) | ecosystem: Environmental > Terrestrial > Soil > Desert | place...
CCGGCAGCGACTGATGCAGGAGGCGGTCGCAAGATGGCTCGGCCGGCAACTAGGGTAGCCGGCTGGCGCGCTTGATCCAGGGAAGCAACGCGAACGCGGGAATGGCCAGGAGGAAGGTCAGAAAGAAATACGGCGCGTAGCCCATGTTCTCGGCGAGCAAGCCTGAGGCCGCTCCGGCAAGGGTTCGGCTCAGCGCCAGCAGGGCAGAGAGCACCGCAAATTGGGTGGCGGCGTAGCGCCGCTCGCAGACCGACATCAGGAACGCCAGAAACGCCGCGGTGCCCAGACCGTGAGCAAAGTTTTCGAAGAGAGCCGCGGCCACGATCAGGGGTTTCGACGCCGGCATGCTGGCAACGGCCGCGTACCCCAGGCTCGAAAGCGCCTGCACCAGGCCCAGGGTCCATAGCCCGCGAAAGATTCCCAGCTTGGTAGTAAGGAGTCCGCCCAGCACCGCGCCCGAGACCGTCGCGATGATCCGTCCCGGCGTGAGAATTCCCCCGATCTCCTCCAGTGTAAACCCGCGATCTACCCAGAACGGCCTCGTCATGGGCTCCATCGCATAGATGTCGACCTTGAACAGCAGGGCGAAGATCGCCACGGCCCAGATGCCAGGGCGCGCGAGGAGAGCCCGGAGTGGTTCCCAGATCGAAGTCGCCGAGGCCACCGCTCGGCGGGGCTCCGGAATGAAAAGTGCGGCCGCGGTGAGAATCCCGATCATTGCGGCCCCGGTCAAGAACGACAGCGGCCAGCCCCTCCGCCCTGCCAGCCAGATCAGGAGTCCGCCGGCTGTAAACATGGCAACGCGGTATGCCGCGATCCGCACCGAGTTCGCTACCCCCAGCTCGCGGGTACTGGTGGCCTCGATGGTGTAGGCGTCGATGGCCACGTCCTGCGTGGCGGACAGCGTGACCATCAGGACGAGGATGAGCCAGAACCAGCGCGCCAGCCCGCCGAGGTCGTTAGTGCCCAGGACCAGCGTCAGCAGCGTCAGGCCGGCGAGGCAGCCGACGATCCACTGCCTGCGGGTGCCAACCCGATCCACCAGCGGGGCCCAGATGAACTTGAAGGTCCAGGGAAAGCTGACCGCGCTGATCAGGCCGATCTCCACCAACCCCGCGCCATGGGTGCGGAGGTAAACCGGCAGCGTTTCATTCACCAGACCGAAGGGAAAGCCTGAGGCGAACGACAGCGCAGCCAGCCATGCCAGGCGAGTCCGCAAGGGTGCATCGACCCCTGCGGCTTCTTCCTGGGCTGTCGTTGTGCTGGAGGGAGTTACCGCCACACCGCAAGCAGCAGCAGGAGCACACCCATGGTGACCAGAATCAAAGCGACGGTGCGTATGAGGTCGGGTGGTACGGAAGATCCGGAGAGGGTATCGGGTGCTGGCTCCACGGTGATGTCGCGATGCTCTGGGTCCGTGGGCGCGGCCGGTGTCGGCTCCGGCGGTGTGGCGGCCTGCTCCAGATGGTATCGCTGGTGGCCGACGCCTTCGCTTCCGTTTGCCTCCTGCAACCCCTCGCCTTCGAAGTGAGCCGCCACGACCGTGATGTTGTCCGGCCCCCCACGCGCATTGGCGAGATCGATCAAGGCCGAACAAAGCGCCGGAAGGTCATTATGCTCCTGCGCCATCTTGGCAAACTCCTCCCGACGCACCACGCCGGAGAGGCCATCCGAACAGAGAATCAGCGTGTCTCCGCGCCTGATCGGTTGGTGGGTCAGGTCCACTTTGACCCGGGGGTCGGGACCGAGGGCCTGGAGAATGATGTTTCGCCGCTCGCTCTGCTCCGCTTCGTCCTGGGTCAGCTCACCGGCATCGACCAGACGCTGCATCAGACTCTGGTCCTTGGTCAGCTGCACCGCCTCTGAGCCGCGCACCAGATACGCCCGGCTGTCGCCGATCTGGGTGAGATAGAGATCGCTTCCAAAGATGCCGGCCGCGGTTACGGTCGTTCCCATCCCCCGGACCTCGGGGTGCTCGCGCGCGTACGAGTAAATCTGGCCGTTAGCCAGCTCCACTGCTTCTCGCATTCGGTAGGCAAACTGGTCGGCGCTGTCGGCCGGGTCCCTGGCCCAGGCGGTGGCCATGTGACGGTAGATCAGATCGGTCGCCATGGCACTGGCCAGCTCGCCGGCGGCGGCGCCTCCCATGCCGTCGGCGACTATGAATAGCGACCCGCGCGCACCGATCTCGTGCCGGCGGACTTCCGGCTGCAGGCTGGCGTTCCCGGTGCTCAGATCCGCGACCAGAAAGGTGTCCTCGTTGTGCTCGCGGCTGCGACCGAGATCGGTCTTGCCGAACACGGAAACGAGCACTGAGCCTGAGCTCACGCGCTCCTCGAAGACATGGCACACCTCCAGCGATCGTCTGAACGGGGGCGACCGGCGGCCACAGTGGTAGTCACGGGAATCGGTCCCTTCCGCCGGTTACGGCGGTTCGAGGTCTGACGAATCTAGGAAGCATGCCTGGGAGCGTCAACGCCATCTTGGCGTAAGTTCTAGCCGCCGTTTACCTTGCACCCATGCTTGTCTTTCGACCATCCAGCACGGCGCTGGCGCTCCTGACTGCCGCGCTGGCCTGCTCCCGCCAGTCTGATCCCCAGCAAGTCCTGCGTTCGGAACCGAACCTGACCCGGTCGGAGCTACACGCGGTGCCGGTGGTACAGGACCCGGTGCGGCTTCGGGTGGTCTATCCCGCGCTCACCGACGTGGTGCGAGTGCGTGACTCCAGCTTCCTGTTTGGCTCGGTTGCGAGTGGGAACACCCGGGTGACCATCAACGGCCACCCGGTGCGTGTCTGGCCCAATGGAGCCTGGCTCGCGTGGATACCTTTTCCGGCTGAAACGCTGATGCAGTTCCGCATCGAGGCGCGAGACGGTACCGACACCTCGGTGCTTCTCTATCCGGTCCGGCGGGATCGGGCTTCGCTGCCGCGACCGATCAGTGTGGGCGCGGCATGGATTGATTCGGTGTCATTGTCACCCCAGGGCCAGGTGTGGCTGCCGCGGAATGAGTATCTCACGCTGTCGGCCCGCGCCGCGGAAGGGGCCGACGTGTGGGTCCGTCTCGCCGATGGCAAGCGGATCCGCCTGCTCCCTCAGAAGCAAGCGGAAGAAGTGCTGCCGGCGCTGCGGGCCTTCGACTGGGATACCACCAAGCTCAATACTCCCGAAGAAGTGAGATATGTCGGCGTGGTGCGCGGCCGTTCCATCGGTCCGGATGCCGGTCCGGTTTTGCGCGGGCCCACGGCGGCCCTGGTTCGGGTACTGGCACGAGCTGCCCTGCGCTGTGTGACCGGCATGCCCTGCCCGGCCCCGTATGCCGAGCTGGTCTCGCCCGACAGCTCCTGGGCAGTAATCGAGGTGGCGCTGGCGGGCGACACCGTCCAACAGCGGTGGCCCCTGCAGGTGCGGCTGCTCGACACCCTTCCAGTCGTGGCGGCGTTCGATGACGACACCGCGGGGCAGGGAACCACCGACAGCCTCACACCGGGTCGCGCGACCCCGGGTGGTTCCTATGCCTGGTTCTTTCCCACCGGCACGAGGGCCGCAGTGACCGGCCGCATCAACGACGACCTGCGCATTCGGCTGTCGCCCGGGTCCGAGGCGTGGGTTCCTGTCGCCGACGCGCTGCCGTTGCCCGCGGGCATCCCCGAGCCTGCGGCCGTGATTGGCTCCGTGACGCTCATGCCTGGGCCGGACCGCGCCCTTCTCCGGATCCCTCTCACCCAGCGGGTTCCCTTTCAGGTCCTGGAGGGCGAGCGGAGCCTGGCGATTACCTTTTATGGCGCAGCTGGTGATGTCGATTGGATGCGCTACGGAACCGACTCGCTCGTGCGTCAGCTCGCCTGGGCCCAGACCCAGCGGCAGGAGGCAACCCTCACGGTTCAGCTGGCGGCACCGGTCTGGGGTTATCGGGCGCGCTGGAGTCGAAACGATCTGGTGCTTGAGATCCGGCGCCCGCCACGGCTGGCACCATCCGATCCGTTACGGGGCCGGACCATTGCGATAGACCCGGGGCACCCGCCCCTGGGCTCCACCGGACCCACCGGGCTACGGGAAGCCGAGGCCAACCTGGCGGTGGCCCGTGCGCTTCGAGCGATGCTGGAGACCAGCGGTGCGAAGGTGCGGATGACCCGCACCTCAGATTCCGCCGTGGAGTTGTGGCCCCGCATCGCGCTGGCGGAGAAGTCCGGGGCCGAGCTGCTTGTTTCGATTCACAACAACGCCCTCCCGGACGGCGTCAACCCCTTCACGAATAACGGGACCAGCGTATTCTATAATCAGCCACGCAGCCTGCCCCTGGCGGCGGCCATCCAGCGGGCGCTGGTTCGCCGGCTCAGCCTCCACGACCTGGGCGTCAGCCGGGCCGATCTCGCGGTCATCCGGGCTACGTGGATGCCGTCGGTGCTGGTGGAGGGGATGTTCATCATCATCCCCGAGCAGGAGGCGGCGCTGCGAAGCTCGGCGGGCGTACGGCGCTACGCTCGGGGCGTGCACGACGGGATTCGCGGTTTCCTTGAGAATTGGGCCCGAATCCAGTCCTCCGCTGATGTGGGGCGGCCGAGGACAGTGGCGTCTCCTAGGGCGAATTCCTCCTCACCGAGCCGCGTGCCTTCTGGCGCTCCGGATGGCGGTGTCGCCCCATAGAGCGTAGTGACGAGGTTTGGCTGATGTCTTCCTTGATGCGATTGCTCAGAACTCCCGGGTTCTCCCATCCACCGCGAATAACTCACCGGACCGCAGCGGGCGCTGTTGCTGTCGCCCTGCTGGCGGGCATGCCACGCTCTCTCCCGGCTCAAACGCCGGGGGAGCGGGGTGATCTGGAACGATTCCGGGATTCAATCGGGGCCACCGTGGACTCGGTAGGACTGCTTGCGCTCGAGCGAAGGATGATCGACTCTGCCAAGACGAACCGGTCCGACGGCATGATCCACCTGAGGCTGGGCTTCCTCTCCCTCAGGCTGGGAGAGCTGGGCGGACAGGATCACTATGATGACGCGGCCTCCGAGTTCCAATGGGCCATCGACCTCCAGCCGTCCTGGCCCTACGCCTGGTACGGGATGGGCCTGGCCGAGTACGGCGTAGGTGACTCGCAGATCTCCTTCGTCACCGGGCTCAAGATGATGTTGGGGAAGGATGCCCTCACACGCTCGGCGGTGGCGTTCGCCAAATCGGCGGAGATCGATCCCTCCTTCGTGCGCGGTCTTGTGGATCTCGCGAACACCGCGTTACGACAGCGGGTGAACATCAAGCTGGGGGTGGCATTGGAGGCGTTACGCCGGTCCGCGTCGACTCCAGCCGGCAGTGATCCCGATGTCCTGCTGGCACGCGGGAGGGTCGAGCGCGAGGTCGGCGATGGCGACTCCGCGCTCGTGGCCTTCAACGGCTACCTCCAGCGCGGAAATAATCGAGGTCTGGCCCTGCTCGAAGTAGCCCGCACTCAGCTCCTCCTGGGCCGCTTCGAGGGCACCACCCCGTATTTCGAAGGCGCCATGCTGGACGATTCGGTGACCGTCAACGGATACCGGGCGGATCTGGCCACGATCGCGTCCGACAGCGTGATGGGCGAGCTCGACCGGCAACAGGGCGCCCGGCGCGCGGCCTACCTGCGGCGCTTCTGGGGCGAGCGCGACCAAACCGAGCTGCGGACCGATGGTGAACGGCTGCGGGAGCACTACCGCCGGCTCTTCTATGCCCGAAAGAACTTCCAGCTCACGGCGAACAACCGCCACTACGACATCGTAGAGCGGTATCGCTCGGGCAGCCGCGACTTCGACGACCGCGGGGTCATTTACATCCGCCATGGCGAGCCTTCCAGCCGCGCCAGCTATGCCGCCCCCGGTCTGGAGGCGAACGAATCCTGGCGCTACAGCCGAACCGACGGAGATCTGATTTTCCACTTCATCGCACGCGAGGATGTGCAGGACTTCAAGCTGGTCGAAAGTCTCTTCGACGTGCTGGGGTTCAGCGACGCCGTAAAGCTGCAGCAGACCAACAGCGCCAGCGACAATGCCATGGCCGAGCAGCTCATGCTGTCGCGGGAACAGCTCTCACCCGTCTATCGGAGGCTTCAAGCGGCAGGCAGAGGAAGCACTGGGCGGTACCAGAACGAGGAGCGGCGCGCGGGACAGGAGAGCATCGCGGTAGGAACCACCAGCGACAGCTATGAGCTGCGCTTTCCCAACGAGTTGAAGGCCACCTCAGAGGTGCTGGCTGTTGGGAGAGACTCTGCCGGTCACCAGGTGCAGATCGCGTACGCCGTCGCGGGATCCAGTCTGGAGCCCGTCACCGTGACCCGCGGCTTCTTGTATAGCGTGCGGCTCCGTTTCGTGGCCACCGACCAAACGGGGAAGGTCGTCGCCGCCCTCGACACCACCCGGCACTTCGTGGCACCCGAGCGAGTGCCACCGAACGAGCACCTGGTAGGTCGGGTGAGCGCTTCGGTCCCTGCGGGATCACTGCGGTATCGCTTGGCCATCCAGCAGGGGGACGACGTCGGGATGACGCTGCCTCAGGAGACCGTGCGGGTGGGACCCACGACCTCCGCGGCCCTCAGCCTCAGCGATCTGGTCCTGGGCTCGCGCACGGCCAACCTGGGCTGGAAGCGCACGCCGGACGATACGGTGCTGTTCAACCCCCTCCGAACCTATAAGCGGGGCGAGGAGATGGAGCTGTACTACGAAGTCGAAGGGCTTCGGCCTGCGCCGTACACGGTCGAGCTGGCCGTGCGCAAGAAGGGCGGCGGGGGCGGTGTGTTCAAGAAGATCTTCGGGGGCGGCGGGGCGGCAATCAAGCTGAAGTTCGAGCAGCAGGCCACCACGTCGACGGTGTTCACCCACCGGAGCCTGAAGCTGGACCGGTTGAAGCCGGGAATGTACGTGCTCCAGTTGATGGTCGTGGATGCCGACGGCCGGAAGGACTACCGCCTGCGAGAGTTTCAGGTGGTGGACGAAAAGAAGGGTGAGCGGAAGACGTAAGCGGGTCAGCGGGCAGCGGGACACTCATCCAGAGACCCTCCCATGCACACCACGGCATCGGAGGGTCTGACGTTTCATCTCCCACTGACCCGCTGTCCCGCTGACCCGCTTCCCGTCTAGAGCGGCCAGGCCGCCGGACGAGTCGGGGCGAGGATGAGCAGCGGCTGCACCAGGCTCTCCGCCTTCACGACCGCCTCTACCTGTACCAGATGCTGGGTGACTCCGGTGCTGGTGTCGAAGGTGGCGATGTGCATCAGCATGGAAGCGAGCGGACGGTCCGCCGGCTTGGTGCGGCCACCCTCGGTCGGCGAGATCGAGGTACCGGGAACCAGCGTAATCCGGGCGTGCCCGAACAGCCAGAGCGGGAAGCCGTCAAGCGCCTTGAGGAGCCGCTCGTTGAAGGCCAGGCTCTCCCCATGCAGGGTAATGAGGCCGAGGCTGGGGCGCTCGTTCTGGCGGCGGGAGTGGACCACAAATCCATAGGTAAAGGCCGGATCCTGCCCCTCGGCGCGCCGCAGGGCGGCCCGGAGTTTCTGCTGGCTGAAGGCAATCGTGTGATACGGAACCACAGGCTCTCCCAGTAAGCGACACAGGATAGGACGGCTTCTGATCGCTGCAGGGGACGTGCCAACGAGGCGGGGCGGTGGGGCAGTGGGGCGGGTAGCCGCTGTTCCCCTCTATTTGCGATTGAACCTGCCTAAATTCTTACCGTTGAACCTCCCGCTGCCCTGCTGCCCCACTGCCCCGCCTTTCGCAACCCCTCTCGCGATACGCCACGCACAATTGCCTTGAACTACCTCGGATGGTGACGTAGGTTGCCCCAATGTTCTGCTCCCGCTGTGGAAGCGAAATCACCGGAAAATCGAAGTTCTGCCCCTCCTGCGGTCTCGACCTCATGGCCACCACCCCGGTGCACGCCATCGCGACCGGGGTGTTGCAGGAGCTCGATCTGGTCCGTGAGTCGCTGGCAGCGGAATACGAAATCATTGAGGAGCTGGGCCGGGGCGGCATGGCGATGGTCTACCGCGCCAAGGACCGTCAGCTCGAGCGCGAAGTGGCCGTGAAAGTTCTGCCTTTTTCGCTGGCCTTCGATACCGAATTTGTCGAACGGTTTCAGCGTGAGGCCCGCACCGCCGCCCAGCTGGAACATCCCAACATCATCTCGATCTACCGGGTCGGCCGCTCGGGCCGGGTGATCTACTTCGTCATGAAGTTCCTGCGGGGTGGCTCGCTCTCCATGGTGCTGGCGGCCCGCAAGAAGCTGACGCCGCCGGAGATCCGGCGGCTACTCTCGGAGGCCGGCAGCGCGCTCGGCTATGCCGCGCAGCGCGGCATCGTGCACCGCGATATCAAGCCCGACAACATCATGTTCGACGAGTTCGGTCAGAGTGTGCTCACCGACTTCGGCATCGCCAAGGCGGCCTCCGGCCAGAAGCTCACCGGCACCGGGATGTCCATTGGGACACCGCACTACATGAGTCCCGAGCAGGCCCGGGCCCAGGCGATCGACGGCAGAAGCGACATCTACAGCCTTGGTGTCGTCGCCTATCAGTGTCTGACGGGCGCGGTGCCCTATGATGGCGAGGACAGCTTTTCCATCGGCTACAAGCACATCACCGAGCCGATCCCCACACCCAGCCTGATAACCGCCGACGAGCGCCGGATCTTCGAGGTCATCAAGCGCATGCTGATGAAGGACCCGAACGACCGGTTCCAGAGCTGCGAGGAGCTGGTCGCCTCGTTTCGGGGGCAGCCCATTGCCGCCCCCGGAGCGGTTCGGGTGTCGGCGGCCACCTTCGTCGGCAGCGGAGCCGCGGCCGTCGCTGGCTCGGCCGCCTCGGTGGTCGGAGGCTCCGGTCTCCCTCCTATCCTGAGCCAACCCACCACACCGCTGGATTCACCGCTGGTGAACCGGCGCATGACGCCCCTGGAGCGGCGTGAGGTGCCGCGCCGCGTGGCCGATCGTTCCGTGGCGATGCGAACCAGCGCGTCGTCGTGGGCCTGGCTCTGGATGCTGCTCGCAGTATTGAGTGGAGTAGGCGGCGCATTCTACTACTGGCAGCGTCGGGGGTTCGCCCCCGGCGGCATTACCCCGGAATCATCAGCCGATTCAGTGCCCGCTCGCGAGTCTCTCCCGCCCGTCCCAGCACCGGCGGCACAACCCCCCCTGCTTGCCGCCGACACCGCCTCCCCGGCCCGGGATTCGTCCCCTGCGGCAGCGCTGACCCCGCCTGAGGTTGCCGAGCCGGTGGCGGTGACGGGACCGGTGGACAGCGGAGGTATCCGGCTGGTGGGACTGCCGCGTGGCTCGACGGTGCTCATCGACGAAAAGCCGATCTCCAACGCACTTACCCGTCTGGCGCCCGGTCCGCACGCGCTGGCCATCTCGGCGCCCCGGTACAATTTCTATTCCGACACCGTCGTCGTGCGGCCCGGTCAGATCCAGGAACTGACGCCCCAGCTGACGCAGATCGGCGCCCCCGTACCGACGGCGCGGTCGGAGCAGAGGCCCAACGCCAAGTGTCTCCCCGGGGCTGGATACAACGCCGACGGCTCCTGCTTCGATGAACGGCCCAAGCCGGTGAACCCGCCGTTTGTAAAAGTTCCCCAGGATGCCAAGGTCTCGCCGCGGCCCTCCCTCATGTGGGTCAAGGTATCGGGTGAGGGCCGCACGGTGGACATCAGACGGCTCCGACCCTCGGACGATCTCGCCTACGAGCGCGAGGTTCAAAACTTCGTCTGGACTGTCACGTGGCACCCGGCGCTCAAGGACGGAGCGCCAGTGGACGCCTGGACCCAGATGCTCTTCCCGCCGGCGCAGGATCAGTAGGGCGCATCGCGTGCGCCCGCCATCCATCCACCCAACCGCCTTCATCGCCTCCACCGCCGCCGTCATGGGTGACGTGACCCTCGGTGAGGAAGCCAGCGTGTGGTATGGCGCCGTCCTGCGGGGCGATATGGCGCCCATCGTGATCGGCTCGCAATCCAACATCCAGGACGGCAGCATCGTCCATGTCGACGCCGGGGTACCGTGCACGGTAGGGCGGCGCGTTGGGGTGGGGCATCGCGTCATTCTGCACGGCTGCGTCGTCGAGGACGACTGCCTCATCGCGATGGGGAGCGTCCTGCTCAACGGAGTGCGGATCGGGGCCGGAAGCGTGGTTGCAGCCGGTGCCGTGGTGCCAGAAGGGATGCAGGTGCCCTCCGGGTCACTGGTGATGGGAGTTCCGGGGCGCATAGTTCGGCCGGTGGACGCGGAGCTTGCCCGGCGTGCCGCGGCGACCTGGAGCCACTACGTGAAGGAGGCTCGCGCGCATCGCGAAGGCCGATATCCGCTGGTTGGCCGCGCCGAAGCGCGGTAGGCCGTCCTCTGCTTTCCCGGTTGTCCCCGCCTTATCCCCACCTATCCACTTCTTCCACATTGTCTTACCCGCTATATTTGTGATGTGGGAAGCGAGATTGGACGTGGTTTCGTGGCTTTTTCGTGGTATTGTCTCAGTCCGGTACCAGCCCTAGCTTGGCCTTCCGTTTTTGGTGCTGAGCACGCGCTCCACCCTCTGAGATCAATACCTTTCAAGCGGGGAGTTCTATGAAAACGTCCACCCCACGGGACGCGGTCCGGCTGTCGCCCAATGCCATTACCGTCCTCGAGAAGCGATACCTGCTCAAGGACGAATCCGGGGCGCCAGTTGAAACTCCACGCGATCTGTTCCAGCGGGTGGCACGCACCGTCGCCGACGCTGATCGGCGCTATGGGGCCTCGGACGCGGCGGTAGACGCCGTCACGCAGGACTTCTTCGGCCTCATGGCCAACCGGCTGTTTGTGCCGAACTCCCCCACCCTGATGAACGCCGGCCGTCCGCTGGGCCAGCTCTCCGCCTGCTTTGTCCTCCCGGTTGACGATGCCCTCTCCAATGGGAAGAGCGGCATCTACGATACCCTGCGCGCCATGGCGCTGGTGCACCAGTCGGGTGGCGGCACCGGCTTCAGCTTTTCCCGTCTCCGTCCCAAGAACGACATCGTGCGATCGACCATGGGCGTCGCCTCGGGCCCGGTGTCGTTCATGACGCTCTTCGACGCGTCTACCGACGTGGTCAAGCAGGGCGGCACCCGGCGGGGAGCCAACATGGGCATCCTCAGGGTCGACCACCCGGACATCATGGAGTTCATCACCTGTAAGGACGACACGACCAAGGTCACCAACTTCAACATTTCGGTGGCGGTCACCGATGCCTTCATGGCGGCGGTCGAAGCCGACAGCTCCTACGATCTGATCCACCCCAAGACCAAGGAAGTCACCGGTCAGCTGCGGGCCCGCGCGGTGTGGGAACGCATCATCCACGGCGCCTGGAAGACGGGTGAGCCCGGGGTGTTCTTCGTGGACAAGGCCAATCACTACAATCCGGTTCCGCATCTGGGCGAGTACGAGGCCACCAACCCCTGCGGCGAGCAGCCCCTGCTGCCCTACGACGTGTGCAACCTCGGCTCGATCAACCTGGGTGCGTTTGTCAGAGACCGGAAAGACGGGCAGAGCCTGCCCCGAGCGGAGCGAGGGGAAATCGATTGGGATCATCTGCGCCGCGTCATCCACCTGTCGACCCACTTCCTCGAGAACGTCATCGATGCCAACCAGTATCCGCTGGAGGAGATCACCGAGCTGGCCCAGCGGATTCGCCGCATCGGCCTCGGGGTCATGGGCCTGGCCGACGTCTTCGTGAAGCTCGGCATCGCCTACGATTCGGAGGAGGGTGTCGCGCTCGGCCGGCGGATTCAGCAGTTCGTGGATGAAGAGGGCAAGGTGGCATCGGAGCGTCTGGCCGGCGAGCGGGGGGTCTTCCCCGAGTGGGAGCGCAGCATCTGGGGCCCGGATGAAACCGCCGCCCGCGACGCCACCGGCGAGCGGATTCGTCCGATGCGGCGCCTGCGGAACTGCAACGTGACGACGGTGGCGCCCACGGGCACCATCTCGATCATCGCGGGATGCAGCTCCGGCATCGAGCCGCTCTTCGCCGTGGCATTCATGCGTAACCAGGCCGGAGCGCTGATGCCGGACGTCAACGAAGACTTCGTCGCCATCGCCAAAGCGGAGGGCTGGTACTCGGAGGAGTTGATGCGGCAAATCGCCGAGACGGGCCACATCGATTTTCCGGAGGTCCCCGCCAAGTGGCAGCGGGTCTTCGTCACGGCCAACGCCATCAAGCCGGAGTGGCACATCCGGATGCAGGCCGCGTTTCAGGAGTACAACGACAGCGCCATCTCGAAGACCTGCAACTTCGCGTATGATGCCAGCGAGGAGTACGTCGAGGAGATCTACCGCCTGGCATACCGGCTGAACTGCAAGGGTGTCACGGTCTATCGTGACGGCAGCCGTGAAATGCAGGTGTTGTCGTCCGGATCGACCGCCAAGAAGGTGATGGAAGGACATGGGACCGGGAAAGACGGGAAGGGCGGGAAGGGAACTGCCGCCACCGCCGACCTCCACGGCGAGATCGCCGAGCTGCGCGCCGAGAACGATCGCCTGCAGCGCATCGTGCACGATCTGGAGTCCGAGAATCTCCAGCGGCGGCAGAAACGGTCCCGCCCCGAGGTGCTGCGAGGATCCACCCGCCGGGTGGAGACGCCTCTTGGCACACTCTACGTCACCATCACCGAAGACGACCGAGGCCAGCCGTTCGAGGTCTTCATGACGCTGGGCAAGGCCGGCGGCGCGCTCATGGCCGACGTGGAATCATTGGGGCGGCTCATCAGCCTGGCGCTGCGTTCGGGAATTCCGATCAAGGAAATCTACCGGCAGCTCCGTGGGATCAGCTCGGACCGGGTCATCGGGCTGGGGCCCAACAAGATTCTCTCGGTGCCCGATGCCGTCGGTATCGCCATCGAGCGGTGGATGCAGGAGAAGCAGGGCATCCAGCAG
>Ga0180121_10000860_pt1 | contig 12888 bp, 17 predicted proteins | sample AntDrymUQ5402106_2_FD_129676 | JGI IMG/M metagenome (GOLD analysis project Ga0180121, IMG submission 129676) | Polar desert sand microbial communities from Dry Valleys, Antarctica - metaG UQ540 (21.06) (version 2) (version 2) | ecosystem: Environmental > Terrestrial > Soil > Desert | place...
GTGAAGCGCCAGTCGCCCGGCTCGGTCGAGACAGCGGCGCCCGGGCTCAGCGTGAGCGCGGCACGAGCGGCTCGACCGCCGAAGACGAAGCACTCGCTGAGCGAGTTGGAGGCCAGCCGGTTGGCGCCGTGGAGGCCCGTGCAGGCGGCCTCGCCGACTGCTAGCAGACCGCGCAAGCTGCTGTGCCCGCTGAGATCGGTCTGGACCCCGCCGATCAGATAGTGAGCGGCCGGGGCGACGGGAACCGGGCCGGTGCCCGGGTCGATCCCGGCCGCGGCGAGCTTCGCGACGATCGTCGGGAAGCGCTCGAGCGGGACGGGTCGCAGGTCGAGGCCGACCGAGGCGGTGCCGTCCGCGGCGATCCGGTCGAGGATGGCCGCCGTCACCTGGTCGCGCGGCGCGAGCTCGTCGGTGAACCGACCTCCGGCTGCGTCCACGAGCACGGCACCCTCGCCGCGGACGGCTTCGGTGATCAGCCAGCCGTCGTGCCGAGCCCCGGGCAACGCCAGCGCCGTCGGGTGGAACTGGCAGAGCTCGAGGTCGGCCAGCTCCGCGCCGGCGGCATGGGCGAGCACCGACCCGGCGCCGATCGCTCCGCGCGGGTTCGTCGTCCTGCTCCACAACGCCGCGCCGCCGCCGGTCGCCAGCACGGTCGCGGTCGCGGACAGCGGGCCACGGTCGGTGAGGACGCCCGAGCAGCACTCGCCGTCGGAGAGGAGCGCCATCGCCGACGCTCCCTCGAGCACATCGACGTTCGGCTCCGCGGCGACGAGCTCCGCAAGCCGGCTCGTCAGCGCCCGTCCGGTCTCGGCGCCGCCGGCGTGGACGATGCGGCGGGCGGAATGTCCACCCTCGAGGCCGAGCGCCAGCTCCCCGCCCGGCTGGAGATCGAAGCGCACGCCGCGGCGCCGCAGGCTCTGCACGGCGCCTGGGGACTCGGTGACGAGGGCCTCCACCGCGCCTCGATCGCAGAGTCCCCTGCCGGCTTCGAGCGTGTCCTCGGCGTGTCGCGCGGGCGAGTCGTCGGGCGCCATCGCCGCCGCCAAGCCCCCCTGCGCGTAGAAGCTGGCGCTTTCCGCCAGCGGCTTTCGGGAGACGAGCACGACGCGGCCTCCGGCCTCGGCGGCCTCGAGCGCGACGAAGAGCCCTGCCGCGCCGGCTCCGACCACGGCGACGTCGCAGGGATCGGTGAGGGTGGCTCGGGCGGCGGGTGGGGTTGCGGGCAAGACGGCGGGTACCGTACCCGCACGAATGAGTCGCCCGGGCCTTCTGTTCCGCCACCGATCGTCGCTCGAGCACGAGACGGGCCCTCATCCCGAGAACGCCGGGCGGATCCGTGCGATCGAGCGGACGCTCGACGATGCGGGCTGGCCGGGCCTCGAACTGATCGAGGCGCCGCTGGCGAGCAGGGAGATGCTCGAGCGGGTCCACGACCCCACCCACGTCGATCGGATCGAGCGGCTCTGCGATGCGGGCGGCGGGATGATCGACGCCGACACCGTCGCGACCGACGCGTCGTGGGAGGCGGCGATGCGGGCTGCAGGGGCGGCCGCGAGCGGCGCCGAGCGCCTGCTCGCCGGAGAGGCGAACTTCGCCTTCTGCGCCATGCGCCCGCCCGGACACCACGCGGAGTCGGACCGGGCGATGGGCTTTTGCCTGTTCAACAGCGCGGCCGTCGGCGCCGCTCACGCGATCGCGACATGCGGGGCCGGGCGGGTGCTGATCCTCGACTGGGACGTCCACCACGGCAACGGCACCGCGGAGATCTTCGACGCCCGCGCCGACGTCGTCTACGCGAGCATCCATCAGAGCCCGCTCTACCCCGGGACCGGGGCGGCCGCGGAGATCGGCACGGCGGCGGGCGCGGGGTACACGGTGAACCTCCCGGTCCCGCCCGGCACCGGCGGCGACGAGTTCTTGGCGCTGGCCGAGCACGTCATCGCGCCGGTCGCTCGCAGCTTCGCTCCGAGCCTGCTCGTGATCTCGGCGGGCTACGACGCCCACGCAGACGATCCCCTGGCCAACTGCCAGCTGACGACAGCCGACTATGCCGACCTCACGTCGGTGATGAGGGACCTGGGCCGCGAGATCGGCGCTCCGGTGCTGGTCTGCCTCGAAGGCGGCTACGACCCCGACGCGCTCGCGGCTTCGGTGCTGGCCACGGTGCGGGCGCTCGGCGACGACGCGCCGGCTCGCTCGGTGCCAGTCGAGCTCGCCGGGGCCGCCCGGCGGCAGCACGGCCACTGGGCGGAGGCGTTCGCCGCCTCGATGGACTGATCCCTGAGCCGGCCGGTGAGGGTCGCGGTCGTCGTCGGCGTCACCGTCGGTTTCGCTCGAGACGATGAGCTACGGCTCGCGCACCTCCCGTGGGTTCGGCGGCACCCGGGAGTAGACGATCCGACGGGGAGGCGCCTCCACGATCGGTTCGGGCTCGGGCGACTCGACCCCATCTCCCCGTTCGCCCGGGTTGACATCGTCGAGGTCGTCGTCCACCGTGACCGGCGTCGAGGCAGAGCGCGCGCTTCGGCCGAGCAGGCCGCGGAACCCGGTGCGTTTGCTCTCAGAGGCTTGCTCCGCCGCCTCGGCCTCGACCTCTGCCGTCGGCTCGCCGCCCCTCGTCGCGGGCTCCTGGTTCCGATCCTCCCGATGCGTTCCGGCGAGATCGTTGAGCGCGACCTCCGCCCGCTCTGCCCGTGCCTCGGCCTCCGAGGCCCGGGCCTCGACCTGCTCGATCCGGCGCCGTGCTGCCTCGAGATCGGTGGCAAGGCTGGATCGCTCGACCTCCCACCCGCGCTCGGCGTCAGCGACCTGAGCCTCGACAGCCCGCTTGGCCCGCTCGCTGACCGCAAGCGACTCGGCGAGCTCCGCCTCGCGCTCCCGAACCCGGGCCTCCGCGGCCTCGGTGGCCTCCTTCCGTGCTCGCTCGGCCTCCGCGGTGACGTGCGTCTCGGCGTCGGCACGTAGGTGCCTCACCTCCTCCGCCAGACGGCGCTCGGCCGCGTCGACCCGTTCGGCCGCTTCGACCGCGCGCGCCTCGATCTGGCTCAGCCTGCGGTCGGATTCCTCGATCAGGCGGACCTTCTGCTCGCGCTCAAGCTCGAGCGTCCGCTCGCGGTTGGCGAGCCTCTCGGCGAAGCGATCCTCGGCCGCCTTTCGTGCGACCGTCACCTCTGCCCGGAGTCGCTCCTCCGCATCGCCTTCGATCCGGGCGATTCGCTCGCGGACCTCGGTCTCGGCGTGCGCGCGTCGCTCGGCGTCCTCGAGCCGCACGAGGGTCTCCTGAAGCGTGCGAGTGGCCGCGTCGCGCTCGCGCTTCGCATCCTCGAGCTGCTCGGCGCGCCCGGCCGCCTCCCGTTCGGCCTGCCGGGAGGCCTCCGGGATACGGCGCATGGCCTCCTGCTCGAGGTGCTCGGCCTCGGCTCCCGAAGGGATGGAGGCGTCGAGAGGGTTCCCTCCGCGTTCGCGGCGCCCTCCGAAGATCCCCTTCTCCTGTGCCATTGAGGCGCAGGGTATGGATGCCGCGCGCTTCGCGTCCTCCTCCGTCCGCCCGGTCTGCGGTGGCGGGTGCGGTGATCGAGCGGCAGATCGGGACCAAGGCGCCGAGAGGCGTGGATTGGTGCACTTCCGCGCGCAAAGCGTCACTTCGACGTCTTGTTCGGTGACGCGGAGCCGCCAACGATGGTCGGGACACAACAACGATCCGGCGTTCGAAGCGCCGGGAAGGGAGTTCCGATGCACGCCATCTTCGGTCTGGTCCACGCAAAGGGTGCGATCGCGATGCGAGCGGTCCGCGATCGCCTCACCTCCGAGAGCGGCCAGGGCACGGTCGAATACGTCGGCCTGGTCCTGCTCGTCGCCGCCTTGATGGGCGGCATGGTCGCCGCGGTCGGCGGCCTGGGGAGCCTCTCTGGCATCGGCAAGGAGCTCGCCGAGGCGATCACCAAGAAGATCGTCCAGGGAGTCCAGAAGATCACCTTCGGCTGAAGGGCTGAAGCCGAGGCCGGGCCATCGGGGCTGTTCGCCCGTCGTGGGCGGGAGGGCCCCGATGGCGGCTCGCCGACCGCGACTGGGAGTCCTCCTCTGGAACACTTCGCCGGTGACAGAGCGCAGCTATGGGCGATCCGCAGCGGCGATGCGGCCGGTCGAGATCGAGCCGGGATTCGTTCGCACGGCTGACGGCTCGGCGCTGATCTCGATCGGTGAGACACGAGTCATCTGCACGGCGTCGATCGCGGAGGATGTGCCGCGCTGGCTGAAGGGAAAGGGTCGCGGCTGGGTCACCGCCGAGTACGCGATGCTCCCCGCCTCCACCGGCGAGCGCAAGGAGCGAGACTCCAAGAGGGGTCGTCCCGATGGCCGCTCGACCGAGATCCAGCGGCTGATCGGCCGGGCGCTCCGCGTCGTCGTCGACTTCGAGGCGCTCGGCGAGCGGGCGGTCTGGGTCGATTGCGACGTCCTCCAGGCAGACGGCGGTACCCGGTGCGCGGCGATCACCGGCGCCTACGTCGCCCTGCACCTCGCCCTCGATGCGGCGGTCGAGCGGCGCGAGCTGAAGGCGGTGCCGCTGAACGGGTCGGTCGCCGCGCTCAGCGTCGGGATCGTCGGCGGCGAGGCGCTCAGCGATCTCGATTACTCGGAGGACTCGCGGGCCGAGGTCGACGCGAATGTGGTGATGACGGGCGAGGGCGGCCTGGTCGAGGTCCAGGCGACGGCCGAGCGGACGCCGCTGTCGCGCGCGTCGCTCGACGAGCTGCTCGGGCTCGCCGAGGTAGGGATCACCGAGCTGCGGGCGATCCAGGAAAGCGTCACGGGGGTCACGCGGGCGTGACTTCTCGGCCGCGGGGGCGGCCGGTCGTGGTCGCCACCCGAAACGATCACAAGCTTGCCGAGCTCGGCGAGATCCTCACCGGGCTTGAACTGCGACCGCTGCCCGAGGACGTCACGATGCCACCGGAGGACGCCCCGACGTTCGCCGGCAATGCCCTCACCAAGGCGCGGGCGGCTTACGAGCAGACCGGCGCGGCGGTGCTCGCCGACGACTCGGGCATCGAGGCGGCGGCGCTCGGCGGGCGGCCCGGTGTGCGCTCGGCCCGCTACGCCGGCGCGAACGCGACCGACGCGCAGAACCTCGAGCTCCTCCTGAACGAGCTCGGCGAGCAGGCGGACCGCTCGGTTGCTTACGCCTGCGCGATCGCCTTCGTCGCGGAGGACGGGGCGACGTTGGTTCGGGAGGGCCGCTGCGAGGGCAAGCTCGCTGAACGACCCCGAGGCGATGGGGGCTTCGGCTACGACCCGGCGTTCCTCCCCGACGAGGTCGACGACGGCAGGACGATGGCCGAGCTTTCTCCGGCGGAAAAGCACCGAATCTCTCACCGCGGCCGCGCGGCCAGGGCGATCGCGGAGGCGATCGAAGCCGAGGTGAGGGCGTGACATCGGTGAAGCCCGCCGGGAAGTCGGCGACGGCGCTGGTCTCGGTCGTCTCGAACTCGCTGCTGATCGTGCTCAAGCTGGTCGCCGGCGTCCTCACCGGCTCGATCGCGATCCTCACCGAGGCGATCCATTCGGGGATCGACCTGCTCGCCTCCCTGATCGCCCTGTTCTCGGTCCGCAAGGCTGACGAGCCCGCCGACGCCGACCATACGTACGGGCATGAGAAGGCCGAGAACGTCGCAGCCGGGGCGGAGGCGATGCTGATCTTGCTGGGCGCATCCATCGTCGTGCTCGAGGCGACCCGGCGGCTGTTCGAGGGCGCCGAGATCAACCGGCTCGGCCTCGGCATCGCTGTGATCGGCGTCTCGATCGTGGTCAACCTCGGTGTCTCGACCTTCGTCGGCCGGCGCGCCGAGCTCCACGACTCCCCGGCGCTCGAGGCCGATGCGGCGCACCTGCGAGCCGACGCGCTGACGTCGATCGCCGTGCTGGTCGGGCTGATCCTCGTCGAGGTGACCGGGTCAGCGGAGTGGGACTCGATCGCCGCCCTGACGGTCGCGGCGGCGATCGTCCACACGGGCGTCAGGCTGGCAATGCGCTCCGGCAGGGTGCTGATGGACGAGGCGCCTCCCGCCGCCGAGCTCGACGAGATCGAGCGCGCGATCGCCTCGGCTCGACCGACGCAGATGGCCGGCTACCACAAGCTGCGGGCACGACGGGCTGGCGCGCGTCGTCACGTCGACCTCCACGTCCAGTTCCGCTCCGGGACGTCGCTCGAGGAGGCGCATCGCCTCGCCCACGCGCTCCGCGGTGCGATCGAAGCGGCGGTGCCGAACGCCGACGTGCTGATCCACGTCGAGCCGGAAGGTTCCTACCGGAAGTCCTTGGAGGGGCCGCTTCGGCACGGCTGAGCGGGGATCACAGGTTCGCGGCGGCCGCTAGCCCAACGGCCAGGACGGTGATCGCGTAGCCGGTGTAGCCGTTGAGCGCGAAGGCGAGGGCCGCGACCACGCATGCCGCGACCACGGTGATCCAGGACGCACGGGAGACGTTCACGGTCAATATGTTCCAGCAGATGGCCGACGGACAGGTTGCGAGCGCGGAATCCGCGGCCGAGCGAGCGGTCGAGCGGCTGGCCGCGGCGTCGGCTGACCTCCGCTCCGTCGCCCTGCTCAGGGCGGACGGCGAGGTCCTCGCCGCCACCACCCCCAACGATTGGGCCGTCCAGGCGAAGGAGCTCTGGGACGCGGCCGCAGCGTCCGGTGCCGATCCCCAGCAGGTTCATGTCGCGACGGAGGACGGCGAGGTCTTCGCCGTGCGCTCGCCCGCGGGCATGGCGGCGATCGCCGTCGCACAACGCTTCGCCCTCGCCTCGCTGATGTTCTGTGACCTCCGCGCGGCCCTGCGCGACCTTGATGCCGGCGAGACGACTTCGGAAGCCACCGCGCGCGATCGGACCTGATGCAGAAGCCGTACAGGTTCCTGCTCGACCGCGTGGCCACCTATGCGGAGGAGGGCAGCGCCTTTCTGCGCCGCCGCCGTATCCGCAGCCTGCCGTTCGCGCGGGTGTGGGGCCGGGGTGGTGTGGCCGAGGCAGTCGACCTCCAGGGCGAGCCCGGCGCCCGGATGGCCGCCGCCGCGGCCGCGCTGATCGAGGACGCCGAGCCGCGGGCCTGAGCCTGGGCACGTCGTCGGGGCGGGGGCGCGAAAGCCCGCGCCGGGGTTCTCGGTGGCGGATGCCCACGCTCGATGAACTCGGACTCGATCCACGCCGGCGAGAGCTGGCGGAGTCGGCCCTCCGCGAGGACCCGGCGCTCGCGGAGGAGCTCGAGCTGATCACCGGCCTGCTGAACGAGGACATCCAGCGCGCCTTCTGGAGTGCGTTCGCGGACGGTTGCGCCGCGAGCGCGCGACCCGCAGCAGCCGTCCTCGCCGCGCTCGAGCGAGCCGCGGCTGGGGATCGGCCGATGCGCCGCCGGGGGCACGGCTTCGAGCCCCGGGATTGAGGGGGCGAGCGTCGCAGTAGGCGGCGACATCCGATCCGAGGAGGCCCGATGATCGCCAAGCTGCAGTCCCTACGCGTACAGATTCTCGGCGTCGCGATCGTGCTCGCCCTCGTCTTGGCCGGCGTGGCGTTCGCCCCCGCCCCCGCCGCGGGCCACACGGTGAATGACGGTCCCGCCGCGAGCGGGGGTCAGTGCTCGTAGCGACGGAGATCGGCCCGCAGGCGCTCGTCGTCGCCGGGGTCAATGTCGGCGGCGGCGCTGCCCGTCGGCGCGGGGGATGCGGTTCGCTCGCCGCGCCAGCGCCTCGCCGCGAGTGCTATGCCGAACGCGGCGACGAGGAAGCCCACGATCGGAATCAGCCAGGCGGTCAGGTCGAAGCCGGACGTGCTCGGCACCGCGAGCACGTCGGCGCCGTACTCGGCCACGAGCTCGTCCTTGATCTGCTCCTTGTCGAGGCCGTCCGCGATCAACCCGTTGATGAACGTCCGCTCGCGAGTCGCCTGCGGGGAGGTCGAGAGCTGCAGGGTGGTGCCGCAGACCGTGCACATCACCTCGTCCTCGATGTCCGGGAGGGAGGCGCGCGGCTCGACCTGAGCCTGCCCCTGAGCGCCGGCGGTCCCGGTCGCCAGCACGACGAGGAGGAGCGTGAGCGCCGCGAGTGGCCGCCTCACGCGGGAGCCTCGGCGGCGGTGATGAGCGGCGTCACGTATTCGTCGAGGTAGTCCCGGTCGATCGGGCCGCGGAAGAGCAGCGCCAGGTTCCCGTCGGGATCGACGACGAAGCTCTCGGGCAGGCCGAGGACGCCGTAGTCCTCGGCGCGATCGTCATTCGTGTCCTTGAAGAACTCCCAGCTCAGCCCGTTCTCCTCGATGAACCCGGTCGCGTCTTCGGTGTTGTCCTCGCTGTTGATGCCGATCACGACGAGGTCGTCGCGATGCTCGTCGGCGTAGCGCTGGATCGTCGGCGACTCCTCCTCGCATGGCCTGCACCACGAGGCCCAGAAGTTGACGAGCAGCCACTTGCCCCGGTAGTCGGCGAGCGAGCCCTGACCGTCCCCGTCGAGGCGCTCGACCGGCGCGTCGGGCGCGGGCTCGCCGATCGCCAGCTCCGTGCCCCCCTTGGCGATCAAACCGAACCCGAGCAGCCCGACGAAGGCGACCGCCGCCATCACTGCAAGAAATCCACGGTTGCTCATCGGGCGGGAAAGGTTAGAGAGGCGCCAAGAGCTGCCTTGTAGAGAAGCTTGCGGCGAGCGAAGCGATGCCGGGTTCTCGCGAGGTCAGAGGTCGCTGGGCATGGAAGAGCTCGGCGACGCGGCCTGTTGGCCGCGAGCCGGGCGATGACGCAGATCCAGCGGGGTCCTGGCCCGCGAGAAGCGGGTGAGGAGAATCGAACTCCCGTCACCAGCTTGGGAAGCTGGTGCTCTGCCATTGAGCTACACCCGCGAGAAGGCTCATTCTAGAAGCCCGGTGCATCGTGGGATCCGCGGGCCCGCGCCGCCGGCGACCTGACCGCCGCCGGCCCGTCAGATCGGCTGCGAGCTCGGCCGGAGCAGGATCTCGTTGACGTCGACCCGGTCGGGCTGGGAGATCGCGTAGAGGACGGCGGCGGCGATGTCGTCCGCCTCCAGGGCGTTCGCCGGCCGGTTGTCGAAGAAGGGGGTGTCGACCATGCCCGGCTCGATCAGCGTCACCTTGATCGTCGTGTTCTCGTGCATCTGGCGGAGCTCCTGGCGCAGCGACTCGCCCATCGCGGTCACCGCCCACTTCGTCGCCGAGTAGAGCGAGCCGGGAAGCGAACGGCGGCCGGCCACCGAGCTGGTGATCACGTAGTGGCCGCCGTCCTGCTCGAGCAACCCCGGGAGGGTCGCCCGGATCGTGTGGGCCACGCCGAGCACGTTCGTGAGGACCATCGAGCGCCACTGCTCGGGCGATTCCTCGAGGAAGCCCCGGCCGGCGCCGAAGCCGGCGTTGGCGAAGACGACGTCGATGCCGCCGAAGCGCTCGCGGCCGGCCTCGACCAGTGACTCGACCTGATCCCATTCGGTCACGTCGCAGGTCTGAACGAGGACGTCGTCGCCCCCGTCGAGCTCGCCGGCGAGCTCCTGAAGCGGCTCCTCGCGCCGAGCGGACAAGACCAGGCGGTGCCCATCGGCGCGGAGTCGCTTGGCCGTTGCGGCGCCGATTCCGGTGCTCGCGCCGGTGATCAGGATCGTTCGCTGCTCTGCCATCGCCGGACATTCATAGCAGCGCGCCGAGCTCGGCCGAATCAGGCTCCCTCGCGCCGCAGCCCGCGCCGGGACCCTGCGATAATCCGGCGCTCGATGGATCAAGATCGCAAGCGGAAGATCCGTCTCGTCGTCGCGCTCTCGGCGGCCGTGCTGCTCGCGGTGGCGCTGCTCTACACGTCGTTCAGCGCCGGCAGCGAGGCGCGCGAGCCCTCCGAGGTGCTCGCCGCCGGGCCGAGCGATGAGAGCTACCAGATGACCGGCAAGGTGGCCAGCTTCGAGCGCGACGGATCGGAGCTGAACTTCCAGATCACCGACCGCGACGGCGGCGACGAGACCCTCCCCGTCAACTACAGCGGCGTCGTTCCCGACCCCTTCCGCGACGGCCGTGAGGTGATCGTTACCGGCAAGCTCACCGAGGACGGCGTCTTCGTGGCGGAGAAGGACAGCCTGATCACCAAGTGCCCCTCGAAGTTCGCCGCGGAGGCGGAGGGCAACCCGAACATCATCATCGAGCAGTGAACGAGCTCGGCTCGGCGGCGCTCGTCGCCGCGCTCCTGGTCGCGATCTATGCCGCCGTCGCGGCCCTGATCGGCACCCGCGGGGACCGCCGCTGGGTCGATTCCTCGCGCCGCGCCATGTACGCGATGTGCGGCCTGCTCTGTCTGACCGCCCTCTCGCTCGAGCTCGCCTTCCTCCGCACTGACCTCACGGTCGCGCTGGTCGCCGACCACTCGTCGGAGAGCACCCCGACGCTCTACAAGCTGACGGCGCTCTGGGGCAGCCAGGCCGGGTCGCTGCTGCTTTGGGCGTTCGTCCTCTCGGTCGCGTCGGCCGCCGTCCTGTTCATCACCCGCAACCGCCATCGCGAGGTCGTCCCGTGGGCGACGGCGGTGCTCGCCGGTGTCGCGGTCTTCTTTCTCGGCCTGATCGTCGCCGGGATCGCTTTCCCCGATGCCGAGAGCTGGCCGTTCGCGGCGTCCAACCCCGTCCCGCTCGAGGGCGCGGGCCTGACGCCCCTGCTCCAGCATCCGGCGATGGCGATCCACCCGCCGATGCTCTACTCCGGCTACGTCTTCTTCACGATCCCGTTCGCCTTCGCGGTCGGCGCCCTCGTCACCAGGAACCTCGACGCGAGCTGGATCCGCACCACCCGCCGCTTCGCCCTGATCGCCTGGCTCCTGCTCTCGATCGGGGTCGCGCTCGGCGCCCGCTGGTCCTATAGCGAGCTGGGATGGGGCGGCTACTGGGCATGGGACCCGGTCGAGAACGCCGCGCTCATACCGTGGCTGACCGGCACCGCGTTCCTGCACTCGATCATGGTCCAGGAGCGTCGCGGGATGCTGCGGACGTGGAACGTCTCGCTGATCTGTGCGACCTTCGTCCTCTCGCTCCTCGGCACGTTCCTCGTCCGCTCGGGCGTCCTGCAATCGATCCACGCCTTCGGCGAGTCAAAGGTCGGCGTGCCGCTGCTCTTCCTGATCGGCACGGTCACGATCGGGACGACGGTCCTGATCGTCACCCGCCGCGACTCGCTGCGCTCCGAGCGCCGGCTCGATTCGCTGTTCAGCCGCGAATCGGTCTTCCTCGTCAACAACATCCTCTTAGTCGCGCTCGCCACGGTGATCCTCTTCGGCACCTTCTTCCCGCTGATCTCGGAACTGTTCGGCTCGGAGAAGTTCATCGGGCCCCCTTGGTTCAATCAGTTCGCAACGCCGCTGGCGATCGGGCTCGTCTTCTTCATGGGCATCGGACCGCTGGTCGCCTGGCGGCGGATCTCGCTCGCCAGCCTTCGCCGCGCCGTCGGGATCCCCGCCGCGGCGACGGCAGTGCTCGCGGTGGTCCTGCTGGTCACGATCGGGATCGCCGAGAGCCCCGCCGCCTTCGTCCTGTTCCTCGCCGCCGCGTTCACGATCTTTGCGATCGCCGCGGAATTCGTGCGCGGAGTCGCCGCACGCCGCGCGCTCGCGGGGGGCAGCCGGATGGCCGCCCTCGGCTCGCTCGTGACCCGCAACCGGCGCCGCTACGGCGGCTACGTCGTCCACGTCGGCCTCGTCCTCGCGCTGTTCGGGATCGCCGCCTCCTCGAGCTTTCAGACCAGCCGCGACCTGCGGATGAGTCCCGGTGACGTCGAGCAGGTCGGCGACTACACGGTCACCTACGTCGAGCCGATCAGCGATCCCCAGAGCGACCGGGTGGCACTCGGGGCCGAGCTCGCGGTCACCCGCGACGGCGCCGCCGTAGCCACGTTGACGCCCAAGCGCGAGTACTTCGCCGGCCCCGGGGGCGATCCCGAGACCCCGATCCGGAGCTTCTTCGAGGGCGAGCCGACGAGCGAGGTCGGCCGTGATGAGGGAATCACCCGCGACCTCTGGAGCGCGATGCAGCCCGATCTGAGTTCCTTCGACGCCCAGATCGACGAGGCGGACGAGGCCTACGCGACCGCCCTCGCGGAGCTGCCGCCGGACCTTCGTCAGGACCGGGTGGTCCTCGACGCCTCCGCCCAGCGGCAGGGGCAGGAGATCCTCGCCCTCGCCGATCGTTACCTGACCGATACCCCTCCCGCCGAGATCCGCTTCAACGTCAACCCGTTCGTGAGCTGGTTCTGGCTCGGCGTCCTCGTCGGCGTCGGCGGGGCGCTGTTCGCCGTCTGGCCCAGCGCCGAGGGCCGGCGGCGTCGGGTATCCGACGTCTACGGCGCGCGGCTCGCCCGCGAGCTCACGTCCGTCTAGATATAGACGCCTTGCTCGAGCTACTGATCGCGATCGTGATCCTCGCTGCGGTCGCCGCCTGGGTCGTCCGTCCGCTCAGCCGCCGGGCGGGAACCGGGGAGGAGCGGGTCGAGGATCCGGTGCTCGCCGAGCTCGAGGCGCGCAAGCAGGCCAAGTACCGCGAGATCCGCGACACCGAGCAGGACCACGCCCAGGGTAAGCTCAGCCCCGCCGAGTTCGCCACCCAGGACGCCGAGCTCCGGCGCGAGGCGATCGCGATCCTCAGGGAGATCGACGCCGCCTCCAGGAAGAACCCGTCCGATCCTGCTTCCAGCGCGTAGCGGCGTCATCTAGACTGCGCCGCCGTGGAAACCTTTCTCGGCATCGTCCAAGTCTCCATCTCGATCGTCATGGTCCTCCTCGTCCTGCTGCATTCAGGCAAGGACGCGGGCCTCTCGGGCGCGTTCGGAATCGGCGGCGGCGGCAGCTCCCTCGGCAGCGGCTCGCTCGTCGA
>Ga0180121_10000861_pt1 | contig 12885 bp, 10 predicted proteins | sample AntDrymUQ5402106_2_FD_129676 | JGI IMG/M metagenome (GOLD analysis project Ga0180121, IMG submission 129676) | Polar desert sand microbial communities from Dry Valleys, Antarctica - metaG UQ540 (21.06) (version 2) (version 2) | ecosystem: Environmental > Terrestrial > Soil > Desert | place...
AATAGAAGAAACGCTCTTGCAAACATTTGGCATAAGCTGATAGAACGATTTATGATAAACAAACCTTACAGCTATATTGCAAATGCGACTTAAATGGGTAATCCTATAATTAATTATTAATTATTAATAGAAATTATTTGCCAAAGCAATCAAAAAGGTTCAAAAATTACACTATTAGATTTGAAAGTAAACATGCACAGAAGAATTATTAATTATTAATTATTAGTAGACATTATTTGCCAAAAGCAATCAAAAAGGTTCAAAAATTACACTATTAGATTTGAAAGTAACCATGCACAGAAGAATTATTAATTATTAATTATTAATTATTAATTTTCTTTGCATCCTTCTATGTCCCAAAAGAAAATATTTAATTTCAGTTTATTAAAAAGGGTTTTTCAGTACGCTTCACCGTATAAAAACAAATTCATCCTTTCACTTGCACTTGCCATCCTGCTGGCTGTGCTCTCTCCGGTAAGACCCGGGCTCATCCAACTTACTATCAACGATTACGTAAAAACAGGTGTGGGAGGATCATACGGAGTGCAGGTGCAAATGAAAGAGCTCATTATAATGATCACCATCATCCAGATTGGGTTATTACTGGTGGAATCTGCGTTCCGGTTTTATTTTTCTTATTTAACTTCCTGGCTAGGCCAGACTGTTGTGAAAGACCTTCGTGTAAAAGTGTACCAAAAAATTCTCGGGTTAAACTTATCGCAGTTTGATCATACTCCTATCGGAACACTTACTACCAGGACCATTAATGACATTGAAGCAATCAATGACATATTTGCAGAAGGACTCATCCCGATCATAGCCGATTTATTATCAATCGTATGTATCCTTTTCTTCATGTTTTACATCGACTGGCGTCTTACCCTGATCAGTCTTGCTCCTTTTCCTTTCCTGATCATTGCCACTTACTTTTTCAAAGAAAGCGTCAACAGGTCATTCATCAGTGTGCGCAATGCCGTATCACACCTGAATGCTTTCGTCCAGGAACATATAACGGGGATGCAGGTGGTGCAGGCATTCGCCGCAGAAAAGCAGGAGCTGGAAAAATTCCGGCAGATTAATAAAGAACATCGCAATGCAAATATCAAAGCTATATTTGCCTATTCCGTTTTTTTTCCCATCGTGGAAATCGTGCTTGCCGTTGGTACCGGGTTTATGGTTTGGTGGGCTGCAACCCATGTAATGAGCCTTTCTGCAACGGATGGCGAGAATCTTGTAGGCAAAATGGTTTCCTTTTATATATGTCTTAACCTGCTCTTCCGCCCTTTAAGGGTGATTGCAGATAAATTTAATGTCTTGCAAATGGGAATGGTGGCCAGTGAGCGTGTATTCAAAGTCCTGGATAACACTGATTACATTCATTCCACCGGAAGCAGGATACCTGAAAGAATGGAAGGTAAGATACAGTTCCAGCATGTCTGGTTTGCATATGCAGGAGATCGCTATGTATTAAAAAATTTATCATTTGTAGTAAAACCAGGAGAGACGCTTGCAATTGTAGGGCATACCGGAAGTGGTAAAACATCTATCATCAGTCTCATTAACCGGTTATACCAGGTTCAGCAAGGTTCTATTTTCATTGACGATGTTCCGATAGAAGAATACTCACTGGAATTGCTCAGAAAAAACACAGGAGTGGTTTTGCAGGATGTTTTTCTTTTTTCAGGATCGATCATCGATAATATTACGCTTCGAAATTCTGACATATCTAAAGAACAGGTAGTGGAAGCAGCAAAAATGATCGATATGCATGATTTCATCATGGACCTGCCGGGAGGATATGATTACAATGTGATGGAAAGAGGAAGCACCTTATCACTGGGACAACGACAGTTACTTTCTTTCATAAGAGCCCTCTTATACAATCCGACTATACTTATCCTCGATGAAGCGACATCGTCAGTAGATACGGAAAGTGAGCTATTGATACAAAAAGCGATCGATACACTTATTTCGGGCAGAACTTCTATAGTTATTGCACATAGATTATCAACCATTCGCAAAGCAACTAATATCATGGTGCTTGATAAGGGAGAAATTAAGGAAATGGGTAGTCATGACGAATTGATCGGGAAGCGAGGACATTATTTCCGTTTACACCAGATGCAGTTTGATAAAAAACTAGCCAGCATTCCAAGAGCAATTTGAAACGTTGAACACCGTACATCACAATCATTTATAAGCATTTCCTTTAACCCCATTTACTTTTTTATTCACCCCTCCGTCCTTATCTTTGCGCAAATTTAGGGACAGCTATGATCTTTCGGCACTTGAAAGGCTTGTTGGCAGTGGCTTTTACCATGACCGGGCTATTTTTTTTCAATACTACGTTTTCACAGGAAGGCAATGAAAAACACGGCGAGGAGAAGGAACAAAAAAAGGAAGGTTTCAACGCCAGTGAAGTGATCTTTGATCACGTGCTTGATGCACATGAATTTCATTTTTTTGATTACAAAGGAAGTGATGGTACCTCGCATCCGGTAACTATTCCTTTACCTGTAATCTTATTTTCACCCCAGCGTGGTTCATCTGTTTTCATGTCTTCCCGATTTAACCATGGTCATGATATCTACAAAGGTTATCGGCTCGATCATGGAAAAATTCAGCCAGTAACCGCTGATGGGAAACCGGATGCGGGTGTGAAAGTATATGATCTTTCTCTTACAAGAAACGTAGTACAGATGCTACTTGCCCTTGCATTGTTTGTTTGGATAATGATCCGAATAGCAGCCAAATACCGTGGAGGGGTGGGCAGGACTGCAGCACCCACCGGCTTGCAGAATGCAATAGAAACGGTAGTCACTTTCATTCGGGATGATGTAGCTAAACCCAACCTTGGACAAAAACATGAGCGTTACTTACCTTACCTGCTAACTGTGTTTTTCTTCATTCTGATTAATAACATTTTTGGATTGATCCCTGGTTCTGCGAATGTAACCGGCAATATTGCTTTTACTATAGTGCTTGGTGTTATTTCCTTTATTGTGATTCTGGCGAGCAGCAATTCGCATTTCTGGGGCCACATTTTCAACCCGCCGGGAGTTCCGGGCTTCGTTAAACCAATTTTGATCCTAGTAGAATTTCTTGGAGTATTTATAAAGCCCTTTGCACTTATTATCAGGTTATTTGCAAACATGGTAGCAGGTCACATCATCATAATTTGCCTGATCTCGCTGATTTTTATTTTCGGTCAGATAAATCCCGGAGTTGGATGGGCCACTTCTCCTTTTGCAATTGCATTTACGGTTTTCATTTATTTCATAGAAATTCTGGTTGCTTTTTTACAAGCATATATTTTCACAAACCTTACTGCAGTATTTATCGGACTGGCCATGGAAGGATCACATTCAAAAGAAAACCATCATGATCCGCACCTGACAACTGCGAAATATGATAATCCCGTTATTATTTAAATAAGTTTTTTTTTAAACAGTATAAAAACACAATTATGGATTTATTGACTGTATTGTTGAGTGAAGTTGCCTGGGCAAATGCCGGTGGAGCAATCGGAGCAGGATTATCTGCGATCGGTGCGGGCATTGGCATCGGCCAGATCGGTAAGGGAGCAGTAGAAGCTATTGCACGCCAACCGGAAGCTATCAACGACATTCGAGCCAACATGATCCTGACTGCAGCGCTGATCGAAGGTGCGGCATTGTTTGGTATCATCGTGGGCTTCCTTGCAATGGTATTGTAATGCAAGGAAAATTACTGCACTCGATGCAAAGGGCGGAGAGTGCAGTAATTATTCATCAAAATCTATTGATATTTTAAATACAGGATATGGATTTATTAATTCCTTCATTTGGATTGTTATTCTGGACGTTGCTGGCATTTCTCATCGTGTTTTTTATCCTGAAAAAATACGCCTGGAAACCTATCATCGGTTCATTGAAAGAAAGAGAAACAACAATTGCCGGTTCGCTGGCGACTGCAGAAAAAGTGAGAGCTGAAATGGCTCAACTTAAAAATGAGAATGAAGAATTGCTTGCCAAAGCAAGGGAAGAGCGTGCCCAATTGCTGAAGGAAGCGCGAGATACAAAAGATCGTATTATTGGTGAAGCGAAGGAAAAGGCGAAAGTGGAAGCCAACAAAATTATCACGGACGCCCAGGCTTCTATTCAGCAGCAAAAAATGGCAGCTATTACGGATGTTAAAAATCAGGTAGGGAAACTGGTGATCGATGTTGCAGAAAAAGTACTGCGCCGCGAGCTTGAAAAAAAATCAGAGCAGGAAAATTTTATAAAGCAACTGACAAGCGAAGTAAAATTGAATTAAACACCTTTAAGTAATCACTCAAACGCATGTTGAATCCACGGTTAGCAGGCAGGTATGCGAAAAGCCTTATTGACCTTGCCAAAGAGCAGAATCAGCTGGAGACTGTTTACAAGGATATGTTGCTGATGCAATCATTCCTCGCGCAGAGTCGTGACCTGGTTTCAATATTGAAAAGTCCGGTGATTGCTTCAGACCGGAAAGAAGGAATTTTGAATACGCTTACAAAGGATAAAGTAAGCGAGGTAACGGCAGGGTTCAACCGATTATTGATCCGAAAAGGAAGAGAATCCGTATTGCCACAGATCGTGGAAGCATTTATAGCCCAGTATAAAGCTTTCAAAGAAATCTATCTGGTGAAGCTCACTACTGCCGCGCCGGTAAGCGAAAAAATAAAACAGGATATTATCAATCAGGTGAAACAACAAACAAACATGCAGCATATTGAGTTGACTGCTGAAGTAGATTCCTCTCTTATTGGCGGATTTTTATTACAGATTGGAGATACACTGGTAGATGCCAGTATTTCGTACGATCTCAATGCGATTAAAAAGCAATTTTTGAATAACGACTTTATTTACAAGATCAGGTAACAAACTTGTTAGAGACTTATAAAAAAAAAAGAGATATGGTAGAAATCAAGCCAGATGAGATTTCGGCAATTCTCCGTCAGCAGTTGAGCAATTTTAATGTATCTGCAGACCTGGAGGAGGTTGGAACGGTGTTGCAGGTGGGAGATGGTATCGCCCGCGTGTATGGATTGAACAATGTACGAAGTGGTGAATTGGTGGAATTTGAAAATGGTGTGCGGGCTATTGCATTAAACCTGGAAGAAGATAATGTCGGGGTGGTTCTGATGGGTGATTGGGATAATATTAAGGAAGGATCCAAAGTTCGACGTACGGGTAAGATTGCTTCCATTGAAGTTGGCGAAGGAATGCTTGGCAGGGTAGTGAATACACTGGGTGAACCCATAGATGGAAAAGGACCCATTAAAGGTGAAAAATATGAAATGCCATTGGAGCGAAAAGCTCCGGGAGTAATATTCCGTGAACCGGTGAAGGAACCATTGCAAACAGGATTGAAAGCGATAGATGCAATGATTCCTATCGGGCGTGGGCAGCGTGAATTGATCATCGGTGACCGGCAAACCGGGAAAACAGCGATCGCGGTTGATACCATCATCAACCAGAAAGAATTTTTCCATGCAGGAAAACCAGTATACTGTATTTATGTAGCCATCGGTCAAAAAGCGTCCACTATTGCGGGAGTAATGAAAATCCTGGAAGACAATGGTGCGATGGAATTTACAACCATTGTAGCAGCCTCCGCTTCTGATCCGGCACCTTTACAGTTTTTTGCTCCATTTGCGGGAGCAGCTATCGGGGAGTTTTTCCGTGATACCGGAAGGCCGGCTTTGATAATTTTTGACGACCTCTCCAAACAGGCTGTTGCCTATCGGGAAGTATCTTTATTGCTTCGACGTCCTCCCGGTCGTGAAGCGTATCCCGGCGATGTTTTTTACCTGCATAGTCGTTTGCTCGAACGTGCTGCCAAAGTGATCAGCGATGACAATGTTGCTAAGAATATGAATGATCTGCCTGAATCTATCAGGCATCTTGTGAAAGGTGGAGGATCTTTAACAGCATTACCGATCATCGAAACACAGGCAGGCGACGTTTCTGCTTATATTCCCACCAATGTGATCTCTATAACAGACGGACAAATATTTCTTGAATCTAACTTGTTCAATGCAGGTATTCGTCCGGCCATCAACGTTGGTATCTCGGTTAGTCGGGTAGGTGGTAACGCACAGATCAAATCAATGAAAAAAGTTGCGGGGACATTAAAACTTGACCAGGCATTGTTCCGCGAATTGGAGGCCTTCTCCAAATTTGGCGGAGACCTTGACGCTGCGACTAAAGTTGTATTGGATAAAGGCTCACGCAATGTGGAGATTCTCAAACAAAAACAGTATTCACCTTTCAGTGTTGAAAAACAGGTAGCAATCATTTATCTCGGAACTCAAGGGCTCTTAAGTAAAGTTTCCGTTAGAAAAATAAAAGAATTTGAAGAGCATTTTCTGATGGAAATGGAAAATAAATATCCTGAAGTATTGAATGAATTTAAAAAAGGAAATTTGCCGGAAGACGGGATTAAAAAAATGACAGAACTTGCGAATTCAATTATACCACAGTTCAAATGAGAAGAGGTATCAGCTATCAGGTAGGTTAAGTAGTAAGTAATTTTCTTATTACCCTATATCATTTATAGTTAATTATATTTTTTTAATAGGATACCTGATACCTGTATTCCCACAACTATCTAACTTTCTCCTTCCCATAGCCTTACGTTTCGTGCACAAAATACATAGGGCAGATCGTACATTTACTATTGACACTTCAGAAAACTGTAACCATCTTTGTACTCATCCTATCCAATAACTACGAATTACCGTTAATCAGCGTATTAATTTTTCTGTCCCTATAAAATAAAGTACATGAAAACTGTAGTAACTGCTTCTGGCTATACTAGCCGGATTAACAACAATGACTCTTCCAGAGTTACTTCATTTCCAACCTTTAGTTTCCAGGGACTCACTATTGAGAGCTTTTTTTCTGCTTGCGATCAAGCATCAGCATTTGTTAAAAAAGCATTCAGCACACTGATAAATGAAGCAATAGAATATAAATCTGTAGATAACAAAGCCAGACCAGCACACATCAATCGCAGGTCTTATAAGTGAAATGAAACTTTTGCAACCCGATAGTTAGCAAACAGAAGTTTTTTCAACATCCAATTCCTTTCGAACAATCATCCTCCAATACCTGTGGGCATCCATGCATCGTGTACCCTTAAAAAACGAAATGTATGAAATTGCTCTACCCACACATCAATACACAAGTAAGAAATGGTTTAATAATTCTTACTATATCCACTGTCTCTTTGCCGGCTTTTTCACAGGTGATCGGACAGGGTGTAGGATCAAAAGAACTTTCATTTAGAAATGCCGTGTTGGATTCCGGAGTAGCAGGAGCAGACAATGCGATATACAGATTCACCAAAGTGGAAACTAAAATTGATGCATTGGTAAGGATTGTAAAACGTTCCGATTCCAAAGTCAAATTACTTTCAATTGATGTTGTGAATGCCGGATGGGATAAAGCATTTCAACCACAGGTTACTTATAATAATAATACAACCCCGGCGGGAATTTCAAATTGGTATATGGAGTTTGAGATCAAATTTGTTGAGACGGGTACAAAAATAGCAACAGAGGTTGCCAAGTTTGACTGTTCCGGAATTGATATTGATGGCAATGGGCAATACATCAGTGAAAACGTAACATTCTTTGGTATCGATTCTTATACGTTAGAGGCAAATAGCATGTTGAATATTGTTCCGGTGCCTGATCCTGAAACCGGTGCGTTGACCGGTAAATTATTTCAGGGCCCCAGGGTAAATTTTGTGAGTATAGATACCAGTGGAACTACGGTAATGACCACTGTTAGTTACAAGGATAAAACAAAATTCAGAATGCGTGCAGGTGGGAATTCGATTGGTGCGAGCGGCGCTGCCGACAGACTATATGCTTTCTGGTTCAGATCTTTCAATTACAATTCAGCTGAGATAAATATTCTTCCGATCAAGATGAATGCCTTCAATGCAAAATTGAATTCAAATAAAGTGATGCTTGACTGGGAAGTTTCCGAACAGCAGAACATCAGCCATTATATTGTGGAACGTAGTCTTGATGGAGCAAAGTATAAAGAGGCGGGATTGGTGTTTGCAAATAGCGATGGATTGAATAAGTATAATTATACAGATTTAGTGAGTATGAAGTCGAAAAGTATGGTTTACTACCGTTTGAAAGCTGTGAGCTTTGTCGGAACACATATCTATTCGCTAACGAAAATGATCAGGATGGATGAAGAGAAAATTATGAAAGTGTTGAGTTATCCAAACCCTGTTACAACGGAATTACGTGTGAGCATTCCACAAACCTGGCAGGATCAAACAGTTTCTTATGATTTGTACAACCTGAATGGTCAGCTGATTAAAAATGTCTCGATCAACAGGGCCGGGCAAACAGAAGTGCTGAATATGCAAGGTGTTCAAAAGGGTATGTATACAGTGAAAGTAAGTTGCAAAGCAGGAACCGCTATTCAGAAAATTATGAAAGCGCAATAACTCGTTATAATACCAACAGTCTGATCATCACGGCCGGACTTAGGTCCGGCTTATTTCAGACATCAGATTAATTGATCCGAATATCTTCATGTGGACTCCTTCCAATAATATCCCGATAATACGGGAGTGAACAACCAGTTTAACCAACTTTTTTTTTAAAGGGTACGATCTATAACGGCCGGGCTTTTCTAAGCCTGGCCCCTTTTTAAACTTTTTGTTTTTTATCGCTTCAATCCAGCCTGTTGAATACACCTTCCAATAGTCCTGAGGTAATTTATATTTTTTCACACTCTATTTTGTTTTTTATGAAAAAGTATTACCCCGGACCAGCAGATACGGTTCCCGGATTCATTTTAAGGCTGATTGTTGTAGGTTCTTTGGTAGTGTCGATCGCGATGTTCATTTCTGCGCGTGCACACCAGATAGCCGGTTTCTAAACCAGCTGATCATAGTACAAAAGTTTTGCCATCGTTAAAAGATCGCGATTGAAGTAAGTGATCTCTTAACCTTATAAACATCCATTTTCTGAAAAGCCTCCCTGTTCACCTCTTATACGTTGAATATTCCGGTTCCATCCTCCTTGAAAATTACAATAACATTCCTTCTTCCTATGGGCATTCAAAATTTGTTTACCCTAAAAAATGTTTTGTATGAATTTTTTTTACACGAAAAAAAGGATGCTGCAGCTGGCAGTACTTATGACCGGAATTATTTTGATGTTGTTTTCGAACCGGACAGAGGCACAAAAAGGACTTGAATTTACTAACTATGTAATCCATTCGGGAACACCCGGAGAAAATCACTGCGTTTATCGGTTCTTATCCGTATCAAAAGGAGTTGATGCATTGGTGAAAATTAAAAAACGTTCTGCTTCCAATATTGTGTTGGAAAACATTGATGTTGATTACACCGGATTTAAAAATTCATTTCAACCGAGGATTGGACCTGCAGGCGGAACGATTAGCGGGAAGGCAGACTGGTGGATGGATTTTGAGATCCGGTTCGTAAAAAGCGGAACGCTCACTTCCGTACATGTAAATACTTTCTATGCAACGGCGCTGGATGTAGATGGCGATGGCAGTTCGATCCGGGAATACGTTGAAATGTATAAGGCAGTAAGTTACCAGGTGGAGACTCCGAGTCTGTTAAAAGTGACAAATCTTCCGGATAACAGCAATGAAGATGAAGATGATGATAATGGAAAAGGAAGAAGGTTTACTGCTCCTGTGAAGAATTTTGTTGATATCGATACAACCGCTACCCAGGTAATGGCCACTATGAAATATAAACATTCAAATAAGATAACATTACGCATTGGTGCTTTAAAAGAACTTGAAACTTTTTCCAATGCAGCTTACCGTTACAATTCTATTTGGTTCAAATCTTTCGAGTATGTATCCGCCTCCTTCCTTCCTGTAAAACTTACAGTATTTACAGTAGTAACCGACAACAAGAATGCGAAACTTCAGTGGTCCACTTCATCAGAACTCAATGCGAGTCATTTTGTGATTCAGCGATCGGCTGATGGTAAAGACTTCAAGGACGTTGCTATCCTGTTCACCGAAGGAAATTCCTCACTTGTCAGGAATTATCATTATTCAGATCTTGTTACAAATATTCAGCCGCTGCTTTATTATCGCCTTAAAATGGTGGATCTGGATGGAGCATTCACTTATTCTGCCACCAAAGTTTTAAAGGTGAGAGAATCCGGCAATGAAATAAAAGTCCTGACTTACCCCAACCCTGTTGTTAGCGATCTGCATATCACGCTACCCCTGGTATGGCAACAACAAAGAATTTATGTGCAGATCAGTAACAGGGAGGGACAGGTGATTTTTAATCGTGAAATATCCAGGGCATCACAAACGGAATCAATTTCTATTGCACAATTGCCAAAGGGATTATATCTCGTCAGATTATCAGATGGCAAGGAAGATAGTTTTCATAAGATTATAAAATATTAAGAAGAATTTTTTTAAAGGGTACGATCAAACACGCCGGGCGTTTTCTACGCCTGGCTTTTTTTATGCCTTAATCTATTACCTGGAATGTCTTCATTATCTTAAGTATTTAACAGTTTGATGCAAAGCTCAGGGCTCAAAGCTCAGGGCTCAAAGCTCAGGGCTCAGGGCTCAATACTTACAGGTCTTTAGATATTTTTTTTCAAATTAGGTTTATATAATAAACTACTTTACATTTGGGATAAATTTACAATCTAATGAGAGCGATCTTCCAGATTATGGCCTTCCTGTCGATTTCTACCAGTATATCAGCCCAGGTTGCCATTACAGGTAAAGTAAGAGATCAGAAGGGAAGACCTGTTATAGGGGCTAGTATAGCGATTAAAGACGCATATGATGGTGGCACCTCGGATTCAACCGGCCGATATGCTTTCAATACCACCGAGAGAGGCGATAAGCTGTTGACAGTCTCTTCTATCGGATATAAGTTGTTTGAAAAACCTCTCCTTCTGGAGGGCAAAAGTATTCAATTAGATATCGTGCTTAAAGAAGAACCCAGTGAATTGACAGCGGTGGTGATTACGGCGGGGACATTCGAAGCAAGTGATACCAAAAGAACCACTGTATTAAATCCAATTGATATCGTTACTACAGCAAGTGCCAATGCTGATGTTACGGCTGCAGTAAAAACGCTGCCAGGCGCCCAGCAGATAGGCGAAAGTGAAGGATTGTTTGTACGCGGAGGAACGGCACAGGAAACAAAAGTATTTATTGATGGTACGCTTGTGAATAATTTTTTCTTTAGCAGCGTACCGGATATTGCTCAACGAGGTCGCTTTTCTCCGTTCATTTTTAAAGGCACGGTTTTCAGTTCGGGAGGTTATTCTGCGTTGTATGGGCAGGCATTGTCGTCTGCCCTGATACTGGAATCGGTGGATCTTCCTGATCAATCTTCTGCCAATATTGGTTTTTCAACTGTGGGAGTGAACGTAGGTTATCAGCAATTGTGTAAAAAGAAAAATTCGAGTTGGGGCGCAGGATATTCTTATACCAATTTAGCAGCGTATTTCGCAATTGTGAAACAGCGACCGGATAATTTTAAAAATCCATCTTTTCACAATGGTGAATTTAATTTCAGGATCAAGACCTCTAAAACAGGTATTCTGAAATACTATGGGTATTTCAACTACAGCAACCTGGGATTGCGCAGGCCGGATATTGATTCAGTGAACCTTAAAGATGCTTTTGCACTCACCAATTTCAACACGTATCATAATTTATCCTGGAAGGAGAAATTGGGAGCAGGATGGAAATTGAACCTTGGGGCATCCTTCAGTACCAATACAGACAAAATTGATAATGACCTGGTTGATGGTAACAATCGGCAACAATTCATCAACGAAATTCCTTATGCTCAGAAAAATTTTAATCTCAACGCAAAAGCTGAGCTCTCGCAGGTGAGAATAGTGCTGGAGAAAAAATTACCGGGACTGAGCATGTTCAGGATAGGAAGTGAATACCAGTATTTTAATGACCGAAGCCGGTTTACATCTTCTTATGTGGCCAATATTGTTACCCACACCTCCGATCATTTAAAAGCAGCCTTTGCGGAAGCTGATATTTACCTGACGAATGACCTGGCTGCAAAAGTGGGCGGAAGATTTGAACATTCATCCATCATGAGCAAGTCAAACATCGTTCCCCGGTTATCGCTTGCATATAAAATTGGTAAAGGCCAGGTATCCCTTGCTTATGGAATATTTTATCAAAAACCCGATAAGGAATATTTCCTGCGTAATTATGCGATGAATGACCTGAACTACACGAAGGCTACTCATTATATCGTCAACTATCAGAAAGTAAGTCGTGAATATACCTTCCGGATTGAAAGTTTTTATAAAAAGTATAATGATCTTATCAAAACCTATGCGCGGAGCGGCTATTCATTTACAGACAGTGTAGCAACGTCCGGGTTTGGAGATGCAAAGGGAATTGAATTGTTCTGGAGAGATCGTAAGACTTTGAAGAATGTAGATTATTGGATCTCTTATTCGTACCTCGATACCAAGCGTGAATACCTGAATTATCCCATGGCGATGAAACCAAATTTCGCCGCAACACATACTGCTAATCTGGTAGTAAAGAAATTTGTAACTAAATTAAAAACACAGTTCAATGCCTCTTATACTTATGCAACAGGAAGGCCTTATTATAATTTACGGCAGGATGGGAATAATGGAAAGTTTACAATAGCAGACCAGGGTACTACAATTGATTACCACAGTATGAGTTTCAGCGTGAATTATCTGCCAAGTATCAATAAGCCCGGCGCGAAAAAATTCACGGTGATTGTCTTTTCAGTAAACAATGTTATTGGGAGCAATCAGGTGTTTGGATATAATTATTCCTACAATGGTATGCGAAAAGAACCGGTAGAACC
>Ga0180121_10000862_pt1 | contig 12884 bp, 12 predicted proteins | sample AntDrymUQ5402106_2_FD_129676 | JGI IMG/M metagenome (GOLD analysis project Ga0180121, IMG submission 129676) | Polar desert sand microbial communities from Dry Valleys, Antarctica - metaG UQ540 (21.06) (version 2) (version 2) | ecosystem: Environmental > Terrestrial > Soil > Desert | place...
ACCTTTACCAGAAAAGTCTAACTACTCATTTTTGTCATCCTGAACGGGTGACCAGCAACAGTTAATTGTCGGCAGCAAACTCAGTGAAGGACCTTGTGGGGCTACAATTTATTTTCTATTGCAATGAGAATACAATCATTTGTACCACTTATTCATATTACTACTCCACAAGTTCCTTCACTGGGTTTCATGTAGACACAGTCTGAATCAATTTCTCCCGTTCAGGATGACAAAGCGGGGGAAATACCTCCACTAGAAATCTTACCAGTCAATTTTATTTCGCTTCATAAGCTCTTATTTTAATTTGGTTTACGATATCCTGCAATCGGTTATGTGCCATATTGATGCCGTGAGCAAAAGGTAACTGCAGCATTTGGTCTCTGTGTGCGACGGATCTATATACAATATGCATCCTGAGTTTGCTGGTGTCTTCTGTAAGCTGTTCAAATTCTAAAAATTCAAGCTGGACACCAAAGTGGGTATTATCCATTTCAAATGTGCGTGTGATTTTCCGGTTGAGTGTAAAGTCGTGAATTACACCATTAGCCTGGAAGACTACATTTCCTTTAGCATCTGTTGTTTCAAATTGCCAACTGCCGTGCTTTTTGTTTTCAAGTTTTCGCACTTTCGTTCCCATCCATTGCTCCACTATTTCGGGGTCTGCATACGCTCTGAAAAGTAATTCCAATGGCAAATCAAATTCACGTGTGATCACTAAATCCTGTTTGCCATCTTCGGCCTCGATCTTTGTTTTTCGTTCCATGTCTTTCTATTTTTTTGATCTGTATTTTTTCATTACACTTTCCAGTTTATTAAACCTGTCATCCCACATGTTGCGGAATGGTTCAATAAAGTCGGCTATTTCCTTCATTTTTTTTGCGTTGATATGATAGTAAATTTCTCTGCCGTTTTGTTTTTGTTCAAGTAATTCGCACTCGGTGAGTATTTGTATGTGTTTGGAAATGGTTTGTCTTGATGAGTCAAAATTTTCAGCTATTGCAGTGGGTGTCATTGCGTGAAGAGCAACTAAAGTAATGATCATCCTTCTGGTAGGGTCAGCTATCGCTTGAAATACATCTCTCCTTAATTCCATTATGCAGCTATTTGACTGCAAATATATATGCAGTCATTTAACTGCGCAAATATTTTCGGGATATTATTTTTAACCGCTAAGAGAGCGCTAAGGGTGCGCAAAGAAGAAACGCAATGGTGATTAGGCTATCTTTTAATCTTTCATTGATTACAAATGAAAGCTACTTCGGTAGCTTTTGTTGTTTTATGTTGTTTCAATGAGAACCATCCATTCCAATAAATTTCCTTTTTCTTTAGGTTCGAAAACTATTGTCGCAAAGTAATTCTGGTTGAAGTGCTAAAACACAATTTTTTTTTAACCGTACTATTTCTATATATACCGCAAAGGGCGCAATGAGCGTAAAGAAGAAAAGAAAAAGAGGTTTTAATTCTGCATGAACACAGGCAAAAAATGCTATTCATTCTTTGCGTTGTTCTTTTAAACCAACGTCAAATGTTAGCAATCGGTAACACTCCACTTATCAAATTAAAACGGATCTCCGAACCGGGATGTGCAGAGATATATGTAAAATATGAAGGCGCTAATCCTACCGGAAGCATGAAGGACCGCATGGCGCTTTCCATGATTGAAGGCGCTGAGAAAAGAGGTCAGCTCCAATCTGGTGGGATGGTGATGGACTATACAGGGGGTAGCACCGGAAGTTCTCTGGCAATGGTATGTGCAACTAAAGGATATCGAGCACATTTTATTTCTTCCGAAAGATCGGAGCCGGAAAGAAAATCGTTACGGTTATTCCGGATTCGGGGTTAAAATATTTGAAGGGAGATTTGTATAAAGAATAAGAAATAAGCCATCATGAATAAAATTATTGCAACCGGGCAACCAAATCTATTCAGCTAATAAAAAGGAGGCCTCCGAAGAAGGCTTCCTTATCCTGGTTATTCCTATGAAAAAGATCCAATACTAAGACTACTTAAAAACAAGTCATAACTCTATTTTTAAATTTTCATTCAATCAATACCAAAAGCATACAACGTCGTCCCATCCATATTTGCCATTCCCATTCCCACCAGAGTAAATGCATATTCGCCTTTTGTTAGTGGTTTATCAATGACCAGTTCCCAATAGCCATCTCTTATTTTTTTCACACTGAAAGCAACCTTATCGCTTGACTGCATCTTTTTACTGCCAAACGGCATAGCTCCCGGACTTTTGATCATAAAAATTTTTCTTGTCGCCTTACCTGATTCAGCCCTATATAAAGAAATAGTATTAGAAGGGTCTGTCATGCTGCTCATGCTACCCATGTCGGGCATTATAGACATATCCATTCCATTAGCCTCCAACATAGAATCCTTTTTCGAGGAAGATGAAACCGAAGCCCCGCTGGAAAAAACAAATGAAAGATTATTGCCGTTAATCAACCGAACAGTAGAACCGGATCCTGCCCATGAATATCCGCTTTCGGAGCCGCCAAGCCCGCCCATCTTTGTCTTTGTTTCCAGTTTAGCGGTTGCTTTTTCCAGTCTCATGACTGAAGCAATTGGTTCCTTTTTCAAAAAGGCGATCTCATTAGTGAATTCAGGTTCGGGGTATTTCTTGTCAGTTTTTTGTGCAACTAAAAATGAAGCAGGTAATGTAGCCAGGGCGAGTATTAAAATTGTTTTTTTCATATTCTATTTTTTTGCTTTCTTTTTATTACCTCCAAAACGCCATCCAACTGATAACTGTACTACATTATTTCTCGCATCTTCACTGGTAAAGGAAGGACGCTGAAAACTTTGAATGTCTTTATACATTTTGGCCAGACTTACATTGTATCTGACACCGATTATTAATCCCATAACAGGATGGATTTCTGCTCCCACTGCATATCCATAATCGATGCGGTTGAACAGTTCCATAAGCTTATTCTCACCATTGCTCTCATTATTCATACTGTCAACCTGGGCGGAGATCAGATAAGCAGTTTGTGCTCCAAACATCAATGAAAAATATTTAGTAAGGTTTATTGACATCAACTGTCCTGTCTGGATGTAATCAAGGTTTACTTCACCGGCACTGCTACTTGTTTTATAGTTATAGCCCTGCCGGGAGAAAATGATTTCTGTACGTGAGCTAAGAATTTTCTTTGAAACCGGCGCCAAAAATACGCCAACATGAAAACCAGACTTACTGTTACTACCGATATCAGCTGCTTTAGAAACTTTTGCGTAGTTATACCCTGCCTTGATCCCTACCTGAGCAAATAAAAAACCGGGAGAAATGATTAGTAGATAAAGAATAAATTTTTTCATTGTATTTGTTTTTTTAAGATGATATATGTATCGTGATTTTAATTACTACTCTTCCAGTCTATTCCAAAAGCGTAAACTGTAAATTCTTTCAGTTCCATATTTTTTACCCACACAAAAGCATATTCACCGGCTTCCAATTGTTCCGGTATTTGTATCATGTAATTATCCTTGGAAATTAGTTTAATGCTAAAGCTCATTAGCTTCCCTTTCGCTTCGTCCTTATCGTTTAACATTCCTTCTTTTGAAGAAATGGTAACTTCTCTTTTCTGGTCTACAGGTACAAACAAATAGAGTTTAATGTAGGAGGTAATGTCAATCACATCGCCTGTGGTTTTTATAAAAAAGTTGATTTCTTTTTTTGCCGTAAACCTGATCTTGGAAGATGATGCGTCAATACTTAAAATTTGTTTAGCGCCTTTCAAACCGAAAGTCTTCTTTTTGGTTGTCATCAGAGCATTTGCATTTTCTAATTTAATCAACCGGTTACTAATTAAATCAAAGTAATAAGGCTGGTTGATAAATTCCGGAGAGGGTAATATGTTTTGCTGTCTTATTTCCGGCTTTACATTTGGTTTTGCTATTTGCTTTTTAGAATGTTTTACATGCTTTACTATGATCGTATCATATTCTGCACCTTTTTTTATTGTCTTTGTCTGACCCTGCACAGTTATGTGCAAACACATGACAATAATGAATAATAGTGAAGTAATTTTTAAATTATTTTTCATCATCCTAATTTTTGAAAAATGAATTTTAGAATGCAGGATTTTTAAAAATTAAACGCCTTTGTTTTCTAAAATTTCATTATATCGAAAGTATGTGAAACGCCTGCCTGTATTTCTCACCTGAAAGAGTGATTTGTTTTTATTCCTTAAAAATCACCCGAAAGGGTGAGAGCGTATGCTCTCCTTACATCATTCATCTTTTACTTTCTCCACCCATATTTTTAAATAAACCTCAGTTCCGGGCTTGCCTCGTTCTTCAAGGATCTGTTCTTCATCTTTGGCAATAAATTTTATATATATGGGCATCGCAGGAACGGAAACTACAACCAAAGCGCTTGTATTTCCCTGGGCACTTCCCCCCCGAAATCCCGGCGGTGGCGGGCAGTTATATTTTACTTTTGTAAATTCAACCTTGCGCTTTTCAAAAAGAACTTCCACTATTCGGTCGCCACCGGGTGTAGCAGGAGGAGTAACTGATATCTTTTGTACTTGTGTGATGTGGATCAAGCCGGTATTGGAGTTGGGATTTAATACTACATTCTTACAATTATCTGTCATTGTCTCAAAATTATTTTTTATATCTAGCAGAAACGGGGCTTTACCGTCAAGATTCACAATAAAACTACCTTCATCACTGTATGTTTTAACGCCTCCCCATGAGGCTTTAGTCCCGCCTTTCCAGGTGGAGATCATATTTACTTTATATAGATGGTCATATACACGTACCCTGCATTTTCTAATGACGTTGATGAGCCGTCCCTCAAATTCTATCCCTTTTACTTCTATTTGTATATCAACTGGGTTCCAATCAGGCACTTTAACAGGTGCTTTGTAAATGACATTGAATTCATTCTTTATGTCAATGATCTTTCCAACAGTACTGTTCCCGCGGAGAATTCCATTAACCGACCAGATCCTGGGGTTCTGTTCCTGAAGACCAAACCATTGCTTATGGGCATCAATAAAATCTTTTAGTGAAGCATCATCCAATGACCGATTTATCGGGGTCAGGTATAATTCAACACCTACTTCATTATCTACTTTTACTTTATTCCTGTGCGCCCACATTACAATGGTCCATGAATTAACGTACTCGCTGAAATGCATAATGGTTCCTGTAACTGTTTTAAGTTCAGCATCAACTTTTACATTAGCAAGGCGCAACCAGCTTCCTTTTGCATCCTGCGTGGAAACGGACATTAATTGTGGGGAACCATCTGCGGTATCCTCATCAGAATAATGAAATACCAATTTTGCCGGAACCTTAAACTGCAGACCCGATGGTTCAAAGCGATAGGTTTTTCCAATAGCTGCTGGGGAAAGACTGGTAACTGGTTGTATACTGATCGTGGTCTCTTTTTGTAATGCACCTGCAGGAATTATGATCTCTACTTTTTTGTCGGATGATATAATTCTGCCGCCATTGTTACCTATCTTTTCGTTGACAGGTTCTCCGTCTGGCAGGCCCTTTCCGGTGGGAGCAAATAAAGCTATGCTGTCGCTTTTTCGGCGGTCGTCCTGGCTATACGCAGTGACGGAGAACAATAGAAAAGAAAAAGCGATTATTTTTTTCATAATGTAATTTTCAAAAATGCTTTGACCGCATCGTAGGTGACCACGCGCACATCAGTTTATTTCGGATATGGGAGAGTAAAATGTTGAAGTTGATTAATTCACTGGGAAAGAGCCTGGAAACTATATGGGGAAATGATGACGTTTAAATTTGCAGGCTAGTCATCTTTTACTTTTCGCACCCATATTTTTAAATAACCATCGTCATCTGAATCCTTGGAACTGTCTATGATAATTTGTTCTTCATCTTTTGCAACGAATTTTAAATAATAAGGTAAGGCCCTACCTACCCGCATAACAGGATTGACGCCTGAAGAATTTCCTCCGCGTTTGTTTGGGGATGGACAGTCAAACTTTACCCGGGAATATTCCACGGGGAAGGGGACAAACCAAATTTCCACAATCGGATATGGCTGGTTCTGGGCATTTTGCGGTGTTACTTTAATTTCTTTTGAGCCGGCTACATGTAATAGCCCGGTGCAGGTAGTTGGGTTTAATAATTGATTCTTGCAGTCATCCTTCATTTTTTCCAGCCTGTTTTGAATATTTAAAATTTCAGGGATCTGTTTATCTAATGATAAATAGAATGAGCCTTCATCCGTGGCGGTTCTAATGCCGCCCCACACTCCTTTGCCTCCGCTTTTCATTACAGATTCCATTTTGATTTCGTAAACAGCATCATAAACAAGCACTTTACATTTTCTGGTGACATTAATGAAACGACCTTCAAGTTCTACTCCTCTGATTTCTATTTGTATTTCAATAGGGTTCATAACAGGAACTCTGGCAGGTGCGTTATAAATCACATTCAATTCGTCTTTTATGTCAATGATCTTTCCAACAGTACTGTTCCCGCGGAGAATTCCATTTACCGACCAGATCCTGGGGTTCTGTTCCTGAAGACCAAGCCATTGCTTATGGGCACCAAGAATATCTTTTAGTGAAGCATCATCCAATGGCCGATTTATCGGGGTCAGGTATAATTCAACGCCGATTTCATTGCTCACTTTTACTTTATTTCTATGTGCCCACATGACCAGCGTCCATGACATCGTGTACTCACTGAAATGGTTTATGTTTCCGGTAACTGTTTTAAGTTCAGCATCAACTTTTACATCACTGAGCCGGATCCAGCTTCCTTTTGCATCCTGAGTGGAAACCGACATCAATTGTGGAGAACCATCTGTAGTATCCTGATCTGAATAATGAAAGGCCAATTTCGCAGGAATCAAAAATTTTAGTCCGGATGGCTCAAAACGATATGTTTTTCCAATACCTGATACAGAGAGATTCGTAACCGGTTGTATACTTATTTTCGTCTCGGACAGTAATGCGCCTTCGGGAATTATGATCTCAACTTTTTTGTCGGACGAAAACAGTCTGCCACCATTTTTACTTATCATTTCGCTGACAGCTTCCCCATCTGGCAAGCCTTTTCCTGTTGGCGCAAATAAAGCAATGCTGTCTTTTTTTCGATTGCTATCCTGACTATAAATAATAGTCGACAATAGCAGGAAGGAAAAAAGGAATATTTTTTTCATCTGTATTTATTATAAAACTTTTATTGTCTGGTCATCGGATCTTCATTTGAGCTCATTCTTAAATTTGCGGGCTGTTTATCTTTAATATCATACTCAGCTCCGAGGAAAGCAAGTACGATAACTCTTCCATCGCTGTAATTGAATACAATTGAATAATCGTTCACTGCATATTTTCCGGAGCCGGGTGTAATTGCCGGGTTTAGGCAAACTATATTTTCGTGATATAATTCCTTTAAAGCTCCCTTGTCAATAAACTTTCCATCGGAAGTAAAAGTGATAGAAGGAATCTTTCCATTCACCGGGCTCATGACATATGTTCCGTTAAAAGTAGCGCCATCAACAGAAGGCAACTGGTAAAAAGGCCAATCGGTTTGATTTTTAGTAAAAATGATCTCCTTCCCGTTTACTCTGAATGGGATATTCCCATACGGCATTTGTACAATTCCTTTTCCATTGCTGAATGTATAGGTGCCCCAATCGCGGTTATTCAACTGAGGGGGCAAACGGGAATTTATTCCATTCAACCCTTCCATAGGAAATCGGGTTCCAAAATATACCTGCTCATTCGACAAGAAAACGGGTGAAAAAACTTGTAAACGTACCGCACTTGCACTAGTTGACTGCATGGTTCCCTGCCAGGCACCTATTATACCGCCACCTTCAAGTGAGCCCGGGGATAGAACCGGACCATTGAAATCAGCAAAGACCAAAGAGAATAACAACTGCTCAATACTATTCCGGTAACTTCTTTTTTGCGTTGAATAATATAGTGACGATCCGTTACAGTATATCCTGGATTCCAGAATAGCAACCCGTTCAAAACGGTTATTAATTTTTATTACAAAAAGCTCCAGTCCGTATTCGGTGCCATGTTGTGTGCCATCGTTTAACCGGATGCTTCCATGCCCTCGTATGTATTCCCAACCATTAAATGATTTAGAGGAAGCATTTTTGCTATATTTTCCTCCGGATCCATACATGCTGGTTCCATTATACATCGTGGTAGCTTCTTCAAAACTCTGCGCAAGCGCCTGTTCCAGGGTGCCTGAAAAATTCAAAGGTTGTAGGATCTGTATCGCTACATGTTCACCTTCTGGTATGCCGATTGGTTTAAATACCACACCGTCCGGGTACTGCTCATGAGTCCATCCTTCAGGCGCTATGTATTGCATTAAACCAAATTTTTGCATAAGAAGATTTGTTTGTGCAATTCCTGTATTAGGGTGAGTCTCTATCTGCGTTTTTGTTTTATCCAGATTCATTGATTCAAATAAAGCATCGATTTGCGCTGTGTAAGATTGGTCATTAATGCTGGTCCTTATGCTTACGGTTTTGCCAAACCCGCTAAATACACTTAGAATAATATATACATCAGTGCCGTCCACTTTTACAAGAGATGCTCCGCCAACGCTTTCCCATCCATCAGGCGTTCTTTGTTTTTCTGTTTTTGGGGTGACTTCCGCTGCATAAGGTTTTACTACAAGTTCTTTCCATTCCCTTTTAAAATCTTTTTCAGCATCACCGGTGCTTGCAGAACTTGCATACATAGAAATTACACAAAATGCTCCCGTTGTATTATTTACGGCTGTATAGTTTACCACGCCTTCTTTGGTTTCCTTCTTCCATTCCTTAGGCGGTGTATATGTTATAATGTCAAATTTTTCAGTTTGACAAAAGCAAATGCTGCTGATCATTAAAAGCAATAATACTTTTACAGTGGTAGTGAATATGGTATGCATAATCTTTTTTAATTGCCAGTTGCATAACAACTGTTGTTGCCTAATGCGATTACAACGAGAAAAAGAAAGGCCTCAAGAGCACCAGACTTTTTAAAAATTTATTTTCACATCCATAAGCCGGTCAGTCAATCACCATTATACCTGAAGCTGCAAATTGAATGTCTTTCTGATAATGTTTTTCCGCATCCCTTCTTTTCCTGTCACCAGAGATTTGTCCGGAATCTTTCCCTTGCACCATAATTTGTTTACCCAGAATTTCCTTGGGAACAGTAAATCCGAAATCTTTCGTTCCGATTCTCACTATACTACTATCATCTCTCTTAATGAAGATTGTTAAACAATCTTCTTCGCACCATCCATTTCTGCCTTCACCTTGCAGCCTTACTACCAGCCCTTTAATTACAGTGTAATCTTTGAGTGGTTTAGCATCCTTCCCAACATCTGGTATTATAATGCCGCTGGCTTGATAATTTCCGAAAGTTTTGCCTTTACCTATGTACACTTCATCTTCTGTTTGGGCATTCACCATAATGGTAATAAAAAGCGAGGCCAGGATAATTGATAAATGTTTCATCATAGCTTAAAAATTTTATCAAATGTGAACAATCCATTTCAACTAACTATCCCCTGAAACAGTGATTAATCCTGCATTCCATATAATCACCCGAAACTGGTATTTTATCAGTATCGTTTGATTATATGGAACAGAATGGTAACCTTTATAAATCAATAAGATGTTTTCTTTGATGAAAGTTCTTTTACGATATTTTATAGGAATGCTGATTGCCTGTACATGCATTCAACTTGTACATGCACAAACTCCACGGATCGACAGCCTGAAAAGAGAGTTGAGCAAATCACCCAAAGATTCAACAACAGTATTTCTATACAATGCAATTGCAGATGGATTGTACGCATACGATACGCTCCAGGCAAGTGAGTATCAGCAGAAAGGCTACCTGCTTGCTAAGAAAATGAATTGGGATTACGCACTTGGAGACAACTTCCAGATTAAAGCGATGCATAAACAATTTTTGGGTGATCATATTACCGCTCATTTGCTTTTTGATTCCGCTATTTTATTTTTTAATAAAACAATTAACAGCAGCCGCCCGAAACAGGAAAGAGAAAATGCAGTGTTGGCTACAGCTACTTCACTTGGTCAAAAGGCAGATATTTTATCAAAGCGAGGTAAAAGTGAGGAGTCGATTGCTGTTTACCTCGCAACTCTGGAAGCATGGAAAGCTTCTAACGAGCCTCGAAGGAATGAAGCTGTAGCAGTTTACTACACAAAAATTTCTACTATTTATTCCGGGATGTTGCAATTTGAAAAGGCTTTGTATTATGACAAACTTTCACTGGCAACTTTCCTTAGCATAAATAATCAAGAATCCGCTGCATGGGCTTACGTATATATAACCGCTGATTTTATAGGGTTAAAACAACTCGATTCAGCAACCCACTATCTGCTAAAGGCAAAACCAATCATCGAACAGTTGAAAAATCATCGGTTGAGTGTGCAGTATCATAATAAAATGGGTCAGATCAGTAGTCAAAAAAACAACCATCGTGCAGCCATTGGTTACTTTGAACAAGCAATAGCTGAAGCCGGTATTGCGAATAACAGATATCAGATATTATCTAATCAAAGAATGATCGGAGTATCGTATGTAAAGCTTGGTGACCATGCTGCGGCACGCAAGTACTTTTCAATGGCGTTACCGGAGGCGATAGCAGGCGATTATACAAAAGAAAAAATGGAAATACTCCAGCAGCTGGTGATAGTTGAAGAAAAATCAAATCAAATTGAAAAGGCATATGAATATCTGAAACAAGTAACTGAACTGAGGGATAGTGTTAGAGAAGAGGATTCAAAAAAAGCGGTCGCAGAAATAGAAAATAAATACCAGGCGGCTGAAAAGGGTAAAGAAATAATTCAGTTAAATGCTGATAAACAGATGCATTTATTGTCTATTGAGCAAAAATCCATTCTTAATTATTTCTTGATCGGGTTGTTGGCTGCTTTAGTGGTAGTAGGCTTATTAAGTTACCGGAATATTCGTCATCGTCAGCAGTTATCAAGACAACAGGACGAGTTGCAGCAAAACCACATCCGTGAATTGGAGAAGGATAAAAAGCTTATCGCGGTTGATTCAATGTTGAAAGGGCAGGAAGATGAGAGGAGTAGGTTGGCAAAAGATCTTCATGATAGTCTGGGTGGTTTATTATCAGGTGTAAAATATTCATTAAGCAATATGAAAGACAATTTAATAATCACGCCGGATAATATGGCTGTATTTGAGCGTTCCTTGGATATGATTGACATGTCTATACGGGAGTTGCGAAGAGTAGCGCACAATATGATGCCGGAAATGCTGACAAAGTTTGGCCTTGATGAAGCTTTGAAGGAATACTGCAACACTATAAATGCTACAGGGTTACTCTCAGTAAAATATCTTTCAATCGGTCTGGATACAAGGCTTGAGAAATCTTCGGAAATAATTATTTACCGAACCATACAGGAATTGCTGAATAATATAATGAAGCATGCCGGGGCGAAAGAAGCAATAGTTCAATTAATAAAGGAACATGGCCGTTTGAATATTATTGTAGAAGATGATGGAAAAGGCTTCGATACAGCTTTATTGGAGAATAATAAAGGAGCAGGGCTGACTAGTATTCAATCAAGAGTAGATTATCTTAAAGGCCGGTTGGATATACATTCAACAGCAGGCAAAGGAACTCTTGTAAATATCGAACTCAATATATAATTATGATCCGTGTTTTTATCGTTGATGATCATCCTGTTGTTATTGAGGGCATCCACTCCTTATTAATAAGCGAGAAAGATATTGAGTGGTCAGGACATGCGATGAATGCACAATCGTGCCTGGGATTTTTTGTTAACTATCAGGCTGAGGTACTTCTCATGGACATAAGTATGCCGGGAATGGATGGGATTGAATTATGTGCAATTATGAAGGAAAAATATCCATCGACGATGATTCTCGGTCTAAGTACATTCAACCAGGGCATATATATCAAAAAAATGATGGAGAACGGAGCTTCCGGATATATTTTGAAAAATTCCTCGAAAGAGGAACTGGTTACAGCTATACATGCCGTACACGATGGAAGTATTTATTTCAGCGGAGAAGTGGGCCAGGCATTGAGGGATTATAACAAATTTCCAAAGGGGCAACTGCCAATATTAACTTCACGGGAAAAGAATGTATTACAACTAATAGCGGAAGGATACACGAACCCTCAAATAGCGGAAAAGATCTTTTTAAGTCCATTTACGGTGGACAGTCACAGGAAAAATTTGCTGGCGAAGCTTAACGTGAAAAATACGGCTATGCTGATAAAACTGGCTGTAGAGAATAAATTGCTGTGAGGATTAAAATTTTATTTGCTATCGCCATTGTAAGTTCTACGTGTGAGCCTGCACATTCTCCGTTTGTTGCACCAGAATACCGTGGGGATCATTCAACAAAGCACCTTTGAAGAACAAAAGGACACAATATTCTTTAAATACATGTATCAAAACAATATTGGTTTTATGGAGGGTGTAACAAGGACAGCCACACTTCAATTCTTCGGTCAGGCCACAGTCAAGCACGATCATTCTTAACTGCTTCAGTTCTTCCTGCCACTTTCCCGCTTTAGTAAAATAAAAATCGACGTTAGGATTCAACTGCTTTCATTTATTAATTAACTGAAATACTTTTCTATCGGCACGCTGGCGCTGAAGCTTCCTTATTCATTGCTACTTCACAAGTCGCTTCACTGGGTTTCATATAGACAAAGTCTGAATAAATTTCTCCCGTTCAGGATGACAAAGCGGGGGAAATACCTTTACCAGAAAAGTCTAACTACTCATTTTTGTCATCCTGAACGGGTGACCAGCAACAGTTAATTGTCGGCAGCAAACTCAGTGAAGGACCTTGTGGGGCTACAATTTATTTTCTATTGCA